>Ga0228700_1001644_pt1 | contig 13702 bp, 23 predicted proteins | sample McNCre317_Aug_MG_FD_178019 | JGI IMG/M metagenome (GOLD analysis project Ga0228700, IMG submission 178019) | Freshwater microbial communities from McNutts Creek, Athens, Georgia, United States - 3-17_Aug_MG | ecosystem: Environmental > Aquatic > Freshwater > Creek | place: USA: Georgia...
TCCAAATACTATTTTTTTGGAAGGGTTTTCTTTTATCTTACTTAAAGCTCGGAATCTCTCGTAAGCGTTTACGTGGTCCATGTAATGTTGTCCTCTACCCGGAACAACTGCATCAATATCCCGCGCAGTCCAACCTTGTAAATCAGGGTTGCGCATCTTTGCCTCATTATAAGCAGAATCAATTTTCTCTTTGTCTTTTATGATTTGTCCGTGGAGATATTGAATCGCTGGCGCAAGTTTTTTGTTTGCAGCCAACGTTGGATCGGTTGTATCAAACTGCTTAATGTTGCCCTTGGCATCACGTACAGTATATTTGTCAATTAAATCGTTTGCGTATTTAAGAGAGTCAATCGGCGGGGCTGAAAGTTGCACCAATTGTTTTGCAGGAATAGCTTTTTTATCGCTACCCTCCACTTTTACTAATTTTATATCTGCCATGATAATATTGTTTTGGCAAATATAATCAAAAAATATCAATAATTATATTACAAGGAATTTTCCACTAACTCCAAATGACCCATCGCCCACTTCATCAGCAATAAAATGAATTTCTCTTACAATTCTAGTTTCTGTGGTTCCATAATCAGCATTATTAAGTAGTAATGCTAATTTAGTTTCTGCATCCGTAGGGTCTTTAGCAATTACCCAATAAGTTCCGATTCTGTTTACAAGTTTGTACAGCTTTGATTTTCTTTCTGCCATTTATTTTAGTTTTTAATTCATATTACCTTTATTTGTTTATAACAGCATATTTAATTTTAAGGTGGCCATCTTTGTTTTCAAAGTAAGAAGCTTCTATCTTAATAGTGTCTTTTGCGTAAAGGTAGGTGCCGGGATTGTTTATATCCTCGTAAGGCAAACTAACAGAATCTACATATACAAAAACCTTCTTTTCAAATGGCACTTGTTTCACAATTCCACAAGATGATAACACTACTACTGCTGCGATAATTCCGATTAAAGTTTTCATGGCTTCTAAGTTTTTATGGTTACAAATATACATCCTTTAACGACACAAAAATAAAAAAGTTACAAAAATGTAACAAAAATTTGCTTTTTATCTTTTTTCACCATATCTTTACACCATGAAACGATATACAAGAGAACAAGCACTTGAAGAAATATTCAATCAAAAGAATCTTACTGCAACAATGCGCGTACTAAAACATCGCTACTACCACGGCGGACTTTCCACGAAAACAGTGGACTCCCTTTTAGATGTAAACGGATACGCACCAACAAGACAAATCCTTTATACTAAAAAGAAATAATGTATCACCACGTAGAAAAAGTTTTATACATTAAAGTAGAGGTGGAGAGGATTACCTTCAACAGAACACTCTACAAAGAAGCCGGCGAAATTGAGTTCCCGAAAAATAATGAATGGGACACAATAATTAACAGAAACAATCAGTTTATAAGATTCCTTAATAATGGCTCTTATATCGATCTAAAAATAAAAAAAATTTCCGCCGACAAAAATTATAAAGTATCATACTCCGGAATCATCGACTACGCAATACAACGAATACATACATACATCAACAAAAAAACATTCGAAACCTGCCAAGCTAAAACAATACAAGAAGCCGCAGACCTTTTAAAAGTAAATCTTAGACACGTAAAAAAAATCAAATGACAACAAAAACAAACGAACTACGCCTCGCTAAAGTGAAGCTGGTAGAAGGTGGCCTCAAAGGCGTTATCCTTACCTACGAACAAACAGAAATCCGTAACAACAGAGAATTTTACACCGAGTTCCCTGGAGTAAAAAAGAAATTCCCCATCCACCGCGAACTGGAAGATTGCTTTAAATGGCTCCGCAAATACCTTCTCGAAATATGCGACTACCCACAAGATGAATCCTATATTCAATCCGTGGAGATGACTTCAATATCCTATACTGATAAAGGATTTGTATTGTCCGGTAAATTATCCGTGCTGCAGCATAACAAATGTATCGCCCTTAATACCCCTTTAGTTACAGGAGAGGAAGATTACGCCAACTACACTGCCGTTACTAAAATTCTCGATGCCATCTACGCCGAAACAAAAGAATACGTGGGTGGTAAAAAAATGATGTCCGATACCGAAATCGTTATCCGATACAACAAAGGGAACTCAGAATTTGACATAGAAGCATTTAACAATCTTCCAAACGAAGAACAAATGCGTATTTCAACAGAAGTGATGCAAAAAAACAAGTGTATGGTGTTCCTTGCTGATGAAATAGAAGAGGGGGAAGAGATTGTTGTGGAAGAGGCAGTTGCGCCGGAACCAATCGTCGCCGAAACCGTAGTTATAGAACCAGTTATCGCAGAAGTGATACAAGAAGAGCCTGTAACAATCCCTTCTACAACAGAAGAACCCCTTCTTGTGGAAGATGGTGATGACTTCTCATTTAACTTCATTAAAGAGCCTATATTACAATCAACAGCTAAAAGAAAATGATCCAAGGACTCGATAACTTCGTTACCCTAGACAAAACTCAACACCGTTACTTCGACAAAAACGGTGTTGAGTACTTGTCGCAATCTGCCTTCATGCGCCGATTCCAAGAACAATTTAACGGCGAAATGATTGCCCGCGCCACAGCACGCTCCACAGGAGAAAATCCACAAGACATCCTTGACGCATGGTCCGCATACGGCAAAGAACGCGCCGATGCTGGCACCGAAATACATAACGCCATAGAACAATTCTTCGAAACAGGAACATCCCCTAAAGCAGAATTTACCCCTTTCCTGCTTAATATACGCTCACAATACAGCCACTACTATAGAGTGCTGAATGAAATAATCCTATACAACACAACGTTCCGTATCGCCGGAACCTGCGACACAATACTCCTTACCACATCACACAAAAATTGCGTGGTGGACATCACCGATTGGAAAACAAACATCAAAGGCATCACACAGAAGCCATACGACAAATACGGTAAACCTACAAACAAATATATGCTTGGCCCTGTGGCGCATCTACAGGACTCCAAATACAACTTATACGCCCTTCAACTCTCTTTGTATGCCTATTTCCTGCAGCAAGCAACAGGAAAAAAAATCGGACAGCTATCAATCCACTATGTAAACCCAAACAACCCATTAATCAATTTCCCTATTCCTGTACCGTACCTTAAAGACACAATAGAGAAAATGCTTGAATGGCACATAAATAATCCACTATGAGAATATTCGTGAAAATAAATAAAGAGTCGGCCAAGTTCCGCCCCGACCCTAAACCCGAAAAAAAGATTAAGGCCAAAAAGCCCCTATCTAAATATCGTAAACCAACCGGAGAAAAAGCCCTCTTTGAAGAAATATGGAACGAACGTGGCCCATACTCCCAAATCAACAACGAATATCTCGGAGAATTTAACATCTGCTTCTTCTCCCATATCCTCCCAAAAGGAAAATACCCGAAGTTCAGATTGAAAAAACAAAATGTTATAATCAAATCGTTCGATCAGCATTTCTCTTGGGAGCATCAAAAATCTACCCTCATCAACAATCCCGAATGGAAATGGATATTCGAACTACAAGACTCACTTAAAAAACAATACGCAGAATTATGATTAAAAAAGAAGAAATATCTATCGCAACCGACTGTTCAGGAATAGGATCGCCTGAACAAGCTATTAAAGAATTAGGAATAGGCCATAGAATAGTTTTTATGTGTGAAAAGGATAAATACGCAAAACAAACATACCTTGCAAATTTTACTCCCGAACAAATATTTGATGACATGACTACTCGGGACAACTCTCAAAAAGGGATATACGCCGATTTATACTGCGCCGGAATACCTTGCCAAGCATTTTCACTTGCAGGTAAACGTATGGGGGAACTTGACCCAAGAGGATTACTATTTTACAATTTCTACGATTACGTTAAAAAACAGCAACCCAAATACTTTATCATCGAAAACGTAAAGGGCTTGCTTTCAGATGCCGGCGGAAAAACATTCCAAACGTGGCTTGACCTTATGGGGCAATCCGTGAACACGCACTACAATATGTTCAATCACGAGGACTCTTTGCTTTATAACCTGCATTGGACCGTTCTTAACTCAAAAGACTTTGGTGTACCACAAAATCGTGAACGTGTTTTTATCATTGGAATACGAAACGACCTTCCAAACAACTTTCGGTTTCCAGTCGGCACACCACTTACAAAAAGACTTAAAGACATCCTTGAACCGGTTGTTGCTGAAAAATATTATCTCAGCGAAAAAATGCTGGCAGGATTAAAGTTAAGTACAACTGAAAACAAAATAGGCTTCATTAATCAAGACACACAAGCCTCTGCTGTTTTTGCAGCCAATGGGACTTCGCCAACCATTACATCCGGCACACATGGATATGCTATGGGATATATTGAAGAACCTGTTGTTAATTTAATTCCATACGGAAGTAGTCAAGACCAAAAATGTTCTGACATTAATGGGCTTTCACAAACACTTTGCTCCGGACACTTTAACCAACCCAAAATTATCGTTCCCGAAGCAACACAACAAGGCTTCGCTATAGCAGAAGAGGGCGATTCAATAAATATCAGCAACCCTAACTCTACCACGCCGCGTGGTAGAGTGGGTAAACAAATTGCCAATACACTCGAAACACAATCAAATCAAGTTGTTGTTGAACCTATCTGTGTTGCGATGCGCGGACGCAACACAGATAATCCATCGGACAGAACACCTGGAATTGAAACAGAACAACGACTTGAACCAAACTCACAAGGAATTACAAACACAATTACATCTGTTCAAAAAGATAACCTGATTATGGAGCCTCAAATTATAGGCTACACTCGTGATGAAAAAGGAAAAGTAGTAAAACGACACTTACAAGACAACGCAAATACGCTTCACTCTTCGTCAGGTTCCGGAGGTAACACCGACCAGTTTGTTAAAAGCAAACACCGCATCCGAAGACTCACACCTACCGAATGTATGCGCCTTCAAGGATTCCCCGATTCATTCATTAAACCTTGCTCCGAAACACAGCAATACAAAATGGCGGGGAACTCCATAACTGTTAACGTAATCAAAGCAATCCTTAAAAATCTCCTATAAACTATGAAAAAACTTATCCTCATTACACCCGACTTCAACATCACCGCAGCGGAACTCCTCATCGCTATCCGCTCCAAAAAATCCAATACCACAATAATCCTCGCCGAACTAATCAGACTCGCCGACAACGGAACAATCCACTCCGCACCATCCCTTCACAACCACTTCTCCTCCAAATTCAACATATCCTACAAAAATTACGTCCGAATCATCGACAAGCTCTCTAAACTTAAAATCCTTCACCGATCCACCACATCCCTCATCCTTTGCCCCGAACTCACCTCTATCCAACAACTTACTATCAAAAGATAGCTTTTTGTAGATATTTTTTTGATGGATTGGATATAAAAATGTAGCTCCTTAAATGGGGCTTTTTTTATTCCTTCTGCAGAGAATACTTTATAGGGATGTTTATTCTTGATAATAAAAAAAGTTTTATAGGGATTTTTTCGAGGGATAACCCCTCAAAGAGCGGGGGGTGGCAACCAATCCCGAAACCAAAACCTTTCGACCGTGTACCCTCCAAACGCGATCTGTTTCTGATTTCAAATTGAAACTAATTTTCTCCAGGTATTCCGGAGCAACTAAATGTTAAAATGTAGATATATAATAATTATTAAGTAAAGTTCCAAGTCTACTATTATGCGTAAACTCTACCCCTACTCCACTACTTTCGGGAGAAATAACCATCCTCTTTCGTTTTTGGCAGCTCTTATTATGATCGTCTTTTGGTTTTCTTTGGTAGCCTCTGCCGCCTGACGTGCTGAACTATACTTAACACCGTCTTTTATATACCATCCTTTGAACTTCGGATGTCTTTCTCCCATCTTTGCAGCAGACATTTGCGCACGCGCCTCTTTACTTTTCTTTGTCCCATACATCCAATGATCCGCGCCTTTGGGCGTTATTCTCGTTTTAAAGGAGTGTATAATATTCTCCTGATGTGTACACCATTCAAGATTCTCCGCGCTATTATTGCTCTTATTGCGGTCCTTATGGTTTATTTCCGGCTTATTATCCTTATTAGGAATAAAGCACGCCGCCACCAGCCGGTGCAGGAATATGCAGGTAAAACGCCCTTTTTCATACACCTCTTTCGATTCATCTACTAATGATACTTTATTGTAACCATCTTTGCGCACCTGGATGTTTACCATTTTGCCAGTTTTCAAATCCTTTACTAATCCCGTATTAGATACGATATAACGCTCATTATCAGCGTATTTAATCCATTTTTCCATAGTTTTACAGTTTTAAATATTTGTACAAATGTACTATTATAACGCCATTATTCAAAACTTATTATTTAAAAAGTGTTTTCTCGGGAAAATTGAAGCCTTTTTTTTATAACTCGCTGATTAACAGCACTATTTAAAAATGCGTTTTAAGGGGTTTTTATGCCTCTACCAACAAACTTGTAATAAAATTTGCAAAAGTGCGTAAAAAGGGCTAATTTAGCCCCGTTTTAGGGGAATTATCCCTGTCAAGAAAACCTTTTTTAGTCAAAATAACCATTAAACAAAAGCACTTTGAATGGCAAAGCACTATGAAACAGTAAAAAACAGTCCTATATTGTTCAACATGCAAAAGAACGGCTACACAAAACAGGACATTGCCAAGGCTATGAATGTGACGCGCAACACTCTTGACACGTATATACAGCGGCCTTTATTAATGCAAGGGGAGAAGATAGCCTTTTTGGCTGGCTTGTTTGGGATTCCTGCGGAGCGTTTCTTTTATGAGCTGTTGAGGAATAAACCCCAGGCACGTACTAAGGAGGCGGTATTCTTTTTGGATAGCATTAGAGAAGGTATTTAATAGGGGTGTTTTCTTTTGTTGTTTCTCTTAGTGTTTTGCCTATACTAAAATAACTAAAATTATTTGGACAACGCCCGCAAAAATGCGGGGCCGCCTCCGGCCTTCAATGTTGGCGAAAAGCCAACGATTTCCAGCCTCCGTCTTTGTAGGCATTCACGCACAGGGCTAATTGGCGCGAATAGGGTTATAATTTTTCCATGGTATACATAATCATTTCGGCGCTCATTGGAATAGTAGTATTGTCCCGAATGTAAATAAAATACTTACGATCGTTTATTTCCTCCGGCGTTTTTCCTTTATGTTTCCCGAACCACAACCTGGTATTTAGGTGTATTATACGCTCACTTGAGTACTGTTTTCTTTTTTCGTGATTTATCCCTGATGCCATTTTTAAGCGATTTAAAGCATTAATTTTAAATTAAGCACTGTCCATTTGTGTAAAGCATCATTTGTGCCGTATATGTAAATTCTGAGTTATTCCTGAGCCATATAAAATAATCTATATCATTAACTTGTTGCGGTGTTTTGCCTTTATACTTACCAAAGGTTAAAACAGTAGTTGTATGTATGGGTGTTTTATGGGCCTTATACTTGTATGTTTCTTTTACATCTTTCATTCTAGTAATAAATTTTAGGTTTCTTTTCTTTTGCGTCCTCTTTGAACCATTTACTAACTGCAAGTTGTTTCCAGTTTGTTATGGGGGCGCCGCCGGACGTTTTCCAACCAGCTGCGGAATAATGAAGAAAAAATTTGTCAGCCTCGGATTCAAGATATTTATTTTCTTTAAAATAATCCCGTACCATTTCAATAGTTATTGGTATAGGCAAATTTTCTTTTAAATTAAAATCATTTTGTTGTAGTGGCTCTTTACTACTACTTTCTTTTTCATTTTTTACATTGTTATCATTATTTACATTATTGTTTGTAGTTAGTTGTTTGTTAGTTGTTTGTTGTTTGTTTGTTAGTTGTTTGTTAGCTGGCTTGTTGGTTGTTTGGTAATCCTCATATTTTACAATGGTTATAAGGCTAAATTTGTTTGTTGATTTTACACTAATTTCATTTCCGCGTTCAAGTCGCTTTAAACAAGTCCTTAAACTTTGTTGTGATATTCCTGTATGAAAGGATAGTTGGTGTATACCGGTTATTAATTGGCCACGCTTTACGAGTGTACCCTGCCACGTTGCCTCCTTGTGATTAGCTGTTAATAGTAGATGAATAAACAGCCGGGCCATATGATCGTGTTTATACCACTCCCAGGCGGTTAATTTTCGGTGAAGTAAAATAAAGCCTTCCATTTGAATAAATATAATAAGGACGTCCATTAAGGCGCGCGAACAACCATTTCAAATGTAGAGAAGGTTACGCCCTAATTTCAGTCCTATATTTTAAATATCTTTTTTGAATACATTTGAATAAATAATAATTGTCCGCGGTGCAATATTACGCAATAATCTTACACGCGTTACGTTAAAATAAACATTTCTTAAAAAGGATATTTTTAAATAGACTTTTTTATTAAATACAGGCTACAAATAAATATCCAAAGAAAATATATAAAAGTTTTTGTGTTGATATTCAGTAAGTTACAACTATTTTAGGGAATAATCGTAAATTAATGTAACATTTACGAAACGGTTGCGTTAAACTACTCAGAAACCAATTAAAAACCACACACTATGAAAACTCAAGAAAAACACATTCAGCAAATTATTGAACACGCTATTTGTAAAATGGAGCGTATCAGCGAAGGCCAACACGCAATCGATTTGCACAACGAATTATTTAATATGGACTACTTTATCATTGACCATTATGATGCAGAACAATTTTTAATTAATGGCCCCGGAATTTTTGCTGCAATTGAAGAAATAAAAGAATACAAAAACAGCAACTTTGAAGAAGTTAGCACAGATTTTAGTTCTGCTGAAAAAGTTGTAAATATGTACGCATACATAAAAGGCGAGGAAGTTTTGGCAGACGTTAAACGCCTTCAAAAGGTGTGGGATAAAAGATTAAGCAATGCTGATATAAAGGCCATTACTAAGGAATTAAAAGCAATGCTTAATTAAGACACTCCTCCCGCGGGTCGGTTTGTGTGGTGCTGCCGGCCCGCCCCTTTCGGGGGTAAATTTAGCACCGATAACCTTTTAAAATATACAGCTATGAAAAATAACGAGCCAAACAAAATAATAAAAGCCATTAACAAGGATTTAAAGAAACTTCAAAAAGATAGCGGAGGAATGGCCGACAAATACGACTATGAAGCAGAGAAACTTATAAGAGAGCGTTTAATTGCCCTTATACAAGTTGTAGGAGCCATCGAAGTAATGAGTAAAAACAGTTTAATTTTATTAGTTGCTTTACAAGGTAGATTAAGAGTGATGCCGGAACACCGTTTTTATGTGGCATTTTCAAGAGCTGCCGAGGATATGAATTTAATTTAACCCCCTTCCGCGCGATACGTCTTTAATTGGCTCGTAACCAATGCGCGGAACTAAACCTTTAAAAATTAGCACCATGAAAAAGTTCTTAAGTACTATTGATTTTGCACTTCTTAGAAAGCAAAAACAAACCCTATTAAAATTAAAAGGAGAAACACGCCAACAGGATGCACACATTAACGGCTTATTACATTTAATAGACCAAATACAAGATTCCGCCGTTGACGAATACGGATACACAGAAAAAGAAGTATTTAATTTTAAAGATTAGCACCATGATAAACGAAACACCAGGAACACCAGCCGAGGCTATCCCCTTTGAAAGCATATTATTTGCCGATATAAGTCTGCAAATGTTAAACGCGGGGAAATACTCCACACATAAAAGTTATGCGATTTTAGCCCTTATTATCACTATTGCGGACGTACATAGATTAGATATGTGCAACGATGAAGATATCGTAAAGGCTAAACACATTTTAAGAAATTCTGTAATTTACAACTAAATGAAACTATTCAGAACCGTCTTTCCTGGTGGATCCTCAGAGGAACACCCGGGAAAATCTTTAAAGGAATTAAACAAACAATTTGCAGGGCAAAATGTGGATGTTATTTTGGAACGTTACGACGAGGCGCCGAACGGCTGCGGACATATTTTTGTAAATGCTGCTAAAATTGGCAACTTTATTACCCCTTTGGATTATTCTGATTACTATCAAGCATACGATAAACTATTCTAAAAACTATACACCATGAACACAGAACTAACCATAAAACTGCTAAAACAGCAGATAGAAGCCTCCGAAACGATTATTCGTTTAGAGCAGAACACAATCGACCACGCCCGCAAAAAGATTGAAGCGTTGGAGAAATACGCACACGAAACAAATCATAACAGAGAAGAACGAACTACTCCTGCCGAAAATTTAGGAAAAAACACGCCCAAAAATTCCAAATTAGGGTTTGGTTTCGGCGAATCTCCTATTTAAAAAATTGCTTTTAAATGTGTATTTTTAACTTAACTATTTTTTGTAATGGCTACTTTTTTGAAACTTTGCAGAACATACCAATTTTTTGATCGTTTAAATTACGAGCATATTAACACGTATCTAACACTTATAGCGAAATGAAAGTACTAAGCATAAAAAAAACTATTAAAGCGGACCAGCCTAAGACGTTCAACGAATGGGCGGAATATATTCACCAACAAATAAAGCTATGTTCACAGACGAAGAAAAAACCATCTTAATACGCTATTTAAAGCACGATATTGAGAAACGTAGACGTAAGTTATTCAAAGGGGTAGAAAGATTGTCTAATAGAGAATTTGACTCCCTGACATCCGAAATAGGGTTTAGTATTAAAATGCTCAACACCATACAGGACGAGATGTAACCGAGAAGAACGAACTACTGACAAAAACGATCCGGCAAAAATTGCCCTGAAAAATTCAAATTAACGGCGACATCCGCCCAAACAACGAAAGAAATGAAGAGTAAAGAAACCCCTAAAAAAAACGAACTAATTTCAATAGAGGAAACTATTTTAAAACGACATGAAGTGAGGCTCACTGCAGACGAGCTTTCTGATTACGAAAAGGCTTGTAGCCATCCCGACATCACAAGAAAGCCCACCGAGCAGACACTTTTTTTAATACGACAATTTATAAAAGAAAGAAAAAACTAAACAACCATGACAACAATCCAAATTTTATTACCAGTAGTGACAATAATACTTGCATGGAAAAACATGATAATGTCCTTTAAGATTGGATACTACGAGCAAACGTTTAAAAACCACAAAAGCAAATTTAGTAAAGAAAAATACAATAAGATAGAGGATGTAATGAAAAAGAAACATCCATTTTAATAACACCAGCGCCCTTATCTCAGTTGGTTAGAGAAAGTCACTCATAATGAAGAGGTCGCAGGTTCGATTCCTGCAGGGCGCACACTTAGTTCATTGACATCTTGGAAGAATGCCCTTTTCAGCCATATCCTCGCATTGTAGCGATAAAGGATGTGGAGTGGAGAACATAAGTCGAAACGTGGTACGCCACGGCAAATGGGCAAAAAAAAGAATATATTTGCATCGCTGTTGGTGGAATCCCATAAGAGAGGTTCCTTAATCCGGAGTACCGGTCCCAATAGTGGATAGCTAACCTATCATACTCCCATCGCGGTTTAACTTTACTTTGAATTTAGTTTCATGCGCGTGCTTTCGATGGTAGATGGGAGCCAAACTTTAAAAACAAAAACTATGAAAACAATTAATGATTTCACGCCTGAAATTCAGGCTAAAATTCCTGAGTACATTAAACGGTATACTGCAGGAGTATTTGACGGAGGCCGATATGCCTCTTTTACTAAAGAAAAAGCAGAGGCTTTGATTAGTTTTAACTATGAAAAATGCGGCTTTAAAAAGCCCGTGTTGATAGTGGCTGAAAATCCATTTGAGGCACAAACATTTTTTAATTTTATTGTGTCCAATAAAGAACATTTTTTGCCGATTATTTATCTTAATTACTTGATTTTAAATAAGATGGATATTCCAAAAGATATTAATAATTCGCAGTTATCCTCGCAGTTACGCTCGCAGTTATCCTCGCAGTTAGACTCGCAGTTATCCTCGCAGTTACGCTCGCAGTTATCCTCGCAGTTACACTCGCAGTTAGACTCGCAGTTAGACTCGCAGTTACGCTCGCAGTTATCCTCGCAGTTATCCTCGCAGTTATACTCGCAGTTAGACTCGCAGTTAGACTCGCAGTTAGACTCGCAGTTATACTCGCAGTTACACTCGCAGTTACACTCGCAGTTATCCTCGCAGTTATACTCGCAGTTAGACTCGCAGTTATCCTCGCAGTTACACTCGCAGTTATACTCGCAGTTAGACTCGCAGTTATTCTCGCAGTTACACTCGCAGTTATACTCGCAGTTAGACTCGCAGTTATCCTCGCAGTTACACTCGCAGTTATACTCGCAGTTAGACTCGCAGTTATCCTCGCAGTTACGCTCGCAGTTACACTCGCAGTTATCCTCGCAGTTATACTCGCAGTTACAACAAAAATACAATTCAGACTATTTATTTACAACGAATTGTTACGGAGGAGCATATTTCGGCTGGTTCAAATTTATTAAGGATGAATTTAACATCGAAGCTCAAATAAATGTAGACCTTGATTCGTTTAGTAAATTACATGAGGAAGGGAATGTTTACTCCGCCATATTTTCCGAACTAGTATGTATTGTTTCTAAATACCCAAAAAAGATACACAGAAACGAAAACAACGACTTACATTGCATTGACAACTCAGCTATTGAATGGAACAACTCAACGGACATCACAAAGTGGGATTGCAATTACATCAATGGACGATTTGTTCCTGAGAAATATTTTAAATCTATTTCTGATAAAACATTTTCAATATCGGATTTTGCCTCCGAAACTAACGAGGAATATAAATCGGCTTGTATTGCTTTAATGCAAGAAAAATATGGAGATGTTTATTTGGTTGATTTTTTTAGAGAAAACTTAATAGAAATAGATACCTTTGTTGACAAGAAAGATGAAAAGTATTTAAAGGGAACAACTGGCGGAATGAATGTAGGTGTTTATACGCTCTTTAAAGGAGAAATAAACGGAGAAGAAATTGCTTATGTGAGATGCTATTGCCCATCTACAGATAGGATGTTTTTCTTAGGAGTGGATAGTGGATATGATAACGCTAAAGATGCAATTGCTTCCCTTTATAGAATACCATCAAAATTAAAGAATCACATCAAATCTATCTCTCGGCAAGGTGAAAGGTTCAGTACTATCTTGACAGAACAAGGGAAAGTTGTTTTAGAAACACTTTCTGAAAACGAGATATCTGATGTAACAGAAATTGACGGAAATGCTTACTTTAGCCTCATTAAATACGAATATTAACCAAAAACAATAACAATGAAAACAGAAATCCAAGAAAGAGTGAACGTGGCTCCATCCTCAACAGAGGGACACTTTGTAAAAGGAGCAAAACAAGTGGTAAACCTTGACAAGGTTAACGAAACATTCCTTGTAGAAGGGAATGCTATTTTAGAAACAAAAAATCACACAAGCCTTGAAATAGAGGAAAGCTGTTTGATTACTTGCCAAGTGGTGTACAACCCTTTTGCAAAGATGTATTCTAAATCACGCGATTAATTAATAGCCCCCGATAAAAAGGGGGCTTTATTTTTACTACCATGAAAACATTCATCCGGCTATGTGCCATCTCAAGGAACCACAATAAATTCACCTATGAAACGATTGCTTACTTTCTAAACGTTTTCACCAATGACTAAATGGAACGTTCAAATATGCTCTTCTAAGCACGTTAAAAACA
>Ga0228700_1001647_pt1 | contig 13683 bp, 9 predicted proteins | sample McNCre317_Aug_MG_FD_178019 | JGI IMG/M metagenome (GOLD analysis project Ga0228700, IMG submission 178019) | Freshwater microbial communities from McNutts Creek, Athens, Georgia, United States - 3-17_Aug_MG | ecosystem: Environmental > Aquatic > Freshwater > Creek | place: USA: Georgia...
TTCTTCCAGCGCCAGGGCGAGGTGCGTTTTGCCCGCACCCTGGAGCTGCCGGCCTACCGCGGCCGCATCCTGGACCGCAACGGCCTGATCCTGGCCTCCAGCGTGCCCGCACCCAGCATCTGGGCCATTCCCGATGACGTGGACGTGGCCGGCGAGAAACCCAAGCTCCAGCAACTGGCCAAGCTGCTGGAGATGCCTTATGCCGACCTGGCCAAGAAGCTCGATGAAGACAAGACCTTTGTCTGGATCAAGCGCCAGGTCGATGCCGACATCGCCAAGGAAATCGCTGCCTTGGGCCTCAAGGGCATCTACCAGCGCAAGGAATACAAGCGCCAGTACCCCGAGGGTGAGGCAGCCGCCCATGTGGTGGGCTTCACCAATGTGGAAGACAACGGCCAGGAGGGCGTGGAGCTGCTCTACAACAAGCGCCTGCTGGGCAAGCCGGGCCTGCGCCACGTGATCAAGGACCGGCTGGGCCGCGCGGTGGAAGACGTGGGCGAGATCGTGCCGCCGGTGGACGGCCAGGACATCCAGCTCAGCATCGACTCCAAGGTGCAGTTCTTTGCCTACCAGAAGCTCAAGGAAGCGGTGCAGCAGCAGCGCGCCCAGGCCGGCAGCGTGGTGGTGCTGGACGCCGTCAGCGGCGAGGTGCTGGCCCTGGCCAACTACCCCAGTTACACGCCCGACAAGCGCCAGAACCTCACCGGCGCGCAGCTGCGCAACCGGGCCCTGACCGATACCTTCGAGCCGGGCTCGGTGATGAAGCCCTTTACCGTGGGCCTGGCGCTTGAGACCGGGCGCGTCAAGCCCAGCACGGTGATCGACACGGCACCGGGCTCGTATTCCATCACCGGTGTCACCATCCACGACGCCCACCCCCACGGTGCGCTCACGGTGCAGCAGGTAATCCAGGTCTCCAGCAATGTGGGCACGGCCAAGATCGCCATGCAGATGCCGGCCAGCGAGATGTGGGAGACCTTCTCGGAAGCCGGCTTCGGCCAGAAGCCGCAGATCGAGTTTCCCGGTGTGGTTTCGGGCCGTCTGCGCCCGGCCAACAAATGGCGCCCGATCGAGCAGGCCACCGTGTCCTACGGCTACGGCCTGTCGGCCTCGCTGTTCCAGATGGTGCGCTCCTACACCGTGTTCTCGCATGACGGCCAGATCATTCCCGCCACCCTGCTCAAGAGCACCGAGCCGGCCGTGGGGGTGAGTGTTTTTTCGGCGTCTACCGCGGCTGAAATTCGCAAGATGCTGCAGATGGCCGCCGGCCCTGGCGGCACCGGCCCCAAGGCGCAGACCCAGGGCTATTCGGTGGGGGGCAAATCAGGCACCGCCTACAAGCAGCAGGGCAAGGGCTATGGCAGTGACGGCAATCGCAAGTACCGCAGCTGGTTTGTCGGCATGGCGCCCATCGACAAGCCGCGCCTGATCGTGGGCGTGATGCTGGACGAGCCCAGCGCCGGCAAGTACTTTGGTGGCGATGTGGCAGCCCCCGTGTTCAGCGACACGGTGCAGCAGACCCTGCGTCTGCTCAATGTGCAGCCCGATCTCTCGGTGCGCCCCAACATCGTGGCCAGCGCCGTCGAGGAGAGCTTCTGATGCTCCAGACCAGCAGCCAGGCCGCGCAGTGGCTCAAGAGCCGTGTGCAGGGCAGCCTGCGCACCGACAGCCGCGCGGTGCAGCCGGGAGATGGCTTCATCGCCTGGCCGGGTGCTGCGGTGGATGGCCGGGCCTTTGTACCGGCCGCATTGCAGGCGGGTGCGAGTGCCTGCCTGGTGGAGGCACAGGGCGCGGAGGCCTTTGGCTTGCCTGCCGGCAGCGTGGAGAGCTTTGCCGGCTTGAAGGCCGCCACCGGCCCGATTGCCGCCGAATACTTTGACCATCCTTCAGAGGCCCTTGCCGTGCTGGCCGTCACCGGCACCAACGGCAAGACCTCCACCGCCTGGTGGCTGGCGCAGGCGCTCTCCGCCCTGCCACAGCCCCTGCCTTGCGCCATGATCGGCACCCTGGGCGTGGGCCGGCCCCCGGCCGCTGGCACCGCCCCTGAAGCGGCCCTGGGCGCGGTGGTATCCACCGGCCTGACCACCCCCGACCCGGTGCAGCTGCAAAGCGCCCTGCGCCGCTTTGCCGATGAGGGTCTGGCCGCCTGCGCCATCGAGGCCTCCAGCATCGGCATCGAGGAAGGGCGGCTGGATGCCACCTTGGTGCGGGTGGCGCTGTTCACCAACTTCACCCAGGACCACCTCGACTACCACGGCAGCATGGAAGCCTACTGGCAGGCCAAGCGCCGCCTGTTCTCCTGGCCCGGATTGCAAAGCGTGGTGCTCAACCTGGACGACGTGCGTGGCCTGGAGCTGGCCTCTGCCTTGGAAAATTCCAGCCTGGACGTCTGGACGGTTTCCACCGAGCGCGACGCCCGCATGCAGGCCGTATCGCTCACCTACAGCGCCACCGGCATGGGCTTTGTGGTGCGCGAGGGCGGGCAGCAGGCTTGCGTACAGACCCGCTTGATCGGCAGCTACAACGTCTCCAACCTGCTGGGCGTGATGGCGGCCATGCGCGCCCTGGGCGTGCCGCTGGCCGACGCTGCCCAGGTCTGCAGCCAGCTGCAGCCGGTGCCCGGCCGCATGGAGTGCCTGGGTGGTGCCAACAGCCCGCTGGTGGCAGTGGACTATGCCCACACCCCCGATGCCCTGGACCATGCCCTGGCGGCCCTGCGCCCCCTGGTGCAGGCACGCGGCGGCCGGCTCTGGTGCGTGTTTGGCTGCGGTGGCGACCGCGATGCCTCCAAGCGCCCCCTGATGGGCGCCATCGCCGGCAAGCTGGCCGACCGGGTGGTGGTCACCAGCGACAACCCGCGCAGCGAGAAGCCCGAGACCATCATCGCCCAGATTTTGCTGGGCTTGAGCTCCTGCAAGACCCTGGAGGTGCAGGCCGATCGCGCCCTGGCCATTGCCCAGACCATTGCCCAGGCATCCGCCCAGGATGTGGTGCTGCTGGCCGGCAAGGGCCATGAGGCAACACAGGAAGTCGCCGGCGTGAAGATCGCCTTCTCGGACCGCGACCATGCACAGGCTGCGCTGCAGCGCTGGAGCAGCCCGGCAACGGAGGCACGCCCATGAGCGAACTGCACAGCCTTGCCCCCATGATGGCCCTGCAGCAAGCCATGGCCTGGCTCTCGGATGCACGCCTGGTCGGCGCAGGCAGCACCGAGGTGCTGCGCGTGCATACCGACACCCGCAGCGTGGAGCGCGGTGACCTGTTCCTGGCCCTGCGCGGTGACAAGTTTGATGCCAACCAGATGCTGCGCGAGGCCTGCGCCCGCGGCGCTTCAGCCCTGATCTGCCATGCCGGCCTGGAGCCATCCAGCTACCCCGAAGGCATTGCCCGCATTGAAGTGGCTGACACCCGCATGGCGCTCACCCAGCTAGCCACCGGCTGGCGGCAGTGTTTCGATCTGCCGGTGATCGCCGTGACCGGCAGCAACGGCAAGACCACGGTCACGCAGATGCTGGCCAGCATCCTGCATGCCGCTGCGGGAGATGCCGCCCTGGCCACGCGCGGCAACCTCAACAACGACATCGGTGTGCCGCTTACCGTGCTGCGCCTGCGCCCCGAGCACCGCCTGGCGGTGCTGGAACTGGGCATGAACCACCCCGGCGAGATTGCGGCCCTGGCAGCCGTGGCCCAGCCCACGGTGGCCCTGGTCAACAACGCCCAGCGCGAGCACCTGGAATTCATGCAGACGGTGGATGCGGTGGCCGCCGAGAACGGCGCCGTGCTGCGCGCGCTGCCGGCCGATGGCGTGGCGGTATTTCCGGCTGACGATGCCTATGCCGGCTTCTGGGCGGGCTTGGCCGGCAAGCGCAGGCAGGCCGGCTTTGCCATGACGGCCACCCCCGCACAAGGTACGCCGGCACTGGTCTGTGAATCGGCCGACTGGAGCCAGGGTGCATGGCAGGTGCGCGCAAATGGCCTGGGCCAGCGCCTGGCCTTTGTCCTGCACATCGCCGGACGCCACAACGTCAAGAACGCGCTGGCCGCTGCCGCCTGTGCCCTGTCGGCTGGCGTGCCGGCAGAGGCCGTGCAACAGGGGCTGGAGAGGTTCGTGCCGGTCAAGGGCCGCTCGCGCGCCATGAGCCTGCAATTGCCCGGCGCTGAATGCACCCTGGTGGACGACACCTACAACGCCAACCCGGACTCAGTGCGCGCCGCCCTTGCCGTGCTGGCCGAGCTGCCCGCACCGCGCCTGTTGGTGCTGGGCGATATGGGCGAGGTGGGCGAGCAGGGCCCGGCCTTCCACACCGAGGCCGGCCAGGAGGCACAGGCCCGCGGCATCGAGCAGCTGTTTGCCACGGGTGAACTGGCGCGCTCCACCGTGGCGGCCTTTGCCGGTGCGCGCCACTTTGCTTCCATGGACGCGCTGATCGCCGCCGTGCTGGAGCAGCTGCCCCAGACCCGCAGCGTGCTGGTCAAGGGCTCGCGCTTCATGCACATGGAGCGCGTGGTCGAGGCCCTGACGGCCGCATCCAGCACACCCGGGGCCACACCATGAACCGTTCTACCCGTTCAACCTATCGCGAGGTCCGCCCATGCTGCTAAGCCTGGCCCAGTGGCTGCAAAGCCTGTCGCCGGAATTCGGTTTTTTCCGGGTGTTTCAGTACATCACCTTCCGCGCCGTGATGGCCGCACTCACCGCGCTCCTGATCGGTCTGGTCTCGGGCCCCTATGTCATCCGGCGCCTCACGGCCCTGAAGATCGGCCAGCCCATCCGCGGCTACGGCATGGAAAGCCATCTGAGCAAGAGCGGCACGCCCACCATGGGCGGCGTGCTCATCCTGTTTGCCATCACCTGCTCCACGCTGTTGTGGTTCGACCTGTCCAACCGCTTTGTCTGGATCGTGCTGCTGGTCACCCTGGGCTTTGGTGCCATCGGCTGGGTCGATGACTGGCGCAAGGTGGTGCACAAAGACCCCGAGGGCATGTCTTCGCGCGAGAAGTATTTCTGGCAGTCGCTGATCGGCCTCCTGGCCGCGCTCTACCTGGTGTTCTCCATCTCGGAAAATTCCAATTTGCGCGTGCTGGAGCTGTTCTTCCAGTGGGTGCGTTCCGGCTTTGATGTGAACCTGCCGCCCAAGGCAGGCCTCCTGCTGCCCTTCTTCAAGGAGGTGAGCTACCCCCTGGGCGTGCTGGGCTTTGTGATCCTCACCTACCTGGTGATCGTGGGGGCCAGCAATGCAGTGAACCTGACCGACGGCCTGGATGGACTGGCCATCATGCCGGTGGTGCTGGTGGGCTCGGCGCTGGGCGTGTTTGCCTATGTCACCGGCAGCGCGGTCTATTCCAAGTACCTGTTCTTTCCGCACATCGCGGGCTCCGGTGAGCTGCTGATCTTCTGCTCGGCCCTGGCCGGCGCCGGCCTGGCCTTTCTCTGGTTCAACACCCATCCGGCCCAGGTCTTCATGGGTGATGTGGGGGCCTTGGCCCTGGGCGCGGCCCTGGGCACGGTGGCGGTGATCGTGCGCCAGGAAATCGTGCTGGCCATCATGGGCGGCATCTTCGTGGTCGAAGCGCTATCGGTGATGTTGCAGGTGAGCTACTTCAAGTACACCAAGAAGAAGTTCGGTGCCGGCAAGCGTCTTTTGAAGATGGCGCCGCTGCACCACCACTTTGAAAAAGACGGCTGGAAGGAGACGCAGGTGGTGGTGCGTTTCTGGATCATCACCATTCTCTTGTGCCTGGTAGGGCTGTCTACCCTCAAGCTGCGATAGCCATCATCCACTATGAACTCCCTGCGCGATCTCCACGTACTGATCCTGGGCCTGGGTGCCTCGGGTCTGGCCATGGCACGCTGGTGCGCCTTGCAAGGTGCCGTGGTCACCGTGGTGGACTCGCGTGCTGCGCCACCGCAGCTGGCGGTGCTGCGCCAGGAGTGGCCCGAAGTGAGCTTTGTGCATTCGGATTTTCATGCCGGTCTGGTGGAAGGCACGCCCATACGCGCCGTCTTCAAGAGCCCGGGCCTGGCGCCGGCCGACACCGCGCCGGTGCTGGACGCCGCGCAGGCCCTGGGTCTGTGGGTGGGCGGCGAGCTCAGCCTGTTCGCCCTGGCCCTGAAAGACCTGGCAGCACGCAGCGTGCCGCTGCAGCATGCCCACTACGCGCCCAAGCTCTTGGCCATCACCGGCACCAATGGCAAGACCACGGTCACCTCGCTCACCGGCCACCTGGTGCGCTGGGCGGGCAAGAGCGTGGCCGTGGCCGGCAACATCGGCCCGACCCTGCTGGACACCTTGCGCCTGGCACTGGCGGAAGCCGAGCTGCCCGAGGTCTGGGTGCTGGAGCTCTCCAGCTTCCAGCTCGACCTGCCCAGCGGCCTGGAGCCCACGGCCGCCACCGTGCTCAACGTCACGCAGGACCACCTCGACTGGCACGGCAGCATGGAGGCGTATGCCCTGGCCAAGTCGCGCATCTTTGGTGAGCGCGGCCTGATGGTGCTCAACCGCGAAGATCCGGCCGTGATGGCCATGCGCCCGGCACCGGTGCGTGTGCGCCTGCAGCGCCCGGTGGAGCGCGAATACACCAGCTTTGGCACCGACATGCCGCAACGCCCGGGCGACTTCGGCCTGGAGGAAACCCATGGCATGACCTGGCTGGTGCGGGCCCTGGAAGCGGATGAAACACGCAAGAAAGGCCAGCAAGAAGAGCTGCACATCCAGCGCCTGATGCCGGCAGATGCCTTGCGCATCCGTGGCCGCCACAACGCCGGCAATGCCCTGGCGGCATTGGCGCTCTGCGCGGCCGCGGGCTGTGCGCTGGGCCCCATTCTGTTTGGCCTGCGCGAGTACCGCGGCGAGCCGCACCGGGTGGAGAGCATCGGCATCCTCAACGGCGTGGAGTTCTTCGACGACAGCAAGGGCACCAATGTGGGCGCCACGGTGGCGGCCCTGCGCGGCCTGGGCGAGGAACGCAAGCTGATCCTGTTGCTCGGTGGTGAAGGCAAGGGGCAGGACTTCTCGCCGCTGGCCGCACCCGTAGCCCGCTATGTGCGCAGCGTGGTGCTCTATGGCCGCGATGCACCCCTGCTGCGTGCCGCGCTGGCCGATACCGGCGTGCCGCTCCTGGATGCCGTCAGCATGGATGACGCCGTGGCCCAGGCCAACCGTGCCGCCCATGCAGGGGACGCGGTGCTGCTCTCGCCCGCCTGCGCAAGCTTTGACATGTTCAAGGACTATGCCCACCGCGCCCAGTGCTTTGTGGAGGCCGTGCGCAGCCTGGCGCTGGACAGTGGTTCGGACCTGGAGAGCCTGTCATGAGTGCGCTGGGCGACACCGTCAAGGGCTGGTTCAGCGGCCGCCTGGCCACGGCCAGCGCGCTGCCGGTGCGCCTGGGCGGGCGTGGCACCTTTGCCACGCAGAGCCGGGCTGCACCGGTCAAGGGGTTTGACCAGCCCCTGGTCTGGGTCACCGTGACGCTGCTGCTGTGGGGCCTGGTGATGGTGTACTCGGCCTCGGTGGCCATGCCGGACAACCCGCGCTTTGCCAGCTATGCCCACACCCACTTCCTGCTGCGCCACGTGATGTCGATTGGTGTGGCCTTTGTGGCGGCGCTGCTGGCCTTCCAGGTGCCGGTGCAGACCTGGGAAAAAGTGGCGCCCTACCTCTTCATTGCCTCGCTCATTCTGCTGATGCTGGTGCTGATTCCCTTCATCGGCAAGGGCGTGAACGGCGCGCGGCGCTGGATCGCCTTGGGGCTGCTCAACTTCCAGCCCTCGGAGCTTGCCAAGTTCGCCGTGGTGCTCTATGCCTCCGATTACATGGTGCGCAAGATGGAGGTGAAAGAGCGTTTCTTTCGCGCCGTGATGCCCATGGGGATAGCGGTGGCGGTGATCGGCCTCTTGCTGCTGGCCGAGCCCGACATGGGCGCCTTCATGGTGATTGCCGTGATCGCCATGGGCATTCTGTTCCTGGGTGGGGTGAATGCCCGCATGTTCTTCCTGATCGCCACCATTCTGGTGGTGGCCTTCGCCCTGATGATTGCGCTCTCGCCCTGGCGGCGTGAACGCATCTTTGCCTACCTCAACCCCTGGGACGAGGCCTACTCCATGGGCAAGGGCTACCAGCTTTCGCATTCGCTGATCGCCATCGGCCGCGGCGAGATCTTTGGCGTGGGCCTGGGCGGCAGCGTGGAGAAGCTGCACTGGCTGCCCGAGGCCCATACCGACTTCCTGCTGGCCGTCATCGGCGAAGAGTTCGGCCTGGTCGGCGTGGTGCTGGTGATCTGCCTGTTCCTCTGGCTGACCCGCCGCCTGATGCACATCGGCCGCCAGGCCATTGCCCTGGACCGCGTCTTTGCCGGACTGGTGGCCCAGGGCCTGGGCATCTGGATGGGCTTTCAGTCTTTCATCAACATGGGCGTGAACCTGGGTGCCCTGCCCACCAAGGGCCTGACATTGCCCTTGATGAGCTACGGCGGCTCGGCCATCCTGATCAACCTGATTGGCATTGCGGTGGTGCTCAGGATTGACTTCGAGAATCGCCAACTCATGCACGGAGGCCGTGTATGAGTAAAACCTTGAACGCCGCCGGGCCGTCCCAAGGCGTGGGGGCCAAACCGATTGCTTTGGTCATGGCCGGCGGCACGGGTGGCCACATCTTCCCGGGCCTGGCCGTGGCCGAGGCCTTGCGCACCAAGGGCTGGCGCGTGCACTGGCTGGGCGCGCCCGGCAGCATGGAAAGCCGCCTGGTGCCCCCGCGCGGCTTCACCCTGGAGACGGTCGAATTCTCTGGCGTGCGGGGCAAGGGCCTGCTGACCCTGGCCTTGCTGCCGCTGCGCCTGCTGCGCGCTTTCTGGCAGTCCTGGCGCGTGCTGCGACGGGTCAAGCCCCATGTGCTGGTGGGCCTGGGCGGCTACATCACCTTCCCCGGCGGCCTGATGGGCGTGGCCTGCGGCATACCGCTGGTGCTGCACGAGCAGAATTCGGTGGCCGGCTTGGCCAACAAGGTGCTGGCCTCGGTGGCCGATGCGGTGTTCACAGCTTTTCCCAAGGTGTTTGCCAAGGGCGTCTTTGTCGGCAATCCCTTGCGTACCGAGTTCTTGCGCCAGTCGCCACCACAGACGCGTTACGCTGGGCGCGGCGGCCCGCTGCAACTGCTGGTGGTGGGCGGCAGCCTGGGCGCCCGTGCGCTCAACGAAGTGGTGCCGCAGGCCCTGGCGCTGATCCCCCCCGCGCAGCGCCCGCAGGTCATCCACCAAAGCGGCGAGAAGCAGATCGAGGCCCTGCGCGCAAACTATGCCGCCGCCGGTGTGCAGGCCGAGCTCACGCCCTTTATTGCCGATACCGCCAGCGCCTATGCCCATGCCGACCTAGTGCTGTGCCGCGCCGGCGCCAGCACCGTCACCGAGTTGGCAGCCGTTGGCGCACCGGCCCTGTTTGTACCCTTTCCTTCCGCGGTGGATGACCACCAGACCCACAACGCCCGCTACCTGGTGGACCAGGGCGCGGGCTGGCTGATGCCCCAATCCGATATGACCCCCCACAGCCTGGCCGAATTTATCCAGGGCCTGGACCGCTGCTCCCTGCTGCAGCGCGCCCTGGCCGCCAAACAAATGCAGCAGCTGCGAGCCACCGAGGCGGTGGTCGGTGCCTGCGAGGAGCTCGCATGAAACACGCCATCAAGCACATTCATTTCGTCGGCGTAGGCGGCTCCGGCATGTCCGGCATTGCCGAGGTGCTGAAGAACCTGGGCTACAGCATCTCGGGCTCAGACCTGGCCGACAACGCCACCACCCGGCGCCTGGCCTCGCTGGGCATCCGTGTCGATGTGGGCCACAGCGCCGCCCATGTGCAGGGGGCCGATGCGGTGGTCACTTCTACTGCCGTCAAGGCCGACAACCCCGAGGTGATCCAGGCGCGCGCCATGCACATTCCCATCGTGCCGCGCGCCCTGATGCTGGCCGAGCTGATGCGCCTCAAGCAGGGCATCGCCATTGCCGGTACCCATGGCAAGACCACCACCACCAGCCTGGTGGCCAGCGTGCTGGCCGCAGCCGGCCTGGACCCCACCTTTGTGATTGGCGGGCGCCTCAACAGCGCCGGTGCCAATGCCCGCCTGGGCCAGGGCGACCATATCGTGGTGGAGGCCGACGAGTCGGATGCCTCCTTCCTGAACCTGCTGCCGGTGATGGCGGTGGTGACCAACATCGACGCCGACCACATGGAGACCTACGGCCATGACTTCGGCCGGCTCAAAAAGGCATTCATCGATTTCCTGCACCGCATGCCCTTCTACGGCACCGCCATCCTGTGCACCGACGATGCCGCCGTGCGCGACATCGTCAACGAGGTGACCTGCCCCATCACCAGCTACGGCTTCCATGAAGATTCCCAGGTGCGTGCCATCAACGTGCGCGCGGTGGGCGCGCAGATGCACTTCACCGTGCAGCGGCGCAACGGCGTCACCCTGCCTGATCTGGAGGTGGTGCTCAATCTGCCGGGCCGCCACAACGTGCTCAATGCGCTCTCGGCCATTGCGGTGGCGGTGGAACTCAATATCGAAGACGCCGCCGTGCTCAAGGCCCTGGCCGAATTCCATGGCGTGGGCCGGCGCTTCCAGCGCTATGGCGACCTGGGCCTGCCCCAGGGCGGGGTGGTGACGGTGATCGACGACTACGGCCACCATCCGGTGGAAATGGCGGCCACCCTGGCCGCTGCCCGCGGGGCCTTCCCCGGGCGTCGCCTGGTGCTGGCCTTCCAGCCGCACCGCTACAGCCGCACGCGCGATTGCTTTGATGATTTTGTGAAAGTCATCGCCCAGGCCGATTCGGTGCTCTTGGGCGAGGTCTATGCGGCCGGCGAGGCGCCCATCGTGGCCGCCGACGGCCGCGCCCTGGCGCGCGCCCTGCGCATCGCCGGCAAGGTGGAGCCGATCTTTGTGGACGACATCCTGGCCATGCCGCAGGTCGCCATCGACAACGCCCAGGACGGTGATGTGCTGCTGTGCATGGGGGCCGGCTCGATAGGTGCCGTGCCGGGCAAGATTGCCGAGATGCTGCGTGCCAGCGGAGGTGCCGCATGAGCGTCGTGTCTGAACTGGGCAAGGTTGCAGTGTTGATGGGGGGCGCTTCAGCCGAGCGGGAGGTGTCTCTGATGTCGGGCACTGGCGTGCTCAAGGCCTTGCTCGCCAAGGGCGTGGATGCCCATGCCTTCGATCCGGCCGAGCGTCCCCTGGATGATCTGAAGCGCGAGGGCTTTGCGCGTTGCTTCATCGCCCTGCATGGCCGCTTCGGTGAAGACGGTACGGTGCAGGGGGCGCTGGAGTTGCTGGGCATTCCCTACACCGGCTCGGGCGTGATGGCGTCCAGCATCTCCATGGACAAGGTCATGACCAAGCGCATCTGGCGCTTCGAGGGCCTGTCCACCCCGGCCTGGCAGCAGGTGGCCAGTGCCCAGGAGACCCGGCAGGCCTTTGCCACCCTGGGTGCTCCCATGATCGTGAAGCCCGCGCGCGAAGGCTCCAGCATCGGCTTTACCAAGGTCCTGGCCGAAGACCAGTGCGAGGCCGCCTACGCGCTGGCGGCCCAGCACGACGTGGAAGTGCTGTGCGAGCAGTTCATCGCGGGTGATGAGGTGACCTGCCCGCTGCTGGGCCCGGCCAGTGCGCCGCAGTCCCTGCCGGTGATCCGCATCGTGGCGCCGGACGGCAATTACGACTACCAGAACAAGTATTTCACCGATGTCACCCAGTACCTGGTGCCGGCCGGACTGCCCGAAGGCGAGGAAGAGGCCATTGCCGAGCTGGTGCGCCGTGCCTACAGCGTGCTGGGCTGCCGCGGCTGGGCCCGTGCCGATGTGATGATTGATGCAGCCACCCGCACCCCCTACCTGCTGGAGATCAACACCTCGCCCGGCATGACGGGCCACTCGCTGGTGCCCATGTCGGCCAAGGCTGCGGGCATCAGCTATGAAGACCTGTGCGTGCAGCTGCTGCAAAGCGCCACGCTGGACGCGAAGGCGCCGCTATGAGCCAGACCGTGGCCAAGCCCCTGGACATCAAACTCATGAACCTGGCCTGTGGCCTCCTGGTTCTGCTGTTTGTTGGCCTGTGCGCGCTGGCCACGCTGCGCAGTGTCACGCGCGCCCGTGCCTTTGACATTCGCGGCATCACGGTCACCGGCGACACCCGCCACAACAACAGCCTCACGCTGCGGGCCAATGTGGCGCCGCGCATTGCCGGCACCTTCTTCACCGTGGACCTGGGCCGCGTGCGCGCCGCCTTCGAGGCCGCGCCCTGGGTGCGCCGCGCCGTGGTGCAGCGTGAGTTCCCCAACCGCCTGCGGGTGCGCCTGCAGGAGCATGTGCCGGTGGCCCTGTGGGGCGGCGAGGGCGATGCGCGCCTGGTCAACAGCTTTGGCGAGGTGTTCGAGGCCAACCTGGGCGAAGTCGACCAGGACGGCCTGCCCACCCTGAGCGGACCGGAAGGGCAGAGCGCCGAGGTGCTGGCCATGTACCGGGTGCTGGCGCCGGTGTTTGCACAAGCCGAGCTGGTGCCGGACCGGCTGGACCTGTCGGCGCGTGGCACCTGGAGCGTGGAGCTGCAAAGCGGCGCTGACATCGCGCTGGGGCGTGGCGGCCCGGCCGAACTGTTGCCGCAGGTGGAACGGTTCGTGAAGACCCTGGACCAGGTGGTGTCGCGCTTCGGGCGGGCCGCCAATGCCATCGAATCGGCCGACTTGCGGCACGAAAACGGTTATGCCATCCGGCTGCGTGGGGTCAGCACCACGCCGGTGGAGCAGGCGAAAAAACAATGAAATTACACAGCAGGTGAACCTATGGCGAAAGAATACAAAGACCTGGTCGTCGGTGTCGATATCGGCACTGCCAAAGTCATGGTGGTGGTGGCCGAGGTCATGCCCGGCGGCGAGCTCAAGCTGGCCGGCCTGGGCCTGGCGCCTACGGCCGGGCTCAAGCGCGGCGTGGTGGTCAACATCGACGCCACGGTGCAGAGCATCCAGGCCGCGCTGAAGGAAGCCGAGCTGATGGCCGACTGCAAGATCACCCGGGTCTACACCGGCATCACCGGCAGCCATATCCGCGGCATCAACAGCAGCGGCATGGTGGCCGTCAAGGACCGCGAAGTCACGCAGGCCGACGTGGCGCGCGTGGTGGAGACCGCCAAGGCCATCAACATCTCCACCGACCAGCGCCTGCTCTTGGTGGAGCCACAGGAATTCATCATCGACGGCCAGGATGTGCGCGAGCCCATCGGCATGAGCGGCATCCGCCTGGAGGCCAAGGTGCATATCGTCACCGGTGCGCAGACCGCGGCCGAGAACATCATCAAGTGCGTGCGCCGCTGCGGCCTGGAGGTGGACCAGCTCATGCTCAATCCGCTGGCCAGCAGCCTGTCGGTGCTGACCGCCGACGAGCGCGAACTCGGCGTGGCCATGGTGGACATAGGCGCGGGCACCACCGATGTGGCCATCTTCACCAATGGTGCCATCCGCCACACCGCTGTCATTCCGATTGCCGGTGACCTGATCACCAGCGACATTGCCATGGCCCTGCGCACCCCGACCAAGGACGCCGAAGACATCAAGGTGGAGTCAGGCCATGCCAAGCAGCTGCTGGTGGACCCCGAGACCCAGGGCGAAGTACCGGGCCTGGGTGACCGCGGGCCGCGCATG
>Ga0228700_1001649_pt1 | contig 13670 bp, 15 predicted proteins | sample McNCre317_Aug_MG_FD_178019 | JGI IMG/M metagenome (GOLD analysis project Ga0228700, IMG submission 178019) | Freshwater microbial communities from McNutts Creek, Athens, Georgia, United States - 3-17_Aug_MG | ecosystem: Environmental > Aquatic > Freshwater > Creek | place: USA: Georgia...
CCTTGACCGCGAACTTCCTGGAAGCCCGCCACGCCCGCCAGTGCTTTTTCAAGGCTGGCTTTCAGGTGCGCGCCGACTTTGGCCGCGTTCTCCAGCAAGCCGTCTTGCTCCATGATGCGGATGGTTTCCACGCCTGCACGCATGGCCAGGGGGTTGCCACCAAAGGTGGTGCCATGGTTGCCGGGCTGGAAGATGTTGGCGGCCTTGGGGCCTGCCACCACTGCGCCAATCGGCACGCCCGAGCCCAGGCCTTTGGCCAGAGGCATCACGTCGGGCACGATGCCTGCCCACTGGTGGGCAAACCATTTGCCGGTGCGGCCCATGCCGCACTGCACTTCGTCGATCATCAGCAGCCAGTCTTTCTGGGTGCACAGCTCACGCACTTGCTTCAGGTACTCGATGCGCATGGGGTTCACGCCGCCTTCGCCCTGGATGGTCTCAAAGAACACCGCCACCACATTGGGGTTGCCTTCGGTGGCTTTTTTCAGGGCTGCGATGTCGTTGACGGGCACGCGCACAAAACCTTCGACCAGCGGGCCAAAGCCCTCCTGGATCTTGGTGTTGCCGGTGGCGCTCAAGGTGGCGATGCTGCGGCCATGAAAGGCTTTTTCATAAACCACGATCTCGGGACGCTCGATGCCTTTGTCATGACCAAACTTGCGTGCCAGCTTAAGGGCTGCTTCGTTGGCTTCCAGGCCCGTGCAGCAGAAGAACACATTGCTCATGCCCGACAGCTCCACCAGCTTGGCCGCCAACTTTTCGGCATTGGGCACGTGGTAGTAGTTGCAGCTGTGGATGATCTTGCCGATCTGATCCTGCAAGGCGGGCACCAGCTCGGGGTGGTTGTGGCCCAGCGTGTTCACGGCGATGCCGCCCAGGGCATCGAGGTACTGCTTGCCATTGACGTCCCAGACTCGGCAACCCTGACCATGGCTGAGTGCGATGGGCAGTCGGCCATAGGTGTTCATGGTGTGCGGTGAGGCGGCTTCAATGAAAGCGGACATGCGTGAACTCCAAAAATAAAAATCGGCCCAACGAAGAGGGCCGCTGAAACGAGATTTTAGAGGCAGTTTGATGACGGCCTGAAGACGGCTGTCACGGGACTGAAGTCTTATATAAGATACAATACTCGGGTAAACCAGAGCTCGGTGATCCCGGTCTCTGGAAAGTCCTCATTCACACCTCTATCCGATGGTTTCCAACAACGCCAAAGAAGTTTTCATCCAGGGCATCACCCAGGATGGCAGAACATTCCGCCCCAGCGATTGGGCCGAACGTTTGGCGGGTGTGATGAGCCCATTTCGCCCCGGCGGCGCCAGCCCCGGCAGCCACCTGAGCTACTCACCCTGGTGCATCCCCACCACCTTGGGCGGCGTCAAATGCGTGGTGGTGCACCGCGATCTGCGCGACTACGACGTCATGGCTTGGGACTTCGTGATGAACTTTGCGCGAGACAATGGCCTGCAATTGGCCGAAGCCTGCTTGTTGCCTGACCTGCCACCGGTCAAATAATTCCCCCACACCCAGAAAATCAAACCGCCTTTGGGCGGTTTTTTCATGTTCTATCTGTTTGCAGAGCAGAGGTGCGCGTGGCGGTGGGCGCCGATTTTATGAGCGCAGCGAATCATGAGGCGCACGCCGACACGCACACCTCTGCGTGTCGGAGCCACAAATGAAAAAACCGCCCGAAGGCGGTTTAGTTTCGCTGACAGCGCACCCGTTTCAAACGGCGGCCAGAAGATTCTGACCGGGCTGTTGATCTTTAAAAGCGGATCAGGCTGCAGCCAGGGCCAAGGCCTTGACTTTGGTGCTCAGACGGCTCTTATCGCGAGCAGCCTTGTTCTTGTGGAAGATGCCCTTGTCGGCGATCGTGTCCACAACAGCTTGCATCTTGGCAAACAGTTCGGTGGCTTTGGTCTTGTCGCCAGCTGCAACGGCTTTTTCGACGTTTTTCACAGCTGTACGGTATTTGGAACGCAGCGAAGAGTTCGCAGCGTTGATCTTGATGTCTTGACGGACGCGTTTACGGCCGGAGGCAAGACGGGGGTTCTTTTTCTTTGGCTTAGCTGATGCCATGATGATTTCCTTTGGGGTCTGAGGATGTTGTCGGCGAACCCAGCATTATAGCGGATCAAAAAAGCCGCTTGGGGCTCACTTGACCCGCTGCAGAAAGTTCGCAGGCGGACCGCTACACTCACAGGCTGTGAGCCTCCTTCGTTCTGCCTCTGTCGTTTCTATTTTCACGCTGGCCTCCCGGGTGACCGGCTTGGTGCGCGAGCTCTTGATCGCCTCGGCCTTTGGTGCCAGCGCGCTGACCGACGCTTTCAACGTTGCCTTTCGCATTCCCAACCTGTTTCGCCGCTTGTTTGCCGAAGGCGCGTTCAGCCAGGCCTTTGTGCCGGTGCTGGCGGCCAACCGGGCGCAACATGGCGATGAGGCCACCAAAGACGTGATCGACAGCGTGGCCACCGCCTTGGCCTGGTCAGTGCTGGCCCTGTCGGTGCTGGGGGTGCTGGCTGCACCGTGGTTGGTCTGGGCCCTGGCCAGTGGCTTGCAGCAAGAACCTAAGGGTTACCAGTCGGCGGTGCAGATGACCCGCTGGATGTTCCCCTACATCGCCTTCATGTCGATGGTGGCTTTGTCGGCCGGCATCTTGAACACCTGGAAACGCTTTGCCGTACCGGCAGCCACACCCGTATTGCTCAATGTGAGTGTGATCGCGGCCGCCTTGGGCCTGTCGCCCTGGCTGGCTGCGCGTGGCATGGAAGCGGTGTATGCCTTGCCCGCAGGCGTCATGTTGGGCGGGGTGCTGCAACTGCTGGTGCAGGTGCCTGCGCTCAAGCGTCTGGGCCTGTTGCCGCGCATGGGCTTGAGTCCATCGGCCATCCGGCGTGCTTGGGCGAATCCGGCCACCCGCAACATCCTGCGCCTGATGGCGCCCGCCTTGCTGGGCGTGGGCGTGGCCCAGATTTCTTTGCTCATCAACACCCAGATCGCCTCGCACCTGGCACCGGGCAGTGTCAGCTGGCTCAGTTATGCCGACCGCTTGATGGAGTTCCCGACCGCTATGCTGGGCGTGGCTTTGGGGGCTGTGCTGATGCCCCAACTGGCGGCGGCCAAAGCCACAGGCGATGCAGACCGTTATGCCGCCATGCTGGACTGGGGCTTGCGCCTGGTGCTCTTGCTGGCTTTGCCTTGCGCGGCGGCGCTGCTGGTGTTTTCCGAGCCTTTGGTGGCCGTGCTTTACCACTACGGCGCTTTCACCGACCGCGATGTGCAGCAAACTACGCTGTCCCTGACTGGTTACGGCATTGGCCTCATGGGGCTGGTGGCCATCAAGGTGCTGGCGCCGGGTTACTACGCCAGCCAGGACATCCGCACACCGGTGAAGATCGCGGTGGTGGTGCTGGTGATCACGCAATTGTTCAACCTGCTGTTTGTGCCTTGGCTGCAGCATGCCGGTCTGGCTTTGTCGATCGGTCTGGGTGCGCTGGTCAATGCGCTGTGGCTGCTGATCGGCTTGTTGCGCCGGGGCAGCTACAAGCCGCGACCCGGCTGGTGGCGGTTTGCCTTGCAAGTCGCTTTGGCCACCAGTTTGCTGACGGCCTTGTTGTGGTGGGCTGCTCACCAATTGCCATGGGTGGGCTTGCGTCAGACGCCCTGGCTGCGCATTGGCTGGATGGTGGCGGTCTTGCTGGCCTCGGCCCTGTTGTACTTTGGCGCTTTGTGGGCCACCGGCCTGCGCTTGAAGGCTTTCCTCAAGCGTTGAAAGGGCGCAGCTCAGAGCATGGTCTTGAAATTTGAACCCGTCTCGCCACTGGATTACTTTGCCAGCCTGGTGCAAAGCGATGAGCACTTGCCCTTGCTGGAAGCTGCGGCCAGTCTGGCCCAAGACGAAGAGCCCGAGATGGATGTGCAGCATGTGCTCGACGATGTGGAGCGCTTGTTGAAAAAAGTCACCGCGCGGATGCCGCCCGGCGCAGACGATCTGACCCAACTGGCCATCTTGAACCAGGTGTTCTACAAAGACCTGGGCTTTGGCGTGAACGCCAACGATTTTTATGCGCCCGAGAACAGCTACCTGCAAGAGGTGTTGCGCACCCGCAGGGGCTTGCCGATCTCCTTGGCCGTCATCTGGCTGGAAATGGCTCAGGCGCTGGGTTTGAATGCGCAGGGCATTGCTTTTCCGGGCCATTTTTTGGTCAAGGTGGCGCTGAACGATGGTCTGGTCGTGATGGACCCGCTGACAGGCGAGTCCTTGGGGGTCGACAACCTGGCCGACCGATTGGGACCTTACCGGGACGATGTGGATTGGGCCGCTGGCGCCGATCTGGACGGCGGTGAAACGCCTTTGGGCCTGTATTTGCAGGCTTGTCCGCCGCGCGATTTGCTGGCCCGCATGTTGCGCAACCTCAAGGAAGTGTTCCGCGCTCAGGAAGACTGGCCGCGCATGCTGGCGGTGCTTGACCGATTGGTGGTGTTGTTGCCCGAAGCGTGGGACGAGCGGCGTGACCGGGGCCTGGTGCATGCCGAACTGGGCCATACGCAAGACGCCTTGCACGACTTGCAGGTGTACCTGGGTGCTGAGCCCCTGGCACACGACCAAGCGGCGCTGAAAGTCCGGCTGAACGAACTTTCAGGCGACGCCTGAGCGGGCTTTAAGCGACGACGACTTGCGCGCCGCTGCCTTGCGGGGCGATGGTGCCGATGGTGTAAACCGTCTCACCCAGACCGCGCAAAGTGGCTGCGCAACTTTCAGCCTCGGCAGCGCCCACCACCACCACCATGCCGATGCCGTTGTTGAAGGTGCGGTTCATCTCGATGTCGGAGATAGCAGCGGTCTTTTGCAGCCAGGCAAACAGCTCGGTCTGGGGCCAGCTGCCTTTTTGCAGGTGGGCCGCCAGGCCGTCAGGCAAGACGCGGGGAATGTTCTCGAGCAAGCCGCCGCCCGTGATGTGGGCCAGGGCCTTGATGCCCGAGGCATCTTCGGTGTTTGGGTGCTTGGCCAGCGCGGCCAGCACGTTGAGCACGTACAGGCGGGTAGGCGCCATCAGCGCTTGCTTGAAGGGTTGACCGTCCAGCGTAGCGGGGGTGTTGGCACCTGCGCGCTCGATGCACTTGCGCACCAGGCTGAACCCGTTGGAGTGCACGCCCGCCGAGGCCAGACCCAGCACCACGTCACCGGCTTTGACGTTCTGACCGGTGAGGATTTTGGATTTCTCGACCGCACCAACCGCAAAACCGGCCAGGTCGTATTCGCCCGCGGGGTACATGCCGGGCATCTCGGCGGTTTCGCCGCCGATCAGGGCGCAGCCAGACAGCTCGCAGCCTTTGGCGATGCCGCCCACCACCGCAGCGGCGGTGTCCACATCCAGCTTGCCGCAGGCAAAGTAATCGAGGAAGAACAGAGGCTCGGCGCCTTGCACCAGCACGTCGTTCACGCTCATGGCCACCAAATCGATGCCCACGGTGTCGTGCATGTTCCACTCGAAAGCCAGCTTGAGCTTGGTGCCCACGCCGTCGGTGCCACTCACCAGCACCGGTTCTTTGTAGCGCTTGGGCACTTCAAACAGGGCACCAAAACCACCGATGCCGGCCAGCACGCCTTCGCGCATGGTTTTCTTGGCCAGGGGCTTGATGCGCTCGACCAGCGCGTCGCCTGCAACGATGTCAACGCCGGCGTCTTTGTACGAAAGTGGGGTGTGGCTCATGGTTTCGGCCCTCAGAGGGCAAGTAAATGGGGTACGGGGGCCAATAAACGGGCTGGCAGACTAAAATCAGGGCTTATTTTAAGGGTTCACCCTGACCGTTCTTCCAACCCTTTGACAAAAGACGAGCACCTCTTGCAGCAAGCCCTTCCATTTTCGATGTCACGACTGGCCGCCTGGTGTGGCCTGGCGCTCTTGGCGGGTATGGTGTTCTGGTTGCTGGGCCCGGTGTTGGCGCCCTTCATTGTGGCAGCGGTGCTCGCTTATGTGCTCAACCCCTTGGTGCTCAAGTTGCTGCGCTGCTCGGGCGATCGCTTGCCCCGCTTGTTGGCGGTGCTGCTGGTCGAGGGGCTGGCCATTGTGGCTTTACTAGGCATCGCGCTCTTGCTGGTGCCGATTCTGGTGCGCGAGTGGCCTTTGCTGCAGCAGCAAATCCCGCCGCTGCTGGACCGTCTGGACACCTGGGCCAAGCCTTGGCTGGCTCAGATGGGTATCCAGGTTTCACTGGATTTGACGGCGCTCAAGAGTGAATTGGTGCAGTACCTCAGTGCCAACCGGGAGGACTGGTGGACACCCCTGATGTCTTCGCTCAAATTGGGCGGTAGCGCGGCCATGGCGGTGGCTGGTTTTGTGGTCCTGGTGCCGGTGGCCTTGTTTTATTTGCTGATGGACTGGTCTGGTTTGACACATGCCATCACCGAGTTGGTGCCGCCGGCCTGGCGCGGCGTGTTTGACGGCTTCATGGGCGAGTGCGATGCTGTGCTGGGCGAATACCTGCGCGGGCAGTTGCTGGTCATGCTCTGCCTGGCGGTTTATTACGCCACAGGCCTGTGGCTGTTCGGGCTGGAGCTGGCGCTGCCCATTGGCGTGTTCACCGGCCTGGCGGTGTTTGTGCCCTACCTGGGTTTTGGTGTGGGCTTGGTCTTGTCTCTCTTGGCAGGTTTGTTGCAGTTTGCGTCGCCGCAGGCGTTTGTCATGGTGGCCGTGGTGTTTGGCTTGGGCCAGCTGATCGAGAGCTTTGTGCTCACACCGCGCCTGGTGGGCGAGCGCATCGGTCTGCACCCATTGACCGTGATTTTGGCCTTGATGGCCTTTGGCCAGTTGATGGGTTTTGTCGGTGTGCTGATTGCCTTGCCTGCGAGTGCCGTGCTGCTGGTGGCCTTGCGCCGTTTGCGCCAGCACTATCTGAGCAGCTCGCTTTACCAAACGCCCGTTGAAAACGCAGACCATCCAGGGGCCGGCAAGGCATGAAGCAACTGGCGCTGGACATCGGCTTGGCCTCTTTGCCAACGCTGGACAATTTCTTTGCCGGACCGAACGAAGCGGTGGTGAGCCATTTGCGCCTGTGGACAACGGGCGGCACCCGTTCGCCCGTGCCCACTTACCTGTGGGGTGAGGGTGGATCGGGCAAGACCCATTTGCTGCAAGCGGTGCACCACGCCTTCAAGGAGCAGGGCGCCCAAGTGGGCTGGCTCGATGCCCACACCATGAACCCACCCGAGTTCAACGACGATTGGGTGGCGGTCTTGATGGACGATGTGCACTTGTACAACTCGGAGCAGCAGCACACCGCCTTCAACTGGTTTGTCAACGCGCTCACGCCCCGCGTGGGGGCGCCGCGCTGGGTGTTGGCTGCGGGCGGTTTGCCGCCTGCCGACCTCAAGTTGCGCGACGATCTGCGCACCCGCCTGGGCTGGGGGCATATCCATGCTCTGCAGGTGTTGGATGAGCCTGAGCGCCGCGCTGTGCTGCGTCAGGAGGCCGATGCCCGCGGCCTGTTTTTGAGCGATGAAGTCATGTCCTACATGCTCAACCGCTTTTCGCGTGATCTGGGCAGCTTGATGCAGCTGCTCGATCACCTTGATCAATATGCTTTGCAAACGCAGCGTGCGCTGACCATTCCGCTGGTGCGCGCGATGCTGGAGAACGAATGAAACTCGCGCTGTTCGATTTGGACCACACCTTGCTGCCGATCGATTCCGATCACACCTGGGGCGTCTTCACCACCGAGTTGGGCTGGAACGACCCGCAGGTGTTCAGTCAGCGCAATGACGAGTTTTATGCCCACTACCAGGCGGGCACGCTGGACATTCACGACTACGTGCGCTTTGCCACCCAGGCGGCGCGTGAGCGCGGTGCAGTTCAAGCCGCCCGCGCGCATGACCGCTACATGGACGAAGTGATTCGTCCCCGCATCACGCCCGAGGCGCTGGCACTGGTACGATCGCACCAGCACGCAGGCGACACGGTGATGATTGTGACGGCTACCAACGAGTTCGTGACCCGCCCGATCGCCCAGGCTTTTGGGGTGAGCGAGCTGATCGCGGTGGAGCTGGAGCGCGACGCCACAGGTTGGATCACGGGCGAAATCAAAGGCACCCCCTCTTTTCGCGAAGGCAAAGTCACCCGCGTTGCGCAATGGCTGGCCCGGCAAGGGCTGGACTGGGGCGATGTGGAGATGAGCTTTTACTCGGACTCCATGAACGACCTGCCGCTTTTGGAAAAAGCCCACCATCCGGTGGCAACGAACCCTGACGCTCGGTTGCGTCAACTGGCCACAGAGCGTGGCTGGCGCATCCTCGAACTGTTTCAAGAATGATCAAAAAATTCATCGACAAGCTGATGGGCAAATCGCCCCAAAGCGCCAAACCTCATTTCGGTCGCCGTACCGAGGTGCCCGCATCGGTGCATGGCATCGACCCCAACTTGGTGGACGAACGTGCCATCCACGTGACGCGCACCTTGCAGCAAGCCGGATTTGAGGCCTACATCGTGGGCGGCGCGGTGCGTGACTTGTTGCTGGGCTTGCGCCCCAAGGACTTTGACGTGGCCACCGATGCCACGCCCGAGCAGGTCAAAGGCCTGTTTCGGCGGGCTTTCATCATCGGTCGGCGCTTTCGCATCGTGCACGTGGTGTATGGCCGAGGTCGCGACAATGAAGTGATCGAGGTCTCCACATTCCGTGCCCACCTGGACAACGCGGCGGCCGAGCAGGTCAAGGGCAATGAGCGCACCAGCAAACGCCAGCTCGAAGGCATCCAGCACGCGGTCGATTCGAGCGGCCGTGTGCTGCGCGACAACGTCTGGGGCCCGCAAGACGAAGACGCCACGCGCCGTGACTTCACCGTGAACGCGATGTATTACGACCCGGAAACCCAGATCGTGGTGGATTACCACGGCGGTATCCAGGATGCCAAAAAGCGCACGCTGCGCATGATCGGTGACCCGGCCACGCGTTACCGCGAAGACCCGGTGCGCATCATCCGCGCCGTGCGTTTTGCGGCCAAGCTCAGCCCCTTGGGTTTCAAGCTGGAGGCCAAAACCGCCAAGCCACTGGTCGAAGCCAAAGCCTTGTTGGCCGACGTGCCGCAAAGCCGCCTCTTCGATGAAATGCTCAAGCTGGTGCAAACCGGCCATGCCTTGGCCTCGATTGCCCAGCTTAAGGGCCTGGGCTTGGCCAAAGGGATTTACCCGCTGCTGGATGTGGTGGTGGAGCGCGCCGACAGCGACTTCGTCAAAGGCGCTTTGGCCGACACCGACCGCCGCGTGGGCGAGGGCAAGCCGGTGGCGCCCAGCTTCTTGCTCGCTTGCGTGCTGTGGGCCGATGTGCGCGACGGTTGGGCGCAACGCCTGGCGCGCAAAGAGCACCCCTACCCGGCGCTGCAAGACGCGATCGATGAAGTGTTTGATGCGCGCATTGGCGATGTCTCGGGTCGCGGCAAGCTGGCCGCTGACATGCGCGAGATCTGGATGATGCAGCCCCGATTTGAAAAACGCGTGGGTGCCACCCCGTTCAGCCTGGTGGAGCAGCCACGCTTTCGGGCCGGGTTTGACTTTTTGCGCCTGCGCGCCGATGTGCAGGAAGTGGACGAAACCCTGGCCGACTGGTGGCAGGAATTCAGCATGGCCAGCGATGCCGAGCGTGAAGACCTGGTGCAAGCGGCCAAGGCCGAGCAGCAAGCCAAACCCCGTGTGCGCCGTGCGCCCAAGCCGCATGGCGAGGACGCCGCCCCTCGGGCGGTGAAAGCCGCCCCGGCGGCAGATGCGGATGCACCCCAGTCCGAAGGCGAAGCTGCACCCAAAAAACGCCGCCGCCGCCGTCGCAAGCCGGGCGCAGGCGGTGAGCAGGGCGCTGCCAGCGCCGAATAAACCGGGGCACGCCCATGCCGGCCGACCGTGAGCCTGTGACCGTCTATGTGGCGCTGGGTGCCAACCTGGGCGATGCGCGGCAGACAGTGCTGGGCAGCTTGGCCGCCCTGGACCAATTGCCGCGCACGCGTTGCACGGGCCGCTCGCGCCTGTACCGCACTGCGCCTTTCGAGGCCCAAGGGCCTGATTTCATCAACGCGGTGGCACGGTTGGCAACCCGCTTGAGCGCGCACGAGTTGCTGGACGCCCTGCAGGCGCTGGAAAACCAGGCCGGGCGCTTGCGCCCCTACCTGAATGCGCCGCGCACGCTGGATCTGGATCTGCTGTTGTACGGCCAGGCCCGCATGGACAGCCCACGCCTGACGTTGCCGCACCCGCGCATGTGGGGCAGGGCGTTTGTGGTGTACCCCTTGGCCGATCTGGCCCCTGATCTGGTGACGCCCGCCGATTGGGCCCGTGTGGCCGGGCAAAGCATTGAGCCTATATCGGAACCTCTTTCATGACTTTCTTCACCGGCTTGCCCGTGACCCTGCAAACGGTGTTGCTGCTGTTGACCAGCAACGTGTTCATGACATTCGCATGGTATGGCCACCTGCGCAACATGTCCGCAGCCCCTTGGTATGCGGCGGCGCTGGTCAGTTGGGGGATCGCCCTGTTCGAATACCTGTTTCAGGTGCCTGCCAATCGGATCGGTCACACCGAGTTCAGCGTGGGGCAGCTCAAAATCATGCAGGAAGTCATCACTTTGACGGTGTTTGTGCCTTTTGCTGTGCTTTATCTGAAAGAGCCGTTCAAGCTGGACTACCTGTGGGCCGCCTTGTGCATGTTAGGTGCTGTCTATTTCATTTTCCGAAGCGGCTGACGTTCCCAGCCCTTGAAAGGGTGACAAACGGTTAAACTTCGCGCTGTCATACGAATGTCACATTCGTTTCATCATGCACTCAGGAGTCCCCCATGCTGTTTGGCAAGTTGCTGCCCAAAGAAGGCAATTTCTTCGAACTCTTCAACCAACACGCTGAACGCACAGTCGAAGCGGCCCGGGCCTTTTCGAACCTGGTGGCCAATTACGGTGACATCCACCTGCGCGAAAAATACAACCGCGATGTGGACAACGCAGAGCATGCGGCAGACCGCGTGACCCAGGAAGTCAACCGCCTGATCCACACCACCTTCATCACCCCGATCGACCGTGAACAGATCCATGCCCTGATCAACCTGATGGACGATGTGGCCGACCTGATCCAGGATTCCGCTGAAACCATGGCGCTGTACGACGTGCGCCACATGACCGATGAGATCACCCGCCTGACCGACCTGTCCGTGCGCTGCTGCGAACGCGTGCAAGACGCCGTCAAGCTGCTGGCCCGCATTGGCGAGCCCGCTGTGGCCGAGTCCGCGCTCAAGACCTGCGAAGAAATCGACCGCCTGGAGTCGGATGCCGACCGCGTGATGCGCAGTGCCATGAGCAAGCTGTTCCGTGACGAACCCGACGTGCGCGAAATCATCAAGCTCAAGGCCATCTACGAACTGCTGGAAACCATCACCGACAAGTGTGAAGACGTGGCCAACCAGATTGAGGGCATCGTCCTCGAAAACTCCTGATCTGACGCGGGAAACTGACGTATGGAAACCGTACAAGCCGCCTTGTGGGTGGTGATCTTGCTGGTCGCCCTGGCGCTGATTTTTGACTTCATGAACGGGTTTCATGATGCGGCCAACTCGATCGCGACCGTGGTCTCCACGGGCGTGCTCAAGCCGACCCAGGCGGTGGTGTTTGCCGCTTTCTTCAACTTTGTGGCCATCTTCATCTTCCACCTGAGCGTGGCCGCCACCGTGGGCAAAGGGATCGTCCAGCCTGGCGTGGTGGACACCCATGTGGTGTTCGGTGCCCTGGTGGGGGCCATCACCTGGAACGTGATCACCTGGTACTACGGCATCCCCAGCAGCTCTTCGCACGCCCTGATCGGCGGCATTGTGGGCGCGGTCATTGCCAAGTCCGGTGCGGGTTCACTCGTGTCCACGGGCATCATCAAGACCGTTTCGTTCATCTTTGTTTCCCCCATTTTGGGCTTCCTGCTGGGGTCCTTGATGATGGTGTTGGTGGCGAACATCTTCCGCCGCACCCGTCCCTCCAAAGTTGACAAGTGGTTCCGCCGCTTGCAATTGGTGTCTGCCGGGGCCTACAGCCTGGGGCACGGGGGCAACGATGCCCAAAAAACCATCGGCATAATCTGGATGATGCTGATCGCCACCGGCTATGCCTCGACGGCGGACAAAGCGCCACCCACCTGGACGGTCATCGCCTGCTACATGGCCATTGGCCTGGGCACCATGTTTGGCGGCTGGCGCATCGTGAAAACCATGGGCCAGAAAATCACCAAGCTCAAACCCGTCGGTGGCTTTTGCGCCGAGACCGGTGGTGCCATGACCTTGTTCCTGGCCACGGCCTTGGGCATTCCCGTGTCGACCACGCACACCATCACCGGTGCCATTGTGGGGGTGGGCTCTACGCAGCGGGCCAGTGCTGTGCGTTGGGGCGTGGCGGGCAACATCGTCTGGGCCTGGGTGTTGACCATTCCGGCCAGCGCTTTTGTGGCCGCCATCGCGTACTGGGTCAGCTTTCAGGTGTTTGTCTGAACGCCTGGTGCGCTGCATGAAAAAAGCCGGACACTGTCCGGCTTTTTTGTTTCACTGGCTGATCAGCCGGGCTTGTTCGATTTGGTATTCGAAATACATCTGAAAGCTGAAAGCCAGACTGGACATCAGGATCGTTGTGCCGATCAGCAAAGACGTGGCAATGCCGAAAACCGTGAGCCAGTTGGTTTGTCCAGCGGCCGCATCGGCAGCGCTTTCCGGGTTGAATTTGGCGTTCCACTTTTCCACAGGCATCAGGCCGTAGACGATGGCCGTGAGTGCGCAGCCTGCGATGGTGAAGCCCAAACAGGGAATCAGCACCCAGCTTAACTGGTCGTCCAGGCCAAAGGCCTGCACCCGTTGAATGCCATAAATGCCCATCGCCGTCGGCACGGGCAAGAGCCAGCCCAGCATGTCGCCCAAGCCTTTGAGGTAAAAGCGGTGCAAGCCCAGGGGGCCGCCCCAAAAAGTGAGCCAGGTGGCCAGTGTTTTGTTTTTCATGGGGGTGATTATTGCGGAGCGGTGCTGTCGCCCGCACCCAAGGGCTTTTCCATCATCACCACATCCAGCCAGCGGTCAAACTTCCAGCCGCAAGACTGGAGGGTCCCCACATGCGTGAAGCCCACCGAACGGTGTACGCCAATTGAGCCAGCGTTGGCCGAGTCCCCGATCACGGCCAGGAATTTGCGCACGCCCGCCTTTTCGGCTTGGGCGCACAGCTCGCTCAGCAAGGCTTTGCCCAAGCCTTTTTGCTTGGCATCGCCCGCCATGTAAATCGAGTCTTCGGCCGAATAGCGGTAAGCCGGGCGCGGTTTGAACCAGTTGCAATAGGCAAAGCCCAGAATTTCGCTGTCTTCTTCCACCACCAGATAGGGCAGGCCCTTGCTCAAGACATCCGCACGCCGGGCGGCCATGTCGGCCTCTGACGGCGGATCGATCTCGAACGTGCCGGTGCCCGTGAGCACATGGTGCCGGTAAATGGCCGTGATGGCGGCCATGTCTTCTTCGCGGCTGGGTCGGATCAAGGGCATCTGCGCTCCCGTTGTATAATGGTGGGCTTTTCAGTGTGTCACTGGCCGGGTGGCCAGTTGCGTGTCTCAAACGCTGGAAGAAATCGGGTGTCTCGGCATTTGTTCCGAAGTCATCCAACCACCCAAGGATAAATCATGGTTGTTATTC
>Ga0228700_1001650_pt1 | contig 13667 bp, 10 predicted proteins | sample McNCre317_Aug_MG_FD_178019 | JGI IMG/M metagenome (GOLD analysis project Ga0228700, IMG submission 178019) | Freshwater microbial communities from McNutts Creek, Athens, Georgia, United States - 3-17_Aug_MG | ecosystem: Environmental > Aquatic > Freshwater > Creek | place: USA: Georgia...
CCTTGAGTTGCGGGTAGCGCAGCAACTCGCAGGACGCGTAAAACGCGTCCATGTCGAGGTGGGCAATGCGGCGGGGCAGGGTGGTGGTCACCCTTCAAGCATAGCGCGAGCGGCGAACGCTCAAGCCGTCGGGAAAGTGCCTGGCAGCAAGATGTTGGTGTCCACCTTCTGGATGTTGGTGTGACCGCAAAACGCCATGGTCACGTCCAATTCCTTGTGGATGATTTGCAGCGCCTTGGTCACGCCCTCTTCGCCCATGGCGCCCAGGCCGTAGACCATGGCGCGCCCGATCATGACGCCTTTGGCCCCCAGGGCCCAGGCCTTGAGCACGTCCTGGCCGGAACGGACGCCGCCGTCCATCCAGACCTCGATCTGGCTGCCCACGGCGGCGACGATGGCCGGCAGGGCCTCGATGCTGCTGGGCGCGCCATCCAGCTGGCGACCGCCATGGTTGCTGACCACAATCGCGTCGGCACCGCTGGCCACAGCCAGCTTGGCGTCTTCCACGTCCATGATGCCTTTGAGGATCAGCTTGCCGCCCCATTGCTTTTTGACCCAGGCGATGTCGTCCCAGTTCAGCGTCGGGTCAAACTGCTCATTGGTCCACGAAGCCAGCGACTTCATGTTGGTGACCGATTTCACGTGGCCGACCAAATTGCCAAAGCTGTGGCGTTTGGTGCCCGCCATGCCCAGGCACCAACGCGGCTTGGTCATCAGGTTGATGATGTTGGCAATGGTGGGGCGGGGTGGCGCGGTCAGGCCGTTTTTGAGGTCTTTGTGGCGCTGGCCAATCACCTGCAAATCGAGCGTGAGCACCAGGGCGCTCACGTTGGCGGCCTTGCAGCGGTCGATCATGCGGACCATGGCGTCGCGGTCGCGCATCATGTACAGCTGAAACCAAAACGGCGCTTGCGTGTGGGCCGCGATGTCCTCGATCGAGCAGATGCTCATGGTCGACAAGGTGAAAGGGATGCCGAATTTCTTGGCCGCCATGGCCGCGTGCATTTCACCGTCGGCATGCTGCATGCCCGTGAGGCCCACGGGGGCGATGCACACGGGCATTTTGGTGTCGATGCCGACCATCTTGGTGGCCGTGGTGCGGTTTTCCATGTTCACGGCCACGCGCTGGCGCAGCTTGATCTTGTGGAAGTCGCTTTCGTTGGCGCGGTAGGTGCCCTCGGTCCAGGAGCCGCTGTCGGCGTAGTCGTAGAACATGCGCGGCACGCGCTTTTCGGCCAGAACGCGCAGGTCTTCGATGTTGGTGATCACGGGCATGGAACAGTCTCCGAATGGGTGTCAGTTGGGGAATTCAACGGACATCCTAGCCGCCAGGCGGCATTCGGGCTGTGAAACTTGGGACAAGCGCTTTGAAATTTCTTGGAGCGGCCACCTGAATGCGGCTTAACTGCTGCAGCTGACGCTGCCACAACCCGACATGGTCACGTGTTTGATGGCCGAAGGGTCGGCCAGCGTTTCGGTCACGCTGTCAAAGCCCACCGACTTCAGGTGCGCGGCCAGGCCCGCATCCATGCTGGCGGCATGGCCGGGGAACCACTCGGCCAGCGCTTCGGCCAGGCGGGTGATGATTTGCTTGTCGGTGTCCAGGTAGTGGGCTTCCACCACACGCATGGTCTCCAAAATGGTGGCGTGGTGCTCGGCGTGGCAGTTGTCTGCCGAAAAACCGGTGGCCAGCATCCAGCGCTCTTCTTGCGCAAAGTGCTCCACCGTGTGGTTCAGGAACGCCTTGTAGACCGGCAGCTGCTCGTCCTCGGGGGTGGCCAGGATCTTGTTGATCATGTCCACAAACTCCTGGTGGGTCTCGTCCATGCGGGCGTCGCCCGTGTTGAGCGATTCGGTCCAGGGCATCAGGGTGGGGGCGGCAGTGGTCATGGTCTGAAGGGTTGAAAGCAGTTGCGCGAATTATCGCGGATTGCCTCAGGCCTGCCCCCGAAGGGTCACGCAGCGGCTCAGATGTCCGAGACCCTCAAATGCGCCAGCCCATACAACGGGCCACCTGTGAACGGGCTCCAGAACATTTCGGCCCACGGGGCAGCCCAGCCATAGGCTTCGGACACGCTGTACTGCGCCAGCAACTCCAGTCGGGGGTGGATGCGCGCGATTTCCAGGCCATTGTGCGCGCCCCAGTTGAAGGGGGCCGTGGCCGTCTCGCCGATGTTGGGCGCCCATGCACGCCCAATGCCCAAGGGCGACATGAAGTCCAGCAGCAACTCGGAATCGACAGGGGCATTCTGGGCGATTTCGCGGATGATCTGACGCACTTGCGAAGGCTGCAGGTACATCAGAACGCCTTCACAGACCACCAGCGTTGGACGCGGGGGATGGCTGTCGGGTAAGTCCAGGCCCTGCCACCAGCCGCAGTGCGTGAGGTCCGCCGATTGGTGCTGGCAGCGCTGCTGTGTATGGTGCATCAGCGATTGCCGCAAGGCGATGACTTCGGGCAAGTCCACATCGAGCCAGCTGTTGTGGCCATTGCTCAGCCACTGAAAATGGTGTGCCAGTCCCGCCCCCAGATCGACGCCGGGGCTTTGGGGGTGGCGCTCAAAAAAGGCCTGCCCCAGTTGTTTGATCAGTTTTGTGCGCCACAGGACGTTGATCACGGTGGGGGTGTCGATGGGAGAGGTGTGCACCTCGGTGCCAGTGGCTTGGAGCGCAGCCTGTGCAAACAGGTCTTGCGGGTCCAGCGACGGAAACACGGTGGCGGCCTTGGCGCGTGCGGCCAAAGGGATCAGCAAGGTCCGTGGCACGCCCTGCAGTTCTTCAATGCCCGGCGACTGGCTGGTGAATTTCATGTCGACTTCTCCCTGTGGCCTTGAGGCCTGTGATCGTGGCGGTTACAAAGGGTGCCCGGCTGGGCAACCCCAAAGGAGGCAGTCTGGTTCAGATTCGGCGGTGGGTCTGTGTGCGTGCGAACCGCGTTCTGGCCGGTGTAGATCAGCTTGCGTCTTGATCGCCATCGTGGCTGCAAGGCCAGATGGCGGTCATCGGCTCAGCCAGATCGATCAGCCCAGCCGAGTGCGGTGCCGTGCAATCTGCAGCCGCACCTGCGCAGGCGCTGTGCCGCCCAAGGTGTTGCGGGCGTTCAGCGAGCCTTGCAGGCTGAGCGGGCCGAACACATCGGCTTCGATGCGGCTGTCGAACTTTTGCAGGGTTTCCAGCGAGAGTTCGGACAGGTCCACGCCCAAACCTTGTGCGGTCTTGACGGCGTGAGCCACCACCTCGTGCGCGTCGCGGAAGGGCAGACCTTTCTTGACCAGGTAGTCGGCCAAGTCCGTGGCGGTGGCGTAGCCCTTTTTCACAGCGGCTTCCATCGCGGCGGCATTCACTGTGATGCCGCCTTCCTTTTGGCCCGTGGCTGGGTTGACTTGGCCGCCGACCATTTCGCTGAAGATGCGCAGGGTGTCTTTGAGCGTGTCCACCGTGTCGAACAGCGGCTCTTTGTCTTCCTGGTTGTCCTTGTTGTAGGCCAGAGGCTGGCCCTTCATCAGGGTGATCAGGCCCATCAGGTGGCCGACCACGCGGCCGGTCTTGCCGCGTGCCAGCTCGGGCACGTCGGGGTTTTTCTTCTGCGGCATGATGCTCGAGCCCGTGGTGAAGCGGTCGGCAATGCGCACGAAGCCGAAGTTCTGGCTCATCCACAAAATCAACTCTTCAGAGAAGCGGCTGATGTGCACCATGCACAGGCTGGCGGCGGCGGTGAATTCGATGGCGAAGTCGCGGTCGCTCACGCCGTCCAGGCTGTTTTGGCTGACTTGCGGGTGGCCTTGCTCATCGACCATGCCCAGTGTGCGGGCCACGCGTTCGCGGTCCAGCGGGTAGGTGGTGCCCGCCAAGGCGGCGCTGCCCAGTGGTAGGCGGTTGGTGCGGCGGCGCACGTCGCTCATGCGCTCGGCATCCCGACTGAACATTTCCACATAGGCCAGCAGGTGGTGTGCAAAGCTCACGGGCTGGGCTACTTGCAGGTGGGTAAAGCCGGGCAGGATGACTTCGACGTTTTGCTCGGCCACATCGACCAGCGACTTTTGCAGGTCCACCAGCAAATCGATGATCAGGTCCATCTCGCTGCGCAACCACAGGCGCACATCGGTGGCCACCTGGTCGTTGCGGCTGCGGCCGGTGTGCAGGCGTTTGCCTGCGTCGCCCACCAGCTGGGTCAGGCGCGCTTCGATGTTCAGGTGCACGTCTTCCAGATCGAGCTTCCACTCAAAAGCGCCAGATTCGATCTCTTGCGTGATCTGCGCCATGCCGCGCTGGATGTCGGCCAGGTCGCTGGCGCCGATGATCTTTTGCGCGGCCAGCATCTCGGCGTGGGCCAGCGAGCCCTGGATGTCGGCTTGCCACAGGCGCTTGTCAAAGAACACGCTGGCGGTGTAGCGCTTGACCAACTCGCTCATGGGTTCAGAAAAGAGCGCGGACCAGGCTTGGGATTTTTTGTCGAGTTGGTTTGTCATAGCCCCCGATTTTATCGGGCGGCGGGCCGTGCCCCTGCCGGGTTCACATCAGGCTGGCGGCAATGTTGATCGTCAGGGCCAGCACCGTGGTGTTGTAGAAGTAGGCCAGCACACAGTGCACCAGCCCGGTGCGGCGCATGGCTTTGGAGGTGAAAGACACGTCCGCCGTCTGGCCCGAGGTGCCGATCACGGCCGAAAAGTACAGAAAGTCCCAGTAGTCCGGCATGGGTTCTTGCGGGAAGGCCAGGCCGGGTTCGCGCCCGTGGCGCCCGCTCAGGTAGTAGTCGTGGGCGTAGTGCATGGCAAACATCAGGTGCATGAACAGCCATGAACTGGCCACGGTGGCTGCGGTCAGGCCAATGTGCAGCAGCTTATCGCTGCCGCTGAGCGATTTGATGGAGGACAGCTCGGCCACGATGGCCACCAGACTGGCCAGCACGGCCCCGATGGTCAACAACAGAATGGTTTTTTGCCCCTCGTCCTGCCGGTAAGCCCGCTGGCGCATGTGCTCCACATCGGACTGCCGCATGACCCACAAGGCCATCAGCAGGTACAGCGCCACCGCTGCGTTCCAGCACAGCAAGACCCGGGTGGTGGTCAGCGTGGGCCATGCGGGCGGCAGCGCCAGGTGCAGTGCCACGCCAAACAGGGCGGCACTGACCAGGCGGATGCGGGCCTTGATTTGACGGAGGAGGGTGAACAAAGGGCGTTTCATGCCGCCATGTTAGGGCCAAAGCGCCCCCTGTTCGCCTGTGTTCAACCCGTGTTGCGCAAGCCCGCCGCGATCCCGTTGATCGAGATGTGGATACCGCGCTGCACGCGCTCATCGGCTTTGCCTTCGCGGTAGCGGCGGATCAGCTCGACTTGCAGGTGGTGCAGCGGGTCAATGTACGGAAAGCGGTGGCGGATCGAGCGGGCGAGGGCCGGGTTGCTTTCCAGCCGGTTCTTTTCCCCGGTGATCTGGGCCAGCGCGTCCGCCGTGCGGTGCCATTCGGCCTCGATCGCTGCAAAAATCTTCTTGCGCAGGCGGCTGTCGCCCACCAGTTCGGCGTAGCGCGAGGCCAGGGCCAGGTCGCTCTTGGCCAGCACCATGTCCATGTTGGACAGCAGGGTGCGGAAGAAGGGCCACTGGCGGTACATCTTTTGCAGCAGGGCGAGCGCCGCCTTGCGCTCCTCTGCGTCGGGTTTGTCCAGGAAGGCTTGCACCGCCGAGCCAAAGCCTAGCCAGCCGGGCAGGGTCAGGCGGCACTGGCCCCAGCTGAAGCCCCACGGGATGGCGCGCAGGTCTTCGATTTTTTGCAGCGCCTTGCGCGATGCGGGGCGCGACCCGATGTTGAGCTGCGCCAACTCTTTGAGTGGGGTGGCGCCAAAGAAATAATCGGTGAAGCCGGGGGTGTCGTACACCAGCCCACGGTAGGCGTCCATGCTGGCTTCGGACAGCTCGGCGGCGGCGTCCAGAAAGGCCCGCGTGGCGGGTTTGGTCGGTTGCAGCAAAGTGGCTTCGAGCGTCGCGGCGACCAGGGTTTCCAGGTTGCGGCGGCCGATTTCGGGGTTGGCGAACTTGGCGCCAATCACTTCGCCTTGCTCGGTCAGTCGGATCTGGCCGCGCACGGTGCCTGGGGGCTGGGCCAGGATGGCCTGGTAGCTGGGGCCGCCGCCCCGGCCCACGGTGCCGCCGCGGCCATGGAACATGCGCAGGGTGATGCCGTGGCTGCGTTCGAGTTTTTCAAACAGCTCGACCAGCGCGATCTCGGCGCGGTACAGCTCCCAGTTGCTGGTGAAGATGCCACCGTCCTTGTTGCTGTCCGAATAGCCCAGCATGATGTCTTGCTCGCCACCCGAGCGCTGCACCAGCGCGGCCACGCCGGGCAGGGCGTAGAAGTCGCGCATGATGGGCGCGGCGTTGCGCAGGTCTTCAATGGTCTCGAACAGCGGCACCACGATCAGGTCGTTGATGGCCTCTGTGTCCAGCGTGCCGCGCATCAGGCCCACTTCCTTTTGCAGCAACAGCACCTCGAGCAAGTCGCTCACAGTTTCGGTGTGGCTGATGATGTAGTGGCGGATCGCTTGCTTGCCAAAGGTGCGCAGCATGCGCTGGGCGGTTTCAAAGATGGCCAGTTCGGACACGGCGTGTTCGCTGTAGTCCGCACCGGGCACGCGCAGTGGGCGGGCATCGTTGAGCAGACCCAGCAGCAGGGCCTGTTTGGCATGCTCGTCGAGCTGGCTGTAGTTCTTTTCCACGCGGGCGGTGGTCAGCAGCTCGGCCACGACTTCTTCGTGTTTGTCCGAGCTTTGGCGCAGGTCCACCGTGGCCAGGTGAAAGCCAAACACCTCGATGGCGCGGATCAACGGGTGCAAGCGCTGGGCGGCCACTGCTTCACCGTGGTGGCTGTACAGCGATGCTTCGATCACGCGCAGGTCGGCCAGGAATTCTTCGGCGCTGGTGTAGGGGTTTTGTGGGGCCACGGCGTGGCGGGCAGCGTCACCGCCGGTCAGGTTCTTCAGTGTGGCGGCCAGACGGGCGTAGATGCCGGTCAGCGCCCGGCGGTAGGGCTCGTCCTGGCGGTGCTCGTTGGTGTCGGGGGATTTGGCGGCCAGGGCCTGCATTTCAGGGCCAAAAGGCACCAGCATGGCCGACAGCGACAGCTCGCTGCCCAGGTAATGCACTTCGGTCAGGTAGTGGCGCAGGGCCACATCGCTTTGGCGGGTCAGGGCGTGTTCCAGGGTTTGTGCGGTCACGTTGGGGTTGCCGTCGCGGTCGCCGCCGATCCACTGGCCCATGCGCAAAAAGCTGGCAATCGGCTGGCCCGGCAGGGCTTCTTCCAGCTCGGCATAGAGCTTGGGGATTTCGCGCAGGAAGGTGGCTTCGTAATAGCTCAGCGCGTTTTCGATCTCGTCGGCCACGGTGAGTTTGGTAAAGCGCAGCAGGCGGGTTTGCCACAACTGCATCACGCGGGCGCGCATTTGTTGCTCGTTGGCGGCCAGCTCTTTGGGCGTCAGGGCGTCTTTGGCGGCGTTGACCATGGCGGCGCGGGCCTTGATGGCATCGCGCTCGGTCAGCAGGTGGGCGATGTCGCGCTCGGCGTCCAGAATGCTTTTGCGCTGCACTTCGGTCGGGTGGGCGGTGAGCACGGGCGAGACGTAGCTGGTGGCCAGCATGTCCGCGATGCTTTTGGGCGTGATGCCCGCCCAGCGCAGGCGTTGCAGCGCCACGTCAATGCTGCCTTCTTGCGTGTGGCCAGCGCGCTCGTGGATGGCGCGGCGGCGGATGTGGTGGCGGTCTTCGGCCAGGTTGGCCAAGTGAGAAAAGTAAGTGAAGGCGCGGATCACACTCACGGCGCGGTCACCGGGCAGGCCTTTGAGCAGCTTTTTCAGAGCCTTGTCGGCCTCGTGGTCGGCATCGCGCCGGAAGGCCACCGACAGCTTGCGGATTTGTTCCACCAACTCATAGGCCTCAGGGCCTTCTTGCGTGCGGATCACGTCACCCAGAATGCGACCCAACAGGCGAATGTCTTCGACCAGCGGGCGTTCGCTGTCGCGTTTGTCGGTTTTGCTGGCGCGCACGGGGGTGTTTTTGGCCAGCGCGGCGGTGGTTTCTTTGGAGGCCTGTTTCATCGTGAGGTCTGCGGTGAAGGGGTGGTTCGGCAAGCGTGTCTGCAGCGCTTGTGGCGCTGTGCCTCATGCTAGCATCGGCCAGCCCCCATAAATTACCAACGGGTTTCATCTTGATGAGGCCTTTCTGCCGAGAAATTCCACGTGTCTACGCCTTCTGCACCCCACATCGTCATTGCCACCCGAGAAAGCCGTCTGGCGCTGTGGCAGGCCGAGCATGTCAAAGCCTTGCTCGAAGGGCTGGGCTGCACCGTGCAATTGCTGGGCATGACCACGCAGGGCGACCAGATCCTGGACCGCAGCCTGTCCAAGGTGGGCGGCAAGGGTTTGTTTGTCAAGGAGCTGGAAGTGGCCTTGCAGGAAGGCCGCGCCGACATCGCGGTGCATTCGCTCAAGGACGTGCCCATGGACATGCCCGAAGACTTTGAGCTGGCTTGTGTGATGGAACGCGAAGACCCGCGCGACGCCTGGGTGTCTTCCACGCATGCCCGCCTGGAAGACCTGCCGCAAGGCGCGGTGGTGGGCACATCCAGCCTGCGCCGCACGGTGCTGCTGCGTGCGCTGCGCCCCGATCTGAAGATCGAGCCTTTGCGCGGCAACTTGGACACCCGTTTGCGCAAGCTGGACGAAGGCCAGTACGCGGGCATTGTGCTGGCGGCAGCAGGCCTCAAGCGTTTGGGCCTGACGGATCGCATTCGCCACATTTTTGAAACCTCCGAGATGCTGCCTGCCGCAGGCCAAGGCGCCTTGGGCATCGAAATTTGCAGCCACCGTGCCGACTTGCGTGCCTTGCTGGCGCCGTTGGCCGACAGCGTGACCTGGCAGCGCGTGGCCGCTGAACGCGCTGTGAGCCGTGCCATGGGCGGCAGTTGCTCCATGCCTTTGGCCGCGCATGCGGTCATGGACGGCGGCGTGCTCAAGCTGCAAGCCGCTTGGGGCGATCCACAGGGCGACACCACCTTGGTGACGGCGTCGTCGAACATGGCTGCGTCGGACTTGCCTGCAGCCGAGGCTTTGGGCCTGCGCGTGGCGCAAGCGCTGCAGCAGGGCGGGGCGCATTAAGGCGCACATGGAGGCCAAATCCGCCGTCCTGGTCACCCGGCCCGAGCGCGAAGCCGGGCCCTGGGTGCAGGCCTTGCAAGCCGAAGGCGTGCGTGCCGAGGCTTTTCCCTTGATCGAGATTGCCGCGTTGCCCGAGGCGTCGGCTTTGTCGGCCGCCTGGCTGCAAGTGCCGACTTGCCTGGCGGTGATGTTTGTGAGTGCCAATGCGGTGCGCTTTTTCATGGCGGCCCAACCCGCGGGCGTGGCCGTGCAGGCTTGCCGTGCCTGGGCCACTGGGCCGGGCACGCAAGCGGCCTTGCTGGCGGCGGGCTGGCCTGCAGAGCAGATCGATGCACCTGCTGCCGATTCGCTGCAGTTTGATTCTGAAGCCCTGTGGACGGTGGTGGCTGAGCGCGTGCGGCTTGCACAGGCGCAAGGCCCGGCCACGGTGTTGATCGTGCGCGGGGCGGATGCCCAAGGCCAGATGGCCGGGCGCGATTGGTTGGCGCAACAACTTGAAGAAGCCGGTTTGCAGGTGGCGCAGGCGGTGGCCTATGTGCGCCGTGCGCCTGTGTTCACGCCCGCACAGCAAGCCCGTGCCGAGCAGTCCCTGCGCGATGGCAGCCTGTGGTTGTTCAGCAGTTCCGAAGCCGCGCAGCACCTGCGACAAGCATGCCCGCAACTGGACTTGTCCCGTGCGCGGGCACTGGCCACCCATCCGCGCATTGCCGAGCGCCTGCGCCAAGCCGGTTGGGGGCATGTGGAACTGGTGCCTGCAGCACTGAGTGCGCAGGCCGTGTCTATAAAATCACTTTCATGACCTCCATGCCCGAAAACGCCCCAACTTCTGAATCCGCCGTCCCTATGGCCCCAGCGCTGCGGCCCTGGAAAATCTGGCTGGCGCTGGGTGTGGCCGCCGTTGCCTTGTTGGTGTCGGTGGCGCTGTGGCAAAAACTGGCGCGCATACAAGAGCAACTGGCCCGCCAAAGTGCCGATGCCGGTCAACAATCGCTCGAAGCCAAAGCTTGGGCCAAGCAGGCGCAAGACACCGTCAAGGACAGCGCCGCACGTTTGGGTCTGGTCGAGGCCCGCCTGGGCGAAGTGGCCTTGCAACGCAGCCAGTTGGAAGAGCTGATGCAAAGCCTGTCGCGCTCACGCGATGAAAACCTGGTGGTGGACATCGAGGCCGCTTTGCGCATGGCCCAGCAACAAGCCCAGCTCACGGGCAGCGTGGAGCCTTTGTTGGCCGCACTCAAATCTGCGCAGCAGCGCGTGCAGCGTGCGGCCCAGCCCCGCCTGGCGCCGGTGCAGCGTGCTTTGGAGAAAGATCTGGAGCGTCTGAATGCCGCGCCGGTCTTCGACTTGCCTGGCTTGCTCATCAAGCTCGACGAAGGTGTGGCCCTGGTGGATGGTTTGGTGCTGGCCAACCAGAACCAGGCCGCCAATGTGGCGGTGCCCGGCCCGGCCAGCGCCGAGGGCGCACAAGCAGCACCGTCTTGGTGGATGGCTGGCTTGAACCGTTTTGGCGAGCAGTTGCGCGGCTTGGTGCGCGTGAGCCGCATCGACTCGCCGGAGGCGGCTTTGCTGTCGCCAGAGCAAGGCTTTTTCCTGCGTGAAAACCTGAAACTCAAATTGCTCAATGCCCGTCTGGGTTTGCTGGCGCGGCAAAAAGACGCCGCCCGCAACGACCTGGGCTCGGCCGCGGTCATGGTGCGCCGTTACACCGATCCGTCTTCGCGCAAAACCACGCAGATGCTGCAATTGCTGGAGCAAGCGGGTTTGCAAATGAAAGCCAGTGAGATGCCTCGCCTGGAGGCGTCACTGAACGCTTTGTCCACCGCTGCGGCAGGAAGGTAAGTCCCCATGCGTGCAGCTCTTTGGCTCCTCAGTTTGTTTGCGCTGGCGGCTGCTGGCGCCTGGTTGGCTGGCAACAACCAGGGCACCGTGACCTTGTTCCTGGCGCCTTACCGCGTGGACTTGTCGCTCAACCTGGTGGTCCTGGTCGTTTTGCTTGTGGTGCTCGTGGTGGTGTTGGCGCAGCAGGCGTTGTCGGCTTTGTTTTCCTTGCCCAAGCAAGCGCAACGCTGGCGCTTGCAGCAAAAAGAACGGGCCGCTCATGCCGCTTTGCTCGATGCCATCAGCCACTTCATGGCCGGCCGGTTTTTGCGGGCCCGAAAATCCGCACAGACCGCGCTGGAAAAAGAAATCTTGATGCAGGCGTCAGGACTGTCGCTGGATCATGCCGTGTCTTTGCGCACGCTGGCCCACATCATGGCGGCCGAGTCGGCCCACGCTTTGCAAGACCAGCCACTGCGCCAGCACCATTTGGCGCAGGCCCTGGAGCAGGCCCAGTTGGGCGCGGAAGATGAGCGGCAGACCTTGACTGAAGGTGTGCAGTTGCGTGCGGCACGCTGGTTGCTCGATGATCGAGATGCCCAAGCCAGTTTGGCGCGACTCAATGAATTGCCCCCGGCTGTGAGTCGACGCATGGTGGCCATGCGTTTGAAACTGAAAGCGGCCCGCTTGGCGGGGCAACCCGCTGTGGCACTGGACACGGCCGTGTTGTTGGCCAAGCACCGTGCTTTTACGCCCGCTGCAGCTGAAAGTCTGGTGCGAGGGCTGATCATGGACTGGCTCACCCATTTGCATGATGCCGATGCGGTCCTGCGTTTGTGGCAAGGCTTGACGCCTGCGCAACGCGGCATGCCCGATGTGGCCGCTGAAGTGGCCATGCGCTTCATGCACCTCGGGGGTTCTGCTTCGGTGGTGCGGCCCTGGTTGCAGGTTTTGTGGGTGCCATTGCAATCGCCCCAATTGGGGTGGACGCCAGATCAGCTGGTTCGCTTGGTGCAGGCCATTGAAACGAGCTTGGCCGATCTTTCAACGGCCGATGCCCGCCCTTGGTTGGCGCGCATCGAAGCCGCGCAACAAGCGCAGCCTCGCGATGCGAGCTTGCAGTATCTGGCGGGCATGGTGTGCATGCGTCACCAGCTGTGGGGAAAAGCCCAGATGTTGTTGACGCAAGCAGTCAAAGGCCTGGGCGATCCGGTTTTGCTGCGCCGTTCCTGGAGTGCTTTGGCTGGATTGGCCGAGCAACGTCAAGACGCCGTGGCTGCTGCACAGGCCTGGAAGCAGGCCGCGCTGGTCAAGGCTTGAGCCCTTCCTTTTGGCTGGCACTTGCCCGCTTGAAGGATGCTTCAGGGTCAATGAGCCTTCAAGCCATCGCGCGCTAAACGCCGCTTGCGCCAGGTCATCTGATTCAGACATAAAAAAACCGAACCCTGGGGTTCGGTTCTTGTCCCGGACTTGATCCGGGATCCAAACAGGCCAACATGGGTCCCCGGATCAAGTCCGGGTGACCGCGTCAGCTGTTGGCCTTGTCCTCAGAAAGGCAAGTTCATGTCTTTCAGGTCTTTGCGTGTTTCCACCAGAACCAGAGGACCTTCGTTGACGACCACGGCTGGAGGACGCTCACGCGGCACATGCACCGGCTTGGGCTCTGCGGCGATGGCGGCCTGAACGGCTGCGATCTTGTCGGCGTCGGAGTTCACCCACACCAGGCCAGAGGTTTGTGCGACTTGCTGCAGGCTGTCCAGGGGCAGTGCGTAGCTGGCCACTTTGGGCAAGCTTGGCACGGGCTGGGCGGCTGCGCTTGGCGCAGGTGCTGGCGTTGGGGCGGGTGCCGCCGTTACGTGTGTGATCACGGGGGCAGCCACTTGCGGGGCCACTTCGGCAGGAGCCGCTGCAGGCGCTGTGACAGGCGTTGGCTCCGCTTGTGCAACTTCTGCCTGGGCGGTTTCAGTGGGCAACGCTTCGACAGGTGCAGCCGCTTGTTGTGCACGCTCGAAGTACGAACGTGGTGCAGGGCGGTCGTTACCGGTGTTGGCTTCGGCTGCAGGGGCGACATCGCTCATGGCGGTGTCGTTGTCCTGACGGGGCTCGCCGTCCTGGCGTGCTTCGCCATTGCGCTCGCGGCGGTCGCGGCCATAACGGTCGCGTGAGCGGCGTTCGCGGCGCTCGCCGTTGTTCTCGGCCGGTGCTGCGTTGTCGGCAGTGAGCGCTTCCTGGCCTTCTGCGACCACAGTGGTTTCTGCGGTGTTCAGCTCGCCAGGGGCTTTGTCGTTGTTGCGACGCTCGCCGCGTTCACGGCGGCCTTCACCACGCTCGCCACGGCCTTCCCCGCGTTCACGGCGGCCTTCACCGCGTTCGCCACGCTCGGCGCGAGGTGCGCGTTCTGTGCGGACTTCGGTGGTGCCGTCAGCGGCCAACTCGGCAGGTGCCTCGTTGCGGTTGTTGTCACCGCGTTCGCGGCGACCTTCGCGGGGCTGGCGCTCCCCGGCTGGGCGCTCGGAGCGCTCGCCACGTGCTGGACGGCCTTCGCCATCGCGCACTTCGTTGCGGCCTTCGCCACGGCGACCACCTTCACGCGGTGCGCGGCCTTCGCCTTGCACGCCTTCGGCACGTTCTGTGCGCTCGCCACGGCGGCCATCACGGCGACCGTCGCGGCGGCCATCACGGCCACCCTCACGACGTTCACCATTGCGC
>Ga0228700_1001653_pt1 | contig 13650 bp, 11 predicted proteins | sample McNCre317_Aug_MG_FD_178019 | JGI IMG/M metagenome (GOLD analysis project Ga0228700, IMG submission 178019) | Freshwater microbial communities from McNutts Creek, Athens, Georgia, United States - 3-17_Aug_MG | ecosystem: Environmental > Aquatic > Freshwater > Creek | place: USA: Georgia...
AAGATCGTGTTTGATGTGACGATGACGCTGGGCCCCGCTCCCTGCCTCCATCCCGGCCAAAGCTACAGCAGCGTGGCCATGAGCTACCGCACCGGCACCAGCCAGCACCAGTTGGTGGCCGGCCTGGTGAGCCCGGACAAGACCCTGGGCACGGTGCTGTACGCCTTGCGCTGAAACGCCCTGCCCCCCGCCCTGTTGTGCAGGGCGCCGCAGGGCTCAGGCCGGCTGCGCTTCGCGCGCGTGCAGGCCCATGCTGTCCAGGGCCGCGGCCAGCTGGGCCACGCTGCGGCCCACGTTGTGCAGCTTGTCCAGGCCGAAGAGGCCGATGCGAAAGGTCATGAAGTCGGCCGGCTCGTCGCACTGCAGGGGCACACCGGCGGCGGTCTGCAGGCCCAGGGCCAGGAACTTCTTGCTGTTGTGGATCTCGCTGTCGCCGGTGTAGCTCACCACCACGCCCGGGGCCTTGAAGCCCTCGGCCGCCACGCTGGCAATGCCGCGGCTCTCGAACAGGGCGCGCACCTGCTGGCCCAGGGCCAGTTGCTCCTGGCGCACCATCTCGAAGCCGTAGCTGCGGGTCTCGGTCATCACCTCGTGCAGGCGCACCAGGGCGTCGGTGGGCATGGTGGCGTGGTACGCATGGCCGCCTTTTTCATAGGCTTCCATGATCTGCAGCCACTTCTTCAGGTCGCAGGCAAAACTGCTGCTGGTGGTGCCCTCGATGGCGGCGCGGGCACGTTCGCTCAGCATCACCATGGCGCAGCAGGGCGAGCCGCTCCAGCCCTTTTGCGGCGCGGTCACCAGCACATCCACGCCCAGGGCTTCCATGTTGACCCACAGGGTGCCCGAGGCAATGCAGTCCAGCACAAACAGGCCACCCACCGCATGCACGGCATCGGCCACCGCCCGCAGATAGCCATCGGGCAGGATCATGCCGGCCGAGGTTTCCACATGGGGGGCAAACACCACATCGGGCTTTTGCGTTTGAATGGTCTGCACCACCTCCTCAATGGGGCAGGGTGTCCAGGGCGCCTGTTTGTCGCTACCCTGGCGGCGCGCCTTGAGCACGATGGACTCGGAGGGGATATGGCCCATGTCAAAGATCTGCGTCCAGCGGTAGCTGAACCAGCCGTTGCGGATCACCAGGGCCTTCTTGCCGGTGGCGAACTGGCGGGCCACCGCCTCCATGCCAAAGGTGCCGCTGCCGGGCACGATGGCCACCGAGGGTGCGTGGTACACCTCCTTGAGCATGGCGGAGATGCCGCGCATCACGCTCTGAAAACGCTGCGACATGTGGTTGAGCGCGCGGTCGGTGTAGACCACGGAAAACTCAAGCAGTCCGTCCGGGTCGATATGGGGTACGAGTCCTGGCATGGTGTGTCTCCGTTGCTGTGTTGTGTTACTGGCAGGGTCGAACAGCTTAGCACTTCAGAAAAAACCTTGAACGGGAAAGTCCGGGCCGCGCTGGATCCAGTTGGTCGGCGCGTAGGCGGTGCGGGCGTCGGTCACATGCAGGGTGTAGGCGTGGCGCGAGCGGGGCGAACGGTTGGGCGCGCTGTAGTGCGGCAAGAGGCCATGAAACACCACCAGGGTGCCGGCCGCGACTTCCAGCGGCACCGCACTGCCCTCACCCGGCCAGGGTGTCGCATCCAGCTTTTCCATGGTGATCTGCTCGCCCTGGCGCACAAAGCGCTCGCGCAAGGGGCTCTTGTGGCCACCGGGCTGCACCCACAGGCAGCCGTTTTCCAGGGTGGCGTCCTCCAGCGCAAACCAGAAGGTGGTGACGCTGATGGGCGTGCTGTCAAAGAAGGTGGCATCCTGGTGCCAGCCCACCTCGCCGCCAATGCCGGGCTGCTTGAAGATGTACATGGACTGCCAGATCTGCGGCTGCTCCAGACCCAGGTCATGGGCCAGCGCCGCCAGTGCGGGGCCGCGCGAGAACGCGCCGAAGACCGGGTCCAGGTCATGCATGGCGTGGCCGATCTTGTTGATGGACAGGGCCTTGGCCTGCTTCAACTGGCCCTCTGCATCAAAAGCCTCTTCCTCAAAAAAGCAGCTGGCCCGCGTAGCCGAATCCAGAAAATAGCGGTCCACGCTGCGCACCTGCTCTTTGGTGGTGAAGATGGTGCGGCTGCTGGCCGGGTCAAAGTCTTGCACCATCTGCTCGGCCCGCTGGCGCAGGGCGGCGATCTGGCTGGCGGTCTTGAAACCGGGCAGGGCCAGGTACCCCTGCTGCTGATATTCCTGGGCTTGTTGCGGTGTGAGGGTGCGCATGGCTCTATGCTACGCCCTGCCAACCCAGCCCCAGCATTAGGAGCCCTTGTGAACCTGGAACCCCTGATACAACTCACCCGCGGCGGCGTGCAGGAATGCCTGCACTTCGGCAGCGTGGCGGTGGTCAACACCCGCGGCAAGGTCACCGCCTGTGTGGGCGATCCGCAGCTGCGTACCTTCAGCCGCTCGACGCTCAAAGCTTTGCAGGCCCTGCCTTTTGTCGAGGCTGGCGGCCCGGCGCAGTTGGGTTTCAGCCAGGCGGAGCTGGCCATGCTGTGCGCCAGCCACAACGGCGAAGAAGCCCATGTGGCCGCCACCGATGCCATGCTGGCCAAAGCCGGCCTGAACTTTCGCAGCCTGCGCTGCGGCTGCCATGTGCCCGGCCTGTTCACCCTCTTGGAAGTGGCGCCGCCCGAGGGCCTGCAATACGACGAGCGCCACAACAACTGCAGCGGCAAGCACGCCGGCTTTCTGGCCCACTGCGTGCAGCAGGGCTGGCCCACCGCCGACTACATCAACCCGGAGCACCCGCTGCAGCAGGCGGTGCGCAAAGGGGTGGCACGCGCCCTGGCCATGAAGGAAGACGCGCTGAAAATGGGCATAGACGGCTGCTCGGCCCCCAATTACGCCATGCCTCTGGCCAAACTGGCCTACGGCTATGCGCGTCTGGCCAGCGGTGCGGCGGACGCCGAGTTTGGCGAGAGCTTTGCCGCCCTGTCCGAGGCCATGACCCAGCAGCCCTTCATGGTCAGCGGAACCGGGCGCAATGACCTGGCCTTCACCCAGGCCGGGCGTGGCGACTGGGTCTGCAAGGTGGGTGCGGATGGCGTGCAGGTGATTGGCAGCAAGAGCCGCGGCGAGGCCATTGCCATCAAGATCCTGGACGGCAGCAAGCCGGCGCTGTTTGCCACCGCCGTCGAAGTGCTGGACCAGCTGGGCTGGCTGGATGATGCCCAGCGCAAGCAGCTCGAGCCCTGGCGTGCCCGCATTCTGCGCAATGCCTGTGGTCTCAAGGTGGGCGAGCGCCTGCCGCTTTTTCGGCTGCAAATTCCATGAACACCCAGATCAGCCTGATCGGCGTGCCCACCGACATCGGTGCCGGCATGCGCGGCGCCAGCATGGGGCCCGAGGCCTTGCGCGTGGCCAATCTCACCGCCGCCCTGCAGTCCCATGGCCTCACCGTGCACGACTGCGGCAACCTCAGCGGCCCGGCCAACCCCTGGCAGCCGCCCCAGGACGGCTACCGCCACCTGCCGGAAGTGGTGGCCTGGAACCAGACCCTGCATGCAGCCGTCTATGCCGAACTGCAGCGCGGCCAGCTGCCCATGGTGCTGGGCGGCGACCACTGCCTGGGCATAGGCTCGATCAGCGCGGTGGCACGCCATTGCCGGGCCACCGGCAAGAACCTGCGCCTGCTGTGGCTGGACGCCCATGCCGACTTCAACACCAACAGCCTCACGCCCAGCGGCAACATCCACGGCATGCCGGTGGCCTGCCTGTGCGGCTTCGGGCCACAGGCCTTGATCGAGATTGGCGGCCAGGTGCCGGCCATTCAGGCCTCCAGCGTGCGCCAGATCGGCATCCGCAGCGTGGACCCGGGCGAGAAGCGCTTTGTGCATGCCCAGGGCCTGGAGGTGTTTGACATGCGCTTCATTGACGAGATGGGCATGCGCGCCACCATGGAGCAGGCCCTGCTGGGCATGGATGACAACACCCACCTGCATGTGAGCTTTGATGTCGACTTTCTGGACCCCGCCATTGCCCCGGGCGTAGGCACCACCGTGCCAGGCGGCCCCAGCTACCGCGAGGCCCAGCTGTGCATGGAGATGATTGCCGACACCGGCCGCTTGGCTTCCATGGACGTGATGGAGCTCAACCCGGCGCTCGATGAGCGCAACCGCACGGCGGCGCTGGCGGTGGACCTGATCGAGTCGCTGTTCGGCAAGAGCACGCTGATGCGCAAGTAGCCGGCCCGCGCGGCACAGGGCGGCGCGTTGCAGGCCGTGAATGCGCCTCGGGGCCTTAGCCGTGGCCCAGCCGCCGCTGGCCGTAGTCGGCCTGGGCCTGGAACACCGCCACCGTCTGCACCAGCTCCTGCGACTGCAGCTTGAGGCTGGAGGCGGCCGCTGCCATCTCTTCCACCAGGGCGGCGTTCTGCTGGGTGGCCTGGTCCATCTCGGCCACGGCGTTGCTGACCTCGGCGGCACCGGCGGCCTGCTCGGCGGTGGCGGAGCTGATCTCGGCCATGATGTCGTTGACGCGGCGGATGCTGCTCACCACCTCGGCCATGGTGGTGCCGGCCTTGCCCACCAGGCTGGTGCCCTGCTCCACCCGTTCCACGCTGGCGTTGATCAGGCTCTTGATCTCCTTGGCGGCCTCGGCCGAGCGGCCCGCCAGCGAGCGCACTTCAGAGGCCACCACCGCAAAGCCGCGGCCCTGGTCGCCGGCGCGGGCCGCTTCCACGGCGGCGTTCAGGGCCAGGATGTTGGTCTGGAAGGCAATGCCGTCGATCACGCTGATGATGTCGGAGATGCGGCGCGAACTCTCGTTGATGCCCTACATGGTCTCGACCACCTGGGCCACCACCGAGCCGCCTTCCTGCGCCACCTGGCTGGCGTTCATGGCCAGCTGGTTGGCCTGCTGGGCGCTGTCGGCGCTCTGGCGCACGGTCTCGGTCAGCGCGGCCATGCTGCTGGAGGTGCGCTGCAGGTTGCTGGCGGTCTGCTCGGTGCGGTCGCTCAAGTCCTGGTTGCCGCTGGCGATTTCGGAGCTGGCCACATCCATGCTCTGGGCGCTGCTGCGCACCGCAGAGACCGCCTGCTCTATGCGGGCCAGCGTGCTCTGCAAGGCCTGGCCGCCCGGGCTTTGCATGGCCAGGCCCTGCACATCCAGGGCAATGCCTTCAGCCCGGTTGACGCTGGCCACCAGGCGGGCCAGTTCCTCGCCTTCCAGTGCTGCGCTGCGCATGCTCATGGCCAGCACCACCTCCACGCCCGCCTGCACCACCACATAGACGGCATGCAGGATGATGCGCAGGAAGTCGGGCTCGGCCGTGCAATAGACGCCCATGCCGGCAGCCTGCATGCGGTCAAAGGCCACGTGGTGCACCGCAAACAGGGCAGCGCCGAAGAGGATGAGTTTCCAGTCCAGGTAGACCAGCAGAAAGGCCAGTGCCACGAACACGCCGAAGTGGGTCTCCAGCATGCCGCGACCCAGCTGGATGTGCAGCACCACCTGGGCCACCAGCACAAAGGTCAGCACATAGCGGCTGGGCTTGGAGCCCGCGCCACTGCCATAGCCCGCCGCTGCCACCAGCGCCAGGGCCAGGCTCACGCCCAGGGCCAGGGCGCTCTGGCCATATTGCAGGCCCAGGGCCACGCTGGCCAAAGTGCTGATGCCAATGGCCACCAGCAGAATCTTGTCTCCCAGAAGCGCGCGCTTGGAGGGCGCGGGTGTTGTGCTCATGTGTCTGCCTCCTGCTTGTGGCGTCGGCCCGCAAGACGGGGCCCGGCCGCATCTTAGCGCGGCCGGCCTGAAAATTGATATAAATCAACAAGCAAATAGACCCGCATTTGCGGGTCTTGGCAGGGGCCTGGCAGGCCGCAGGCAGGGCCGCCTAGGGGCGGGGGAACCGTGCGCGGCGCTCCAGGTCGTCCAGGTCGATGTGGTTGCGCATGTACTGCTGGCTGGCATCGACAAAGGGCTGGTGGTCCCAGGAGGTGAGCCGCCCCTTGGTCAGGGCGCTGTAGACCAGGCGGCGGCGGCGCTGGCTGTTGAGCACCTGCAGGTGCAGGCCGTTGAAATCCCAGCGGGTGGTGGCCTCGGACCAGAAGGCCTGCAAGGTGGTGTGGCAGGACGGGTCGTTGGCCAGGTTGGTGAGCTCATGCGGGTCGTCCTTCAGGTTGAACAGCATGCAGATGTCATCCTGCGCATAGATGAACTTCCAGGGGCCGCGGCGGATCATCACCATGGGCGTCTTGCTGCCCTCGGCCATGTATTCGCCAAACACCTCGTCATGGCCGTTGCGTCCCGTCAGGTGGGTGACCAGCGAGCGCCCGTCCAGCGGCAGCTCATACACCAGCTCGCCACCAGCCATTTCCACGAAGGTGGGCAGCAGGTCGATGGTGGAGACGGAGTTGGCAATGCGGCCGGCCTGGTAGCGCTGGGGGGCGTGCACGATCATGGGCACGCGCGCCGACATCTCGAACCAGTTCATCTTGTACCAGAGGCCGCGCTCGCCCAGCATGTCGCCGTGGTCACCCGAGAAGACGATGATGGTGTCCTGGTCGAGCTGGCAGTCCTTCAAGGTCTTGAGCAGTTCGCCGATCTTGCTGTCCACATAGCTGCAGGAGCCGAAGTAGGCGCGCCGTGCCCGGCGGATGTCGGCCTGGTCCAGGGGTTTGTCCCACAGGTCGATCACCTTGAGGATGCGCTTGGAGTGTGCGTCCTGCTCGTCCTGCGCGAAGGTGTGCAGGGGCATGGGGATGTCCTCGTCGCGGTACAGGTCGTAGTACTCGGCGGGGATGGTGTAGGGGTCGTGCGGGTGCGTCATGGACACCGTCAGGCAGAAGGGCTGATCGGGCGTGTTGCGCACATGGTCGTAGAGGTACTGGCGGGCCTTGAACACCGTCTCTTCGTCATGGTCGAGCTGGTTGGTGCGCACGCTGGGGCCGGCCTGCAGCACCGAGGACATGTTGTGGTACCAGCTGGGGCGCTTTTCCAGCTCATCCCAGTTCACGGCCCAGCCGTAGTCGGCCGGGTAGATGTCGGCCGTCAGCCGGTCTTCATAGCCGTGCAGCTGGTCGGGGCCGCAGAAATGCATCTTGCCCGAGAGCGCCGTGCGGTAGCCCAGGTCGCGCAGGTAGTGGGCATAGGTGGGAATGTCGGCGGCAAAGTCGGCCGCGTTGTCATAGGCGCCGATGTGCGAGGGCAGCTGGCCGCTGACCAGGCTGAAGCGCGAAGGTGCGCACAGGGGGCTGGGGCAATAGGCCGACTCGAACACCACGCCCTCGGCCGCCAGCCGGCTCAAGTGGGGCATCTTCACCACCGAGTCCGGGTTGTACATGGGCAGCACGGGGGCGGCCATCTGGTCGGCCATGATGAACAGGATATTCGGGCGTTTGGATGCCATGGGCGGGATACCTTTTTGCGTGGTTGCGTCAGCTGAAGGGACAGGACTATAGCGGCAGCCAAGGGGCTGCCCGCCCTCACGTTAGCGCAGTGCACATGGCCCCACTTGTCTGGCTGCGACCTGCAAGCGAGCCAGACCGGCTTGTGATTGGGTGCCCTGGCAGGCCGACACCGTGGCAGCCAGGGACAGCCCAAGCCCTAGCGGGCTAACAGCGCAGCGTTGCCGCCAGCCGCCGTGGTGTTCACGGTCACCGTCTGCTCGGCGCAGAAGCGGTAGAGGTAGTGCGGGCCGCCGGCCTTGGGGCCGGTGCCGCTCAGGCCTTCGCCGCCGAAAGGCTGCACGCCCACCACCGCGCCGATCATGTTGCGGTTGATGTAGACGTTGCCGATATGGGCCGAGCGAGCCAGTGCCTGGGCGCGCGAGTCGATGCGGGTCTGCACACCGAAGGTCAGGCCATAGCCCAGGGCGTTGACCTGGGCCACCACATCGGCGGGCTCCCTCGACCAGCGCACCACCTGCAGCACCGGGCCGAAGATCTCGGCCTTCACCTCAGCGAGGCTGCCCACCTCGAAGGCATGGGGTGCAATCAGGTTGTCCATGGCGGGAGCCGCGCCAGACGGGGGCGCCACCAGCACCCGGGCCTCGCGCTGCAGGCGCTGGATCTGGCGCTGGATGCCGTCAAAGGCCTCGCGGTCGATGACCGGGCCCACATCGGTGGAAAGCTCCGCCGGGTTGCCGCTGACCAGTTCGCTGGCAGCGCCCTGCACCATCTCGATCACCGCATCGGCAATCGACTCATGCAGGCACAAGAGGCGCAGTGCCGAGCAGCGCTGGCCGGCCGAGCGGAAGGCGCTCATCACCACCGCGTCCACCACCTGCTCGGGCAGGGCCGAGGAATCCACCACCATGGCGTTGATGCCACCGGTCTCGGCAATGAGCGGCACGATGGGACCGTCCTTGGCCGCCAGCGCGCGTTGGATGATCTTGGCCACCTGGGTCGATCCGGTGAACACCACACCGGCCACACCGGGCTGGGCCACCAGGGCCGCACCCACCGTTTCGCCCGCACCGTGCAGCAGCTGCAGTGCGTCGGCGGGCACGCCGGCCGCATGCAGGATCTGCACCGCGGCCAGGGCCACGGCCGGGGTCTGCTCGGCCGGCTTGGCCAGCACGGTGTTGCCGGTGGCCAGGGCTGCGGCCACCTGGCCGGTGAAGATGGCCAGCGGGAAATTCCAGGGGCTGATGCAGACCCACACGCCGCGTGCGGTGAGGCGCAAGGTGTTGGTCTCACCAGTCACGCCATAGAGGTAGCTGGCCGATGCAGCCGCACTGGCGCCATGCACCTGTGGTAGGGACAGGGGCTGCATGATGCGCTCGGCCTCATCGGCGTAGTAGCGCAGGAAGTCCACCGCCTCGCGCACCTCGGCCACGGCATCGCCCCAGGTCTTGAAGGCTTCTTTCACCAGAAGGGCGCACAGGCGCGGGGTCTGGGCCAGCATGGCATCCGCCGCACGGCGCAGCATGGCGGCGCGCGCTGCCACATCGGTCTGGCTCCAGCTGGCAAAGCGGGCCTGGCTGGCCTGGAAGGCATGGCCGACCTGGGCCGGGTCGGCCAGGGGAACGGCAGCGACGCTGGTCGCTTGCAGCGCGCTGAGCAGCGGCGCGCGCATGGCAGGCACGGTCAGGTCCAGGCCGGTGCTGTTCTTGCGGGCGCCAGGGTGGGCGCCGAACAGGTCTTGCGGCAGCGGAAGCGAAGAGATTGGCTCCAGGCGCAGCGGGGAAATCAGCAGCTCTTCCAGGCGCACCGATTCATCGGCCATCTGGTGCACAAAGGAGGAGTTGGCGCCGTTCTCCAGCAGGCGGCGCACCAGGTAGGCCAGCAGGTCGCGGTGCGCGCCCACCGGGGCGTAGACGCGGCAGGACACCGTGGGGTTCTTCAGCACCTCGCGGTACACACCCTCACCCATGCCGTGCAGGCGCTGCAGCTCAAAGGCGCCGCCGCTGCGTGCGGCCATCTGCAGGATGGCGGCAATAGTGGCGGCATTGTGCGTGGCGAACTGCGGGTAGATGGCGTCGGGTGCCTCCAGCAGCCGACGGGCGCAGGCCAGGTAAGACACATCGGTGTGGTGCTTGTGGGTGAACACCGGATAGGCCGGCAGGCCCATCTCCTGGGCGCGCTTGATCTCGGCATCCCAGTAGGCACCCTTGACCAGGCGGCACATCAGGCGCACCCGGTGCTTGCGCGCCAGGGCGGTGAGGTGCTCTATGAGTTCAAGCGAGCGGGTCTGGTAGGCCTGCAGCGCCAGGCCAAAGCCGGTCCACTGCGGGAAGTGCCGGGCCACACGCTGCAAGAGGGCGTCAAACACCTCCAGGGAGAGTTCCAGGCGGTCCACCTCCTCGGCATCGATGGTGAGGTTGATGTTGGCGCGCGCCGCCTGCTCGCACAGGCCCCAGACGCGAGGAACCAGTTCGCTCAAGACCCGCTCGCTTTGCGCGTCTTCATAGCGCGGATGCAGGGCGCTGAGCTTGATGGAAATGCCGTCGTTGCGCTCGGGCGCGCGGCTGCTGTCGCTATGGCTGGCGATGAAGGCGATGGAGCGGGCGTAGCTGTCCAGGTAGCGCAGGGCGTCGGCATCGGTGCGGGCGCCCTCGCCCAGCATGTCATAAGAATACGTGAGCCCCCACGCTCCCTCACTGCGTGTGGTCGCTGCCCCCCGGGGGGGCTGTTGCGCCTCGGGGCGGCCCAGCGGCGCAACGGTGAGGTGTTTTCTGCGCGCACCGTTGGCCTCCTGCATGGCTTCTTCCATGGTCTGGCCCAACACGAACTGGCGGCCCAGCAGTTGCACGGCGCGCAGGGTGGCCGCCACCACGGTGCGGGCGCCCAGCTTGGCCATCAGGCCGGGCTCGGAGGGCGCGGCAGTTCCGGTCTGCGGGTCGGGCAGAAAGTGCTTGGACAGGGCGATGGCGGTGCTGGACAGGCGCGACAGCACCTTGTCACCGCTGTTGTCGAAGTCGGCGCGGCCCAGCTGGTCGGCGGTGAGTGCAATGGCGGTTTCGGCATCGGGCACACGCAAGAGCGCTTCGGCCAGGCGCATCAGGGCCAGGCCCTCGGCGCTGGAGATGGGGTACTCGCGCAGCAGGCTTTCCATGGCCCAGAAGGGTGGTGGGTTGTCGCGCACGGCCTGCACCCAGGGGGTGGCTGCTTTGGCTGCAGCGGCCCAGTCCAGGCCGGTGTTGACCACCTGCAGTGCGCGCGCCACCACCTCGCTCTCGGGGCGGTAGGGAATGGGCAGTTGAGAATGAATCAGCACATCTGTCTCCGGTATTAGTAAAAAAGCAATGTTCCCGTTTTATGGGCCGAATTGCTGGCGTATTTTTTGCACTGGTATAGTGATTTATGGGGATTGACCGGAATTGATGTGCGCCAAGCAAATTAAAATCTTCTATCCACTTTTGCGCTGCAGCACGCCCTGTTTGCCATAGCATTGCGTCACTGCATAGTGAATGCTTCACCGGGGCCGCCTGTCTGTGGTCAATTGTGAATGCTGCCGCTTTTGCCCAAATTCCCATATTCAGGCTGGAACTACCACCATGAACCATGTCGCCACTGGCCGCTCAGACCTAGACCGCATCGACATGAAGATCCTTGGCTGTCTGCAGCAGGACGGGCGCATCTCCAATCTCAAGCTGGCCGAAACCGTGGCGCTGTCGCCCACGGCCGTGCTCTCACGGGTGCAGCGGCTGACCAAGGACGGCTATATCCTGGGCTACGAGGCACGGCTCAACCCGATCAAGCTGGGTGCGGGCATGACGGTGTTTGTAGAAGTGCTGCTGGACCGCACCACGCCCAATGTGTTTGAGGCCTTCAAGGTGGCGGTGCAGGTGCACGGCGAAATCCAGGAATGCCACATGGTGGCCGGCGGCTTTGACTACCTGCTCAAGACCCGCGTCTCGGACATGGAGTCCTACCGCGAGTTTGCCGGCACCGTGCTGTGGCAGTTGCCCGGCGTACGCGAGACCCGCACCTATGCGGTGATGGAAGAAGTGAAGAACACCACGCACCTGAAGCTGAACTAGCGTGGGGGCCCATGAGCGGCGCCGGGCAGCCCCAAGCCGCGAGCGCCCTATCTCTTTCCAAAAATGGCGCTGCCCACCCGCACCAGGGTGCTGCCGCTGTGCACCGCGGCTTCCAGATCACCCGTCATGCCCATCGACAAGGTGTCCAGGCCCAGGCCTTTGGCATTGAGCGCCTGCAGCAGGTCGCGCGCGCGCGCATGCACGACGCAGGCTGCGGCAAAGTCGCTGGCCGGCTCAGGGATGGTCATCAAGCCGCGCAGCCGCAACTTGGGCAGAGCCTGGATCTGCTGCGCCAGTTCCAGCACCTCGTCGGGCGCCACACCGGCTTTGGTTGCGCCGCCATCGATATTCACCTGGATGCACACCTGCAAAGGCGCCAGTTCGGGCGTGCGCTGCTCGCTTAGGCGCTGGGCGATCTTCAGGCGATCCACCGTGTGGGCCCAGGCAAAGTGCTGGGCCACCAGGCGCGTCTTGTTGCTCTGGATCGGGCCTATGCAATGCCATTCCAGGGGCAGGTCGCTCAAGGCCTGGATCTTGTCCACTGCCTCCTGGATGTAATTCTCGCCAAAAGCGCGCTGCCCGCAAGCATGGGCCTGGCGCACCACATCGGCGGAAAAGGTCTTGGAGACTGCCAGCAGAGCGACCGCGTTGGCTGGCCGGCCACTGGCCTGGCAAGCCTGGGCAATGCGCTCGCGCACGCTTTGGATATTCTCGGCAATCATGGTCATAATCAGTCAAGCGTACCAAACAACATCAAGCAAGCGAGGACTCTGTGGATATCACCCAACTGCTGGCGTTCAGTGTCAAAAACAAGGCGTCTGACCTGCACCTCTCGGCCGGTCTGCCGCCCATGATCCGGGTCCACGGCGACGTGCGGCGCATCAATGTAGAGCCGCTGGACCACAAGCAGGTGCACAGCATGGTGTACGACATCATGAATGACACCCAGCGCAAGCATTACGAAGAGTTCCTGGAGATCGACTACTCCTTCGAGATTGATGGCCTGGCCCGCTTTCGCGTCAATGCCTTCAACCACCAGCGCGGCGCGGGCGCCGTGTTCCGAACCATCCCCAGCAAGATCCTGTCCCTGGAGCAGCTCAATGCGCCAAAGATCTTTGGCGAGCTGGCGCTCAAGCCGCGTGGCATGGTGCTGGTGACCGGCCCCACGGGCTCGGGCAAGTCCACCACGCTGGCGGCCATGGTCAACTACCTCAACGAGACCGAGTTCGGCCACATCCTGACGGTGGAAGACCCGATCGAATTCGTGCACGAATCCAAGAAGTGCCTGATCAACCAGCGCGAGGTCGGGCCCCACACCTTGTCTTTTGCCGCCGCCCTGAAATCGGCCCTGCGCGAAGACCCGGACGCCATCCTGGTGGGCGAAATGCGCGACCTGGAAACCATTCGCCTGGCCATGACCGCGGCTGAGACCGGCCACCTGGTGTTTGGCACCCTGCACACCTCGAGTGCGGCCAAGACGATTGACCGCATCATTGACGTGTTCCCCGCCGACGAAAAAGAGATGGTGCGCGCCATGCTCTCGGAGTCGCTGCAGGCGGTGATTTCGCAGACCCTGTGCAAGACCAAGGACGGCCAGGGCCGGGTGGCGGCGCACGAGATCATGCTGGGCACCAGCGCCATCCGCAACCTGATACGCGAGGCCAAGGTGGCGCAGATGTACTCCAGCATCCAGACCGGCAATGCGGTTGGCATGCAGACGCTGGACCAGAACCTGGCTGACCTGGTCAAGCGCAACATCATCAGCCCGGCTGAGGCGCGCGGCAAGGCCAAGGTGCCGGAGAATTTTCCGGGGTAGGGGATGGAACACCCCCCGGCTGCGCGCACTGCGTGTCGCTGCGCTTTCCCCCTTGCAGGGGGCAACACCGGCGGCCCGGCGGAGCCGGTTCCGCGGTGTTCCTGAAATAGGGGCACGTGCTTCGGCGGCACCGGGGCAAAAGGTCGACTTGGTATTCGATGGCGAAGGTCAATTGGGGAGATAAAAAATGGAACGCGATCAGGCGACGAAGTTCATCAATGATTTGCTGCGGTTGATGGTGAGCCGCAATGGCAGCGACTTGTTCATCACGGCCGACTTCCCCCCCGCCATCAAGGTGGATGGCAAGGTCACCAAGGTGTCGCCGCAGCCCTTGAATGCGGCGCATACCCTGGCG
>Ga0228700_1001654_pt1 | contig 13650 bp, 14 predicted proteins | sample McNCre317_Aug_MG_FD_178019 | JGI IMG/M metagenome (GOLD analysis project Ga0228700, IMG submission 178019) | Freshwater microbial communities from McNutts Creek, Athens, Georgia, United States - 3-17_Aug_MG | ecosystem: Environmental > Aquatic > Freshwater > Creek | place: USA: Georgia...
TGGCCCGCGAGGCCGGTCACCGCGTCACCGGCTGCGACGCCAACGTCTACCCGCCGATGAGCGACCAGCTGCGCGCGCTCGGCATCGACCTGATCGAGGGCTTCGCGCCCGATCAGCTCGCGCTCAAGCCCGATCTGTTCGTCGTCGGCAACGTCGTCAGCCGCGGCAACCCGCTGATGGAGGCCATCCTCGACGCCGGCCTGCCCTATGTCAGCGGCCCGCAGTGGCTGGCCGAGAACGTGCTGGCCGGCCGCCATGTGCTGGCGGTGGCCGGCACGCACGGCAAGACCACCACCACCTCGATGCTGGCGTGGATCCTGGAGGCGGCCGGGCTGGAGCCGGGCTTCCTGGTGGGCGGCGTGCCGCAGAACTTCGGCGTGTCGGCGCGGCTGGGGCGCCTGGGGGCGGCGGGCGAGCGCACGCCCTTCGTCATCGAGGCCGACGAGTACGACACCGCCTTCTTCGACAAGCGCAGCAAGTTCGTCCACTACCGTCCGCGCACCGCGATCCTGAACAACCTCGAGCACGATCACGCCGACATCTTCCCCGACCTGGCCGCCATCGAGACGCAGTTCCACCACCTGGTGCGCACCGTGCCGTCGCAGGGCCGGCTGGTGGTCAACCTCCGCGAGGAGGCGCTCCAGCGGGTGCTGGCGCGCGGCTGCTGGAGTCCGGTGCAGCATTTCGGCGCCCGCAAGGAAGAGCCCGGCGCGCTGCGCGCCCGCGGCGAGCCGCATGCCTTCGACGTGCTGCGCGGCAGCCTGAAGGTGGCCGGGTCGAGTGGAGCCTGCTGGGCGAGCACAACCAGCTCAACGCGCTGGCCGCCATCGCCGCGGCCGAGCATGCGGGCGTGGCGCCGGCGGTGGCCGCCGAGGCGCTCGGCCGCTTCGAGAACGTGCGCCGGCGCATGGAGCTGCGCGGCGAGGCCGGCGGCATCAAGGTCTACGACGACTTCGCCCACCATCCGACGGCGATCCGCACCACGGTCGAGGGCCTGCGCCGGCGCATCGGCGACCAGGCGCGCATCCTGGCCGTCTTCGAGCCGCGCTCCAACACGATGAAGCTCGGCACGATGAAGTCGCAGCTGCCCTGGGCGCTGGAGGAGGCCGATCTCTCCTTCTGCCACAGCGGCGGCCTGGGCTGGGACGCGGCCGAGGCGCTGTCGCCGATGGGCAAGCAGGCGCGGGTCTACGGCAGCATCCCCGAGCTGGTCGACGCGGTGGTGCGGCTGTCGCGCCACGGCGACCATGTGCTGTGCATGAGCAACGGCGGCTTCGGCGGCATCCACGCCAAGCTGCTCGACGCCCTGGCAGCGAAGAAGGCCTGACGCGCATGACCGGCGCCGCGTCCCCCACGACCACGCACCTGCTCTATCTGCACGGCTTCCGCTCGTCGCCGCAGTCGATGAAGGCGGCCAAGATGGCGGCCTGGGCGGCCGAGCAGCCGGGGCTCACCTGGTGGTGCCCGCAGCTGCCGCCCTCGCCGGCCGAGGCGATGGCGCTGGTGCGCGAGGGCACACGCCACTGGCCGGCCGGCCGGCGCGCGGTGATGGGCAGCTCGCTGGGCGGCTTCTACGCCACCGCGCTGGCGGGCGACGGCGGCTGGCGCGCGGTGCTGATCAACCCGGCGGTGCATCCGGCGCGCGACCTGGCCAAGTACATCGGCGAGCAGACCGCCTGGCACGACCCGGACGTGCGCTTCTTCTTCCGCCCGGAATTCATCGCCGAGCTGGAGACGATCGACCCCGGCGCGCCGCGCGAGCCCGCCGCCGTCCAGGCCTGGGTCGCGCAGGGCGACGAGGTGCTGGACTGGCGCGAGATGGCCGCGCGCCACGCTGACACCGAGCTGCATGTGCTCGCGGGCGGCGACCACGCGCTCAGCAGCTTCGACGCGCACCGCGACGCGATGCTGCGTTTCCTGCGGCTGCCCGCCTGAGGCGCCCGGCCCGCTGGCCGCGTCTGGGCACGACAAACCCCTGAACCGCCGTCGACCTGACGGCGCGGCCTGCGCCATCGGCGACAATCCCGGCCCTATGAATGCCCTCTTCGAAGACGCCGGGAAGTTCCTCGCCGGCCGCGTGTTGTCCGAGGCCGAGAGCTCGATGCAGGTCGAGCTGGACTCGGGCAAGCGCGTCAAGGTCAAGGCGGCCCATGTGCTGCTGAAGTTCGACAAGCCCGCGCCGGCCGTGCTGATCGCCGAGGGCCAGCGCCTGGCCGAGGAGATCGACCTGGATCTGGCCTGGGAATTCGCGCCCGAGGGCGAGTTCGGCTTCGCCGATCTGGCGCGCGACTACTTCGACGCCGGCGCCGGCCTGAGCCACCAGGCCGCGGCGCTGTTCCGCCTGTTCGGCGCGCCGCACTATTTCCGCCGCATGGGCCGCGGCCAGTTCCGCAAGGCGCCCGAGGAGATCGTGAAGGCGGCCCTGCTCGCGATCGAGAAGAAGGCGCAGCTCGCCGCGCAGATCGAGGGCTGGGCGGCCGAGCTGGTCGCCGGCCAGTGCCCGCAGCCAGTGCGCGAGCAGCTCTACAAGATCCTGTTCAAGCCGGACAAGAACGCGCCGGAATACAAGGCAGTGGTCGACGCCGCGAAGAAGGCCCAGCGCGCGCCGCTGGACCTGCTGGTGGCCGCCGGCGCCATCGACAGCCCCTACCAGTTCCACTGGCGCCGCTTCCTGTTCGAGCAGTTCCCGAAGGGCGCGGGCTTCCCGGCCTCGCTGGTGGCGCCGGAGATCCGCGTCGAGCTGCCCCTGGCCGAGGGCGTGCGCGCCTTCTCGATCGACGACTCGGCCACCACCGAGATCGACGACGCGCTCTCGGTGCAGGGCCTGGGCAGCGGCACCATCGTCTTCGGCGTACACATCGCCGCGCCGGCGCTGGCGATTCAGCCGGACTCGGCCGTGGACAAGGTCGCGCGCGAGCGCTTCTCCACCGTCTACATGCCGGGCTGGAAGCTGACCATGCTGCCCGACGAGGTGGTGCAGAGCTACACGCTGCAGGAGGGCCGCGACTGCCCAGCCGTGTCGCTCTACGTCACGATGGACGAGGCCACGCTGGAGGTGAAGTCCACCGAGACGAAGCTCGAGCGCGTGCCCATCGTCGCCAACCTGCGCCATGACCGGCTCGACGCGGTCGTGACCGAGGCGGCGCTGAGCGGCGAGGCGCCCGCCGACTTCGCCTTCGCGCCCGAGCTGGCCTTCGGCTGGCGGCTGGCCCGGCACCTGAAGGCGCAGCGCGAGGTGGTGCGCGGCAAGCCGGAGAACTTCAACCGGCCCGACTACAACTTCCGCCTCCAGGATGCCGACGGCCAGCCGCCGAGCGCGCCGCCCGACGGCCGCGAGACGGTGGTCATCAGCGAGCGCCGCCGCGGCGCGCCGCTCGACACCATCGTCGCCGAGGCGATGATCCTGGCCAACAACACCTGGGGCGGCTGGCTGGCCGAGCTGGGCGTGCCGGGCATCTACCGCAGCCAGGCCAGCATGGCGCCGGGCGTGAAGGTGCGCATGTCGACCAAGGCGCTGCCGCACGCCGGCATGGGTGTCGCGCACTACACCTGGGCGACCTCGCCGCTGCGCCGCTATGTCGACCTGGTCAACCAGTGGCAGATCATCGCCTGCGCGCGCCACGGCCGCACTGCGGCGCTGGCGGCGCACTTCAAGCCCAAGGACACCGCGCTGTTCGCGATCATCTCGGGCTTCGACGCCGCCTACTCGGCCTACAACGGCTTCCAGAACGGCATCGAGCGCTACTGGACGCTGCGCTGGCTGCAGCAGAACGGCGTGACCGAACTCGACTGCGCCGCGATGAAGGACGGCCTGGTGCGCGCCGACACGCTGCCCCTGGTGCTGCGCGCGGTCGGCGCCGACGGCCTGCCGCGCGGCGCGCGGGTGCGGGTGCGCCTGGGCGAGCCGGACCTGCTGACGCTGGAGATCGGCGGCAGCGTGATCGCCCGCCTGGATGATCCGACCCGCGCGGACGACGACGCGGTGATCGAGGACGAGGCCGAGGAAGGCGCCGAGGCCGCCGCCACCGGCCTGGCGCTGGCGATCGATGTCTCCGATGCCGACGCCCCGGCCGCGACCGACGGCGCCGCGCCGGCCGCCTGAGCCCGACCTGTCCGTCCCCGCCCTCCCGCCCCGCCGATGCAGCGCCTCAAGCAACTCTCGAACCTCCAGATCGCCCTGCTGCTGTCGCTGGGCGTGCACGCCGCCTTGCTGACGCTCCGGGTCGTCGATCCGGAGGCCTTCGACCGCATCCTGCAGGACACGCCGCTGGAGGTGGTGCTGGTCAACGCCAGCACCACCGAGGCACCGACGAAGGCCCAGGTCATCGCCCAGCGCAACCTGGCCGGCGGCGGGGATGCAGACAAGGGCCGCGCCACCTCGCCGCTGCCGCCCTCGCCGGCCGACCAGGCGGGCAACTCGCTCGACGACACCCAGCGCCAGATCGAGCAGATGCAGGTGCAGCAGATGCAGCTGCTCGCGCAGATGAAGCGCGAGCTCGCCCGGCTGGCCGCGACCGATCCGTCCCGCCCCGCGCCGCAGAACACCCCGGCCGCCCGCGCCGAGGAGGAGCGCCGCCGCCAGCTGCTCGACCAGCTCGCGCAGATCGAGAAGCGCATCAACGACGAGAACGCCCGCCCGCGCCGGCGCTATGTCAGCCCCTCGGCCCGCGAGGGCGTGCACGCGGTCTACTACGACGCGCTGCGCAGCCGCATCGAGGACATCGGCACCCGCAACTTCCCCGAGGACAAGGGCGTCAAGCTCTACGGCGAGCTCAGCATGCTGCTGGAGATCGACAGCCTGGGCCGCGTGGTCGAGGCGGAGATCATCCAGTCCTCGGGCAACCGGCTGCTCGACCGCAAGGCGCAGTCGATCGTGCGCGGCGCCGGCCCCTACGGCCACTTCACCGCCCCGATGCGCGCGCAGTTCGACCGGCTGGTCTTCGTCTCGCGCTTTCGCTTCACCCGCGAGCAGGGCCTGCAGGCGACGGTCGAGGAAAACCAGAACGCACCGCGGGGCCGCTGACGCGCCCTGTCCCTTTTGTCACTCTCACGCCCGCCCGCTGCCATGGACCGCTATGTCGTGATCGGCCACCCGGTGGAGCACAGCCGCTCCCCCGCCATCCACGCCCGCTTCGCCGCGCAGACCGGCCAGACGCTGGCCTACGAGCGCCTGCTCGCGCCGCTGGACGGCTTCGTCGAGACGGTGCGCGGCCTTGCCGCCGCCGGCGGACGCGGCTGCAATGTCACCGTACCCTTCAAGTTCGAGGCCTGGCAGCTGGCGGCGCGCCGCTCGCCGCGCGCCGAGCTGGCGCAGGCCGCCAACACGCTGCGATTCGACGCCGAGGCCGACGGCGGCTGGTGGTGCGACAACACCGACGGCGCCGGCCTGGTGCGCGACATCACGGTGAATGCCGGCGTCGCGCTGGCCGGCCGGCGCGTGCTGCTGATCGGCGCCGGGGGCGCGGCCGCGGGCGTGCTGGGGCCGCTGATCGAGGCGCGACCGGCCGGCATCGTCATCGCCAACCGCACCGCGCAGAAGGCCGAGGCGCTGGCGCTGCGCCATGCCGCGCTGGCGCGCGAGCACGGCGTGGCGCTGCAGATCGCCCCGCTGGAGGCGCCCGGCGAGGCCTTCGACGTCGTCATCAACGGCACCGCCTCCAGCCTGTCGGGCGCCGGCGTGCCGGTGCCGACCGAGGTGCTGCGCCCGGGCACGCTGGCGCTGGACATGATGTACGGCGCCGGCGCCCGCAGCTTCCTGGCCTGGGCGACCGAGCACGGCGCCCGCGGCCGCGACGGCCTGGGCATGCTGGTCGAGCAGGCGGCCGAGTCCTTCCTGGCCTGGCGCGGCGTGCGGCCCGACACCGCGCCGGTGCTGGCCGAGCTGCGCGCGCTGGTCGACGCGCCGCGCTGAGCGCGACCCCACCGCAGACGCACGATGTCGGACGCCCCCCACCCGACGCTGTCGTGGCCGGCCCGGCTGGGCCGGCTGCTGATGCTGATCCTGCTGGCCGGCCTGTCGCTGCAGCTGTATTTCCTGCTGCGCGTGGCGCTGATGGTGGTGATCGACCCGGCCTCGACCACCTTCCAGCGCAGCGAGATCTGGCGCCTGGCCACCGAGCGGGGCCAGGTCGCCTGGGCGCACGAGTGGCGCGACTACACGCGGCTGGGCACGCCGATCGCGCGCGCGGTCATCGCCAGCGAGGACGCCGGCTTCGTCGAGCACAGCGGCGTCGAGTGGGATGCGCTCGAGAAGGCCTGGGAGCGCAACCAGCGCGCCGAGGCCCTGGCCGAGCGCCGCAACGAGCAGCTCGAGCGGCGCCAGCAGCAGGCGCAGGCCCGCGGCAAGGCCCCCGCCACGCCGCCGGCCCGGGTCGAGGCCAAGGTGGTGGGCGGCTCGACCATCACGCAGCAGCTCGCCAAGAACCTCTTTCTGTCGGGCGAACGCCATGCGCTGCGCAAGGCGCAGGAATTCGTGATCACCTTCATGCTCGAGGCGCTGCTGGGCAAGCGGCGCATCCTCGAGATCTACCTCAACCATGTCGAATGGGGCGAGGGGCTGTTCGGCGCGCAGGCCGCCGCCCGCCACTACTTCCGCACCGATGCCGACCGGCTCGGGGCGCTGCAGGCGGCGCGGCTGGCGGTGATGCTGCCGGCCCCGAAGCGCTTCGAGCTGCGCCCGGCCTCCGGCTACCTGATCAGCCGGGCCGGGACGATCGCGGCGCGCATGGGCGCGGTGCAGCCGCCGCGCTGATCCGTCCGGTTCCGTTCCCTGAAGGAGAGCATCCGATGGCCTCGTCCCTGTCTGCGGAGATCGCCGCCGCCGCCGCCCGCCTCGTCGTCGAGGAGGGGCTGGAGTACGGCCCGGCCAAGCGCCGAGCCGCCCGTGACCTGGGCCGCGGCGCGCGCCAGGTCGACCTGCCCGGCAACGACGAGCTCGAGGACGCGGTGCGCGAGTACCTCGACCTCTTCTGCGCCGACACCCAGCCGGGCGAGCTGCGCGCGCTGCGCGATCTGGCCGCGGTCTGGATGGAGCGCCTGGCCGCCTTCCGCCCGCACCTGACCGGCGCGGTCTGGCGCGGCACCGCCACCCGGCTGTCGGCGCTGCACCTGGAGCTCTACTGCGACGACGGCAAGTCGGCCGAGATCGCGCTGCTCGACCGCGGCGTCGACTTCGACATCGCCAGCACCCGCGGGCCGCAGGGGCGCGACATCGACCTGCTGTCGCTGGCCTCGCGCTGCCCGGCGCTGGGCGAGACGGTGACGGTGTTCCTGTCGATCCTCGACCATGACGACCTGCGCGGCGCGCTCAAGGCCGACGCGCGCGGCCTGACCCAGCGCGGCGACCTGGCGGCGCTGCGCCGCCTGCTCGACACGGAGGCCGCATGAAACGCCGCACCTGGATGGGACTGGCGGGCGCCACCGCGCTGATCGCCACCGGCGCCGGCCTGATGCTGCGCCGGCAGGGCGAGGACACCCCCGCCGAGGCCGCCAGCGGCCTGGCGGCGCTGTGGGCGCAGCAGTTCGAGCGCCCCGAGGGCAGCACGCTGGCGCTGGCGGCGCTGCGCGGCCGCCCGCTGCTGATCAACTTCTGGGCCACCTGGTGCCCGCCCTGCGTCAAGGAAATGCCCGACCTCGACGCCTTCGCGCGCGAGCAGGCCGCGCTGGGCGCGGCCGGCTGGCAGGTGATCGGCCTGGCGGTGGACGGCCCCACGCCGGTGCGCGAGTTCCTGGCCCGCAGCCCGGTGTCCTTTCCGGTCGGCCTGGCCGGCTTCGGCGGCACCGACCTGGCCCGCGCGCTGGGCAACGACGCCGGGGCCCTGCCCTTCACCGTGGTGATCGATGCGGCCGGCACACCGCGCCACCGCAAGCTGGGCGCCACGGATCTGAAGGAACTGAAAGACTGGCGTCGTCAGGACGCATCGCCGGCCCGCACCTGAGACGAGGAAGTGCCCGCATGGGTTCCCGGGGCTGTGCACATCGTGGCATCATCGCGCCCCCGTGCCCCGCGCGCCGGTCTCCGGCCCGCCGCAAATTCGCAGGACCGCTGATCATCCTGAAACGAAATGCGCGTAAAGTCGGGGCTTCATCCAGAAAATCGCGGTATCCATGCACATCGGCAGCCACTTGCGCTTCCCGTCGGCCCGTCCCGCACCTGCCTCGCAAGGCGGGCCGGCATGACCGACACCGCACCGATCCGGGCTGGCACCCGGCCTTTCATGACGGTCACGACCTGAGTCCGCGTCCGCGCGCCGAGCGGCCCGAGGGCCTCGGCGCGGTTCGCCCGGTGTCCGTCCATTGCAACCCCAGAATCCCGGAGCCTCCTCCATGGACCTTCGCAAGCTGAAGACCCTGATCGACCTGGTGTCGGAATCCAACGTCTCCGAACTCGAGATCACCGAAGCCGACGGCAAGGTGCGCATCGTCAAGCAGAGCCCGACCCAGGTGGTCGCGATGCCCGCGCCGGTCTACGCCCAGCCGGCGGCTGCCGCCCCGGCCGCCGCCGCCGCTCCGGCCGCTGCCGCCCCGGCCGTCGCCGAGGTCAGCGGCCAGATCGTCAAGTCGCCGATGGTGGGCACCTTCTACCGTGCCTCCAACCCCGGCGCCAAGCCGATCGCCGATGTCGGCAGCACGGTCAAGAAGGGCCAGGCGCTGTGCATCATCGAGGCGATGAAGATCATGAACGAGATCGAGTCCGAGTTCGACGGCACGATCACGAAGGTGCTGGCCGAGAACGGCCAGGCCATCGAGTACGGACAGCCGCTGTTCATCATCGAATAACAGGGCCTGCGCCATGTTCAAGAAGATCCTGATCGCCAATCGCGGCGAGATCGCGCTGCGGATCCAGCGCGCCTGCCGCGAGATGGGCATCCAGGCGGTGATCGTCTATTCCGAGGCCGACCGCGACGCCAAGTACGTCAAGCTCGCCGACGAGGCGGTCTGCATCGGACCGCCCCCGTCGCAGAAGAGCTATCTGCACATGCCGGCCATCATCTCGGCGGCCGAGGTGACCGACGCCGAGGCCATCCACCCCGGCTACGGCTTCCTGTCCGAGAACGCCGACTTCGCCGAGCGGGTCGAGAAGTCGGGCTTCGCCTTCATCGGCCCGCGCCCCGACTCGATCCGCCTGATGGGCGACAAGGTCTCGGCCAAGGACGCGATGATCAAGGCCGGCGTGCCCACCGTGCCCGGCTCGGCCAGCGCGCTGCCGGATGATCCGAAGGAGATCGTCCGCATGGCCCGCGAGGTCGGCTATCCGGTGATCATCAAGGCCGCCGGCGGCGGCGGCGGTCGCGGCATGCGCGTGGTGCACAGCGAATCGGCGCTGATCCACTCGGTGGAGACGACGCGGGCGGAGGCCGGTGCGGCCTTCAACAACCCGGCCGTCTACATGGAGAAGTTCCTCGAGAACCCGCGCCACGTCGAGATCCAGGTGCTGGCCGACGAGCACGGCAACGCGGTGTGGCTGGGCGAGCGCGACTGCTCGATGCAGCGCCGCCACCAGAAGATCATCGAGGAGGCGCCGGCGCCGGGCATCCCGCGCAAGACGATCGAGAAGATCGGCGAGCGCTGCGCCGCCGCCTGCCGCAAGATCGGCTACCGCGGCGCGGGCACCTTCGAGTTCCTGTACGAGAACGGCGAGTTCTACTTCATCGAGATGAACACCCGCGTGCAGGTGGAGCATCCGGTGACCGAACTGATCACCGGCATCGACATCGTGCAGCAGCAGATCCGCATCGCCGCCGGCGAGACGCTGCCCTTCACGCAGAAGCAGATCGGCCTGCGCGGCCACTCGATCGAGTGCCGCATCAACGCCGAGGACCCGTACAAGTTCACCCCCTCGCCGGGCCGCATCTCGGTGTGGCACCCGCCGGGCGGCCCCGGCGTGCGCGTGGACTCGCACGCCTACAGCAACTACGTGGTGCCGGCGAACTACGACTCGATGATCGGCAAGATCATCGTGCACGGCGACACCCGCGAGCAGGCGATGGCGCGCATGCGCAGCGCGCTCAGCGAGATGCTGGTCGAGGGCATCAACACCAACATCCCGCTGCACCGCCAGCTGATGGCCGACGCCGCCTTCGTGGCCGGCGGCACCAGCATCCACTACCTGGAAGGCTGGCTGGCGGCACGGAAGGCGGCCCTGTGATGTTCGAGCTGGTCCTTCTGGCCCGCGCCGACCAGGTCGACGCGCTGAGCGACGCGCTGACCGACGAGCTCGATGCGCTGGCCGTCACCGTCGAGGACGCCGACGCCGACACCCCCGACGAGGCGCCGATCTTCGGCGAGCCGGGCATGCCCGCGACGCTGTCGTCGCAGATCGGCGGCTGGCAGCGCTCGATCGTCAAGGCGCTGTTCTCCGACGAGGACAACGCCACCGAGGCCGCCACGCTGCTGCTGGCGCAGGACGACGACAGCGGCGCGCCGCTGTTCGACGACCTGCACATCCACGGCCTGCAGCCGGTGGCCGACGAGGACTGGGTGCGCCTGACGCAGTCGCAGTTCGAGCCGGTGCTGATCACCTCGGACTTCTGGATCGTGCCGTCCTGGCACAAGGCGCCCGAGGGCGCCACCCGCGTGATGCGGCTCGATCCCGGCCTGGCCTTCGGCACCGGCACGCACCCGACCACGCGCATGTGCCTGCGCTGGATCGCGCGCCACGCCGACCTGTCGGCGCCGTGGCCGCGCGTGCTGGACTACGGCTGCGGCTCGGGCATCCTGGCCATCGGTGCGGCGCTGCATGGCGCCACCGGCATCGACGCGGTCGACATCGACCCCTCCGCGGTCGAGTCCAGCCGCGCCAACGCGGCGGCGAACGGCGTGAGCCTCAACCGGGTCGGCCTGCCCGACCAGGCCGAGGGCCTCTACCCGGTGGTGCTGGCCAACATCCTGGCCGCGCCGCTGAAGCTGCTGGCTCCGCTGCTGAGCCAGCATGTCGCCCCGGGCGGCTCGCTGGTGATGGCCGGCCTGCTGGAGCGCCAGATCGAGGACCTGCAGGCAGCCTACGCGCCGTGGCTGGCGCTCGAAGTGGCAGATCGTGAAGAAGGCTGGGTCCTGCTGAGCGGTCGTCGCCCCTGATCCAGGGGGCGGATGGCATGATCCGGTCATGAGCCTGGCTACGTCCTGTCCCTCCTGCGGCACGGTCTTCCGTGTCCAGCAGGATCAGCTGAAGACCTCCGAAGGCTGGGTCCGCTGCGGCCAGTGCCAGGAGGTCTTCAACGCGCTCGAGGGCCTGTTCGACCTGGATCGCCGCGAGACCACCTCCGGGGCCAGCACGCGCCACGCGCCTCACGATCTGGCGCGGCCGCGCACGCCCTCGGACCCGAACGACCCGGCCTGGGCCGAAACCCGGCCGGCGATGTTCTCCGGCACCAAGACCCCCCGTCCCACGGCGCCACCGCCCCCTTCCGCTCGCGCGCCGGCGCCGCCTCCCGCCCAGGTGCGCATCAGCGCGCGCAGCATGGGCACCTGGGATCCGACCGTCCAGGACTCGGGCATGTCGATGGCGCCGACGCAGCCCGACAGCGGCTCCTGGCGGCTGCTGCGTGATCCCCAGGACCCGTCGCGCCCGCTCGAGGAAGCCAATGACAGCCTGCTGATGCCATCCCAGCCGGAGCCCGAGCCGGGCGAGGACCACGGCTACCCCGCCACGACCCTCGAATTCCGCTCGGAGGCCTTCAGCGCCTTCGCCAGCGCACGGCTGCAGCGGCAGCAGGGCCGCCCGGATGTCGATCTGTCGATGCCTGAGGCACCTGCGCCCGCCCCCCGGCCGGTGACGTCGATGACGCTGCCGCCAGAGCCGCCCCCCCGCCCCGAGCCGATCATCGAAGCGCCTCGCGCGACCGATCCGGTCGTGACGCGCCATGCCTGGCCAGAGCCCGAGCCGTCCGCCTGGGCCCCGGTCGCGGTCGATCCGCCGGCGCCAGAGCCTTTCGAGCAGACCCTGGACCTGAGTCGAGAAGCTGCCGAGACGGCGCCGGCCGCCTTCGAGCCTGAGGCGGTGCCTTTTCCCGGCGCCTTCCAGCGCGGCGAAGAGGCCGGCGCCCCGCCGACGGAGCGCCAGGTCAGCGAGCCTCAGGGGTCTGCCCTTGCGGTCGCCGAGGCGCTCACGGACGACCTCGCGCCATTGCCGGCATCCCCCGTCGCCACGCCCGGCTTCATCCGCCAGGCCGACAGCCACGCACGCTGGCAGCGCCCGTGGGTGCGCAGCGCGCTCAAGGTCTCGGCCGTGCTGCTGGGCACCAGCCTGGGAATGCAGATGATGCTGCACGGACGCGATGCGGCCGGTGCGCGCTGGCCGGTGCTGGTGCCGGTGCTCGAAACACTGTGCCGGTGCCAGCTCCAGCCGCCCCGGCAACTCGACGCCCTGGTGGTGGACAGCACGACGCTCACCCGCCCTCCCGGCGCGGCCAGCTTCGTGCTGGGCGTGATGCTGCACAACCGTGCCGACCACATCGTGGCCGCACCGCACATGGAACTCAGCCTGACCGACACGCGCGGCCAGGTGGTGCTGCGACGCGTGCTGTCGCCCGAGGACTTCCGTCAGCCCGACCGGCTCCAGGCCCAGGCCGATGCGACCTGGACCCTGGAATTCCGCAGCAGCGACAGCCGGATCTCAGGCTACACGCTGGCCGCCTTCTATCCCTGACGGGAGGGGATGGCTCAGGCGCGTGCCTGGGCGAGCATCGTCTCGGCGTCGCTCACCTCGAACTTGCCCGGACCCTCGACGTTCAGCGTCTTGACGACACCGTTGTCGACCAGCCCCGAGTAGCGCTGCGAGCGCACGCCCAGGCCCTTGGCGGTCAGGTCGAGCACCATGTCGACCGCGCGGGTGAAGTCGGCCGAGCCGTCGGCCATCATGCGCACCTTGCCGCCCGCGGCGTTCTCGCGGCCCCAGGCGCCCATCACGAAGGCGTCGTTGACCGACAGGCACCAGATCTCGTCGACACCGGCAGCCTTCAGGGCCTCGGCGTTCTGCACGTAGCCCGGCAGATGCTGGGCCGAGCAGGTCGGGGTGTAGGCGCCAGGCAGCGCGAAGATCGCGATCTTCTTGCCGGCCGCTTCCTTGGCGACATCGAAGGCGTTCGGGCCCAGCGAGCAGCCATTGCCCTCGACCTCGATGTACTCGTAGACGGTCACGGACGGCAGGGTGTCACCGATCTTCAGCATGATGTGTCATCTCCAATGAAAAAAACCGACCGCCAGTATCCCAGCGTGTCGGTTTTTCTGTTGACCGGGGCCAAAAGACCCCGGAAAACATGCGATAACGAGTGATCGCGCCTGATCGCGAAAGATCAGACCAGGCGAGCCTTCTCGACCAGGCGGGTCACGACCCAGCTCTTGGTCTTCGAGATGGGGCGGCCTTCGGAGATCTCGACCAGATCGCCCATCTTGTACTCGCCGTTTTCGTCGTGGGCGTGGTACTTGCGCGAACGAGCGACGATCTTGCCGTACAGCTCATGCTTGGCGCGACGCTCGACCAGGACGGTGACCGTCTTGGCGCGCTTGTCGCTGACCACGCGGCCGACCAGCGTGCGCGTGTTCTTGGTGACTTGGGCTTCGCTCATTGCGCGGCCTCCTTCTTCTTCTCGGCCAGGATGGTGCGGGCACGAGCGATGTCGCGGCGGGTCTTGCCGAGCAGCTGGAACACGC
>Ga0228700_1001656_pt1 | contig 13642 bp, 18 predicted proteins | sample McNCre317_Aug_MG_FD_178019 | JGI IMG/M metagenome (GOLD analysis project Ga0228700, IMG submission 178019) | Freshwater microbial communities from McNutts Creek, Athens, Georgia, United States - 3-17_Aug_MG | ecosystem: Environmental > Aquatic > Freshwater > Creek | place: USA: Georgia...
AATCGCTGGCCATGGTTTTATTTCCTCTTTCAATTGGCGATAGAGCTACAGTTGGGGCATTGTGGCAGAAAGCAAGTACCCCCATGAAAACTCTCACCATTGATGTTGTGTCCGATGTGGTTTGCCCCTGGTGCTACGTGGGCAAACGCCGCTTAGAGCGCGCTTTGGCACTTTTGGCAGTTCAGCACCCCGATGTTGAGCCCGAAGTGCAATGGCACACCTTCCAACTCAACCCCGACCTCGCCCCCGAAGGCATGGCCCGTGCCGACTATGTGAGCCGCAAGTTTGGCGACGAAGCCGGTGCAATTTACGACCGAGTGGCCGCCGTGGGCAAAGAGGTGGGGATTCCATTCGCCTTTGACAACATCAGCCGACAACCCAACACCGTGGTAGCGCACAGCCTGATTGCCGTTTCTGAGCCGGGCTTGCAGCAAGACGCGATGGTGGAAGCTTTTTTCAAAGCCTATTTCATTGACGGCCTCGATTTGACCGAGGCTTCCGTATTGATGGACATCGCAGAATCGGCGGGCATGGACCGCGCGGTGGCCGAGACACATTTGCAAAACTCTGCCTTGCACAGCCAAACCATTGACAGTGACAAAGCTGCGCGTGAAATGGGCATCACGGGTGTGCCGTTTTTCATCTTCAACCGTCAAGTTGGTTTGTCGGGGGCGCACGAGGCCGAGACCTTGCTGCAAGGCATGGTGGAGGCGATGAACGCCGCCACCCACGATTAACGCTTTTCAATCAGCGGCGTGGCAGCAGGCGCTGCCGCTGCGGCAACCCGGTAAATGAGGTGGTACACCAAGCCCACAAACACGCTACCGCCCACGAGGTTGCCCAAAATCACGGGGCCTAAGTTGCCCAACATGCCGCTCACCGTGAGTGCGTTGCCTGCGGTACCCAGTACGTTCATCGCCGTGGCAGGCTCCGCGTATTGGATGATGAGCGCGAGCTGCATGAAATACATATTGGCAATGCTGTGCTCAAACCCCGCCGCCACAAACGCGGTGATGGGAAAGACGATGGCCAAGACCTTGTCTACCACGCTGCGTCCGGCCATGGCCATCCACACGGCCATGCACACCAACACATTGCACAGCACGCCTTTGAAAAAGGCTTCGTGCCATACCAAGTTTTGTTTGGCGAAGGCGATCTTCAAAACGGTATTGCCAATCGCGCCGCCATTGGCGTGGGTGTGGCCGCTCAAGTACACCAGCAAGGCCAAACCCGTGGTACCGACCAGGTTGGCCGCGCACACCAGCACCCAGTTGCGCAGCACTTCGCGGCTGGTGATTTGCCCATCGGCCCACGCCATGGCCAGCAAGTTGTTGCCCGTGAACAGTTCAGCGCCGGCAATGACCACCAAGATCAGGCCTAAGCAAAACACAAAACCGCCGAGCAATTGGCTGACGGCAAAGCTCAGGCTTGCATCAGACTTCACGATGACAAAAAACAAACCACCCAAGCCAATGAAGGCCCCTGCCAACAAACCAAGCATGAGCAAGGGTAGGGTGGCCATGTGTGCTTTGGCAACGCCCACGGTTTCGACTTTCAGGGCAATTTCCTTGGGGGCGTAGGCATCGGAGCCAAAGAGTTCGGGCATAGCGGCGTGTGGTGTGTGTAGATCTGTTGAATTTACTACTTCAACTGGCAGAATTGCGGCACTCGTTTGTTTTTCGGAGTCGATTCATGTCTCAACCTACTTCCAACATGGTGCGTGCCTTGGTCTTGCGCGAGCTAGAGGCGGGCACGCGTGACGATGGGTTGTGGTTGCAGGCCATGTCTGAGTCGAAGATGGACAAAGCCAAAGCGCAGGTGCGTTACATCGAGCTGCGCTCGCAGGCCTTGCAAGGCGATGTGAAAGGCCTGCTCATCAAGCAAATCCGAGGTGCGGTGGCGCAAGACAGTGGGGTGCGACTGAGTAACGCCAGCTTGGCCGATTACTTGGCCGCGAAAACTACTTCTTCAGGGAATAAGTAGGCCGCAGATTCGGCGGTAACAAAAGCACAGGCTTGCACTTCTTGGTTTTGATTTGTGACTGCTTGAGTGACTCAAACAGCTTGGTTTGCGCCGAAGGCACAGGCAGCTTGAACTCTTCGTAGTTCATGATGCGCGTGTGGGCCGCTTTACGTTGCAGCAGCTGCGACGTCATCATGTGCAGATAAGCATCTTTGGCGCTGTCTGGCCAGATGTCCCACTCTTCACGGAAGGTTTTGATGTGGGCGCGTAGAAATTCATCTAGCTCGGCGAGCGCGACCTCATGCTGAATGGTTTCAAAGGCCTTGTCGATGAAAGGCTGAATGGCGTCAGGCTCTTTGGGGGCCTCGGACTCGTTGACCGAAGTTGAAACTGCTTCGGACGTTGTTGCAGGTGCTTCCTCTGTTGCAGGGGGCGGTGCGGCTTCAGTCGCGCTGACAGGCGCGTCTGCACCCTCAGGCACCTCTGGGGTGCTCGCGGCGGGGGCTTCTTGCGCTACTTCGGTTGTTTCTTCGGCCATCACAACAGCATCGGCATGGGTTGAGCGTTCTTGAGCGCTTGGGCGCAAATAACTTTAATAACGCGCGGCTCTTGCTTTGTCCACCTGCATGGGGCTCACCGCGGATGCTTGGTTGCCCCACTGGCTACGGATGTGGTTGAGCACATCGGCAATTTGCTGGTTGTTGAGGGTGAACAAAAACGGTGGCATGCCATACGGGCGAGGCTGGCCTGCGGTGCTGGGGCCGTAGCCGCCATAGAGCGCCATTTGAATCAGGTTATCGGGTTGGGCCAGCACCACAGCTGGGTTGCCTGCCAGCGCAGGGTAGGTGTGGGCTTTGCCTTCGCCTTTGTCACCGTGGCAGGTGGCGCAATGGGTTTTGTAGAGCGTTTGTGCTGCGGGTGAAGATGCGGCCAATGGTGCGTTGGGTTGCGAGCCTGTACGCGCACTAGGCTTGATGTTGGACTTCAGATAAGTCGCAATCGCCAGTGCATCGGCTTGCGTCAAATACTGGCCTGAGTACTGTACAAATTCGGCCATCGGGCCGCTTGCGTGGGCATGTTGGGTTTGGCCGAGGCGCAGCAACTGTGCGGTGTCGTTGAGTGAGCTGGTGCTCAGCGTGGTTTGTGTGGCGTCGGTCAAGCTGGGGGCCAGCCACAGTTGGGGTGACAAGAAACCACCCGACACATCGTCGACCGCTGGGAAGCTGCCCAAGGCATTGCGCTGCCCGTGGCAAGCCGCGCAGTGGCCTGCGCTTTGCACGAGATAGGCCCCACGGTTCCACTCTGCAGATTCGTTGGGGTTGGTTTTGAAAGGTGTGGGCTTGAAAAACAGCGAACGCCACACGGCAATCACGGGCTGTGTGCCGAGGGGCCATGTGAGTTGGTGGGCTGGTTGCGCTTGCTCAACCGCGGGAACAGTTTGCAGCCACGAGAACAGGGCGTGCACATCGTCGGGGGTGAACACGCTGGTGTGGTTGTAGGGGAATACGGGTAGCAACAAGCGGCCATTGCGCGAACGCCCCCAGCTGAGTGCAGAAGCAAAATCGGTTTCGCGCCAATCGCCGAGGCCGTTTGTTTTTGACGAGGTGAGGTTGCTGCTGAACACTGCGCCGAACGGGGTGTCGATGCGACGCCCGCCAGCCAAGGTGTCGCCGCCCTTGGCGGTGTGGCAAGCCACGCAGCCGCCAATGTTTGCCAAGTATTTGCCGCGTGCGAGGGTGTCGGTTGTATCGGCTGTTGTTGAGGTGATGCCAGATTCAACAGGGTGAATGAAGCGTCCCCAGTTATCCCAAACCACCCAAGCGCTGAGTGTGAGCAGGATGCCGGTGACGAAGCTAATCAGCCCTTGGTAGGTGCGCGAGCCGTGTTTCATTTGGCTGCTCCATGGAGTTCAGGTGCGCTGCCGCAACGTGTGTCGGTGGCGATGCGTATGGCGTTCGGAGTGCTGCTTTTTGTCGGAACGTTTTGCGCAGCCAGCCAGCCCGTGACGGCTGCGGCATCCGAGGCTGTGAGGCGTTTGGCGATATCGCCCATGCAGTCGGGCGCAACGGTTGTGCGGTTGCCCAAAGACCAGGCTGAAAGCTGAGCGCCCAAGTAGGCCGATGGCAAGCCCAACAAGCTGGGCACATGGGCGGTGTTGCCCATGAGGCTCTCGCCGTGGCAACTGTTGCATGCCGGAATTTGCAAGGCGGCATCGCCTTGCAATGCCAGCTGTTTACCGCGCGCCATTTGGGTGTTGTTGAGGCTGGTGCTGCGCGTGCTTGATGGCAAATAGGGCACTTGCAGGTTGGCAAAGTAGTTGGCCATTTCGCGCTGGTACTCAGGTGAGAGCGGGTCCATCATGCGGCGCATCATCGTGTAGTGGCGGCGGCCTTGCGAGAAGTTTTGCATTTGGTTGAACAGATAACCAGCGGGCTTGCCAGCCAAGCGCGGGTAATACCCATCTGGGCCTGCGCGGCCTTGGTCGCCATGACAGGCTTCACAGGGTTTGATGCGTTCGGCCATGTCTGTGGCGTGTGCGGCTGAGTGGCTCACCCCAAAGAGGCAAGCCAAAGAAAGGCTAATCAGATGTTTCATAGAGGTCTCAGCTTTTGGCGCGTTGCAATTGCACCGTGGTGTAGACCGTCACTGCCAGCAAGATGGCGGCGCCTGTGTTGTGCAACACAGCCAGACCTAAGGGCCATTGCAACCAAACGTTGCTGATGCCCAGCAGAACCTGCACCACCACAGCGGCTAACAGCAGTTGGCCAAATTGGCGTGTGTCGTCTTGTTGTTGGAGGCGCATGGCAAATGCCACGCATGCGGCCAACACGACGAGGGCAAAACTGCGGTGTGTCCAGTGAATGGCGGTCAGCGTTTGCAGGCTCAACATTTGACCATCGCTGGTTTGGCCCAGTTCACGGTTGAACACAAATGCGTGCGACCAATCCATGTTCGTAGGCATGAGTTGGCCTTGGCAAAGCGGATAGTCTGAGCAGGCCATGGCGGCGTAGTTGGCGCTGGTCCAGCCGCCTAAGGCGATTTGCAACAGGATGATGGCGGTGATTGCCCAAGCGGCCTTTTTCAACGCCGGGGTGGCGGTGTCGATGCAGGCCGTTGCGTTGTGAGCGCGGATACCCACCAAGGTGGCCAAGATGAGCATGCCGCCCAGCAGGTGCAAGGTGACGATGACAGGTTTGAGCAACCACGTGACCGTGAGCATGCCCAGCGCGGCCTGAACCAAGACCAAGCCCACCAGAAAAATTTGAGGCGCAACCACAGTTTGGCGACGCGGCCAAACGGCAAGGATTGCCAACGCAGCAATGACCAAGCCCAAAATGCCAGCGAGGTAGCGGTGGATCATCTCCTTCCAAGCTTTGGCCGCTTCAACAGGGGCGTGCGGAAATGCGGCTTGGGCTGCGTTGACTTCATGGTGGCTGTCAGGCACCCCGAGCAACTTGCCATAACACCCAGGCCAATCGGGGCAGCCGAGGCCGGCATCAGATAGGCGCACATACGCCCCGAGGCTGATGACACAAAATGCCAGCAAAATGCCGAAAATTAGTAGGTTTTTACGGTTTTCTAGCAATTTTTATCTCTCTCAGTCTTTTTTCTAGTGGTAACTACTGCCTATGGCGTTCATCCTAATTGCTAATAATACCTATTGATTTAGATCAAACCCTAAAGGCGAAATAGATGAAGAAGTTGATGGCTGGTCTCCTTGCAGCAGTGTGCTTTGGTCCACTTTATTCCGTTCATGCACAACAAGGTGATCCGCAAGCAGGTAGCCAGAAGAATGCATTATGTGTAGGTTGCCACGGTATCAAGGGCTATCACACAGGTTTTCCAGAGGTCTACCGTGTGCCGATGCTCTCTGGGCAAAGCGCAGGATACATTGTCTCTGCGTTGAATGATTACAAAACAGGCGCTCGCAAACACCCTTCCATGGGCACGACAGCGTTGTCACTCACAGCACAAGACATGGCTGATTTGGGTGCTTATTACGAGTCAACCGGCTTGACAGCCGAGACGCCTGCCAAGCCAATCAACAGCGCTGCCGGTGCGGCCTTGGTTGAAAAGGGCGGTTGCATTGCTTGTCATGGTGCTGGCTTGGCCAAACCGATTGCGCCTAACTACCCCAAGGTGGCGGGTCAGCATTCGGACTATGTGTATGCCGCGCTGCGTGCTTACAAAACAGAAAACAAGCCACAGATCGGTCGCAACAACCCGATCATGGGCGGCATCGTGAAGCAGTTCTCTGACAAAGAGTTGCAAGAAATTGCGCGCTACGTGGAAAGTTTGCCCACCACTATGCAAACCATCCAACCCAATCGTTTTCGTTAAAAGGTAACGACGATGATTGACATGCAATTCACCTTGGCGGCACGCGAGTGGTTGCTGGAGGCGTCTTTTGTGTTGTTTGCCGTGGTGTTTGCTGCCATCTTGGCGTCGCACTGGCATCACCACAAACATACAGATGAGCATTTCCACGCGTCCACCTTGACTGAGATGGCTTGGTCAGTGACGCCGATGGTGATGGTTTTCGTGACGGGGCTGGCAGGCGTTTCGTCTGTGTTCAGCTTTTGAGTCATTGACCAAATGAGCATTCAAAGAATTTATAAAAGGGTAGAAGTTATGCGGGGCTTGAACAAATGGATAGCAGGTGCGTTTGCGGCATTGATGGCGCAAAGCGTATTCGCAGGTTACACATGGAATTTCCCAGAGCCAGTCACGCCGATTGCGCGTGAAACGCTGCATGTGCACAACCTCTTCATGATCATTATCTTGATCATCTTCTGTGGCGTTTTGGCGCTGATGCTGTACTCGTTCTGGGCGCATCGCAAGTCACAAGGCCACAAGGCAGCGACTTTCACGGCGCCACGTTCCACCAAACAATGGTTGTTTGTGTTGGCACCTTTCGTGGTCTTGTTGGTCATCGACTACGGTGTGTTTGGCATTCCTGCTTACCACGCGGTCAAGATGTACGAAGACTCTAAGAGCGATGCTGAGTTGGTCGTGAAGGTCACAGGTAGCCAATGGATGTGGCAGTACGAATTCCCAGCGGAAGGTGTGAAGTTCACCAGCCGTTTGACCACGCCCCGCGACCAAATCGACAACAAGGAGGCCAAAGGCGAGCACTACTTGCTCGAAGTGGACAATCCCTTGGTCTTGCCCGTCGGCAAAAAGATTCGTTTCATCACCACATCGAATGACGTGATCCACAGCTGGTGGGTGCCTGCGTTTGGTGTGAAGCGTGATGCCGTGCCCGGTTTCTTGCGTGAGTTCTGGGCAACGGTTGAAAAAACCGGTACATACCGTGGTCAGTGTTCGGAGCTGTGTGGCAAAGAGCACGCCTACATGCCTGTGGTGGTGAACGTGGTGCCTGAAGAAGAATTCAAGGCCTGGATCGCTAGCCGCCAAAAGTCTGGCACTTAAGCCACGCACTTAAAACAATAAATCAGTATCAAAGGAAAGTTCATGGCACACGATATGACGCACGATATGGCTCATGCAGGACATGATGCGCATCATCATCACGGCGGCCTTCGCCATTGGTTGCAAACAACGAACCACAAAGACATTGGCATCATGTACCTGATTTTCGGTATCACGATGTTGCTGATGGGCGGCGCCATGATTTTGGGCGTGCGTGCGGAGTTGTTCATGCCCGGCTTGCAGCTCATGCAGCCCGAGTTCTTCAACCAGCTCATCACCTTGCACGGTTTGATCATGGTGTTCGGTTTCGCCATGCCTGTGGCAACGGGCTTGGCCAACTACATGTTGCCCATGGTGATTGGCGCGCCTGATATGGCCTTGCCTCGTTTGAACAACTGGGGCTTCTGGATCCTGCCACCTGCCGCCGTCATGCTGACTTTGCCTTTCTTCTTGGGTATTGCCAACATTGGCCCGGGTGCGGCTGACACAGGCTGGACCATGTATGCACCTTTGTCGTTGCAAAGCGGCTGGGGCATGGACTTCGCGATTTTTGCGATTCACATGCTCGGTGTGTCATCCATCTTGGGCTCGATCAACGTGATCGTGACCATCGTCAACATGCGCGCACCTGGCATGACCTTCATGAAGATGCCTTTGTTTGCACATGGCTTCTTGGTGACCGCCATCTTGTTGATTTCCATCATGCCCGTGTTCGCTGGTGGCGTCACGATGGTGCTGATGGACCGTCATTTCGGTACACACTTCTTCAACGCCGCCGGTGGTGGTGACCCCGTGTTGTGGCAACACATTTTCTGGTTCATGGGTCACCCTGAGGTATACGTCTTGCTCTTGCCGATCACAGGTGCGATTCCTCATGTGCTAAGCGCTTTCACACGCAAAGAAACCTATGGCTACAAAGCTCAGGTGTACAGCATGTGGACGATTGGTGCCTTGGCTTTTGTCGTGTGGGCACACCACATGTTCACCAGCGGCATGTCTGTGAACGCACAGATGTACTTCATGTACAGCACGATGCTGATTTCATTGCCTTTGGCTGTGTTGTTCTTCTGCTGGATTGCCACGGTGTGGCGCGGTTCGCTGACCTTTGAAACCCCCATGCTGTTTGCCTTGGGCTTCATCATCCTCTTCGGTTGGGGTGGTTTGACTGGTTTGGTGTTGGCCGATGCCGCTGCCGATCCTCAGTACCACAACGCTTATTTCATGGTGGCTCACTTCCACTACGCCTTGTATCCCACCACCGTGATGGGCTCCATGGCTGCGATCTACTACTGGTTGCCCAAGTGGACTGGCCACATGTTGGATGAAAAACTGGGTCGCTTGCATTTCTGGATCGTGATGCTCGGCGTGAACTTGACGTTCATTCCTCAGTTCTTGGTCGGCCTCTCAGGCATGCCACGTCGCATCCCTGACTATCCTTTGATGTTTGCCGAGTGGAACAAGCTCTCTACCGTGGGCGCGTTCATCTTGGGTCTGTCTCATTTGCTCTTCATCTACATCGTGCTCAAGTGCATCCGTGAAGGCAAAAAGTCAGAAGCTCGCAGCTGGGAAGGTGCTACAGGTTTGGAGTGGACCGTGCCATCTCCTGCGCCGTATCACACCTTTGAAGTGCAGCCCAAGATTGATTGAGGCGTTTGAGCGATGAGCACAGAAACTAAAAATACACAAAACCAAAACGCACGTCTGGCTGTGAAGCTGGTCGTGTTGGTGGTCGGTATTTTCTTGGTCACGCTCTGGAAATTCCGTCCCGTCTAACGATGTCCACCACACCGCGCCTTGATCAGAAGAATCTGCGTCTTGCCTATCGATTGGCAGGCGTGGCGCTGATGTTCTCGGCGTTAGGTTTTGCCATGGTCCCGTTGTATGACGTGATTTGCAAATGGACCGGCATCAACGGCAAAACCAATGCACAAGCGGTGGCGGCCATTGGCAATACGCAAGTCGATACCTCTCGGTGGGTGACGGTTCAGTTTTTGAGCCATGCCATGCCAGGTGCCGGTTTGGCGTTCAAGCCAGAGCATTTTTCGATGAAAGTGCATCCCGGTGAGATGGTCTACACCCACTACGTGGTGGAGAACGTGACGCGTGAGCCTTTTGTCGGTCAAGCCATTCCCAGTGTGACACCTGCCAACGGCGCGTCTTACCTTCAAAAAGTGGAGTGCTTTTGCTTCAACCAGCAAACCTTTGCTGCCAAAGAAGTCAGAACACTCCCGATTGTTTTTTACATCAGCAACGACATTGATCCCGGTCTGAATACGTTGACGCTTTCATACACCTTCTTTGAAGCGATCAAGCCGCAGGCCGATGCATCTACCTATAACAGCCCATTGAAATTGTGAGGAACCCATGAGCCATACCACTGGAGCCAATGCCAAAGGTCACTACTTCGTGCCTGCGGCTAGCCATTACTCAACGACGTTGTCGATTGGTATTTTCTTGATGGCCTTGGGCCTGATTCTGAAAGTCAATGCCATGCCCGAAGGCGCATGGGCCATGCCTGTGGGTGCGGCCATGATTGTCTATGTGCTATTTGGTTGGTTTGGTGAAATCATTCATGAAAACCTCAATGGCAGCTACACCCAATGGGAAGACCGCTCGTACCGCACCGGCATGGTGTGGTTCATCTTCTCTGAAGTGATGTTCTTTGCTTGCTTCTTCGGCGTCTTGTACTACGCACGTCGCATTGCATTGCCTGAGTTGGCGAGCTACGAAGAAGCGCTGAACCCCTACATGGGATTTACCGCTGCATGGCCATCAAGCGGCCCGATGGGTGACCCGTTCACCCCCATGGGCCCATGGGGCATCCCTGCGCTGAACACGGCTTTGCTGTTGACATCCGGTGCAACGTTGACTTGGGCGCATTGGGGTTTGATCAAAAACAACCGTTCACATTTGATCTGGGGCTTGATTCTGACGGTGCTGCTGGGCGCAATCTTCTTGGGCTTTCAAGCCTATGAATATGCACACGCCTACAGCGAACTCGGCTTGACCTTGGGCGCTGGTATTTACGGTGCCACGTTCTTCATCTTGACGGGCTTTCACGGCATGCACGTGACATTGGGCACGATCATGTTGGCCGTCATCTTGGTCCGCTGCATGAAGGGCCACTTCTCAGAACACAACCACTTCGCTTTTGAAGCCGTCGCTTGGTACTGGCACTTTGTGGACGTGGTTTGGTTGATTTTGTTCGTCTTCGTTTACTGGCTGTAAACAGCGCAAGTGACGGGCTTCATCCTCGCAAGGGGATGAAGCCAAAATAGTAGTTCGCAAATAGCGCGATAAATAAGCCGACTGACAACCCAACGCGCAAGGTCAAGGCTTTGACCACGGTGGCGCTGTCTTCTTTCTTCTGGGTCAGGCGGTACAGGGCAGTGAAGAGGCTTCCCAAAATAATCAGCAGCAACAGTACTGCAAGCAATTTGCCAATCATGACCTATCTCCGTGACATGTGATGCTTGGAATTATCCGCACATTTTCCTAAGCCATGCGTCAATTTCAATTTCGTTGGATTCCCTTCATTGCCACTTGCTTGTTGATGGCTGTGTTTTTGCGTTTGGGGTGGTGGCAGTGGAGCAAGGGTGTTGATGTCGAACATCAAGTCGCCTTGCGTGACGAACGCTCTGTTGTGAATCCTTTGTTGCTGGGCGCCCAAATCGTGGATGCCCAAGAAGCTGACGGCACATCCGTGGTAGTGCGAGGTCATTACGATGCTGCACAGCAGTTTTTTCTGGATAACCAACAACACCAAGGCCGTCCGGGCGTGCATGTCATCACACCTTTGCAGATTGAAGGCACGTCAGTGCGTGTGTTGGTCAATCGCGGCTGGATAGGGTGGGGCAACTCGCGCTCGGTCTTGCCCGTAGCGCCGGTACCTACTGGACGTGTTGAAGTGCATGGCCGAGCCGTGCAGCCGTCAAACAAAGCGCCTGCGTTTGTGTCCGAGTCTGTGGGCGATACGGGGGCATTGCACACCCGTATTCGCTTAGATGACCTTCAAGCCACGCACAACCATGTGCTGCAACCCGTGGTGATTTTGCAGACAACGGACGAAGCCTCAGATGACTTGGTCAGAGAGTGGCCCGAGGTGACGAATAAAGCGCCGATGCACAAAGGCTATGCGGCACAATGGTTCTTGATGGCCGCGTTGTTGCTGGCCTTTTTTGTGCGCAGCAGCTACCGCAAAGTAAACGTGTAATTTCTATGACTGACTCTAAATCCACAACGGTCGACGAGCCTTTGAGCTTGTCCGTGCATTCAATGCCCGATCCGCATTTGGCGGCTTTACCTCCGTCGGGGCACGGCAAGTTGTTGGCCATGTTGTTGGCGTGTTCATTGCCTGTGCTCTTGGCCATGTTTGTGTTTTTTGTCATCAAACCCACAGGGCAGGCCAACTTTGGTGAGCTGATTCACCCAGCGCGCCCTATGCCTGCGGCGACGCTGACCAATGCGCAAGGTCAGCCAGTGGTCTTGGCTGATCTCAAAGGGCAGTGGTTGTTGGTCAATGTGGGAAGCGCGGCATGCGCGGCAGACTGTGCGCAACATTTGTTCATTCAGCGTCAGTTGCGCGAAATGCTCAACAAAGACAAAGACCGTGTGGACCGTGTGTGGCTGGTCACAGACGATGCGCCCATCAATCCAGATGTGCAGCCTTTGCTGGCTGAAACGACTGTGTTGCGCGCCTCCGCATCTGTGCTTCAAGCATGGTTAGGTACAGCTTCAAGCGCCGATGCCACGCAGCAGTTGGTGGTGGTGGACCCGCAAGGGCACGCCATGCTGCGCATGCCTGCCGATATGAATGGCAAACAAGCTAGTGCCGCCAAAAACATGTTACAAAAGTTGCTCATGTCCAGCGCGGTGTGGGACAAGCCCGGACGTTGATGGCGAGGACCTGCAGATGATGACCGCCAACGTTTTTCGCCAATACAACGCGCTGACCAAGCCGCGTGTGATTCAGCTCATTGTGTTTTGCGCCCTCATCGGCATGGTGTTGGCCATCCCCGGCTGGCCCTCGGTCGATGCGTGGATGCGCATCGTGTGGGCGTGCTTGGGTATTTGGCTGGTGGCCGGTGCCGCAGCGGCCTTTAACTGCTTGGTTGAGAAAACCTTGGATGCCAAAATGCGCCGCACCGCCTGGCGGCCGACGGCGCGAGGCGAGTTGTCGGACGCGCAAGCGTTGGGCTTTTCTGTGGCCTTGTGCTCGTTGGGCTCGTTCATCTTGTATGTCTGTGTGAACCCCTTGACCATGTGGCTGACCTTTGCCACCTTCATTGGCTACGCCGTGGTTTACACCTTGGTGCTCAAACCCATGACGCCCCAAAACATTGTGATCGGTGGTGCCTCGGGTGCTATGCCGCCGCTCTTGGGGTGGGCTGCCATCACAGGCGAAGTGGGTCCACAAGCCTTGTTGTTGTTCTTGATTATTTTTCTGTGGACACCGCCCCATTTTTGGTCGCTGGCTTTGTATCGCGTTGAAGACTATCGCAAGTCGGGCTTGCCGATGCTGCCTGTGACGCATGGCAACCGCTTCACGCGTTTGCAAATCTTGTTGTACACCGTGTTGTTGATGGCCGCGTGCATGATGCCGTTTGCGATTGGTATGAGCTCGTGGCTTTACCTCATCGCGGCTTTGCTGCTGAGTGTGGGGTTTATCGCCTATGCCGTGGCGTTGATGCGCGAGTACTCGGATGAGTTGGCGCGAAAAACCTTTAGGTTTTCGCTCATCCATTTGTCTGCGCTGTTTGCAGCGTTGCTGATCGACCACTACATCAAGGGGTGACGGGCCCGACCCTCAGCACTGGCTCCACAGTTAGGGCTGCTCGGTTCCCCGCCTGACCCGGTTGGCCGCTTCACCATGTGAGGAGGCCCGTCGGGGTCTATTGTAGGTCACATAGAATGCTTGGCTTATGTCGTACCTCGTGCTCGCCCGTAAATATCGCCCCAAAACCTTCACAGAGATGGTGGGGCAAGAGCACGTCGTGCAGGCGTTGACCAATGCGCTGACCACCCAGCGTTTGCACCATGCGTATTTGTTCACCGGCACACGCGGCGTGGGCAAAACCACGGTGTCGCGCGTGTTGGCCAAGTCGCTCAATTGCCAAGGGCTAGACGGCACGGGCGGCATCACTGCCGAACCCTGTGGCGTGTGCCAAGCCTGCACCGACATTGATGCAGGTCGCTTTGTTGATTACACCGAACTCGATGCCGCCTCAAACCGCGGCGTGGACGAAGT
>Ga0228700_1001661_pt1 | contig 13631 bp, 12 predicted proteins | sample McNCre317_Aug_MG_FD_178019 | JGI IMG/M metagenome (GOLD analysis project Ga0228700, IMG submission 178019) | Freshwater microbial communities from McNutts Creek, Athens, Georgia, United States - 3-17_Aug_MG | ecosystem: Environmental > Aquatic > Freshwater > Creek | place: USA: Georgia...
CCGTTTACGAAACCGTTGGTATCGCTTGGTTCGCGAAGGGTTACAACGGCCGATGCTAGACGGTGGTCGTATGCAGCAAGGCTGGCACCGATCTTGGCACCTGGCTCAAGTCGAGGGGTTGCTTTACCAAAGTTGAACACACGGGTAACTGCCATCGAGCCCAGCTTCTTAGGGTAACCCTGGAAGAAACCGCGACCGATTGCGAAGTCCTTGGTAACCCAGATGGCAACACAGCGCGAGTAGGTCTTTCCCTCGTACTTGCAGCGAACCACAACGAAGGTCTCCAGGTACTGAGAGCGCATCGGGTCGAGAAGTTCTTCGCCACCCTCAGAGCAGCTCTGCCAGTCTGCCCAGATCAGGGCAACTGCGCCTGGCTCTTCATCGGCAAGTTCTAGTTCCGGAGGCAAGATTGCGCGTACGTTGGCAGGGTCGGTTAAGTACTCGACTGTGAGTAGTGTTCCCGAGTAGTGCCAAGGCATCTTCGGTGCCAAGCTGCTTTTGCCGGTTGGGGTAAGTGGTGCTAAAAATCCATTGAGTTCGCTCATAAATTCCACCCTAACTAAGTCATTCGTATCCAAACAATACCTATTCAAGATAGTTCATAACGATTCGGTAATAATCCGCCAATTTACTAGGTAAAAACTTGAACCAAACGGGCGCTAAACGGCATTCTTAACTAATCGTTTGGAAATAAACGAATAACTCAAAGAGGAGAAATCAATGGCATCAGAACAAGGCGACGGTCAGTCGCTTAGAAAGGGAAGACTCGGCGTCGCCGGAATCGTCTTCTTCGTAGTGGCCGCTGCTGCACCTTTGTTAGGTATGACTGGCGCCGTTCCAATCGCTATGTTCCTAGGCAACGGAGCCGGCACCGCAGGTACCTATCTCGCTGTAGGTCTAGTACTACTCGTTTTCTCGGTTGGCTATGGCGCAATGAGCCAGAAGGTCACTAACACCGGAGCATTCTTCGCATATGTAGGTCGCGGACTTGGCCCTAAGGCCGGTGTTGCAAGTGCATTCGCATCGCTCGTTGGTTACATCACCATTCAGCTAGCTATCTACGGCTTCTTCGGTGGCGTTGCATCATTCACCTTCAACGGTGTCGGAACCAACTGGTGGATCTACGCAATCGTCGCTTGGGTTCTTGTAACCGGTCTATCGCTACTGAGCGTTGACGTTGGAGCCAAGGTTCTCGGTGGTTTGATGATTCTTGAGCTTCTTTCGCTTATCGTCACCGCGATTGCTGTCTTCGTAAATAACGGAGCACACATCGACCTTGCTGCATCGTTCTCCCCTTCAAACATCATCGCCGGTGGTTTTTCCGGTGGTGCTGGAATTGCAATCGCATTCGCATTCGCGTCGTTCATCGGCTTCGAAGCAACCGCAATTTACGGTGAAGAGTCGAAGGACCCTAAGCGAACCGTTCCAAAGGCAACCTACTGGGCAATCGGAATCATCACCGGCCTATTCGCTTTCGTTTCGCTAGCAATGGCAACCGGTATGTCTGGTCACAAGGACGGCATTGGCGGTTACATCGCAGAGTTCGGCGCGCTAGACCCTAAGGTTGGTCTAACCAACCCAGCCGGTGTTCTTTACAGCCTTGCCGACAGCAACCTAGGTGGCACCTGGATGTCGACCATCATGAGCTACCTGGTACTAACCTCGTGCTTTGCAGGTCTACTTGCATTCCAGAACTCGATTGCGCGTTACTTCTTCGCGCTAGGCCGTAGCGGTGTCTTCTCGAAGCGTCTTGGTGAAACCAACGCTTCTGGTGCACCTACTCGTGGCGTTGTCCTTACCTCGGCAATCGCCATCGTGGTAATCGTTGCTTTCCAGTCACTAGGACTAGATGGCATTGGAAACCTCTTCACCTGGATGAGCGCCGTGACCGCTGTTGCGATCATGTTCGTTGAAATCCTCGTGAGCATCGCCATCGTGGTCTTCCTAGGCAAGGACGCAACCGTAAGCAAGTGGAAGTCGACCATCGCTCCACTTATCTCGGTTGTTGGTCTAAGCCTCGGTGTCTACCTGCTAATGAGCCGTTTCGGTCTGCTTGGAAACCTAGCACCTGCTGGCGTTGACCCAACCTCCGAAGCCGGAAACTGGCAGCTAACCCCATTTGGTTGGTTCCTAGTTCTACTGCCATTCATCGCAGCAGGACTCGGTTTGATTGTTGCCCAGGTGCGCAACATTCACCACACCAAGATGGTTGACGACGTACTGTCGTAAATCGATCCAAAGAAGAAGACCTCGGCGAAAGCCGGGGTCTTCTTCTATTAATTTGGATTCTGTGGAGAACTTTCAGTTAATCGCGTGGTTTCAAACCAAACTAGACGCAACTCATTTGGGCTACGCGCGAGTGGGCCGGCAAAAAGAAAAGACCTGCTAGAACAGGCCTAATCTTTAGCCACCGAGAACGGTGACTTCTGGGCGAAAAATCGCTTCGTTTCCAGAAACTCAAAAGTTACTGGTAACGATAGCAATGTGTTGGTCAAGGTTCAACGCTTTAAAGAGAAAGCCAAACGGTTTCGTTTGGTTGCAGCGTTTCGCTTTCGGAAGCTGACCTGCAGATGACATTTGCATGATCGATTGCTAAAGGTGAGTCCCCAAAGTTGTGGACGACGAGTGTGATTCCGTTTCGGTAGGCGAGCACGGTTTCACTGCAAAGTTCGTTGGCCCATTCGAAGGCCCCATTACCTAGGTCAAGCTCACCTCGAAGTGCCAAAGCCTTTCGGTAGAGCTCGAGAGTTGAACCAGGAGCATCTGTTTGCTTATTGCGAGATAGTTCTTTGTAGATTTCAGGTTGAGGCAACCAAGCCTTGCCAGTTGGGCTGAAGCCGTTAGATTCGTTAACCCCAGCCTCCCAAGGCAGCGGAACTCGGCAGCCGTCTCGGCCGAGGCGATAGCCATTGGTTCTGGCGAAGGTCGGATCCTGGCGGAACTCCGGTGGCAAGGTAGTGTGCTCGGGAAGCCCGAGTTCTTCGCCCTGATACATATACATAGAGCCAGGCAAGCCCATGGTGAACAGGGTAGCTGCTTTAGCTTTGGTGAGACCGAGTTCGGCATCTGGTTGAACGTCATCCGGACCAACGCCATCGCTCGCGGTAGGTCTGCCGTATTCGCCACCTAGACGGCTGGCGTGACGCATCACATCGTGATTTGAAAGCACCCAGGTGCTCGGAGCTCCAACGCCACCAAAGGCATCGAATGATTCGTCAACAACTTCACGAATACTCTTGGCATCCCAGTGAGCATCCAAATAGCGGAAGTTGAAGGTCTGGTGGAATTCGTCTGGTCTAACCCACTTGGCCATGAAGCTAAGTGGCAGCACATAGGCTTCGCCACACATTGCTCGTTCACCAGGGTAGCTATCGAGGATCTCACGCCATCTTCTGAAGATCGGGTGAACCTCCTCTTGAAACCACATTGGAGGGCTTGGTTCGCCTTCGATGAAACCGGCGCCAGCGCGTTTCACATCAGGGTGATCTGGAAGCCCTTCGGCCTTGGCCATGGCGTGAGGTTGGTCTACTCGAAAGCCGTCGACACCTCGGTCTAACCAAAACCTGAGGATCTTCTCGAATTCACTCTGTACCGCAGGGTTGGCCCAGTTGAGATCTGGTTGTGAAGAGTCAAAGAGGTGCAGGTACCACTGGCCGTCTTCCGTCTTGGTCCAGGCAGGACCTCCGAACATCGACTGCCAGTTGTTTGGCAGGTCTTCGCCATCGCGGAAATGGTAGTACTCGCGCTCAGGTGAACCAGGACCCGCCTTGAGCGCTCGTTGGAACCACTCGTGTTGGTCTGAGGTGTGGTTGGGTACAAGGTCTATGAGCACTCTAAGACCGAGTTGGTGGGCTCTGTGAAGGAGCGCATCGAAGTCGTCTAATGTTCCAAAGATAGGGTCGACATCGCAGTAATCAGAGACGTCGTAGCCGGCATCCTTTTGCGGAGATTTCTGGAATGGGGAAAGCCAGATTGCATCTACCCCGAGATGCTTTAGAGCAGACATTCTGGCGGTGATTCCATTGAGGTCTCCGAGACCGTCGCCGTTAGAATCGGCGAAAGAACGAGGGTAGATCTGGTAGATAACTGCAGAGCGCCACCACTTCGAGTTCTGCATCGCCAGATCTTCCTCTCGTCTTTCGTTATCGGTTCAAAGATACCCTTCACATTTGTTGTGTAAACGGGAAATCGCGTTTGCGTGGCAACTAGCAAAGGTGCTAATCTCGTTTGGTGCCCGCGCCTTGTGCGATGCACAACGCCCCGATAGCTCAGTGGTAGAGCACTTCCATGGTAAGGAAGGGGTCGACAGTTCAATCCTGTCTCGGGGCTCTGCGGCTGGGTAGCTCAGGTGGTTAGAGCACACGACTCATAATCGTGGGGTCGCGGGTTCGAGTCCCGCCCTAGCTACCAACTAATCCTCTTTAAAAACCTCCAGTGCCCTGTGGCGTTCCAAGTCCGGTTGGCCCATCCCATCCAGTAATCGAAGTGCAGAAATTTCGGCAGCGTCCGTTGTTTCCTGATGCAACATCGTGGAGTCTGTCGCGGTGATTCCAGATGTATTGCCCGGCTGTGTCCTTGCTCGAACCAGGCGCTCCAAAGTTGTGCTTTAGCGCAAGCAACCCGGCAATGATTGGCGCGGAGGCGCTGGTGCCACCGAAGATCATCCACTGGCTTTCGAAATAGACGGCGACCCCGGTAGCAGGATCTGCAACGGCAGAAACGTCAGCAATCGCTTTGCCATTACAGTGCGTTATCGATGCCTCCTGCCATTCGGGAGCTGGTCCTCTGGCACAGCCACTTCCAGAACCAGACCAAGCCGTTTCCCTCGAGTAGGTGCCGCGAGTATTCGCGTATAGCGAGGTTCCGCCTACGGCGATTACGTGCTGGAAAGATGCAGGAGACTCAACGCCAAAGCCAGAATCACCCGCCGAAGCAACAACTGCAATTCCCTTTTGGTAGGCGTGTTCATATGCGGGATAGTCTCGTTCGTTCGCTTCAGGGCCGCCATATGAGTTGCTAATTGCTTGGACCCCTGGAATCGTCGAGGCAAATTCCACAGCGGTGTTGAAATCATCAAACGAAGGCGTATCGGTTTCAACCACACTTATCGAACAGTTCGGGCACATCGCTGTTGCCATCTCAACATCGAGAACCGTCTCTTGAGCCCAACCTTGATCGGTGGTCGAACCCGTTGCTCGAGAGCCGTCCTGGTGATACTGGCGGAAGCACTGGTCTTCGCTGGTTGCAATGCCGCAGCCGACCAAAGGCGCATACCCAAAGGTACTTCGGTAATAGTTGAGATCTGCAAATGCGCTGGCCGAATGATAAGCATCGACCACCACGATTACGTTGTTTTTCGAGCCGAGTGCCGTGATGCCGTATGCCTGGCGAAGTTGGCGCATTCCAAACACCTCGCTACCGTTTGGTTCGATGAGCGCTCGCGGCGATGAAATACGAGGTGCGATTCCGTTAACGCTTACCACTCGTTTTATGGCCAGGCAGCTCACACTGCCAGGAGCTGCTTCAGAACAGCTGTGGTGATCCACCGCTGTTCGGTGCCTGATGACGGCTTCGGCGGATGCCACCGAACCGATCACCAACCCAACCCCAACCGCAATGGAAATGATTTTCTTGAGTTTCAATGGTTTCAACATGCCACTCAGGCTAGAAGTGTGAGCCTGCCCAAAACCGACTCCGGATAAACCTGTTGATAACCTCGGTCGTTTACTCTTATTACGTGGTTAATCCAAATGTTGAGGGCAAGAAATACCCTGCCACCGCACCATATTTGGTCGGTCGGGAGAAGGTTCGCGAGTTCGCCCACGCGGTCAAGTCATCCAACCCTGTGAACCTGGATCTGTTCGCAGCCCAAGCTGCCGGTTACACCGACGTCGTCGCGCCACCAACTTTCGCCGTGGTGATTCAGGAGCGCTCACTTGCAACCGTGCTTGCCGACCCTGAGGCAGCCATCGACTTCACTCGCGTGGTTCACGGCGACCAGCGCTTCATCCACGCTCGCCCAATTGTTGCCGGCGACGAACTAACCAGCACCCTGAAAGTTGCCTCGGTGAAGTCGCTCGGCGCTCACTCGATGGTGACGTTCGAAACCGAAATCTTCGACGCAGCAAACGAACTTGTTTGCACAGCAATCTCGACTCTCGTGGTTAGGGGCGACGAATAATGACTCACATCAACATTTCCGCGCTCGCTGTCGGCGACGTCATCGGCTCCAAAGAATTCCTTCTCAGCCGCGATTCGCTCGTTCGCTACGCAGGTGCTTCTGGCGACTTCAACCCGATTCATTACCGCGACGACGTTGCCGCTAGCGTTGGCCTGCCAGGCGTTCTCGCTCACGGCATGCTAACCATGGGTGTTGCCGTTCAGGTTGTTGCCAACTGGGTTGGCGATGCCGGCAAGATCATCGACTACGGCGTTCGCTTCACGAAACCTGTTTTGGTTGACCCAATCGATGGAGCCGTGGTTTTGGTTTCCGGCAAGGTCGGCGAGATCGATTCGGAGAACGGAGAGGTTCGTATCGACCTAACCGTTTCCTTCAACGAGCAGAACGTTTTGGGCAAGGCTCAGGCGCGAGTTCGTCTCTAGCATGACCGCACTCAGCGAGCTCACCACAATGCGAGTGGGTGGCGTTCCAGCAACGCTTGCCCGCCCGAGCACGCGCGAGGAACTCATCACCGCCTGTCTCGAGGTTTGGGGCAGCGGCGAAGACTGGCTGCTACTCGGTGGCGGAAGCAATATCGTTGCCGCGTCCGACCTTTCTAACCTTCACGTGATTCGCGTGGAATCAAAGGGCATCCAGATCGACGAAACTCCAACAGGCGCACTCATCCGTGTGCAGGCCGGTGAAAACTGGGACGAATTCGTTGCCCACACCGTGGCCGCCGGTCTTTCCGGCATCGAGGCGATTAGCGGTATCCCTGGAACAGTCGGCGCCGCACCTATCCAAAACATCGGGGCTTACGGCCAAGAGGTTGCCGACGTGATCACCCGCCTAGAATTCCTCGACTACGAAACCGGCGAGGTCGAAATCATCAACGGCGAAGACTGCGGTTTCGGTTACCGAGACTCCATATTCAAGCGAGGCAAACTCGGAGCCGTGCTCTGGGTCGAGTTCAAGCTAACTGCTAGTGTCCACACCCACAAGACCGAGCGACTCATCGAGGCCCTCGACGACACCGACGAAACTCCGCTCGAAGTTCGGCGCCGCGTCCTGCGTCTTCGTCATATGAAGGGAATGGTTCTTCATGAGCCGGACCACGACACCTGGTCTTGCGGTAGCTTCTTCACCAACCCGGTCGTGCCAAACGCCTTCGCAGCTAGCATCGATTTCGCCTGCCCTCGCTGGTCTACCATCGACGAATCACTGACCAAACTCAGTGCCGCCTGGCTCATCGAGAACGCGGGAATCTTCAAGGGTTACGCGCTCGCCGGCTCGCACGCCGCCACCTCGACCAAACACTCCCTCGCCATCACCAATCGCGGTGATGCAACCGGGGAAGAAATTGTGGAGCTTGCGCGGTTTATTCAGTTGTCCGTCTCTAACCGTTTCGGCGTTAACCTTGTACCGGAACCGAACCTGATTGGATTTTCATGACTTCAAGAAGAATTCACCCAACCAAAGAGAAGCTAATCGAGACCATGGTCAGCCTCATGGATAGCCGTGCGCTTCACGAAATTCAGGTTGAGGATGTTCTTCACGAATCAAAGATTTCTAAGGGTTCGCTCTATCACCATTTCGAAAACTTCGACGACCTAACAGCAGCCGCACTTATTTTCCGCTTCGCCGACAGCGTCGACCGCTCGATCGATATGGTTGGTGACGTTATCAACAAGGCAACCAACGCCGAAGAATTTATCAACGGTGTGATCTTGGTTACCACCGCCACTCAGGGCCCAGAGCGCAGCCGCTTCCGTTTGGAGCGCGCTCGCGTTATTGGGCTAAGCATCAACTCGCCGCGAATCGCAAACGACCTCGCCCTCGAGCAGGAGAGGCTAACTCAAGCCATGACCGATGTAGTTCGCGAGGGTCAGGAGAAGGGCTGGGTTTCAAAGCAGTTCAGCGCTCAGACCATCGCCGTATTTCTCCAGGCATATACGTTGGGGCGAGTTGTCGACGACGTTGCAACCGAAGAAGTTCGTATCGATAGCGAAGACTGGAACAACGTGGTCAACGCCGCCGTAAAGGCGCTGCTCACCTTCTAATAGAAGGTTTAGCCAAACAGCTTCTGTAGTCGCTGGATTCCCTCGAGTAGCGGGCCATCGCCGAGCGCGTAACTCATGCGAACGTAACCAGAAGGACCAAACGCCTCGCCAGGAACCAGAGCAACCTCTGCCTCATCAAGGATATAGTCGCACAGCTCGAGCGAGGTGTCTCCGTAACCCTTTCCAAGAAGTGCGGTTACATCCGAGTACACGTAAAACGCACCGAGCGGGGTTGGGGCATTCCAGCCAGAAATCTTGTTCAACTCAGCAACGGCCAACTTCCGACGACGGTCAAACGCCTCGCGCATCGCGAGAACCTCATCCTGTGGGCCGGTCAGTGCGGCAATTGCGGCTCGCTGGGAAATATTGCTCACGTTAGAGGTTAGGTGCGACTGCAGGTTTGCGGCTGCCTTGATGGCGTCGGCTGGGCCGGCCATCCATCCCAAGCGCCAACCGGTCATGGCATAGCTCTTGGCAACACCGTTCACCAGGATGGTTCGGTCGATCATCTCTGGAACAACCTCGGTAACCGAGTATGCCTTCACACCTTCGTAAACCAGGTTCTGGTAAATCTCGTCGGAGATGATCCAAATGCCGGCCTCGTAAGCCCAGCGACCAATCGCCTCAACCTCGTCGCGGGTGTAAACCGAACCGGTTGGGTTCGATGGCGAGCAGAACAGCATCGCTTTGGTGCGAGGGGTGCGAGCTGCCTCAAGCTGGGCAACGGTCACCTTGTAGTCCTGGTCGGCGCCCGCGAAAACCTCAACGGTCTTTCCACCGGCCAAAGCAATCGCCTCAGGATAGGTGGTCCAGTAAGGAGCAGGTAGTAGAACCTCATCGCCTTCATCAACGATGGTCTGGAAAGCCTGGTAGACCGCCTGCTTACCGCCGTTGGTCACCACGATCTGAGATGCGTTGTACTGGGTGCCAGAGTCGACAGCAGTCTTGGCAACGATGGCCTCGCGTAGCTCCGGCAAACCAACCGCAGGGGTGTAGCGGTGGTTCTTCGGGTCGCGAACCGCCAGCACGGCAGCTTCAACGATGTGTGCCGGGGTTGCGAAGTCTGGTTCACCGGCCGCGTATGAAATAACGTTCTTACCAGCGGCTTGAAGTGCCTTGGCCTTTGCGTCAACCTTCAGGGTTGCCGATTCGGCGATGGCGGCGATTCTCTTTGAAATACGTGGAAGTTCAGTCACGCCTCCAGCCTACAATCCAAAAATCACTTTGCTTTTAAGCCACTCGAGTGGGTAAACTTTCAGAAGGAAGTTGACAACTTCGTAAAGTCCTAATCTGGCAAATTTAATCACCATAGATTTCAATCTATTAGTGCGCCAAATTTTTATGAATTGTCGATGGCCCGTTTAGGGCGGTGGCTCAATTGGTAGAGCAGCGGTCTCCAAAACCGCAGGTTGCAGGTTCGAGTCCTGTCCGCCCTGCAAGCGTAAAAGCTTTGAAAGAAGGATGACCTCATGAGCGATGAACTCGAGAAGGTAGGCGAAGACCTAGTTGAGAAGGCTAAGTCTGATCGTGCCCGCGCTCGCGGACCGTTCGGTCGTTTGGTTCTGTTCTTCCGTCAAATCTTCGCCGAATTAAAGAAGGTAACCCGACCTACCTGGTCTGAGCTTCGTAACTACACCTTCGTGGTTCTTGGTTTCGTAACCGTGGTAATGCTGATCATCACCCTTCTCGACTACGCATTCTCGGCACTGGTTGTTTGGGCATTCAACCCAACCACCAAATAGTTTTTAGTACAAGGTAAGGAAATTTCGATGAGCGATTTTGAGCACGAAGACGAGCTGAACTCGGCACAGGATGCCCTAGCCGACGAACTAGAACTTTCGGCTGAAGACCAGGCAGCAGACCAGGTCGAAGACATCGCCGAAGAACTAAACGAAGAAGTCACCCCTGCCGAGGTTGAGGCAATTCACTTCACCGACGTAGATGCAGAGGTTATCGACATCCCTGTTGCCGAAGAGGTTGCAGCCGTTGAGGTTGACGAAAACGCAGACCCTTACGAGCAGTTCTTCCCAGACTTCCGCAAGCTCGATGGCAAGTGGTACATCATCCACTCTTACGCCGGCTACGAAAAGCGCGTAAAGCAGAACATCGAAAACCGTAAGCTTTCTCAACCTGGTGGCGAGGACGTCTACGAGGTTGAGGTTCCGCTGGAAGACGTCGTAGAGATCAAGAACGGTCAGCGCAAGCTAGTTACCCGCGTTCGCGTTCCTGGCTACGTAATCGTTCGCATGGACATGACCGAAGACACCTGGGACCTGATCCGTCACACCCCAGCCGTTACCGGCTTCGTTGGAAACGCCGCCAACCCAAGCCCACTTCGCCCACGCGAGGCATTCGACATGCTGAAGAAGTGGAAGTTCACTCTTCCTGAGGAGGCCGCCGCTAAGGCTGCCGCCAAGGGCACCGTTGCTGTCAAGGGCAAGTCGAAGGCCGTGCCAATCATGGTCGACTACAAGCTTGGCGAGAGCATCATGATCCGCGACGGTTCGTTCGCTGGTCTCCCTGGAACCATCAGCGAAATCAAGCCAGAGAGCAACAAGCTCACCGTTCTGGTTTCGCTATTCGAGCGTGAAACCCCTGTCGAGCTTGGCTTCGAGCAGGTCGGCCCTCTCGCTTAATAACTAGATTTCCGTAGAGCAAACAAAAGGAAAAGAAAATGGCACCGAAGAAAAAGATCACCGGAATGATCAAGCTTCAGATCCAGGCAGGCGCTGCTAACCCAGCTCCACCTATCGGACCTGCGCTAGGTCAGCACGGTGTAAACATCATGGAGTTCTGCACCGCCTACAACAACGCCACCGCCGACCAGCGTGGCAACGTGGTACCGGTTGAGATCACCGTTTACGAAGACCGCAGCTTCACCTTCGTACTAAAGACCCCACCTGCTGCAGAGCTAATCAAGAAGGCCGCTGGCGTTGCCAAGGGTTCGAGCACTCCTCACACCGTGAAGGTTGCCACCCTGAGCAAGGACCAGGTCTACAAGATCGCTGAGCAGAAGATGAGCGACCTAAACGCCAACGACGTGGACGCCGCCGCGAAGATCATCGCCGGTACCGCCCGCTCAATGGGTATCAACACCGAGATCTAATCTCAAAAAACTTACGCAAAAAATAAGCAAATAGTCGTGGGAGATCCGGGCGCGGATCGTTCAACCACTACTGTGACCGAAAAGGAATAACAGCATGCCAAAGCGCAGTAAGGCCTACCAGGCCGCCGCAGCCAAGATCGTCGAGGGTAAGCTCTACACCACCGAAGAGGCCGTGGCTCTAGTTCGCGAAACTGGTTCAACCAAGTTCGACTCAACCATCGAGGTTGCCATCAAGTTGGGTGTAGACCCACGTAAGGCAGACCAGATGATTCGTGGAACCGTTTCGCTTCCAAACGGAACCGGTAAGACCGCCCGTGTAATCGTGTTCGCTACCGGTGCAGCCGCCGACGCAGCTCGTGCTGCTGGCGCTGACGAGGTTGGCGGCGACGAACTGATCGAGAAGGTAGCCGCAGGCTGGACCGACTTCGACTCGGCAGTTGCCACCCCAGACCTAATGGGTAAGGTTGGTCGTCTCGGTAAGGTTCTAGGTCCTCGTAACCTAATGCCTAACCCTAAGACCGGTACCGTTACCCCAGACACCGCGAAGGCAGTTACCGACATCAAGGGTGGAAAGATCGAGTTCCGCGTTGACAAGCAGGCTAACCTTCACTTCATCGTTGGTAAGGCCAGCTTCTCGGCTGAAAAGCTTCACGAGAACCTACGCACTGCTCTTGACGAGATCCTTCGTTTGAAGCCTTCGAGCTCAAAGGGTAAGTACGTTCTAAAGGCAGCCATCGCCACCACCTTCGGCCCTGGCGTTCCTCTAGACACCAACTTCTAAGGTTGATTTCTTAGAACATTTTGTTCAAAGTTGAAGGGATCGGGTTTTCACCCGGTCCTTTCTTCTTCCCCAATTGAAAGAGGCTGTGCCAATTGGTTGATGCTAAAGACCCGATGGGTTTGAGAAGCGAAGCTCCGCTACTAGACGCTTGGATTCGCGACACCGAAACTGAACACTCTTGGTTCCAGATCCCTGGCCACAAGGGTCGCCTCGACCTAACCGGACCTGTCGTCGATGGCGACATCCCGGTTCTTCCCGGCAACCACTCGAACCGCATCAGCCCAAGCCTCGTTGTCAAAGCAGAGCAACTCGCAGCAGATCTTTGGGGCGCAGACTTCTGCCGCTTCGGAGTAAACGGCTCCAGCGGTTCCAACCACGCAGCCGTCATGGCGGTCGCCGGCCCTGGTGAAAAGGTGATCATCTCCCGAACCCTTCACAAGTCGCTCGCCGTTGGCCTCGTTTATGCCGGCGTCACTCCAATCTGGGTCAAGCCAGAGATTAACGTAAACAGCGGCTTGCCAGACTACCTCGACCCAGCAACCCTTCGCGAAGCTCTCGAGAAGCACTCAGACGCCAAGGCTGTACTTATCGGTGAACCTAGCTACGTTGGCACGATGAGTAACATCCCAGCTCTCGCCGAACTGACTCACGAGTTCAACCTGCCGCTGGTTGTCGATGCCGCCTGGGCCGCCCACTTCGGCTTCCACCCAGATCTCCCAAACCACCCACTGGCCGAGGGCGCCGACATCGTTGTCACCAGCGCTCACAAAGCCTTGCCTAGCTACTCGCAGGCGAGCATGATCTTCGCCAACGGAAAATACGTCGACCTCCCTCGCCTCAACAAGATGTTCGATGCCACCCAAACCACCAGCATGTCCGGTCGCATCCTCGCAAGCATCGACGCCGCCAGAGCACTTCTAAAACTTCACGGTCCTGAACTTCTCGGCCCGGTTATCGAAGCAACCAAGAAGGCCAAGCAAACCCTCAAAGACAACGGCATCGGCGTTCTCGACGACCCAAACGTTGACCCACTGAAACTGGTAATTCTGCTTTCAACCGTTGGCGTCGACGGCAGCAAGGTTGAAAAAGATCTACTCAAAGACAACATCGACGTTGAGATGGCCAACCGCGACATCATGATCCCAATGATCACTCTCGCCGACACCGCCGAGCGCATCGACGACCTAATCAACAAGATCATCGCAAGCGTAAACACTCAGCGCAGCACACCCCGACCAATCGAGATTGCCGCCGCATTCAGCATCGAACCGGAAGTTGTTGTCACCCCGAGAGACGCCTTCTTCTCGAAGTATGAAGTAATCAGCGCCACCGATTCCGTTGGTCGCGTTTGTGCAGAAATGGTTTGCCCATACCCACCTGGCGTTCCAGTTCTTTCCCCTGGCGAACGCATCACCCAACAGGCTCTAGACGCCCTCTTCAAAGCCCGCGACTACGGCCAAACCATCAAGTTCGTCGCCGATCCAACGCTGCAGACCCTAAAGGTTCTTCCCAACCACCACCAAG
>Ga0228700_1001662_pt1 | contig 13622 bp, 15 predicted proteins | sample McNCre317_Aug_MG_FD_178019 | JGI IMG/M metagenome (GOLD analysis project Ga0228700, IMG submission 178019) | Freshwater microbial communities from McNutts Creek, Athens, Georgia, United States - 3-17_Aug_MG | ecosystem: Environmental > Aquatic > Freshwater > Creek | place: USA: Georgia...
GGTGTGTGGCGCAGCCTGGTAGCGCACTTGCATGGGGTGCAAGGGGTCGAAGGTTCGAATCCTTTCACACCGACCAAAATGACCAAGGGCTAGCAATGCAAATTGCTAGCCCTTTTGTCTTTTCTGGCGGCGTTGAATGTGCTTCAAACAATGTCGATGTGGTGCAGTTCAAATTGACCCGTCTTCGCATCTGCAAAGTAGTGCTGCAAAGTTTCTTTGACGGTGCGAAACGCAATCTCGTCCCACGGTATTTCATGCTCGGCAAACAAACGTGCCTCTTGCGTTTCGTGGCCGGGGGCAAAGGTGTCGCTGGTGAGTTGGGCGCGATAGAAGAAATGCACTTGCCCCACGCGTGTGACGTTCATCAGTGTGAACAAGTCTTGCATTTCAAACTGCGCACCAGCTTCTTCCACCGTTTCACGCGCTGCGCCTTGGGCCACGGTTTCATGGAGCTCCATGAAGCCAGCAGGTAGCGTCCATTTGCCAAAGCGTGGTTCGATGTTGCGCTTGCACAGCAGCACTTTGTCGCCCCACACTGGCACCGTGCCCACCACATTGAGTGGATTTTCGTAATGGATGGTGTGGCAGGCATTGCACACGGCACGCTCGCGTGTGTCGCCATCGTCAGGCACGCGGTAAGTCACGGCGCTGCCGCAGGCTTTGCAATGTTGAATCAGCGGTCGGTGCAGCATGGTTAAACCATGCGAACTTTGAGTTCGCCCAAGCCCGACACCGCACCCACCAAGGTGTCTCCTGCGACCACCGCACCCACGCCTTCGGGGGTGCCGGTGTAAATCAAGTCGCCGGGTTGCAGCTCCCAAGCTGCGGACACGTGCTCAATCGTTTCGGCGATGTTCCAAATGAGTTGGCTGGTGTTGCTGCGTTGGCGGTCTTGGCCGTTGACTTGCACATAAATTTCGGCATTGGCCACATCGCCTGCCTGTGCGGCGGGGGTGATGGGGCCAATAGGCGCACTGTGGTCAAACCCTTTGCCAATGCACCATGGGCGACCTTGTTTTTTCATCTCGTTTTGCAAATCGCGACGCGTCATGTCCAGGCCTACGGCGTAGCCGTAGATGTGGCTGAGGGCATCGGCCGCTTGGATGTTCTTGCCACCTTTGCCAATGGCCACGACCAATTCAATTTCGTGGTGCAAATTTTTGGTGAGGCTGGGGTAGGGCATGTCACCCGTTTCGCCCGCATTGACGACCAACGCGCTATCTGCAGGCTTCATGAAGAAGAAGGGTGGCTCACGGCCTGTGAAGCCCATCTCTTTGGCGTGTTCTTCGTAGTTGCGGCCCACGCAGTAAATGCGGTGCACCGGGAAACGTTCCGCTTTGCCCACCACGGGCACGGAGACAACAGGGGTTGGTTCGAATGCGTAGCTCATAGAGTGCTCCAGTTGAAAAGGCTTAGCCTTGTGATTTGCTCACGAGTTCGAAGTGCTCCACGATGGGAGGCTGAGCAAAGAAAGGGCCGACGATGGCACGCCACTCGCCAAAAGCAGGCGACTCACGGAAGTCCACGGTGTGGTTTTCAAGGGTGGTCCAAAAAATTTGCAACACATAGCGCTCGGGAGACTCGATGCCACGGTTGATTTTGTAGCCTTCAAAACCTTTCGCTTTGGCGATGACGGTGTTCACGCCACGTTGAATGGCTTCATCAAATGCGGCTTGTTGGCCGGGTTGAATGCGGATGTCGACGAGTTCGAGAATCATGGTGGATGTGTGTTGAGTTAAAACTTGTCTCAAGTCTACCGTCACTGCGTCTGGCGAATCGTCGCGTTCGGGATATCCTTTGGCACCTATGAGTCACCCCTTCCACACACCTGTTTCACCTTTGTTCTGGCCCATCGATTGGGCATTGCCCGCGGGAGTGCAAGCAGTCTGCACCACGCGTGTGGGCGGTGTGTCGCAAGTGCCATTTGATGGATTTAACGTGGGTGACCATGTGCAAGACGATCCGCAAGCCGTGGCGCAAAACCGTGCTTTGTTGCAAGCGCAACTGGGTGGTGCACGGCCTGTGTTTTTGAACCAAGTGCATGGCGTGGATGTGGTTCAGCTCAGCCCCACCACGCCCGATGGCACCAAGGCGGATGCATGTCTTACCCAAGCGTCGCACGTGGCTTGCACCATCATGGTGGCTGATTGTTTGCCTTTGTTGTTCACCGATGAGGCAGGTCATGTGGTGGCTGCCGCACATGCAGGCTGGCGTGGTTTGGCGGCGGGTGTGGTTGAACAAACAGTACATGCCCTTTGTCAGCAAGTAGGCGTTGCTCCAGCGCATGTGCGTGTGTGGTTAGGGCCGTGCATCGGACCCGATGCGTTTGAAGTGGGCGACGATGTGCGCGCGGCCTTCGCCGCACAGGGCGATGCACCAGCGGTTGAGCGTTATTTCAAACCACACCCCCTGCACACAGGCAAGTGGTGGACTGATCTTGCGGGCTTAGCGCGCTTGCGTTTGCAGGCTTTAGGCGTTCATTCGGTGGCTGGCAACAACAGCACGCCTGAGTGGTGCACCGTGACGCAGCGTTCAAGGCTCTTTTCGTTCAGGCGCGATGGGGTGACCGGGCGCTTCGCCGTGTGCATTTGGCGCAACTGATGCGGCAACTTCGCGCTCAGCTGCTTCTCTGGCTTTGATGGCACGGCGTCTCGCTGGCGTGCCCATGATGTAGCCCACCACGCTCATGGGGAGCACGCCGTAGAGTAGGAAAGTAAAGGCTGCACCCAGCAAAGAGCCCACCGGGCTTGTCGCTTCGGCAATCGCCATCATGAAAGCCACGTAAATCCAAGCGATCAAGACCAAATACATCTAGGGGTTTTCTCTCAAGTTTGATTTCTGTCAGAAATTCGAAGGTAAATCACTGACATACTGGCGACAGTTATAACAATAACAGCGACTGTATAGGAGATAGCGATGGATCAGAATGCGGCCCTCAAGAGCCTCGGGGATAGCTGGCTCAAAGCCTTGGCCTCATTTCAAACACTTGGTGGTGGCGATGCAAAAGCACCCGCATTGAGCTTTTCTCCAGACAAACTGGAAGCCCTGCAACAGCAATACATTGCAGAAGCGACTGAGTTGTGGAACCAAAGCCTGCACGGCAAGCCAGAAGTCAAAGATCGCCGTTTCAAAGACGACGCATGGGCGCACAACCCCATGGCCGCATTCACAGCCGCCGCGTACTTGCTCAACACCCGCACCATGATGGCGCTCACGGAAGCCGCCGAGACAGACGCCAAAACCAAAGCCCGTATCCAATTCGCTGTCGAGCAATGGGCCGCTGCCGCAGCGCCTAGCAACTACTTGGCACTCAACGCCGAAGCGCAACAAAAAGCGATTGAGACCAAAGGCGAGAGCATTTCCAAAGGCATTCAAAACCTGTTGCACGACATGCAGCAAGGCCATGTGTCGATGACCGATGAGAGCTTGTTTGAGGTAGGCAAAAACGTGGCCACCACCGAAGGCAAAGTGGTGTTTGAAAACGAGTTCTTCCAACTGCTCGAATACAAACCTCTCACCGCCAAGGTGTATGAGCGCCCGTTCTTGTTTATTCCACCTTGCATCAACAAGTTCTACATCTTGGACTTGCAGCCCGAGAACTCATTCATCCGTTATGCCGTGGCCCAAGGTCACCGCACGTTCGTGGTGAGCTGGCGCAACCCCGACGAGAGCATGCGCAACACCACGTGGGACAACTATGTGGAAGACGTGGCCATTCAAGCCATCAAGGTCGTCCAAGAAATCGGCGGTTCCAAGCAAATCAACGCCTTGGGTTTCTGTGTGGGGGGCACCATTCTTTCTAACGCACTCGCTGTGTTGGCCGCACGTGGCGAAAAGCCTGTGGCCAGTGCCACCTTGCTGACCACCTTGATTGACTTCACCGATACGGGCGTGTTGGATGTGTTCATTGACGAAGCGTTCGTCAAGTTCCGTGAAGGTCAATTTGCCGAAGGCGGACTGATGAAGGGCAAAGACATGGCGTCCACCTTCAGCTTCTTACGCCCCAACGATTTGGTGTGGAATTACGTGGTGGGCAATTACCTCAAAGGCGAAACACCACCGCCGTTTGACTTGCTCTACTGGAACAGCGATTCCACCAACTTGCCCGGTCCCATGTATGCCTGGTACTTACGCAATACCTATCTTGAGAACAACCTCATCAAGCCAGGTAAAGCCACGGTGTGCGGCGAGAAAATTGACTTGCGCAAGGTGGACATGCCCATCTACATCTACGGCTCACGTGAAGACCACATCGTGCCCATCGGCGGTGCGTATGCCAGCACGCATGTGTTCCCAGGCAAGAAGCGTTTTGTGATGGGGGCCTCGGGCCACATTGCGGGTGTGATCAACCCTCCTGCAGCCAAGAAGCGTTGCTATTGGACAGGCAGCGACACGAGTTTCCCCAAAGACGCTGAGCAATGGATTGGCAAAGCCAAAGAGCATCCAGGCAGCTGGTGGACCGATTGGTCCGCATGGCTCAAGATGCATGCAGGCAAACAAATCGCTGCGCCCAAAACCTACGGCAAGGGCAAGCACAAACCGATTGAAGCCGCACCAGGCCGCTACGTCAAAGTGCGCGCGAGCAACTGATTTTTTATTTTGTAAATTTTTTTCGGGAGACAAAAAATGGAAGACATCGTCATCGTTTCAGCCGCACGCACAGCCGTGGGTAAGTTTGGGGGTTCACTCGCCAAAATTGCTGCCACAGAGTTGGGCTCAATCGTGATTCGTGAAGCTCTGGCACGCGCCAAAGTGGATCCATCGCAAGTCGGTGAAGTCATCATGGGCCAGGTGCTGGCCGCTGGTGCTGGACAAAACCCTGCACGCCAAGCGTTGATGAAGTCTGGCGTGCCTAATTCTGTGCCTGCTTTGACCATCAACGCCGTGTGCGGTTCGGGTTTGAAGTCCGTCATGTTGGCTGCACAAGCAGTGGCCTATGGTGACAGCGAGATCGTGGTGGCAGGTGGCCAAGAAAACATGAGTGCTTCTGGTCATGTGCTGTTGGGTTCACGTGATGGCCAACGCATGGGCAACTGGAACATGATCGACACCATGATCGTGGACGGTTTGTGGGATGTGTACAACCAGTACCACATGGGCATCACGGCTGAGAACGTGGCCAAAGAATTTCACATCACCCGCGACATGCAAGATGCCTTGGCGTTGGCGAGTCAGCAAAAAGCAACAGCAGCCCAAGACGCTGGCAAGTTCAAAGACGAAATCGTGTCCGTCAATATCCCCCAACGCAAGGGGGACCCCGTGGTGTTCAACGCCGATGAATACATCAATAAAAAAACCACGGCTGAAGCATTGGCCGGTTTGCGCCCAGCGTTTGACAAAGCAGGTTCAGTGACCGCGGGTAACGCATCAGGCATCAATGATGGTGCTGCCGCTGTGGTGGTGATGACTGCTAAGAAAGCCGCGGCTTTGGGGCTGACGCCATTGGCGCGCATCGCAGCGTTTGGCACCAGCGGTTTGGATCCAAAAATCATGGGCATGGGCCCTGTGTCTGCCTCACGCAAAGCGTTGGAGCGTGCCGGTTGGAAAGCTTCCGATGTGGACTTGTTTGAACTCAATGAAGCATTCGCCGCCCAAGCTTGTGCGGTGAACCAACAGTTGGACATCGACCCCGCCAAAGTCAACGTCAACGGTGGCGCCATTGCCATCGGTCACCCCATTGGCGCCTCTGGCTGCCGTATCTTGGTGACTTTGCTGCACGAAATGCAACGCACCAATGCCAAGAAAGGCTTGGCGGCTTTGTGCATCGGTGGCGGCATGGGCGTGTCGTTGGCACTTGAGCGTTAATTCAGATTTCTTTCACTAAAAACTCATAAATCAGGAGACAAAAAATGAGCAAAAAAGTAGCGTACGTCACAGGTGGCATGGGTGGTATCGGAACCGCTATTTGCCAACGTCTGCACAAAGAAGGTTTCAAAGTCATCGCAGGTTGCGGCCCAACCCGTGACTTCAACAAGTGGCTCGATGAGCAAAAAGCTTTGGGTTACACCTTCTACGCCTCCGTCGGCAACGTGGGCGATTGGGACTCCACGGTCGATGCTTTCACCAAATCCAAAGCCGAGCACGGCCCCATCGATGTGTTGGTCAACAACGCGGGCATCACCAAGGACCGTATGTTCTTGAAGATGAGCAAAGAAGACTGGGATGCGGTGATGAACACCAACTTGGACTCCATGTTCAACGTGACCAAGCAAGTGGTGCCAGACATGGTTGAGCGTGGCTGGGGTCGCATCATCAACATCTCGTCGGTGAACGGTGAAAAAGGCCAAGCAGGTCAAACCAACTATTCGGCAGCCAAAGCTGGTATGCACGGTTTTTCGATGGCTTTGGCCCAAGAGCTGGCCACCAAAGGTGTGACGGTCAACACCGTGTCACCTGGCTACATCGGAACCGACATGGTCAACGCCATTCGTCCTGACGTGTTGGAAAAAATTGTGGCCACGGTGCCTGTCAAACGCTTGGGCAAACCGGCCGAAATTGCCTCCATCATTGCGTGGATGGCCAGCGAAGATGGTGGTTACACCACAGGTGCTGACTTTGCCGTGAACGGTGGCTTGCACATGGGTTGATGCATCACGCCGTTGGCGTTTTGCATTTTTTCTCTGAGGCCGCAGATTCGTCTGCGGCCTTTTTGTTGGCGAAAAGGTATAGGTGTTAACCCGTCATATGACTTTGTTAGAGTTGTCAAACTTAATAACAAATATGGCAAATTTGCCGGGGGTCTATGGGCGATTACACCAACATGGCGGGTTACTACGATGTCATCATGACTTCGGGTTACTACGATTACGCAAAGATTGTCGACAGCCTTGTGGCGCATCATCCGCAGCGCAATGTTTTAGAAATTGGCTGCGGGACGGGCTTGATTCTGGAGGAGCTGGCCAAGCGTCAGCCCAAACTGCCGATCACGGGCATTGATTTGACGGCACCCATGTTGTCGATTGCTCAAAAGCGGTTGGCCCCGTTTTCAACCGTGTCGCTGTCGCAGCAAAACATCACCGAGTTGTCGCTCAATGAAAAGCACGAACTGGCGTTCTCTTACGGTGGCGTTTGGTACTTTGTGATCGATGGCGACAAAGAGCCTTTTTTGGTCAGTCACATCGCGGATGAGCAAGCCAATCATTTGGGTTTTGAGCATTTGGCCAAGCACATCGCCGTGGGTGGCACCTTGTTGTTGGGTATTCAAGGCCCACACCATGACTACGAAACGGTCATCTCGAATGGGATGAAGTATTCGCAAAAAATTGACCCCACAGACATTGGTTTCACCAAGCACTATTACCTCAAAGACGGTGAACACAAAGTGATGGATCAAACCGTGCACTACCGCACCTACACCTTTGCCCAAGCGCAAACCTTGATGGGAGCGTATGGGTTTGAATATGTCGCCAAGAAAGATCCCAACCAACTGTTTTTGCAGTTCAAGAAAGTGAAATGATGAGCACGGCAAAACCGAAGTTGTTTTTCATCGGTGTAGGCAACATGGGCAACCCCATGGCTGCCAATTTGGTGAAGGCGGGTTATCCCGTCACCGTGTTTGATGTGTCGCGTGCCAAGGCCGAGAATTTGATCGCTTTGGGTGCGACTTGGGCCCATGGTTTGGCCGAAGGTGCGGCGCAGGCCGATGTGGTGATGGCATCCTTGCCAGGCCCCGTGCAAGTGCGCGAAGTGATGTTGGGCGAGCAGGGTGTGTTGGCGCATGTCAAAGCGGGTGCTACCGTGATTGACACCTCCACCAGTGCCGTGGAGTTGGTGCGCGAGTTGGTGGCGTTGGCCAAAGTCAAAGGCGTGGACTTTTTAGAAGCCCCCGTCACCAATGCGGTCGACATGGCTGCGTTGGGTCGTTTGTCTATTTTTGTAGGCGGCGACCAAACCACCTTTGAAAAACACAAACCGATCTTTGATGTCATCGGTGAAAAAATATTCCACGTGGGCGAACCTGGCAATGGTGCAACCATCAAGTTGCTGACCAACTTGCTGTGGTTCGTCAGCGCAGCAGCCATTGGCGAAGGCTTGATGTTGGGTGCCAAGGCGGGCATTCCGCTGCACACCGTGTGGGAGGCCATCAAGTCAAGCGCGGGTAACAGCTGGGTGGCCGAACACGATGTGCCGTCTATCTTTGCGGGGCACTATGACCCAAGTTTTTCGTTGGCCTTGTGCTGCAAAGATTTGGGACTGATCAACAGCATTGCCAAATCACAAGGCTATGACTTACCCATGGGGGGCATGGCGCAACAGTTGTTTCAACAAGCGATGGCCACGTATGGCCCTGAAGCCGCTGAGCTGCATGTGGTGAAACTTTTAGAAGAGCGTGTAGGACACATGCTGCGACCATGACCCAGCAATCACGTTTACTTGCCCAAGCCCATTTGCACATGCCACAAGGCGTGGCCGAGAACTACCGCTACTGGGGCGAAAAAGACACTGTGTTCATCGCCAGCGCCAAAGGCTGCACGCTCACCGATGTGGATGGCAAAACCTATGTGGACTTTCGCTTAGGCTACGGCCCCATCATCTTGGGCTACCGCGACGAACGCGTGGACAACGCGGTGATTGAGCAAATCACCCAGCGCGGCACGCTCTCTGGTTTTTCGACCGAGCTTGACACCACCGTGGTCCAGCAAATCAAAGCCATGTGTCCCAACATCGACAAGATGCGTTTTGCCAACTCAGGCACCGAGGCGGTGATGGGTGCTGTGCGCACTGCACGCGGCTACACCCAACGCGATCGCGTGGCGATTGTGGAAGGCTCGTTCCACGGCTTGTACGACGAGATGATGTGGAAGTCCGACATCGAGCATTGGCAGCCGGGCAGCAACACAGCGCCGAAGGTGATTCCATTTGGTGGTGGCATTCCACAACGCAGCCGTGAGTTGCTGAGCATCATCAGTCACAACGACTTTGACGATTTAGAACACTTGTTTGCCACACAAGGCGACACCTTGGCCTGCGTGGTGATTGAACCCATCATTGGCAACGCAGGTAGCGTGGCTGCCAGCCAAGCGTGGCTGCAGCGTCTGCGTGACTTGTGCACACAACACGGCGCGGTCCTCATCATTGACGAGGTGAAGTCGGGCTTTCGCGTGGCCAAAGGCGGCGCGCAAGAGTTGTATGGCATCCATGCCGACCTCACCACCTATGCCAAAGCCATGGGCAATGGTTATCCCGTTGCGGCTTTCGGTGGCAAAGCCCATGTGATGGACGTGGTGGGTTCACACCCAGGTGGTGTGGTGCACGGTGGCACGTACACGGCCAACTTGGTGGCGCTCAGTGCGGCCCACGCGACGTTGAAAATTTTGGCTGAGACCAACGCGCAACAAACCATCAACCATGCGGGTGAACAAATTCAAGCTGTGTTGGGCCGCGTGTTCACAGCGGCAGGCCTAGAGCATGCCTTCGCAGGTCCGCCTGCGATGTTTGGCATTCACTTCAGTGCAACCGTGCCGACCAACTACCGCGATTGGCGCGTGACCAACAGCGAGCTGTATCGCAAGTTTGCGTGGGCGTTGATTGCGCGTGGTGTCATGCTCGAACCCGATTCGCGCGAGCCATGGTTCATGTGCGAAGCGCACCAGCACATGGATTTGGGTTGGTTGGAAGATGTGGCCACGCAGTCCATCCGCGTGGCCTTGTCGGCGAAAGATTAAGACGCCGACTTGCCTGTGTTGACCATTTGCATGGCTGAGGCAATGAGGCCCGACACCTCGGTCATGTTGCTGGGCACGATGAGTGTGGTTTTGGCGTCAGATGCCACTTTGGCATAAGCCTGCACAGCCTGCTCGGCCACTTTGAGTTGCACCGCTTGTTCGCCACCGGGTTGGCGAATGGCGGCCGCAATGCGCTCAATCGCTTGTGCCGTAGCATCGGCCACCGCGGTGATCGAGGCGGCTTCACCTTGCGCTTTGTTGATGGCGGCTTGCTTCTCGCCTTCAGAGCGGGCAATGAACGCCTCACGTTCACCCGTAGCAATATTGATTTGCTCTTGGCGACGACCTTCAGAGGCGGCAATCAACGCGCGCTTTTCACGTTCAGCGGTGATTTGCGCTTGCATGGCATGCAAGATTTCAGCGGGTGGGGTGAGGTCTTTGATTTCGTAGCGCAGCACCTTCACGCCCCAGTTCAGGGCCGCTTCATCAATTGCCGCGACCACTTGGGCGTTGATGATGTCGCGTTCTTCAAAAGTCTTGTCGAGCTCCAGTTTGCCGATCACGCTGCGCAAGCTGGTTTGTGCGAGTTGCGTCACTGCCATGATGTAGTTGGAGGAACCGTAGCTGGCCAAGCGCGGGTCGGTCACTTGGAAATACAAAATGCCATCGACTTGCAGCTGTGTGTTGTCACGTGTGATGCAAATTTGGCTTGGCACATCCAGTGGAATTTCTTTGAGGCTGTGCTTTTGAATCACGTTGTCAATGAAGGGCACCACAAAGTTCAAGCCCGGTGTGAGGCTCGCGTGGTACTTGCCCAAACGTTCAACCACCCAAGCATTTTGCTGCGGGACAACCTTGACCGTTTTGACGATGAACAAAACGGCGATGGCCAAAAAGAGAATTGCGATTTCCATCAGGTGACCTTTGAGAGTAGTTAAATTTTTTCCAGCACCAAGCGATTGCCTTGCATCTCACGGATGCGATGCAAGCCAGGTTCGGGGGCGGTGTTGGGTGTGCATAGGGCGGCCCATTGCGCACCTCGGTGTTTGACTTGGGCATGGCCTTGGTGGTCCCATGCATCGACCATCACGGTCTCGCCAATGTCGAGGTGCACATTGCTGTCTTGTGCATCGTTGCTGAGTGGCTTTTTCAAATGCCACAGCACGGCAGCACCTCCACCCACGAAGGCGGCAGCAACGATTTGCCAAGTGAGTGTGCCGTTTGCATAAGCCGTCAGCGCAGCCGCCGTTGCGCCCAGCGACAGCATGAGCAAATAAAACGTGCCCGTCAGCAGCTCGGCCATCACGAGTCCGCCAGCGAGGAGCAGCCAGAGCGTTGGGTTATCCATCTTCACACCTTGAACTAAATATTTTGAGGTACATCACCATTGTGCCCAATTTGAAAAGGGTGGCACGGGATAATTGCCACATGAATTTTCCCGATGCTTCGCTTTGGCGCACCTCTGTGGCCCCCATGATGGACTGGACAGACCGCCATTGCCGCTACTTCCACCGCCTGCTCAGCCGCAACACTTTGCTCTACACCGAGATGGTCACCACAGGTGCTCTGCGCCACGGTGACACGCAACGGCATTTGCGTTTCAACGCCGAAGAGCATCCGGTGGCTTTGCAGTTAGGTGGCAGCGACGCAGCTGATTTGGCGCACGGTGCGAAGTTGGGCGAGCAATGGGGCTACAACGAAATCAACCTCAACTGTGGCTGTCCGTCTGACCGCGTGCAGCGCGGCGCGTTTGGTGCGTGTTTGATGAATGAGCCGCAAACCGTGGCCGATGGTGTGAAAGCCATGATGGATGTGGTGAGCATCCCCGTGACGGTGAAGCACCGCATTGGCATTGACCGCATCGAGAGCTACGACTTTGTGCGCGATTTTGTGGGCACGGTCAGTGACGCGGGTTGCAAGGTGTTCATCGTGCATGCGCGCAACGCGTGGCTCGATGGTTTGAGTCCCAAAGAAAACCGCGAAATTCCGCCGCTGCGCTACGAGTTGGGCTACCAGCTCAAAAAAGACTTTCCCAACTTGGTGATCGCCATCAACGGCGGCATCACCAATAACGCGCAAATGGCCGAGCACTTGCAGCATGTGGACGGCGTGATGTTGGGGCGCGAAGCCTATTACCGTCCTTGGCTCATGACGACGTGGGACGCCGAGTTTTACAACGATCCGCATGAGATCCTCAGCCGCGAAGCGGTGGAGGAGGCGATGGTGGCCTACATGGAGCGTGCCCATGCTGAAGACGGCTGCCCTTGGTACCCGATTGCGCGTCACATGTTGGGTTTGTTCCATGGTCAGCGTGGTGCGCGTTTGTGGCGTCAGGTGTGGAGCAACCACAAACTCAAGCCTTTGCCCCCGCGTGAGGTGCTCAAGATTGCGCGCGAAGCTTTGGCGCGTGGTGCCGCCGAGCGTGTGGTGGACGCAGAATAAAGCCTACAGGTGGCGTTCAGCTGGCGGCTTCTAAGCCGTTGGCAAAGTGCTCGTTCATGCGTTGCACCGTGAGTGCCGCATCACGTGCCATCAACGCATCCATGATGGCTTGGTGTTCTTTGAGGGATTCTTCAAGGCGTCCACTCTTGAACAGCGAGTTGTGGCGGTTGAGTTTCATCACCTTGCGCAAATCCGCCACCATTTGATCGCGCCAACGGTTGTTGGCGATTTCTAGCAAGCGCATGTGAAAGCGCTCATTGATTTCAAAGAACTTTTCGCGGTCAGCCACGGCGGCGGTTAGTTCGGCATGCAGGGCTTGCAAATCCTGGAGTTGTTCAGCCGTGGCGTCTTGGGCCACCACGCCTGCGGCATCTGACTCCAACAAAGAGAGCAGGTGGTAGACATCGCGTTGGTCCTTTTCGTTGACCTCGGTCACATACGCGCCGCGGCGCACCTTCATGGTCACCAAACCCTCGGCGGCCAGCACCTTGAGGGCTTCGCGCATGGGCGTGCGGCTGATGCCGTATTCCTCGGCCAAACGCATCTCGTCAATCCAGCTGCCGGGCTCTAACTCGGCCGCAAAAATACGTTGACGCAGCAGTTCAGCTACTTCTTCGTAGAGGGCGCGGGGAGTGAGGGTGACAGCGGACATGGAGCTGAATTGTAAGCCTAGATAAGATTTTGAATCAATAATTATGAATGATATGATTCTGTTAAAGCCCCTTTTCACGAGTGATTTGCCATGAGCCAAAAGCCAACCGAATTCAACGCCGCTAACTTAGAAGCATGGGCCAAAGCAGCCGCCAAGTCTGCGCCAGGCGGCGACATCAACGCCCTGAACTGGAAGACCTTGGACGGTATCAGCGTCAAACCGCTGTACACCGCCGAAGACACCCAAAACCTGCCCTACGCCAACACCTTGCCCGGCTTTGAGCCGTACTTGCGCGGCCCACAAGCCACCATGTACTCGGTGCGTCCATGGACGATTCGCCAATACGCAGGCTTCTCTACGGCGGAAGAATCCAACGCGTTTTATCGCAAAGCTTTGGCCGCGGGTGGCCAAGGCGTGTCGGTCGCGTTTGACTTAGCCACGCACCGTGGCTATGACTCCGACCATCCCCGCGTGACGGGCGACGTGGGCAAGGCCGGTGTGGCCATTGATTCGGTCGAAGACATGAAGATTTTGTTCAACGACATTCCGTTGGACAAAGTGTCGGTCTCTATGACCATGAACGGCGCCGTGCTGCCTGTCTTGGCGGGCTATGTGGTGGCTGCCGAAGAGCAGGGTGTGAGCCAAGACTTGCTGAGCGGCACGATTCAGAACGACATTCTGAAAGAGTTCATGGTGCGCAACACCTACATCTACCCGCCAGAGCCGTCGATGAAGATCATTGGCGACATCATTGGCTACACCGCCAAGCACATGCCCAAGTTCAACTCGATCTCGATTTCGGGTTACCACATGCAAGAGGCGGGTGCCAACCAAGCCTTGGAACTGGCCTTCACCTTGGCTGA
>Ga0228700_1001663_pt1 | contig 13617 bp, 16 predicted proteins | sample McNCre317_Aug_MG_FD_178019 | JGI IMG/M metagenome (GOLD analysis project Ga0228700, IMG submission 178019) | Freshwater microbial communities from McNutts Creek, Athens, Georgia, United States - 3-17_Aug_MG | ecosystem: Environmental > Aquatic > Freshwater > Creek | place: USA: Georgia...
TGTGGTTATGAGTAGAACCTACATTTTACCATTCCGAGGTATAATGGTTCACGGACTTGTACACACCCGTGGAGGTAAAAATGTCCTTTGTAGACTTCAACACCGTCAAGGAGAAAGTAACTCTCCTCGACACCGTGAACCTTCTCGGCCTTGAACTGACGAAGCGAGGCGAGACGTATCGCGGACAATGTCCGGTATGCGCAAACAGCTCAGAACGTGCCCTGGTGGTGACACCTGGCAAGGGCTGGTATTGCTTCACCGGCAAAGTGGGAGGCGACCAAATCGGCCTTGTCTCTCACATCAAAGGATTGCCTGCGAAAGAAGCTGCTCAGTTTCTCGCTGGCGACGTTCCCAAGGAGACGGCACCGAAGAAGTCCAGTGAGGGCTTCAAGGCGCTGGATTACCTCGACGCCGAACACCCTTCGATTGTCGCCCTGGGGCTATCGCCAGAGGACGCCAAAACGATTGGATGCGGCTATGCACCAAGGGGAATCTTCAAGGGCAAAGTCGTGTGGCCAGTGAGGCTACAAGATGGAAAACTTGCGGGTTATATCGCGTCGGAAGACGTCGAGTTACCCCCAAAGTGGAACTTCTAGAGAGCTTCGGCTCTCTTTTCTTTTATGTTATACTGACATTGCAGTTAATAGCCTTGTAACAAGAGAAAGTAAGCTACTTACAAGGCGGCTTACTTTCTGTCGTAATCTATGATTAAAGAAGAATGGAGATGGGTGAAAAATGATGGGTGCTATCAGATAAGCAACCTAGGAAGGGTAAGAAGCCATAAGACGCCGATGCGTAAATGGAAAGAACCACGCATACTAGTATCGCGTCCAACACCAAAAGGATATCAACGTGTTCAGATATATGGTAAAGATGCCTATATCCACAGATTGGTGGCCACTGCTTTTCTGCCAAATCCGAATGAACTCCCAGTTGTCAATCACCTTGACGCTAATCGAGCAAACAACACATTAGCAAACCTAGAGTGGTGTACTCAAAAAGATAATCTAGCCCATGCTGTAAAAATTGGAACTATGACCGCACAGTCTGGTGAGGGGAATAACTTTTCAAAGTACACAACTGAGCAAGTCAAGAAGGCTCGTGAGTTATATGCCTCTGGCGTAGGGGTCCAAGATATCAGCAATATGATTGGTATGGGTCGCACAACCGTGTCTCTGATAGTTCATCGGAGACAGTGGACTACGGTATAATTATCTAGGTTTTGAACCTATAAGCCCCTTCCATGGGCCAAGGGGGGACGTATGAGATTGCGTCCCCCCGACGACTATCCACACCCCCAGCTGGTGTGGTTTTTGATTGTGTGTATAATGATGGTAGATGGTTGGTTAGTGATGGTGGTTCTAGGCCAGATAATTGATAAGCTGGACACGGCCACCTTCACAAGCCCGTCATAGTGGTTGGTTAGTGGCAGGCAAAAGCAAGTGGGTTATAACCATGTTGCAGGTTGCCACCAGCTCGCCATTGTGATTGGTTTATGTGTGGGTACGAGGTGGATTAGCGTAGAATTCCACAAGCGACTACGAGGCGGTACCCACACACCAGCCTGTCATTGTGGTTGGTTTATTCCTGGAGTTTGTCTGATACTAGCAGACAACAGATTAGCCATAGTCGTACGTGAAGCTAAAAACCAGGAACAAGCCCGTCACCTTATACCCTGTCCGCTGGGAGCAATTAGGCTAACAGCAGTTGATGAGCCGCTAGTTACTAGCGGATAGCGTATAATGCTTCAGGACTGTACAACCCTGGAGGACTACAATGGGACTTATGTTGCACGCTGGTGCTACACCAGTTGACTACGCTGGCCTGCGTGAATTCGCAACGCCTGCGCCGACCGATACCCACTACCCCATCCCGCATTTCAGCGTGGTGGACTATGTCAAGCTGTCGCTGTCTTTCTTTGGCCATGAGGTGGTACAAGAAGATTACGGCATCACCGAGGATGGTTCGCGCTTCTTTGGCGTCCTGTCCCTCAAGTCGCCCTATGGTGACTACTGCGACCAGGTCGGCCTGCGGAACAGCCATGACAAGAGCTTCCCCGTGGGCGTCTCGTTCGGCTCTCGTGTCTTCACCTGCGACAATCTCGCTTTCACCGGCGAGCACGTCATCCGGCGTCGGCACACTCCGAAAATCAAACGGGAACTCCCTGGCCTCATCGCTGAAATCATCGAACCGCTGGCCGAGGCACGCAAGCGCACCGCTCTCACCTACGACCGCTTCAAGGCCACCGAGCTGGACGAGCGCAACGCCGACAACCTCATCATGACCATGTTCCGCAAGGACATCATTGGCGTTACCCGCATCGGTGACGTGGCCCGTGCCTATGATGAACCCCCGCATGACTGGGGCGACAAGACGGCCTGGAGGATGTTCAACGCCGCCACTTACGCTCTCACCGGGCGTGTGGTGGAGAACCCCAAGACCACCGGCCTCCTTCACGACGTCATTGAAGGAACCTGCACCAGGCTCGCCTGAGTTATCAACACCCCTCCAGTAATGGCGGGGTGTCACTGTGTTATATTGAAATTGTCAATATGGACACATCAAGAATATTAGTGGTTGGTGATATACACGCACCTTTCGAGCATAAAGATTACCTCGACCACTGCAAAGGCGTAGCTAAATTTTATAAGACAACGCACACGGTAATTATTGGTGACGAAATAGATAACCACTACTCGTCTTTTCATGAGACAAACCCTGACGGGTATGGTGCTGGTGAAGAACTAGACAAAGCCATGGAAGCATTGGCTGATTACCACAAAGCGTTCCCACACGCAGACGTTATTCTAGGGAACCACAACCGCATTATTGAACGCAAGCTATCAGCTGGAGGACTAAGCAAGCGGTGGATGCGTGGTTACAGTGACGTTCTTGGTGTCCCCACTTGGCGATATGAGACAAGCCGACTGTATGACGGCGTTATGTATATTCACGGAGAAGGCGTGACAGCTCGCACTCGTGCCCTACGTGAAGGCCGTTCCGTGGTGCAAGGACATAGACACACCGAGGGTTACGTTTGGTACAACCCAATGCCTACAAAACAAATCTTTGGTATGCAGGTTGGTACTGGTATCGACAGTAGCGCCTATGCGTTTGCGTATGCGAAAGACCACCCACTGCCGGTGCTATCTTGTGGTGTAGTAGTAGGAGGGAAGCGAGCTTATTTAGAACCAATGCTATAGAATATGAAACCAATCGGACTTATAGGACGCAAGCAAGTAGGAAAGAGTACCGCTGCTAGTCACCTAGAGAGTAAAGGCTATACCCGTCTCTCTTTTAAGACACCACTAGTTGAAGAAATAAAAGCAAACTTCCCCACTTTACTTGAGGAAATACGCCAAGACTGGCCTGCTGATACTATTGACCAACTCTTTGAAGAGAAACCACCGCTCATGCGTGCTTTGCTACAGAACTACGGCACCGACGTGCGACGGAAAGATGATGCAAACTATTGGGTAAAGCAGTGGATTAAACGACACGAACTGTTTGCTACAGACGCTATCGTGGCTGATGATGTGCGCTTTATCAATGAAGCAGCTGCTATCAAAGACCTGGGCGGTATCATTATCAAGCTAGAGCGTCCTGACATCCTAGGTACTGACATGCACGTATCTGAGACAGAACACCTACAAATCACGCCAGACTATACGATAAATGTCAACAAGGGTGAGCACGACAAACTCTATGCTGAACTTGACCGCATCCTAGCTGAATTGAAGTGATACAATACAGTCATGAAATTTGACTTTTCTACCTTCCTAGCTAAAGCAAGTGAACGATACTACGACTACGCTACCGAAGACGACATACCAGACTTTATAAACCTACTCAAGGACATGTACGACGAGGAGATGGACGAGTACGCCTAAGCGTGGTGTATAATTGCCGTATATGGCTAGAAAAGCACCCTCAATTAAACAAATCAGAACCGCCGCTCTGCTACAGACTAACGGTGGCAAAATAGGCAAGGCCATGCGTGACGCTGGCTATTCACCTGCTACAGCTAAGAACCCAAAAGTTCTATTGGCCCGTCCTAGCTGGCAAGAACTCATGGAGACGTATCTACCCGACGACAGTTTGTTACGTGCACTCGCTGATGACATCGAAGCGAAGCCTGGTAATCGTGTAGCTGAGTTAAGCCTTGCCGCTAAAATGAAAGGTAAACTCACTGAAAAGGTAGACCACACAACTAACGGTGAAGCTATACAGCCAATTCTAGTTCGCTTTGTAGGCGAAGAAACGGGAGATGACACCAACTGAAATCATAATACCGATAGAGTATAAGCCTCTTTTTCGGACCGACTGGCGCGAAGCTGCTATCTATGGTGGCCGCTATTCCTTGAAGTCACACACTGTGGCTCGCTTCTTACTTATACGTGCCAGACAGAAACAAACCCGCATTGGGTGTTTTCGTGAATTTCAGAACTCTATTGCTGATAGTAGTCACCAGCTCCTGGCTGACCTCATCCAGTTGTACGGGCTATCTGAGTTTAAAATAACCGACAAGTCAATTGAAAATACTATCAACGGTTCAGTCTTTCTTTTTAAAGGTATGCACCATAACGAGCAATCTATCAAGTCGCTCGAAGGTCTCGACATTGCCTGGGTAGAGGAAGCGCAGACCGTCTCACAGTCTAGTATCGACATTCTTACGCCTACAGTGCGTAAAGAAGGCTCGCAGATTATCTACACCTACAACCGTCTGCTTGAAGATGACCCGGTACATGTGCGCCTCGTTATTGAAGGACGTCCCAACTCTCTCATTCTCAATCTTAACTATGACGTAGCGTTAAAGTACGGCATGATGCCCGAGGTTATCCGCCAAGAAATGGAAGACGACAAGGCCAATCGTCCAAACCTATACCGTCACAAGTGGCTAGGTGAACCAAACTCTATGGAGTTGCGTATTTACCGTGACTGGAAGGTAATTGACGAAGTACCGTACGAAGCCCGCCTGGTGCGCCGTGGGCTTGACTACGGCTATTCTAACGACCCTACAGCCCTTGTAGACATCTATGAGTACAATGGAGGCTATATCTGGGACGAACAGATTTACCGTAAGGGCATGAGCAATAAACAGATTGCTGATTTCATCATGGGTCTACCGCAATCACAGACACTTGTCATTGCTGACAGCGCCGAACCTAAGAGTAATGATGAGTTACGCAGCTACGGGGTAGTACTTTTGCCAGCGCAGAAGGGTAGTGGAAGCATCGAACAGGGAATTCAGCTCGTCCAAGGTCTACAAATCTCAGTTACACGTCGTTCTCAGAACATTTTGACCGAACAACGTAACTATTTCTGGCGACAAGACAAGGATGGACGCATTTTGAACGTCCCAATTGATAACTTTAACCACGCTCTCGACGCCGGACGCTATGCAACTGCATCTTTGCGCCCGTATGAGACCAAAAGTACCTATGTTGAAGAGAAATATGAGCCAATGTTTCCCGATATTGGCGTTTAACGTGTGTTATACTTGACGTAAATTATTTATATTGTATGCAAACTGTAAAAGACAAGATAGAACGAGTTGTAAAGCCGATTAAAGGTAACTTCCTTAAGCTTACTCGCAAGAATCCTGAAACAAAGAAGGAGGAAGAACTAGAACTTCTCACTGTTGTTGACCAAGACGGTGACACTGTAGCTACATTTTCAAAGAAGGACCACGGCCCTCGCTTTTGGTTCAAAGCTACACAATACGCTAGTAATAACTCGACCCTTGAGCAGCGTTTGTCTGTCAAGGAACTCGAATAATGAGTACGGGGGTACTCTATGATAAGAAAAGACCTACGAGACAAACTAGCCATTCAGGCTCTTGACGAGATTGCTTTTTCACGTCGTCATAAGCAGGGGAAGATTAAGAACTGGCAAAAGAACGAGAACGCTGTTTATGGCGCTAAAGAAGCTACTGACACTTCACGTTCTAATATCAACATCCTCAATGCTAAAGCATATGAGTTTGTGACAACGTTCCTCTCTAAGATTGATGAACCACTGACATTCAAATACACCAAGCGTAAAGATTCGCAGTTGAAGCGCGTTGCTCGCCTCAATGGTCTTAAGCAGTTTGACGCACAGCGAGACACTTGGGATATCAAAGACATTGCTGGTAAGGTACAGGCTATCGTCTATGGACGGGCTATCTACCAGTACAGTGCCTCATCGGACGGTGGTTACTGTCCATGCCTAGAGAATGTAGACGTCTATGACTTCCTCATTGACCCGGCTGCTGGCGGTATCGACATCGAACGCGCACAGTACATGGGCCGCTATGGTATCGTGAAAACTGAACGAGAGCTACGCGAAGGCGAATACATCAAGAGTGTGGTTTCTGACCTGGTACGAGGTGATGGCAACATGATTGACATCGACCAGGAGAATATGAACCAGCGCAATCGTACCCTCGCTACGGGTGTATGGGATGCCTCCAAGGAGGAAGGGAACAAGGGACGATTCAAGTTCTGGGAGTGGTATACCACTTACCAGGGAGACCGCTATTACCTCCTCATGTCTCCAAAGGGTGAAGTCATCCGCTGTGAGCTGCTCGAAGACATCTTTGAATCAGACATGTGGCCTTTCTGGACCTGGTCTGCTGTTATCGACCTCACTGAATTCTGGACACCAGCCTACTTGGACTTTGTACGTGAAATCTTCATGGGACAGCATGTGTCTGTTAACCAGATGGTAGACAATGCCGAGCAAATCAATAAGCCTCAAAAGTTTGTTGATGTAAGCATGATTGAGGACCTTGCCGACCTTAAGTACCGACGTGATGGAATCGTACGCTTTAAAGCTGGTACCAACATGGGAGCGTCTGTGTATGTCCCACAAACACCTAGTATTCAGACCCCAATTGAGGTGTATCAAATCCTCGAAACTATCCAAGAGAAAGCTTCTGGTGTCACCGCTGACGCTAAGGGTTCTTCTACAGAAGACAAGGTAGGTATCTACGAGGGCAATCAGGCTGCTACTGCCGACCGCTTTGGGCTTGTAAACAAGTCCTACTCTTTTGGGTATCAGCGCTTTGCTAAGCTCTATGAACACGGTGTACGAGAACACCTTACTAAGCGTATCGCTGTAGACATTCTAGGCCCTGAAGGAATGGAGCTGGAGCACATTTCACGCCGAGACATCTTCCGTAAGGATGACACCTTTGGTGTGATGATTGAAAGTTCTAACGCTGAGCTTGCCCTTTCTCAGACAGAAATACGCAACAAATTACAATTCATCCAGGCCAACAAAATGAACCCTAAAGTAAACCAGCAAAAGTTGACCGAGATTGAAGCCAGTATTGTTGGTTTCAAGGAGGATGAAGTACGCCAGCTCCTTGACGTATCTCAATTTGGAGATGCTGTCATGATGAGTGAAGCAGAACGTGATATTGAAGCTATCCTTGATGGTGAAGACATAAAGCCAAACCGACTAGCAACCGCTAGTTACAAGCAACGCTTTGTTGACTATATGCTTGACCACGAGGAAGACATCAGCCCAGAACAGGCGCAACGTATGTTTACGTACATTGAATCAATTGACGAAATCATTCTGCTAAACATGCAACGCAAGGCCAATGAGGTATCTATGCAGATGCCCGTTGACCCAAATGCACCAGCACCTACTGGGCCGTTACCAACTAATCCTGTGATACAATAGATTATGACTTTTGACAAGTACACCTACGCTGTTACCGATAAGAAGGAAGACTACAAAGAAACCGTAATTGAGAAGTCTGGAATTACTGTTCCATTTACTCTTGGTGCTCTCGAAACGAGTATCACTGACATGGAAAAGACTTTGAAGGAACTACGTGCTAAGTACAACCATGAGAAGATTATCAAGGAGAATATCGAACAGCATCATCCATTTGTGCTTGACCTTACTCCTGAACAAAAGCACACGGTATACATGTACCTTGAAGCTTGCGAAGTAGTAAAGCAATACGAGCCTAAGATTGCTGAATTTGACGAAGCTCTTCAAAGTGACAAAGCCGAGCTTGAATACGTAAAGACTACCGTTCTCAATGCCTAGTGAATTTGACCTCAGTGCCCGTGATAAGCACCTTGCTCTTAAGCTTCTCGCTGAGAGTGACGGTGGTAAAGTCATTACTGGCGCACTCCTTGCCGACATATCTTCTACGATTGAACGTCTGTCTAGTGAGTACCGCACTGGTTCACACTTTGACCTGGTGCGCCTTTGTGCTGACCTTAATAGTCGCCTTTCATTGTACCGAGCACTCACCCGCGCTGAGAAGAAGCTGAAAGCAATCAATGAAATTATTGCCGACGCAATCACCAACGAGTAATCGTTTGGTGTGTCTACTGCCAGATAGCCTCCCCGTTACTATCTGGTGGTGGACATACCACGCGAAATGTCTGGTATAATAATTACACGGGATGCCGGAGGGCGTTAAACTTTCTAAAAAGTCGGAGGACTATAAACTTTAGTTTCTATGTTTGAAGAAAACACTGTTGCAACAGACGTTACCGAAGTAGCTGACACGACCCCGGAAGTCGTAGAAGCCCCACAAGAGGAGACTGTCGCAGAAGCACTTGCCGTCGAACCTGCTACTCCAAAGGAGGAAACAGTAAGTCTCTCTAAGTTCATGAAAGAGAAGAAGGCTCGCCAAGATTTGGAAGCCAAACTCGAAGAACTCAGCCGAGCACCACGAACAGACAAGCAAGTTTCAACAGACATCGCCGCTCTTGCCGCTGAGCACAATGTAGATGTAGCCTTTCTCGAAAGACTGACTGAAACCATTGAAGCTCGTACAGAAGAGAAGCTTAAGCCTTTGCGTGAGAAGGAACGCCAGGAGAAAATTGAACAGGCTTTCAGTAACGCTTTTGACCGAACTATGGCGCTTATGCCCGAGTACAGTCAGATTGTTAACCGAAACGTCATTAAGACACTTTCTCTTGACCCTGCAAACGCAAACAAGACTTTCGCTCAAATCATTGAAGAAGCCTACGGAACTGCTATTGGTGGCAAGAAAACCATCGAACGCACTACTGTAGCAAGAGGCGGAAACACCTCAGGTGAATTGGATTACAACCGCGCTAAGTCTGACAATGACTACTTCAAAGAAGTCATGAGAGACCCAGTACTCAAAAAGCAGTACAACGACCGCTTGTTCCAAGAAGCCTAACGATACGGGGGATTAACACTTTAATCCCATTAACATGGCTTTAGCAAATTTCCAGGAGAAATTCGACAACACTTATCAGGAGACCTTCCAACGTACACCAGTTGCTACGCAGGTCATGAACTCTCGTTTTGAGGAAAACCTCAAGTACGGTGAATCAGTAGAACGCTTTGCATTTGATATTTCAGGTGTACGTGTTCGTACTGTAACTCGTGGTTCTGCTTCGACTATCGACAGTATCACTGACACTACACAGCTCCTTACAATCAACCTTGAAAAGGAAGCAGTGTTCCACGTAGCAGACGGTGAAGTTACACAAGCTGGCCCACTCAACCCAATCGAGAGTATTGCCAAGGAAATCGGTATCAAAGTTGCCCTTGACCTTGACGCTCGCTGCTTCGGTGAAGTTGTAAACGCTGCTTTCGACTTCGACAACGGCGACCTTACTACCCTCGCTTCAACAGGTACTCCAATTACTCTTAGTGCTACGACTGTTCCTCAGATGACTACTCGTATGCAAGCTAAGCTCAAGCGACGCAACAACGTTGACGTTTCTGGTGGAGCTATCCTCGTTGTAGACTCTTACGCAATGGCTGACATCGACCAGTTCTTGATTTCAAAGAACATCGACGCTGCTATGGCTACCTTCCAAAACGGATACCAGGGTCTTATCCGCGGTGCTAAGGTATACGCTAGTGAGAACCTCACAGGTGAAGCTGTACTGACTGTAACTGTAAACCCATCAAACGGTGAAACAGTTGTAATCAACGGTATTACCTTCACATTCGTAACCACTATTGGTTCGACTGCTGGTAACGTTCTCATCGGTGCTTCACTCGCTGCTTCTCTCACTAACCTTGCTGGTCTCATCAACGCTCCAGCTACTACGAGTGCCAACCAGGTTGCTCTTAGTGCTGCTGACCAGGAGACTGTATCAGGTAAGTGGACTGCAACAGCTGGTGCTACTACTGTAACTCTCGTTATGGTAGGTTCAGGACGCCCAATCGTTTCTGAGACACTTGCTAACGGTTCATTCACAAGTACTTTCTTCCACGCTTACTACGGAAAGAAGGGTGCGATTGACCTCGTTGTACAAGCTATGAAGTCTGCTGAAATGCTCCGCACTTCAGACCGACGCGGTACGAACGTATTCTGTTCATACCTCGCAGGTATCAAGACCTTCACAGACGGTTCAAAGAAGTTCCTCGACGTGATGATTGCTGCCTGATTTTTCCTCACCCTTTTGGGGGTGGGGATTGGGAGTGGGTGAATCACTCTCAATCTCTGCCTCCAATGCAGAAAGAAATACAAGTAAATTCACCTTACTATGAGAACACCCGAACAAATAAGAGATTACCAAAAGAAGTGGCGAGAAGCACACAAAGAGTACATCAAACAGTACAATAGTGTATACGGTCCAATCTGGTATCAAAAAAATCGTGATAGACTACGGCCAATACGTAAAACATGGGAAATGGCCAACACAGAAAAGAGGGCTTCGTATTCACGCGTCTGGCGCTCAAAACCAGAAAATCAGGTAACTGCCCGTGCATCTAGTAGGTGCTACAAAGAAAAGTACCCTGAACTTGTATCCCTTGGTTTAAAGAAGCATCGACAGCTTCCTTTAACGAGGTACAAAACAACATTTTCTGGTGCTAAACGTAGAAACCTTGATTTTGATATAAGTTTTGAACTATTCAGTCGGTTAATAGAATCTGATTGTACATACTGTGGAAGTGGCTTTGGCTACATTGGCGTGGACAGAATTGATAATGCAAAAGGATACCTTGTCGATAATGTTTGCAGTTGCTGCACCATGTGCAACATGATGAAGAAAACTCTATCTAAACAACAATTTATTGAACACGCACAACGTATAGCAACTTTTAATAATATATGAACCCACTCACTAAGGACGACATAATCACCCGCGCACAGCTGTACCTAGACGATAGTTCGGAGCTATCAGACCAGGAGTTTTCTGACTTGTTTGACATCAAGTACGCCGAGCTGAGTAGCCGTAAGCCTTGGGAGGGGACAAAGAAGGCCGCTACTGGCACAACAAGTACAACGGTACCCTACGTGGCTTTACCGTCTGACTTCCGCTACATGCTTGCTAATGCCAACTACACGGACAGTTCCAATTACTCTTCTCGACCAGTTGTTTTTCGTGGAACATCGTATACACCTTACCAGGTGGTTTCTTGGAGTGACCGTCGCCAGTACAAGGACCAGGAAGGCTACGCATACCTAGACATGGTAAATAGTCGTCTCTACTTCACCTACCAACCAACGGTGGCTGAGTCATACGAGTTTGATTATCAGTCTTCGGTTACACCACTAGCTCTTACTGATGTACCATGGTTCCCAGCTGAATTTCATCCTGTTCTATTCCATGAAATGGTGGCTGATGATTTCATCATCCAGCAATCGAACAAGGCTCAAAGCTACATGGCTGAGAATAAGGCTATGGCGCAATCCTACTATCGACACATGGAGATGTGGAACGCTAAGCTTATTCAAATGTAGTATGGAATTCATTACTCCCGCATTTACAAAAGGAACACACAACGTCCTTAATGACGAAGTTATACCTCGTGACGCTGCTTCTAGCTCTCTTAATTGGTTAACAAAAGACGGTACTATATCGCTTATGCGTGGACGCCGCTCTATTGGTGGTGATGGTGTCGCTGGCAAGAATTACGGCGAACACACGGCCTATAAAGCAAACGGAACTGCTGTACGCTTCCGCAAGGTATCCACTAAAGTCCAGTATCTCAATGGTTCCACGTGGAACGACGTCATTACTGGCCTAACAGTTGGTGACTGTACATTCTCTAACTACCAATCATTGGCTGGTGCTTTTGTTTACATCTTTGACCCGGCAAATGGTATCTATAAAATTGCTGTAGCCAATCCTGCTAGTTACACCAGCCTCTATGATTCAACCAAGAATTTCAAAGGTTATGGTTTCATTGACAAAGGACGAACTATATTGTGGGGTGTGCAAAAAGACCCAACCGGCCTTTATGGTTCATACGTAGACGCTCAAAACTCAACTACCTACACGACCGTAACCGGTGAGGTGACGGCTGGTACATCTGGTACTTTGGCCTTTAAAGGTGGTGGAGCTACTCGAACCTGTTTTGGTGTAGCTATTACCATTACAGCATCAGGCCAGGTGTACACCGACGACTACAACGGCACCCTCACAGGCTCTCTTGGTGGAACGGGTACCATCAACTACACGACAGGAGCATGGACTGTATCAGCTGGTGGAGCTGGTACCGCTGCCTATCAGTGGGAGAACAGCAACGCTAAGGGTGTGACTGACTTTTCTAAGTCTGCTACTCGTCTCGCTGGTGAAGGCTTCATAGTGCGCCAGGACGCCGGTGGTGACGCTATCCGCACTGTCATCCCTCTGGGTGGTTCCTATTTCTCCATGAAGGCGTCAAGCTGCTATCAATTCACGCTTGATACGACCGACCTTGCCCCGACAAACATCATCTTCCGCACCAACATTGGTGTAAATACTCTTCGCAGTGCGATTGGTACTGGTACTGGTATTTTGTACATGAACACGGCCAATCCTAGTTACCCTCAATTGGAAATTCTAAAACAAAACACCTTTGGTGATACGTTCGATACTAAGCCTCTCTTCCCACACTTCCGCTGGAGTGACTATGGCTATAATGACGTTGCCGTGGAATCTTGGGATAGTTACGCTCTTGTAGCCTGTACCTCTGACAGTACCGAAAACAATCGCCTCATTTTGGCTGACATCCCAACTAACACTGTAGACGTAACCTACTATGGCGTACGTTGCTTCTCAAAGAATGGTGGCTATCTATACGCTGGCGACCCAGTATCAATGACTACCTATGAGTTATTTACTGGCTTTGACGATAACGGCATTGCTATCACCAATGAGTGGATTTCACGTGGTGAATTGTACGGCCTCAATGAACTTAAGAAGGTAAAGAAGTTGCGCTTCAAAGGTACGATTGCACCAGACCAAGCACTCCAGGTGTGGGTATCGACCGACAAGGATGACTACATCCACGTGGGGACTATTCTTGGTTCTGGTGAGTACGTTGACTATACGACCAGCTATGCCATTGGAACGACCATGATAGGTTCGGGCACTCTTGGTGGTGATGATGGGGTGTTTGTATACAACTTCCTCATGGAGATGAAAGTAAAGTTAGGTAAGTTCCGAAAACGCAACATCAAGCTAGTTGCCACTGGTATTGGCTATGTCTCTATTGACTACATGTCTGATTTTGACATCAGCACCTTTGGTACACGTCTACCTAAGAAGTATCGAACTAAGCAGAACGTTTCGACCGATGGAGCAACTACAAACCTTGACAATCCAGTCTATTAGGATGTGGTATACTATTACAAACAACGGGTTTTACACTATTTAATCTATGGCAACCCCGAAAATTATCGCT
>Ga0228700_1001666_pt1 | contig 13605 bp, 14 predicted proteins | sample McNCre317_Aug_MG_FD_178019 | JGI IMG/M metagenome (GOLD analysis project Ga0228700, IMG submission 178019) | Freshwater microbial communities from McNutts Creek, Athens, Georgia, United States - 3-17_Aug_MG | ecosystem: Environmental > Aquatic > Freshwater > Creek | place: USA: Georgia...
GCTCCGCATCCTTCTTGCCCTTGACGGTGATCTTGCGCAGCGTGGAGACCTCGGCTGCAGCCTCGGCCTTGGTGTCGACCTTCGTCTCGGCCTGCTGGGCCAGGACCTGCGGGGCCAGGCAGGCCAGGCCGAAGCCGGCGGCCAGCGCGCCCAGCGGCAGCGCCTGGGTGAACGACGGACGGATCGAGGAAGCGGAGACTGCAGCAGCAGCAGCGGAGCGGGAACGACGGCGAGCCATGTCGGAGTCCTGAAGCAGAAATTTCGAAAGAAGACGCAAAGTCATCGACGATCTGCCTGGCTCGCGGCTGGGTGTCATCGTGAGAAATTAATGATAACGATTCTTATTCGTTCGCATGAAACTGAAGCGTGCGCAACGTGGTCCATTCACAACACTTCATGCGATCCAGCGCATGAAGGAAGCGGGGCCTGCGGCCGATCACCTGGCGCTGATCGGGCCCGGTGCCGACATTCCCTGCTCCAGACCGCGCACCAGCCCGCTGGCGCTGGGCCGGTCGACGAAGACGCAGCGCTTGCCGGTGCGCCGGCAGTGGTCCTTGACCCGCCAGTAGGCGTTGTGGCTGATGCAGCCGGCCTGGCAGATCACCAGGTCCGCCGCCGCCAGATGGGCATCGAGCTGCCCGGCCGCATCCTCCTCGCCACCGTCGTGATGGAGGAAGCGCGCCCCGCGGACCTCGATCAGCTGCCGATACACCGGCACGCTGGCGGTGCGGCCTCCCACGCAGAGCACCGCCTTGTCGCGCAGGTCCGGCGCCGCGACCTCGGCCGGCGGCGGCAGCTCGGGCTCGCGCACCGGCTCGGGCCGCTCGGGCCGCTCGGACGCGCGCACGGCCGGAGCCAGGCGCCGGCTCTCCTGCAGGCGCAGCTCCAGCTCGCGGATGCGCGCCTGCTGCTGGGCGATCTGGCGGGCCATCGTCTCGCGGCTGCGCTGCGCGGGCGAGGCGGCCTCCAGCCGCTCGAGCTGCGCTCGCAGCTCGTCGAGGCGGGTCTCGCCGGTGATGAGCCGGGCCCGCAGCCCCATCATCTCGGCCTGCTGGCGCTCGATCTGCGCCGACTTCTCGGCCAGGAGCTGGGTGGCGCGCCGCTGCGCCGAGGCCAGTTCGCGTGCCAGCACGGCGTTCTCTCGCTGCAGGGCTTCCAGGCGACGCACATCGGCGCGCACCCCCACCCCGGCCTGGTGCTGGAGCATGTGGATGTCGCGCTGCACCTGCTCCTCGAGCGCGGCGTCGCAGCAGGGGTGGGTCAGCGTCGCCCACAGCGCGGCCGCGACCTCGCTGCCGCGGCAGGCCTCGCGCCAGTAGGCCACCAGCGCCGCGGCATCGCGCACCAGACGCGCCTGGCGCAGCGCCAGCTCGAAGCGGGCGTCAAGTTCGCGCTGCAGCCGCTCGGCCAGATCGCTGCGCCGCGCGCTCTCGGCGATCGCTCGGCAGTGCAGCTCGTAGTCGTCCAGCGTCGCGCAGTCCGGCAGCGCCACGACCATCAGCCGGCGCAGCCGCTCGATCGTCAGGCAGGTGCCCAGCACCGGGCAGAAGACATTGCGCGGCAGCTCCCACAGCCGCCGGCGGCGCGAGGAGCGGTCCGGGCGGGCCGGCTCGGCCCCCGCGCAGGCCCGGGCCTGCACCTGGCGGGCCACCGCCTGCGCGAGATCGGTCGGCGCGGTCTCGTCGGTCTCGGCGAAGCCGCGGCGGATCAGGTCGCTCAGCGGCGTGGAGGAAGAGGTCTGGCACATCGACAGGCTCCTGGAATCAATCAAGCGCCTGCTGCAGCGCCAGCCGCCAGCCGCAGGGATCGCCCCGCCCGGGCCGGTCGAGCGGCCCGAGGCAGGCCCGTGGCGCATCCCCCCCGCTGCCCCCGCCGAACTCGAGCCGCTCGCACAGTCCGCGCGCGCTGATCCGGCCGACCCGGTCCAGCCCCGCCAGCCGCGACTCGTCGAGCCCCCAGTCCAGCTGCGATCCACACACGCTCAGCCGGTGGCGGCGCATGCAGACGTCGACCCCAGGCCGGACCGAAGACATCGATCCGGGCCAGCACGGCCGGCGCATCCTGCGACAAGCGCACCGCGCGCAGCACCACGTCCTCGGGACCTCGTTCCATCGCCACTCCTCGACCGATGTCGGACATCGGAAAAAAGGCGCGGGCTGGCAGGAGCAGTCACGGAGACCGCGACTCGGCTGGCTGGCGCACAAAAAAGGCAGGCGGACCGCCAGGACCGTTCTGCCACCCTCATTCGACAGGCCGGCGACGCGCGTCGCCGGGCCGCTCACTTCGTCAGGATCAGCTTGCCCAGCGCGGTGATGCGCAGCCGGTACAGCATGCCGGCATGCTCGATCTCGATCTCGCGGGCCTGGCCCAGCAGCTCGCGGCTCGAGAGCCGGGCCACCTCGAGCGCCCGGTCATCACTCTTGACCGGGGCACGCACGCCTTCAGATCGATCCAGCAGGCCAGACAGGGAAACGGAAGAAGTCATCATGGGCTCCATATTAATGAGAATGATTCTTATGTGCAAGAAAAATCGCCAGAGGGCGGAAGGCTCACACGCGCCGGCGCAGCGGCTCTGCCCGCCCCACCTCCCGGCAAAGCGCGCACAGACCGAACATCGCCAGGCGGTGCTCGATCAGGGAGAAACCACGGCTGCGCGCCACCTCGTGCTGCAGCGCCTCGATCTGCGGATCGCAGAACTCCTCGACCCGGCCGCACTGCACGCAGACCAGGTGGTCGTGGTGCTGCCCGTGCTCGAGCTCGTAGACCGCCCGGCCGGCATCGAAGACATTGCGGCGCACGATGCCCACCTGCTCGAGCTGCCCGAGCACGCGATACACGGTGGCCAGACCGATGTCCTCGCCCTGGAGCAGCAGTCGACGGTGGATCTCGTCGGCGCTCAGGTGCGCACCCTCCTGGCGCAGCACATCGAGCACCTTCATCCGCGGCAGCGTCGCCTTCAGGCCGTGGATGCGCAGGTTGTCGTCATGGTTCATAAGTTCATGATAATCATTCCCATTAAAGACGAAAAGACACGGCCACCATATAGCCTGAGACTATCTGTAATAAAAAAACAGCCAATTGGAACTATGTCGACGACGGGCCTAAGATTCGTTCCGTCAGCGCTGCAGGCCCTTCGCAGGAAGACGCAGGCAGCCCCGACACCCTGACGACCCACCAACCCATCCGCAGGAGCGCGATATGTCTCTGATCAACACCCAAGTCCAGCCGTTCAAGACCGAAGCCTTCGTCAACCGTGGCGGCAAGGGCGAGTTCATCACCGTCACCGAAGAGAGCCTGAAGGGCAAGTGGTCGGTCCTGATCTTCATGCCGGCGGCCTTCACCTTCAACTGCCCGACCGAGATCGAGGACGCCGCCGACAACTACGCCGCCTTCCAGGCCGCCGGCGCCGAGGTCTACATCGTCACCACCGACACCCACTTCTCGCACAAGGTGTGGCACGAGACCTCGCCGGCGGTCGGCAAGGCCAAGTTCCCGCTGGTGGGCGACCCGACCCACACGCTGACCAACGCCTTCGGCGTGCACATCCCGGAAGAAGGCCTGGCGCTGCGCGGCACCTTCGTGATCAATCCGGACGGCGTCATCAAGACCGCTGAAGTGCACTCGAACGAAATCGCCCGCGACGTGTCGGAGACGCTGCGCAAGCTGAAGGCCGCCCAGTTCACCGCCGCCAACCCCGGCCAGGTCTGCCCGGCCAAGTGGAAGGAAGGCGCCGCCACCCTGGCCCCGTCGCTGGACCTGGTCGGCAAGATCTGATCCTGCTGCCGTGTCTGCCCCTCCCCGGGGCAGACCTCGGGCGGGACCGGTTCTCGCTCCCGCCCGCTCCTCCCCGCCGCCGGGGAAGAAAAAGACCTCAAGCCCACACCGGACGGACCCGAAGGATTGCAGAGCCTGCAGCCCTTCCGGCCTGACACGCCCGTACCCCCCCTCTCAAGGAGCACCCACCATGCTGGACAGCAACCTCAAGACCGCACTGAAGGGCTATCTCGAGCGCCTGGTGCAGCCGATCGAGATCGTCACCTTCGCCGACGACGGCGAGAATTCGCGCCAGATGCTCGAGCTGGTGGCCGAGATCGCCTCGGTCGCGCCGGCCGGGCGCCTGAGCGTGCGCAGCGGCTCGACCGCCGGCGAGCGCCTGCCCTCCTTCCAGATCAGCCAGGTCGGCCTTGACACCGGCGTGCGCTTCGCCGGCCTGCCGATGGGCCATGAGTTCACCTCGCTGATCCTGGCGCTGCTGCAGACCAGCGGCTACCCCGCCAAGGTCGAGGCCGACCTGATCGAGCAGATCAAGGCGCTCGAGCCGGCCAAGGAGCTGGTCTTCGAGACCTACATGTCCCTGACCTGCCACAACTGCCCGGACGTGGTGCAGGCGATCAACCTGATCGCGGCGCTGAACCCGAAGATCCGCCACACCACCATCGAAGGCTCGATGTTCCAGGCCGAGGTCGAGTCGCGCCAGATCATGGGCGTGCCCTGCGTGTTCCTGAACGGCGAGCTGTTCGCCAGCGGCCGCATGGAGCTCGGCGAGATCCTCGCCAAGATCGACACCGGCGCCGCCGACCGCGAGGCCAGGAAGCTTCTGGCCAAGGAGGCCTTCGACGTGCTGGTGGTCGGCGGCGGCCCGGCCGGCGCGGCGGCTGCCATCTACGCCGCCCGCAAGGGCATCCGCACCGGCGTGGCGGCCGAGCGCTTCGGCGGCCAGGTGCTCGACACCCTGGGCATCGAGAACTTCATCTCGGTCAAGGAGACCGAGGGGCCGAAGCTGGCGGCCGCGCTCGAGCAGCATGTCAAGGACTACGCGGTCGACATCATGAACCTGCAGCGCGCCACCGCCCTGGTGCCGGCGACCACGCCGGGCGGCCTGATCGAGGTCAAGCTCGAGAACGGTGCGAGCCTGCGCAGCAAGACGGTGATCATCTCGACCGGCGCGCGCTGGCGCTCGATGAACGTGCCCGGCGAGGCGGAATACCGCACCAAGGGCGTGGCCTACTGCCCGCACTGCGACGGCCCGCTGTTCAAGGGCAAGCGCGTCGCGGTGATCGGCGGCGGCAACTCGGGCGTCGAGGCGGCGATCGATCTGGCCGGCATCGTCAGCCATGTGACGCTGATCGAGTTCAGCGACCTGCTGCGCGCCGACGCGGTGCTGCAGACCAAGCTGCGCAGCCTGCCCAACGTCACCATCCTGATGTCGGCGCAGACCACCGAGGTGCACGGCGACGGCCAGAAGGTCAACGGCCTGTCGTACAAGGACCGCGTCAGCGGCGAACTGCACCGCGTCGATCTGGAGGGCATCTTCGTGCAGATCGGCCTGCTGCCCAACAGCGACTGGCTCAAGGGCACGGTCGAGCTGAGCCCGCGCGGCGAGGTCATCGTCGACAGCCACGGCCAGACCTCGGTGCCGGGCGTGTTCGCCGCCGGCGACGTGACCACGGTGCCCTACAAGCAGATCATCATCGCGATGGGCGAAGGAGCGAAGGCCTCGCTGGGCGCCTTCGACCACCTGATCCGCAGCAGCGTGGCCGGCTGAGCCCAGGGCGCCCGGCCAAGGGACGGGCCGGAACCACTTCACGGCCGAACCGTGAAAAATGACCGCCCATGTTCAGGTGGATGCAGGCAGGCCGCACGCGAGCGGCAAGCAGCACCCGTCTAGCATGGCGATCATGTTGGCTTGCCCCCTGGCCTCTCGACCTGCCCTGCCTGGGCGATGTGATCCGGCACAAAAGATAATGCGAGTCATCATCTTTTGTGGTCAACCTCATTTCGAGGAGTCCGGACCCATGATGCTCAAGCGTTGCTTCCTGCGCCAGCCGGGCCCCGATGGACGCCTCGGTCGCGCTTTCGGATGGACAGCGGCTGCAGGCCACCGGCGATCACCTGAGCCTGGCCAGTGAAACCTCCACCAGGCCTCAAGCCAGCACGCCGACGCCCGATCCTCTGCCTGTGCAGCCGGACAACCACTGGCAGCGCTGGACCCCGTCCGGACGCGCGCCCGTGGTCTGGCCGGACACGCCACGGACTTTCCCACCTCTGTCCTGACCGCCATGTCGAGCCCTTCCGCCCCCGTCACGCTTTTCACCACGATCCACCACAGCCCGCAGGCCTTCGAGCAGCTGCGTGACGAGTGGAACGAGGCCGTGCGACAGGCCCAGCGCCCGAGCCTGTTCGTCACGCCGCTGTTCCTGGAATGCACCTGGCGCCACCACGCCGACGCCGGCGACGAGCTCTGGCTGGTGATCGTGCGCGACAAGGCCGAGCGGATGGTGGGCGCGCTGCCGCTGGTGCGCACCACCGCGCGCCGCATGGGCATGGCCGTGCACACGCTGCAGCACCTCGGGCAGTGGGGCGGCGACCGGGCCGGCGTGCTGCACCTGATCGACGCGGACCGGGTCTGGCAGGCGGCACTGGAGGCGGTGGTGGCCCAGCAGGAGCACTGGCACCACCTGGACCTGCGCGAGGTCGAGCAGACGGCCTGGCCGGTACGCGACGCCGCCTCGATGCAGGCCTGGGCGGGCGTGGGAGTCCGGCCCACCGTGCGTCCGGACACCTGGTGCGGCGCGCTGACGATCCAGGGCGACTGGGACGACTACTTCGCCAGCCGGACCAAGAACACGCGCCAGGGCTTTCGCCGGCGCGAGCGGCTGATGAAGGAAGCCTTCCCCGATCTGGCCGTCGAGATCGTGGACGACGAGGCGGGCATCGGCGCGGCCTTCGAGCGCTACATCGCCATCGAGCGCCTCGGCTGGAAGGCCGAGCAGCGCATCGGCATCTGGCAGGATCCGCGCGAGGCGGAGATGCACCGCGAGCTGCTGCCCCGGCTGGCCGCGACCGGCCAGGCCAGCGTCTGGCTGCTGCGTGCCGGCGGACGCGACATCGCCGGGCTGGTGCGGCTGCACCAGGGGCCCATCTGCTACGAGCGCTACAGCTCCTACGATCCCGCGGAGGCGCGCTTCTCGCCGGGCACCTGGCTGTGCATGGAGGCGGTGCGCCAGCTCTTCGGCACCGACTGCATCGAGTCGGACGTGCTGGGCATGCACGAGCCGCTGCAGGATCGGCCGGCGATCAGCGCCTGGTACGACATCGAACGGCCCACCGTGCGCCTGACGGCCACGCGCACGCACCTGGGACGGTACCTGGCCCAACAGGCCGGGCAGGCAGCGCAGCTGGTGCGCGCCCATCCGGCCCGGTCGGCGGCCCTGTCGGCCGCCATGGCGATGGTCGCCACCCTCACGCTCATCGACTGAGCGCGGGGCAAACCTCAGCCGGCGAAGCGCGAGAACACCAGCGTCGCGTTGGTGCCGCCGAAGCCGAAGCTGTTCGACATCACGGTGTCGACGCGGCCGTCGCGGCGTTCGCGCAGGATCGGCAGGCCTTCGGCGGCCGGGTCCAGCGTCTCGATGTGGGCCGAGGCGGCCAGGAAGTCGTTCTGCAGCATCAGCAGCGAGTAGATCGCCTCCTGCACGCCGGCGGCGCCCAGCGAGTGGCCGGTGATCGACTTGGTCGAGCTGATGAAGGGCACTTCCTCGCCGAAGACCTGGCGCACCGCGCCCAGCTCGGCCAGATCGCCCACCGGGGTGGAGGTGCCGTGGGCGTTGATGTAGTCGACGGGCGTCTTCACGGTCGACATCGCCTGCTGCATGCAGCGCATCGCGCCCTCGCCCGACGGGGCCACCATGTCGTGGCCGTCGGAGGTGGCGCCGAAGCCCACCAGCTCGGCCAGGATGGTGGCGCCGCGCGCCTGCGCATGCTCCAGCGACTCCAGCACCAGCATGCCGCCGCCGCCGGCGATGACGAAGCCGTCGCGGCTGGCGTCGAAGGCGCGCGAGGCGGTGGTGCCCGGCTCGTTGTACTTCGAGGACATCGCGCCCATCGCGTCGAACAGCAGCGACAGCTCCCAGCTCTCCTCCTCGCCGCCGCCGGCGAAGACCACGTCCTGCTGGCCCCAGGCGACGAGCTGCGCGGCGTGGCCGATGCAGTGCGCGCTGGTGGCGCAGGCCGAGGTGATCGAGTAGTTGACGCCCTTGATGCCGAACGGGGTGGCGAGACACGCCGAGACCGTGCTGCCCATCGTGCGGGTGACCATGAAGGGGCCGACGCGCTTGATGCCCTTGGCGCGCAGCGTGTCGGCGGCCCAGACCTGGTTCAGGCTCGACGCCCCGCCCGAGCCGGCCACGAGACCGGTGCGCGGATTGGAGACCTGCTCCGGCGTCAGGCCCGACTGCGCGATGGCCTGCTGCATCGACAGGAAGGCGTAGGACGCGGCGTCGCCCTGGAAGCGCAGGTTGCGGCGGTCGATCGCCGCCTCGAGGTCGATGGCCGGGCGGCCGCTGACCTGCGAGCGCATGCCCTTCTCCGCATAGACCGGGTTGAACTTCAGGCCGCTGCGCGCCTCGCGCAGGCTGGCGGTGACTTCCTCGGCGTTGTTGCCGATGCTGGAGACGATGCCCAGGCCAGTGACGACGACACGACGCATGATCAGAAGTCCTGGGTCGAGGTGAACAGGCCGACCTTCAGGTCGGTGGCGGTGTAGATCTCGCGGCCGTCGACGTACATGTGGCCGTCGGCGATGCCCATGACCAGCTTGCGCTCGATGACGCGCTTGAGGTGCAGGCGGTAGGTGACCTTCTGCGCGGTCGGCAGCACCTGGCCGAAGAACTTGACCTCGCCGGAGCCCAGCGCGCGCCCGCGCCCCGGATTGCCGCGCCAGCCCAGCCAGAAGCCGACGAGCTGCCACATCGCGTCCAGGCCCAGACAGCCGGGCATGACCGGATCGCCCTCGAAGTGGCAGCCGAAGAACCAGAGGTCCGGATTGATGTCGAGCTCGGCCTCGATCAGGCCCTTGCCGTGGTCGCCGCCGGTGTCGTCGATGCGGACGATGCGGTCCATCATCAGCATGTTGGGCAGCGGCAGTCGCGCGTTGCCCGGACCGAACAGCTCGCCGCGGCCGCAGGCCAGCAGCTCGTCGCGGCTGTAGGCGTGACGACCCAGCTCTCGCTGGCTGGTGGTCGGGGGGGCAGAAGTCATGGTGGGGTCGGTGGAGCGGGTCATCGGACTCTTCCCGCAGAAGGAAGAGAGGGGAAATCGGTGCGAGCGCCACGGCCGCGGCCGGACCTCGCAAAGTTCCCGATCTTATTACGCCCGCTGCCGTGCCGACCCGAGTCCCGGCTCCAGGTGCGGTCCCGGAGCGGGTCTGGGAGGGTGAAAGGCGAAATCCGCCCGGCTCAGGCGGGGGTGCCCGCCGCCGCGGCCTTGCGCAGGATCACATAGAGCTGGTCCTTGAGCTGCAGCTTCTCCTTCTTGAGCACCTCGATCTCCTCGGGGGTGCCGCCGACGATGTGCGCCTCCATGTTCTTGATCTTCTGGTCGATCTCGTTGTGGCGGTCGAACAGGTGCACGAAGTGGTGATCGGTGGTCTTGAGCTGGGTGATCAGGTCGCGGTATTCGGGAAACATGTTCTGGCTCCGGTTGGTGGACGCCTCCAATCTACGCGGCAGCCCCGCCACGAGACTCGATCCAGGTCAAAGTCGGCGCAGGTCGTCGCCGTCGACGGCACGGTTTGCCGGTGGAATGTCCTGAGACAATTGCGCCCATGCTGCAATTCGACCTCCTCGCCACCGAAGGCCATGCCCGCCGCGGCCGCCTGACCCTGAACCACGGCGTCATCCAGACGCCGATCTTCATGCCCGTGGGCACCTACGGCACCGTCAAGGGCGTGATGCCGCGCGATCTGGAGGCGATGGGCGCGCAGATCATCCTGGGCAACACCTTCCACCTGTGGATGCGCCCGGGCCTGGACGTGATGAAGCAGTTCGGCGGCCTGCACAAGTTCGAGAACTGGAACAAGCCCATCCTGACCGACTCGGGCGGCTTCCAGGTCTGGTCCTTGGGCGACATGCGCAAGATCAGCGAGGAAGGCGTGAAGTTCGCGTCGCCGGTCAACGGCGACAAGCTCTTCATGACGCCCGAGGTCTCGATGCAGATCCAGACGGTGCTCAACTCCGACATCGTCATGCAGTTCGACGAGTGCACGCCCTACTGGCAGGGCGCCAAGGGCTCGGGCCACATCACCAGCGAGCGGGAAGCGCGCAGCTCGATGGAGCTGTCGATGCGCTGGGCCAAGCGCTCGAAGGCCGAATTCGAGCGCCTGGGCAATCCGAACGCGCTCTTCGGCATCGTGCAGGGCGGCATGTTCGAGAACCTGCGCGAGGAGTCGCTCGCCGGCCTGGTCGAGATGGACTTCCCCGGCTACGCGGTGGGCGGCGTCTCGGTGGGCGAGCCCAAGGACGAGATGCTGCGCATCATGAACCACACGCCGCACCGCCTGCCCGCGCACAAGCCGCGCTACCTGATGGGCGTGGGCACGCCGGAGGATCTGGTCGACGGCGTCGCCGCCGGCGTGGACATGTTCGACTGCGTGATGCCCACCCGCAACGCGCGCAACGGCCACATGTTCACCCGCTTCGGCGACCTGAAGATCCGCAACGCCCGCCACCGCAGCGACGAGCGCCCGCTCGACGAGACCTGCGGCTGCCACACCTGCCAGAACTTCAGCCGCGCCTACCTGCACCACCTCGACCGCTGCGGCGAGATGCTGGGTCCGATGCTCACCAGCATCCACAACCTGCACTACTACCTGAACCTGATGCAGGAGGTGCGCGACGCGCTCGACGCCGGCCGCTTCGAGGCCTTCCGCGCCCAGTTCAAGGCCGACCGCGCCCGCGGCGTCTGACGACGACCCGCCGCGGCACAGGCGACGCCAGGGGGCTCAGGCGGCCAGCAGCTCGTCGAGCACCTCGATCCAGTGCCGCACGGGCGTGGCCGTGCCGCTCTGCAGATGCTGGATGCAGCCGATGTTGCCCGAGACGATCAGCGGCGCCTCGCGCGCGCCCAGCGCCTCGACCTTGCGATCGCGCAGGCGGCGGGAGATCTCGGGCTGCAGCACCGAGTAGGTGCCGGCCGAGCCGCAGCACAGCGCCGCGTCCTGCAGCGGCAGGCGCACGTCGAAGCCCAGCGCGCCCAGCACCGACTCCACCTGACCGCGCAGCTGCTGGCCGTGCTGCAGCGAGCACGGCGGGTGGTAGGCCAGCGCCCCGCTGGCGCGCCGGTTGCCCAGCGCGGACTTCAGCGGCCCGAGCAGGCCCGGCAGCAGCTCGGAGAGATCGCGCGCGGCCGCGCTGACGCGCCGGGCCTTGTCGGCGTAGTCGGGATCATGCGCGAGCGCGCGGCCATAGTCCTTGACCGACACCCCGCAGCCCGAGGCGTTGACGACGATGGCCTCGACCGGCTCGAGGCCGCCCAGGCCCTCGACCTGCGGCCACCATGCGTCGATGTTGCGGCGCATGTCGACCAGCGCGCCCTCGTGGTCGCCGAGGTGGTCGCGCACCGCGCCGCAGCAGCCCGCCTCGTCGGACACCAGGGTCTGGATGCCGCAGGCGTCGAGCACGCGGGCGGTGGCGCTGTTGATGTTGGGCGCCAGCGAGGGCTGCACGCAGCCCAGCAGCATCAGCACCTTGCGGCGATGCTGGCGGGTCGGCCAGCGCTGGGCATGCGCCAGGGCCTTGGCGCTGGGCTTCGGGGGCACCTTGCTCTTGATCACCGAGGGCAGCAGCGCGCGCACGTTCTGGCCCGCGCGCAGGGCCGGGCCGAAGCTGGGCGAGGTCATGCCCTCGCGCAGCATCCAGCGCACGCCCCGCTCGGTGCGGCTGCGCTCGACCTTCTGGTCGACCACGCGGCGGCCGATCTCGAGCAGGTCGGCGTACTCGACGCCCGAGGGGCAGGTGGTCTCGCAGCTGCGGCAGGTCAGGCAGCGGTCGAGGTGCTCCTGGGTGCGGCGGGTGGGCGTCGCGCCCTCCATCACCTGCTTGATCAGGTAGATGCGCCCGCGCGGCCCGTCGAGCTCGTCGCCGAGCAGCTGGTAGGTCGGGCAGGTCGCGGTGCAGAAGCCGCAGTGCACGCAGCGGCGCAGGATCTCCTCGGCGCGCTCGCCCTCGGGGGTATCCTGGAATTCGGGGGCCAGATGGGTCTGCATGCGTCTCAGAGCCCCGGATAGAGGCGGCCGGGGTTGAACACGCCGTCGGGATCAAAGGCCTGCTTGAGTTCCTGGTGGATGCGGTCGAGCGGGGCTTTCAGCGGCGCGAACACGCCCAGGCCGCTGGAGGCCACGGCCTTGTCGCGGGCGCGGAACAGCGTCGCGTGCCCGCCCAGCGAGGTGGCGATCTGCCGCACCCGCGCCGCCGGTTCCCGGGTGACCCACCAGCGCTGCGCCCCGCCCCACTCGATCAGCTGCTCGCCGGGCAGCGGCACCGGCGGCGCGCCGGCCGGCAGCGACAGCCGCCACAGCGCCGCGCCCTCGGCCAGCGAGCGGCGCGCGCCCACGAAGAAATCGTCGGTCTGGTCGCGCATGCCCAGCCAGAAGCGCTGCGCCAGCGCGTTGTCGATCGGCTCGCCGCCCATCTTCTGGTTGGCCGAGGCCACCGCCGCGGTGGCCCCCGCCAGGCGCACCACCAGCGCGCCCTGCCACCAGGCGGTGGCGTTGACCGGCAGCGGCTGCCCGGCCCAGCGCTGCATCAGGTCCAGCGCCTGGCCCTCCGAGCAGTCGAAGCGCAGCGTGCTGACGTAGGACGGCAGCGGCATCACCTTCAGCGAGACCTCGCAGATCACGCCCAGGATGCCCAGCGAGCCGGTGACCATGCGCGCCACGTCATAGCCGGCGACGTTCTTCATCACCTGGCCGCCGAAGCTCAGCACCTCGGCCTTGCCGGTGAGCATGGTCAGGCCGAGCACATAGTCGCGCACGCCGCCCAGGGCCATGCGCGACGGCCCGGCCAGACCGGTGGCGACCATGCCGCCGATCGTGCCCCCGCGCTGGCCGGGCCGCTCGATGTCGGGGTAGCGCGGCGGCTCGAAGGCCAGGTACTGGTTGCGCCGCGCCAGCTCGGCCTCGACCTCGGCGATCGGGGTGCCCGCGCGGGCGGTGATGACCAGCTCGCTGGGCTCGTAGCGGGTGATGCCGCTCAGGCCCCGCACGTCGAGCAGCCGGCCCTGGATCGGCTCGCCGTAGAAGGACTTGGTGCCGCTGCCGCGGATCGCCAGCGTGCCGCGCGCCTCGCGGGCCACGCGGACCCGCTCGATCAGGCTGTCGAGTGCCTTGATGCTCATGGAAGAAGGTAGGTCGGAGTTCGTCGGTTCGTCGTCGGAGCCGTCCGGTGCGGAGGGCTCAGAAACGCGGCAGATCGCTGAACGGCAGCAGGCCCCGGCGCACATGCATCTTGCCGTATTCGGCACAGCGGTGCAGCGTCGGGATGACCTTGCCGGGATTGAGCAGGCCGGGCGGATCGAAGGCGTGCTTGAGGGCCATCATCATCTCGCGCTCGGCGGGCGAGAACTGCACGCACATCGAATTGAGCTTCTCGATGCCCACGCCGTGCTCGCCGGTCACCGTGCCGCCCATCGCCACGCTCGCCTCGAGGATCTCGGCGCCGAAGGCCTCGGCGCGGCGCAGCTGGTCGGGGTCGTTGGCATCGAAGAGGATCAGCGGATGCAGGTTGCCGTCGCCGGCGTGGAAGACGTTGCAGCAGCGCAGGCCGTGCC
>Ga0228700_1001669_pt1 | contig 13592 bp, 14 predicted proteins | sample McNCre317_Aug_MG_FD_178019 | JGI IMG/M metagenome (GOLD analysis project Ga0228700, IMG submission 178019) | Freshwater microbial communities from McNutts Creek, Athens, Georgia, United States - 3-17_Aug_MG | ecosystem: Environmental > Aquatic > Freshwater > Creek | place: USA: Georgia...
CCACATCGGCACGCAATGTCTTCAAACGATCATCGAACCACTCGGAATACTGGCGCACCGGGTCCACACGCAGGTCCACGGTCAAATCCAGATAGGCCTGGGCGTATGTGTTGACGATGGCGGTGACGAATTTAGGGTCTTTGCCGTCAAAGGTCAAACGGATAATGTTGCTGCCCCGAAGTGCTTCAACTGATAAGTTTCTGCGAAGAAGGTTGGCGTAGTAGTTTTCCAAAGGCGTCTTGCCCTTGGTTGCCACTTGCCAGTCTTCAATGAGGCTAGGCGTGGAAGCGATCTTCAACCTATTGATCACTCCGACAGCAACGCGTTCACTTTGCAGAATCGCGATTTGGGTCGAAATATAGTTGCCAGAGGCCGGTGCGTTGCCCCCTGCAATAGGGTCCGCACGGCTGTCTACTAGCAGATCGGTGGAGGCCTCGTAAACCTTTGGCGTTATCCAGGTATAGACGGTTCCCGCAACCGCCACGACAGCAAACACAAGTGCCGCTATATACCGGTGCGCAAAAAGTATCAAAAGAACTTGTTTGGGTGTCATGCTGCTGCTCGCTTAAAACAGGCTCTCACGCACAAAAATCACATCGTCGGGCTGCACCAGGTCTTTCATATCCGGCGTCAGTTCTTTCAGGCTGCCATCCGGCGCCTGGCGCGTTAGGCGCAGGCGCTTTTCGGTACCACGGGCGGTGGGGCCGCCGGCCGTGACAAGGGCTTGCATGACGGACATGTTGCGCTCCAGACGGAAAGAGCCTGGGTGCTGCGCCTCGCCATAGACATAGAACACCGGCGCCCGGTGCACGTACACCACATCACCGCCTTCCATCAAAATATCGGTGTCGGCTTTGCCTTCCAGATAGGTGCTGGCCACATTGATTTCCTTGCGAATAGGCTTGCCATTGCGTTGGCCAGTGACGATGACGATATCTGAGCCCGTTGCGGTGATGCCACCGGCCACAGCCAAGACGTCTGAAAGACGGGTGTTGGCAAACTCCAGGGGCACCTGCCCCGGCTTGCCCACATTACCCAATACCGATACCTGCTTGCGGCGTACGGCAACCTGAGTGACGCTTACCTGCGGGTTCTTCAAAAAGCCACCTGCCGACAAGGCGCCGGCGATTGCTTTCTCTGCGGCTGGAATGGTGAGGCCGCCCAACTTCACGGAGCCAACAAGGGGATAGGAGATGGTGCCTGATTCCTGAATACGGGTTTCAAGCGTCAACTCAGGGCTTTGAAACACCTGAATGCGCACTGTGTCGCCAGCACCAAGCTTGTCGTCAAAGACCTTGTCTTGTGCATGCACCACACCCAGGCCGCAAACCGTGCTCAGGAGCGCCATTGCGCAGGCGCGAATGAATATACGTTTGGTCATTAGAGTCCCTTGATACCTAGTTCCACAATTTTTGCATCCGCCTTGACGCGGGCATTGGCCTGCGCCTCATCGCTATCGGCGCTTGCAGCCAACGGTTTGATACCCGATTTGACTGCATCTTCTTTACCTGAAAACTCACCCAGAAATTCCAGCTTTGCCTTGGCCAACATGTCGCTCTTGGCTTGTTCATAGGCTTGGGCGGCACGCTGCTGGCTCAACAACGCACTGATACCCTCCAGTGCCTTGGTCATCGATATGGGCTGCAGTTGTGCCGACACCCGCTGCACCACCGTATAGGCCGTATTGCTCTCCAGCAACAGCATCTGCCCATCTTTTGCCGCCTGCAACTTGGCCAAACTGGACGGTGCCATGTCTTCTGCAGCCTTGGTGCTGCTGCCCGCCGCAAACTCGATCTTCTTGTCCTTCAACCAAGCTTGCACCTCATCCATGCGCTTGGCGCTGGCCACCTGGGCACGCAGCTTGTCCGCAGCCGCTTGGGGTTTCTTGATCACCAACTCCTGCAGCGTATAAACACGACGCTCGGCATAGAGAGCCGGGTTGTCGGCATAAAAACGCTTGGCCTCTTCATCACCCACTTTGGGTACATCACTGACTACCAGTTCCAAAGCAGCCTGGGCCAAAATGGCGCGACGACTGGCTTCGATGGCAGCGGCAATCTCCGGTTTCTTGTCCAGCTTTTTGGCATTAGCCAGGTTGACCGCCAACTGCTCATCCACCAGTTTGGCCAGCGTTTCCAGCTTGGCCTGCGCTATGTTATCTGAACTGACTCCTTTGGCTTTTGCCAGCAGCGCAGTGAACTGCTGCTGGCTCAGCTCCTCCCCATCCACCCTGGCTACCAATTGCTTGGCGTCAGGCTCGCTGCTGCCACAGCCGGCCAACATCCCCGTCGCAAAACCCAGCAGCAACAAATAGGGCGCCAGGCGCCGCGCAAGATATAAACCTTTCATGCAGGTCCACAATAAAAGCTAGAAGCTGAAGACAGCAAGCAAGGCAAGCAAACGCGATCTGAAATCGGTGCCCGCAACATTGGAACTGCGGCTGCTTTCAGACAAGGTGGCAGACAGGCTGACCAGTTGGTAGGGCTGCCAATTGAAAGAAATTGAGGTGTCCTGCAACTGGTCTTGCCGGCCTGAGTTCGTGCCAAACGGGCTGCCTTGGTCGGTCAGCTGGCCGCTGCGGTATTGCAGGCGCATCGAAGTAATGGGGCTGATTTGCCAGACCGGCGCAATGCTGAAGCTGTCGGTCTGGGTGTAGCTGGCCGTATTGGTTTGGTAGCTGGCCAGGTCACGCTGCCAGCCGGCGGTAATGGATGTCTTGCCCGTCAGCCGCCACACCAGGCTGGCTCCCCCGCTGGTGCCGTTGAAGTCGTACTGGCTGGCACCGTCATAACGATGCTGCACATTCGCTATGTGGCCATTGAAGGTGGTGTTGCCGCTGAGCACCCAAACCAAGGACAGATCATCGGTGGTGGCGACATAGTTGCTGCTGCTGTTGCCTTGGGCGACCTGGTGAAAATAGGCCACCGAATTGCCAGAACCCAAGGCGTAGCGCACGCCTGCATTCACACCCGTAGAGTGGTTGTCAGGCTGGCCGATGACTGCGCGCTCATTTACCGTGTTGGTATTCACGGCACCCCCGGTTATCTGCCAGGGTCCGCCCAGGTCATAGGCAGCAGTCAGCACCGTGGTCTGCGTGCTGAGCTTGTTGCGCAGGTTGGGGTTGACGCTGTCGTTGGCCGAGTTCAGGGTTTCTGTACGTATGCTGCCCAATGTGCCACGCAACTGAGGGGTCAGGCTCCAGAGCCAGCTGGCATTGAAATTGGTGCCGGTGTAGTCGAAGTTGGTGGTCTTCTGGTATTGGTTGGCCACCACACTGGCGTCCAGCTCAAATCGCTGCAAACCGCTTGGCAAAGACAGGTTCACGCCTAGCGACTCTGAGGTAATGGTGTCCGACACAGGCGCCGTAGAGGCGTTGAATATGTTGTCGGTGTTGCTGACACCGAGGCTGGCACGCCACTTGATTCCGTCCTGCGTTTGCGCATAGGCACCTGCAGATCCCAAAACAAAGGCGCCTACAAAAGTGCCTACAACGAGGCGAGGACGAGTGGGTGTCATATATATCTAAAGAGCTCCGGGAATGGTGTCGCCTGATGCGTACTCGGCTGCATGCCTCAGCTTGGAGGTGCTCAGGCGCAACAGCATCAGCATGAATTTGTTGCCAAGGCGGGGGTGGTCCGCCAGCAGGGCATGAAAGCCGTCACGTGTCAGCACGCCAAAGTCACTGGGTTCGGTGGTAACGCAACTGGCATGGCGGCGGTGGTTGTCAATCAGCGACATCTCACCAATCATTTCGCCCGGTTGCATCTCATGCACCACCCGTTGTGCACCCTCGGCACCCTTCAAGATGACTGCCTTGCCGGTAACCAGAATCGCCAGAAAATCTCCTTCGTCGCCCTCACGCACCACCACGGAATCGCGGGGCACACCAAAGCATTCAAGGTATTCACTGAGCAGGGCCGTTTCCTGACGGCTGAATTCATCAAACAGGTGCTGCGGGCCCACCGCGTCGATAAATTCGCTGACAAAACCACTCACGGCGCCCAGAGGCTCCGCGGAAGGTTGCAGCTCTGCGAATTGTGATGTCATTTCAATAATGTCCCCAGTGTTAGCTGTTCAATCCCTTGCCACACCTGTCTTTACCTGCCGCATTATGCAATTGACAAATGCTGCAAAACAATAGTCCGTTGTAGCTATTAGTAGCCATATCAATACGCCTGCTGGTCCTTGGAAACCAGCTTGATGGTTCTTAGAATAATGTAGAGGTCCAGCCGCAGTGACCAGTTGCGCAGGTAATCCAGGTCGTAATCGATACGGTTCTGCATCTTGTCCAGGGTGTCGGTTTCACCACGGCAGCCATTCACCTGGGCCCAGCCCGTAATGCCGGGCTTGACCTTGTGGCGCACCATATAGCCCTTGATGAGCTTGCGGTACATCTCGTTATGCGAGACCGCATGGGGGCGCGGGCCCACAATGCTCATGCGCCCCTGCAACACGTTGATGAACTGCGGCAACTCGTCAATGGAAGTGCGGCGCAGAATGGCACCCAGCGGCGTCACCCGGCTGTCGTTCTTGGTGGCCTGGGTGACCTTGCCGCCATCTTCGGTGACGGTCATGGAGCGAAATTTATAAACCACTATTTCCTTGCCATCCAACCCATAGCGGCGCTGGCGGAAGATGGCCGGCCCCGGCGAGCCGAGCTTTACGGCAAAGAAAACCACCACCAGAATGGGCGAAATAAGCAACAGAATCAGGATGGACAACACGATATCGCTGGCACGCTTGATCATGCCGTGCCCACCCGTGAAAGGCGTCTCGCAAACCGAAATCACTGGCATGCCGCAGACAGAACCGGTGCGGCCCTGAATCAGGTCTGTCACAAACATGTCGGGCACAAAAAATATGGAAGCCGTGGTGTCTTTGAGCTCATCCAGAATTTGCAGAATGCGCGGCTGCGAGGCCATGGGTACCGACAAATAAATAAGCTGTATATCCTTCTCACGCACAAATTTTGAAAGCTGGTTCAGTTTGCCCAGCAAGCGGTAGTCACTCGACGCATCCAAGCGGTCCAAGTCACGGTCATCAAAAAAACCATAGAGCTCAATGCGTGTATAGGGCGTCTCGCCCACCCTGCTGGCCAGGGCCACACCCTGCTCATTCATGCCCACAATAATCGCCCGGCGCGGCGGCCCCTGCAGCCGCACCAAGGCTGGGGCCAGCAGGCGCAAAACCACATGGCCAGCAATCAACGCAAATGGGGAAATCGCCAACCAGGTGACAAGCACTTTGCGAGAAAACTCATGCTGGTATCCCGTGGCATAACCTGTCAGCACCAGCAGCGCTGCAGTCCAGGCCCAGCTCACCAAAATAGCCCACAGCGTTGGGCCTGCAGCCATACCAAGACGGGGCGTCCCCGGGAAAGTAATGGCAAAAACCAGCACCGACAAGATCAAATAGGGGGCGGAAAACTCCCGGTCAAAAAAGTAGGCTACGCCCCAAAGCGACAGCACCAGTATGAATGGCTCCAGGCCAATCTCAATGGCGCTGAGCAGGTTGTCCTTGCCCAGCGGGGGCTTGGTGTTCTTAGCGATGGAGGGCCGTGGCGTGCTGCCTTCAGACATCTTGCTTCACTGGCTTGGATGCAGCTGCTGGATAGGCTGCCTTGAAGTTGGACACGGCCTGCGCACGGTTGAACACATCGAGCTTCTTGAAGATGCGCTGCATGTGGTTCTTGACCGTAAACGAGCTCACGTTGAGGATGCTTCCAATCTCGCCGTTGGTCTTGCCCATGGCCACCCACTTCATGATTTCCGCTTCGCGCTCGCTCAAGACCTCACCGTCTTGCACCTCGGGCTCTGGTGGGGCTGATGCCGCGCCCACCGGATTACCCGGGTACTGGTTGGGCATCAGGTCGACTTGGCGCAGCGCTGCATCGATATAGGGCAACAGGATGCGAATGGCATTGGTCTCGTGGGCGCGCCGCTTGGGATACTGGCTGAAAAAAACATACAAGCAGTCGTGCCGGCCGCGCTGGTCACCAATGCCATGCACCAGGGCAGACTTCATCTCAGCCATGGCTGCGGCAATAGGCGCACTGCTGGCCACGCCCTCCCAAGCAAATCCGTCATGGCCCACATTCAGGGTGAAAGGGCGACGGTCTTGCACCACCCAGCGGTTGAACAGGCCAATCAGCAAAGGGGATATGGAGTCTGCCATCACGCTCTCGGAGCGCACCCCTGAGATGGCTGACACCACGTCGTAGTGGATCACCCCCAGGCGGAAATCACCCCAGGCGGCAATAAGAATGTCGTGGGGTATGTAGCGCTGCAGACCGCCTTGCAGCCAGTGCATCAGGTCAATATGCCTACGCACCCCCAGCACTTCGTGGATGAGATCGCTGAAACTAGAATAATCCTCCAGACGCAAGGGGTTTGCGTCACGCGTGAGTTTCAGCATTCAGGGGCATCCACAAATCGTATATTCATTGTGCAATGTTACCCCGTAAATGGGGGCTGGCTGAAAAGCCAGCACTCTTAGAGACGGGACTTGGCTTTATTGCGACGGTGGGCAATTGTGCCGATCAGTGCAACACCAGCCAGCACTAGCAACAACGCAGAAGGCTCCGACTCGGCCACCACTTCGGCAGCCTGTGCCACACCTGCTACCAGCAAACCAAACACTACCATCAGACGCTTCATATTATTTACTCCCGGTAGGTTCACCACTTCTGTGGCGACTTGGGGCAACTGTAAATAAAGGCCTCTTGGCCCTCAATAGGCCGAATGGACTAATCCAGGGCGGAACCCTGCACTATCATTCGCAACAAATCAGGGAAGCGTTTGCATGGATATCAGCATCATCATCGTCAGCTACAACACTGAAAACCTGTTGCACGAAGTGGTGTCCAGGCTGCGTGCGGCATCCGTGGGCTTGCAGACCGAGATTATTTTTGTGGACAACGCGTCACGCGACGCATCGGTAGAGGTACTGCGCCGCGATTTCCCTGACTGCCAACTCATCGTCAATACACAGAACGTGGGCTTCGGGCGGGCCAACAACCAGGCGCTGGCTCTGGCGACCGGACGCACCATCCTGCTAGTGAATACCGATGCCTTCGTGGAAGAAAACACACTCACCAGCACACTTGCGTATATGGACGCCCATCCGCGGTGCGGCATTCTCGGCGTGCGTTTGGAAGGACGTGATGGCGTGCTGCAGCCCTGCGCACGCTACTTCCCTACCCCCTGGAACAACTTCCTGCTGCAAACCGGCCTGAACCGTGTCTTCAAGAACGTGCAGATGGTGGATGACATGGACTGGGCACATGACAGCGTGCGCAGCTGTGATTGGGTCGTAGGTTGCTACTACTTGGTGCGGCGCGAAGTCATCGACCAGGTCGGCCTGTTTGATCCGCGCTACTTTTTATATTTGGAAGAAGTTGACCACTGCTTTGCCGCCAAAAAGGCAGGCTGGGATGTGGTGTTCTATCCTCACACCACAGTGATTCACCTGGGAGGTGAAAGTGCCAAGTCGGACGGAGCCATAAGCAAAAGCGGGCGCCAGTTGGAAGCCTTGCAGACTGAGAGCACGCTGCTTTATTTCCGCAAGAACCATGGGCTGGCGGCTGCCATTGCAAACTTGTTGCTGAGCACCGTCGGGACAGTGGTGCAAGTGCTCAAGAGCACGCTCAAGGGCACGCGGCCCGTTGGATTTGCGGATGCCTGGCACCGCACTGCCCTGCAATGGTCGCTTTGGGTGCGCACGCGTTGGGGAGCGCATCCCACGCGCTAAACCATCCATTTCATAGGTTCCAAGTGATACGGCAATCCATGCTTGGTATTCAAACGCTTCTGTGCCTTCGGACGTATTGCCTGTTCAAAAGTCTCCTTTTGGTAGCACTTATGTAACGACGTTGCCTCATTCAGGCCTCACACGCATACCTGCTTTTCAAAGTCACTAAAATATCGATCATATTTTGAGACGAGGAGGCAACATTGATGAATATAGAAGAATTACTACATACATTATTCTCATCAATCAAAATTCAAGGCAACGACATTGCAACAACTAGTTTCTCAAAAATAGAGCCTTTGCCCCCACAGTCCAATCGCTGCGCCGATACACCAGACCTTTTTCATATCTTTAATTTGCATGGTGCGTGCTCGCATGTACTGCATGTGTCAAGCGATCTGGCCCCACAGACAAAAGCTGACGAAGCTCGACGAATTCTGACCATTGAAGAGGCTTCAACCACATTATCTACACATATTTTGAAACCAGTATGCCATGGCTTCATTGGTGAAAAATCATTTGCGATTTATCCCCAAAAGCAGGGATTCAACTCCACATTTGAAGCGAAAATCAGAAAACTGCAGTTGAGATCAGAAATCTTGCAATGCTTGATGGACATTGCAGAAGCCAGTTGCCAAGAAGTTCCCGCGAATCGAGCCAGGGAAATTGTGTTCAGCCGATTTACCTGGCTTACCAGCACCCTTAGCTGGAGTGCCGTTCAGGCAATAGTTGAAAAGGGAAAATCAGAATTGGAGAATGGCAACTGGCATCCGCGCTTTGCACTTGATCACAATGACGTGCTGTATGGAAATATTGTCACAGACAACAAGTGGCCGAATACCGGAAACTACTATTTTACAAACTGGGTAGGCGCCAATACATTTGGATTTGGCGTACATGACATATTGTCTTTTTCAATATCTGCAGGATACAGCAAAGCACATATATCAAAAACACTTTCCAAGCTTGCAGACAAAATGGAAGTAAGCCGCCATCATTTAATTTATCAGTACATGCTGAGCATGGGCGAACTATCGGTTAATTTAAATGATTTTCCAGTTTATCGATATGCAAAAAAAATAGCACTTGAATTGGATTATTTGACTCAATCAAGCTGAGCTGCCTGCGTTATTTTTTTGACAATTTTTTCAGCGTTGAATTACCCTGAATCAGTCCGAGGTTTGTGCAAAAAAATACTTCTGCCGCATTTCAACAAGCATTGGCTCCAAATCCTTATCGAAGTCACCACTTCGACTTTCTACAAGAGGACGCCATGGCCAAGACTCATTTCTCAACTTTAGTTTTGCGACATACTCATCAAGACGACCGACAACATGAGCGGGTGATCCAATAACAATCTCCCCTTCATTCACGTTTCTTCTTACGACGGCACCAGCTCCAACGATTGCATTGGGCCCAATGGAAACACCGGGACAAATTATTGCACCGTGGCCTACAAATACATTATCCTTGAGAGTTACCGGTCCAACACTATCTAATTTAGTACCGAGCGCTCGATTAATCATATTAACCGAGCCGTCGTGCCCCAATATAGTACAGTCAGACAATCGAACATTATTCCCCATGCACAAATATCCAGGGTCAGTTATGGAGGCTCTTGGGCTTACATAACAATCATCACCCATCTTGTATATAAGTCGCCCGCTCTTCAAATAAAGGGCCCAAGCAACCCCATCCCTGGCGCTCAATATTAGATAAAGCCTTCTGAAAAGCCCACCACGCGATGGAATATTAAGCAGAATGGAAAGTAATATTTTTCTTAAATTCATTCAATTGTCGGAGAATTAAATTAGGCTATTTCCATTCACTTTCAACATATCAAGCGCTGGAGTAGACAGATGAATCTTAGCACGCGTCTTTAACATAAATTAATGGACAGGCGCATGCAAAAGTAGAGATCGTCTCCCCAGACCCCAAAATCGGTCGATGCGCACATCTTAGGGGCATGGGCTTTGCGCCGTATCAATGGGCTAAATTTATCCGCGAGCGCAGCCGCCAGCAAAACCATCTCCTATGCCATGTATATTGCACCCCACGCAAGTAACAAACTTCAGACAGCTGAATCCCCCCATGACAATCTTCGTAACCGGCGGCGCAGGCTTCATCGGCAGCAACTTCGTACTGGACTGGCTGGCTGGCTCGAACGAGACAGTCGTCAACATCGACAAACTCACCTACGCTGGCAACCTGGAAAACCTGGCATCCCTGCAAAGCAACCCCAAGCATGTTTTTGTGCAAGGCGACATTGGCGATGCCGCGCTGATGAACCAGTTGCTGACCCAGCACCAGCCGCGCGCTGTGCTGAACTTCGCAGCAGAGAGCCATGTGGACCGCAGCATCCATGGGCCCGGTGAATTCATCCAGACCAATATCGTCGGCACCTTTCACCTGCTGGAGTCCGTGCGCGCTTATTGGGGAAGCCTGGCAACAGAGGCCAAGGCCGCATTTCGCTTCCTGCATGTTTCCACCGACGAGGTCTACGGTTCGCTGGCCAAGACCGATCCTGCGTTCGCCGAGACCAACCGCTATGAGCCCAACAGCCCGTATTCGGCCAGCAAGGCTGCCAGCGACCATCTGGTGCGGGCCTACCACCACACCTATGGTCTGCCGGTGCTGACCACCAATTGCTCGAACAACTACGGTCCCTACCACTTCCCGGAAAAGCTGATTCCGCTGATGATCGTCAACGCCCAGGCGGGCAAGCCGCTGCCGGTGTATGGCGACGGCCAGCAGATTCGCGACTGGCTGTATGTGAAAGACCATTGCAGCGCCATTCGCCGCGTGCTGGAGGCCGGCAAGCTGGGCGAAACCTATAACGTGGGCGGCTGGAACGAGAAGCCCAACCTGGAAATCGTGCACACCGTGTGCGCCCTGCTGGACGAGCTCAAGCCCCGTGCCGACGGTAAGCCCTACAAGGAACAGATCACCTATGTGACCGACCGCCCGGGCCACGACAGGCGCTATGCGATTGATGCCAGCAAGATCGAACGCGAACTGGGCTGGAAACCGGCCGAGACCTTTGAGACAGGCATCCGCAAGACCGTGCAGTGGTACCTGGACAACCCGGCCTGGGTAGCCAATGTGCAGAGCGGCGGCTACCGCGAATGGGTCAGCAAGCAATACGGCGCGGCCCCATGAAAATCCTGCTTCTGGGCTGCCGAGGCCAGGTGGGCTGGGAACTGCAGCGTGCACTCAGCCCCTTGGGCGAGTTGCTGGCCCTGGGTTCGCAAAGCAGCAGCAATCCGCAGGGGCTGTGCGGCAATCTGACCGATCTGGCGGGCCTGGCCCGCACCGTGCAGACCGTGCGGCCCGATGTCATTGTGAATGCCGCTGCGCATACTGCGGTGGACAAAGCCGAATCCGAGCCCGAATTGGCCCGCACCATCAACGCCGCGGCGCCCGGCGTGCTGGCGGATGAGGCGCACAAGCTCGGCGCCTGGCTGGTGCATTACTCCACCGACTATGTGTTCAACGGCAGCGGCAACATGCCCTGGCGCGAAGGTGATGCCACCGGCCCCTTGAGCGTCTATGGCCAGACCAAGCTCGAAGGTGAGCAAGTCGTGGCACGCAACCCGCGCCACCTGATTTTTCGTACCAGCTGGGTCTATGCGGCGCGCGGCGGCAACTTCGCCAAGACCATGTTGCGACTCGCCGGTGAACTCGAGAGTCTGAGCGTGATTGACGACCAAATTGGCGCCCCCACCTCCGCCGAGCTTCTGGCAGACGTCACCAGCCATGCGCTGCGCGCTGCCCTGCAGGATGCCTCCCTGGCCGGCCTCTACCACTGTGTGGCCGCTGGCCAGACCAGCTGGCACGGCTATGCCCGCTATGTACTGGAGACAGCACAAGGCCTGGGCTGGTCGCTCAAAGCCGGGCCAGAGCAAGTGGCCGCCACCAGCACGGCCAACTACCCCACTCCGGCCCAAAGGCCGCTGAATTCGCGCCTCAACACCTCCAAGCTGCAACAGACCTTTGACCTGGCCATGCCGCCTTGGCAGGCAGGTGTGGCGCGCATGCTGACCGAAATCACAGGGAAAACATAAGACCATGACAACGACCAAAGCCCGCAAGGGCATCATCCTGGCCGGTGGCTCCGGCACCCGCCTCTATCCGGCAACGCAAGTGGTCAGCAAGCAATTGCTGCCCATCTACGACAAGCCCATGATTTACTACCCGCTCACCGCCTTGCTGCTGGCCGGCATACGCGAGGTGCTGGTGATCTCCACGCCGCAAGACACGCCGCGCTTTGAGCAGCTTCTGGGCAATGGCAGCCTGTGGGGCATCCATATCCAGTACGCAGTGCAGCCTTCGCCCGATGGCCTGGCCCAGGCCTTTTTGATCGGCGAGCAGTTCCTGGATGGCGCGCCCAGTGCCCTGGTGCTGGGTGACAACATTTTTTACGGCCACGATTTCGCCGCCCTCTTGAAGAACGCCAACAGCCAGACCCGGGGTGCCACCGTGTTTGCCTATGCAGTGAATGACCCCGAGCGCTATGGCGTGGTGGAGTTTGACGCACAGGGCCATGCCATCAGCCTGGAAGAAAAGCCCGCCCAACCCAAGAGCCGCTACGCCGTGACCGGCCTGTATTTCTACGATGCCCAGGTGGTGGAGCTGGCCAAGCAGGTCAAGCCCAGCGCCCGTGGCGAGCTGGAAATCACCGACCTCAACCGCCTCTACCTGGAACGGGGCCAGCTTGATGTGCAGACCATGGGCCGTGGCTACGCCTGGCTGGACACGGGCACGCACGAATCCATGCTGGAAGCCAGCCAGTTCATCTACACCATTGAAAACCGCCAGGGCCTCAAGGTGGCAGCCCCTGAAGAAGTGGTGTGGCGCCATGGCTGGATCGACAACGCACAGTTGGAGAAGCTGGCGCAACCCTTGGCCAAGTCGGGCTACGGCAAATACCTACTGCGGCTCTTGAAAGAGACGGTGTACTGATGAAGGCGACCCCAACCGCAATCGCTGACGTGGTGCTGCTGGAGCCCAAGGTCTTTGGCGACGACCGCGGCTTCTTCTTCGAGAGCTTCAACCAGCGTGCCTTTGAGGCCGCCACCGGCGTCAAGACCCGCTTTGTGCAAGACAACCACTCCAAGTCCGCCCAGGGCGTGCTGCGCGGCCTGCACTACCAGGTGCAAAACGCCCAGGGCAAGCTGGTGCGGGTGGTGCAGGGAACCGTGTTTGACGTGGCGGTGGACATCCGCAAAGGCTCTCCCACCTTTGGCAAATGGGTAGGTGAAATTCTCAGTGGCGACAACAAGCGCCAGCTCTGGGTACCTGCCGGCCTGGCGCATGGTTTCTTGGTGCTAAGCGAAAGCGCAGAGTTTCTGTACAAGACCACCGACTACTACGCCCCCGAGCATGAGCGCTGCATTGCCTGGAACGACCCCACCTTGGCGATAGACTGGCCCCTGGATGGCATGGTACCCAGGCTCTCTGCCAAAGATGCACAGGGAGCAGCGTTTACATTCGAGGGTCAATAAGCGATGATTGCAAAACCCATTCCCCCAAGGAAAACGCTGTAACCAATGGCTGCTTCAGTCGACTCCCTATTGCAAGACAACAGCGCCATCGCGCTTCCCGGCCTGGGTCGGGCCATGGTCGCCGCCGGCAAGCTGGGGCAAAAGGCTGCTGAAGAGGTTTACAGCAAATCCATCGCCAACAAGAGTAGCTTTATCTCGGAGCTGGTGGGCTCGGGCATTGTGTCCGCCTCCGACCTGGCCCACACCCTCTCGCTGGCTTTTGCCGCCCCCCTGGTCAACCTGGATGCCCTGGATCCCCAGCGCCTGCCCAAGGGCCTGCTGGACAACAAGACCTGCCAA
>Ga0228700_1001670_pt1 | contig 13584 bp, 12 predicted proteins | sample McNCre317_Aug_MG_FD_178019 | JGI IMG/M metagenome (GOLD analysis project Ga0228700, IMG submission 178019) | Freshwater microbial communities from McNutts Creek, Athens, Georgia, United States - 3-17_Aug_MG | ecosystem: Environmental > Aquatic > Freshwater > Creek | place: USA: Georgia...
GACTGGAACAAATCGTTCTACCAGATCCTGACCAATTCCAGCGGCAAGGAGGCCTGGCCCATCAGCGGCGCCACCTTCATCCTGATGCATGCCAAGCAGGACAAGCCGGCCAATGGCGGCGAGGTGCTGAAGTTCTTCAACTGGGCCTACACCAACGGCGCAAAGACCGCCTCCGACCTGGACTACGTGCCGCTGCCGGCCCCGGTGATCGCCATGATCCAGAAGTCCTGGGGCGAGATCAAGGACGGCGCGGGCAAGCCCATCGCCTTCAAGTAAGCACGGCTGCCATGCGAAACATGCCCGCGGTCCTGGTGGTGGAGGACGAGCCCGCCATTGCCGAACTGATTGCGGTCAACCTGCGCCACAACGGCTTTCGTACCACCTGGGTGCCAGACGGCGGTGCCGCCCAGCGCGAGCTGGAGGCCGCCGTGCCCGATCTGATCCTGCTGGACTGGATGCTGCCGGGTGACAGCGGCCTGGTGCTGGCCCAGCGCTGGCGCGCCCATGCACGGACCAAGGAAGTGCCCATCATCATGCTCACCGCGCGTGGTAGCGAGGCTGACCGCGTGGCCGGTCTGGATGCCGGTGCCGACGACTACATAGCCAAGCCCTTTTCCACCCGGGAGCTGCTGGCGCGGGTGCGCGCGGTGCTGCGGCGCAAGGCGCCCGAGCCGGTGGGTGATGCCATCAGCATCGCCGGGCTGACGCTGGACCCGGCCACCTACCGCGTGAGCTTCAGAGACCAGCCGCTCAAGCTGGGGCCCACCGAATTCAAGCTGCTGCATTTCCTCATGGGCGCGGCCGAGCGGGTGCACAGCCGTGCGCAGCTGCTGGACCGGGTCTGGGGTGACCATGTCTACATCGAGGAGCGCACGGTGGACGTTCACGTCAAGCGCCTGCGCCTGGCCCTGGGCCCGGCGGGCACCTTGGTGGAAACCGTGCGCGGCGCCGGCTACCGCCTGACGGCCCAGCCCCTGGTGCCGCCGCCCGGGCTGGACGACCGCACCCTTGCCTAGTCGCGCAGAAAGCTGCCCGGCTCGGGCGGCTGCAGGCCGCGCTCCAGGGGGGCCTCGTCCTTGAGCGCCACCCCCGAGAGCTGGCGCGCATGGGCCTGCGTCAGCAGGTGGTGCAGCTTGTAGGCGGCCTGCTCCACAGTCAGGCCGGCCGGGCGCACATTGGAGATGCAGTTGCGCTGGGCGTCGACCAGGCCCGGGCGCGGCATCCAGCTAAGGTACAGGCCCATGCTATCGGGTGAACTCAAGCCCGGGCGCTCACCAATCAGCACCACCACCGTCTTGGCTCCCAGGAGCGCACCGACCTCGTCGCCAATGGCCACCCGGCCCTGCTGCACCACGCACAGGGGCGCGATGCGCCAGCCGGCCTGTTCCAGCCAGGGATGCAGGGCCTGCAAAAAGGGTGGGGCGTTCTGCGTGATGGCATGGGCCGAGAGGCCGTCGGCCACCACCAGGGCCAGGTCATAGTGGCATTCGCCTTCGCTGGCAGCGGGCTGGTAGAGGGCTTGCAGATGCGCGCGCGAGGCGGCGTCCAGGCGGCGCCCCAGGTCGGGCCGCTGCAGGTACTGCAGGCGGTCGGCCGCCGCGCTGTGCAGGCACAAGGCCGGCTGGCGCGGACCGGGCAGGGCGGTGTCCAGCAAGGGCGCCAGTGCTGCGCAGTCCAGCGCCTGGTGCACCGCGTCGCGCGCCCGCGCATGGGCCATCTGAAACGCCAGATGGGCCTCGGTGGGCTGGCTGACGCCGGCGCGGCCCAGGGCGATGCGCGCATCGGTGAAGCGGCGCAGCACCGACCAGGGGTTGGCCACCACGCCGGGTGCGGGTGGCAGGCTGCTGCCGGGTGCAGCGTCGTCGCCTGGGAAGGAGGGTTCCAGCGCTTGCATGGCACGCCTTAGGCCAGGCGCCGCAGCGCGTTGTGAAAAGCCGAGGGCAGGCCCTCGTGCAGGTGAAAGCCGTCTTCACGCTGGAAAATTTCCATGTGCTGCAGCCAGGCCTCGAACTCGGGTGCAGGGCGCAGGCCCAGCACGCGACGGGCATAGAGCGCGTCGTGGAAGGAGGTGGTCTGGTAGTTCAGCATGATGTCGTCCGAGCCGGGTATGCCCATTACAAAGCTGCAGCCGGCCACGCCCAGGAGCGTGAGCAGCACGTCCATGTCGTTCTGGTCGGCCTCTGCATGGTTGGTGTAGCAGACATCGCAGCCCATGGGCAGGCCCAGCAGCTTGGCGCAGAAGTGGTCTTCCAGGCCGGCGCGGATGATCTGCTTGCCGTCATACAGGTACTCCGGGCCAATGAAGCCCACCACCGTGTTCACCAAAAGCGGCTTGAAGTGGCGTGCCACCGCATAGGCGCGCGCCTCGCAGGTCTGCTGGTCCATGCTATGGTGGCCACCGGCCGAGAGCGCACTGCCCTGGCCGGTCTCGAAATACATCACGTTGTCGCCCACCGTGCCGCGATGCAGCGAGAGTGCGGCGCTGCGCGCCTCGGCCAGCAGCGCCAGGTCGATGCCGAAGCTGCGGTTGGTGGCCTCGGTGCCGCCGATCGACTGAAACACCAGGTCCACCGGCGCGCCGCGCGCAATCGCCTCGATGGTGTTGGTGACATGGGTGAGCACGCAGGACTGGGTGGGAATGGCGTAGCTGCTGATGAGCTCGTCCATCATGCGCACCAGCTTGATCACCTGGGGCACGTTGTCGGTGGCCGGGTTGATGCCGATCACCGCATCGCCACTGCCATAGAGCAGGCCGTCCAGGATGCTGGCGGCAATGCCGGTGCTGTCATCGGTGGGGTGGTTGGGCTGCAGCCGGGTCGAAAGCCGCCCGGGCAGGCCGATCTGGTTGCGAAAGGCGCTGTGCACCCGGCACTTCCTGGCCACCAGGATCAGGTCCTGGTTGCGCATGATCTTGGACACCGCTGCCGCCATTTCGGGCGTGAGGCCGGGTGCCAGCAGGGCCAGGGTGCTGCTGTCCACCGCATCACCGAGCAGCCAGTTGCGAAAGTCTCCCACCGTGAGGTGGCGCACCGGCGCAAAGGCCGCCGCCACATGGCTATCCTGGATGAGGCGGGTGACCTCGTCCGCTTCATACGGCACCAGGGCCTCTTGCAGAAAGCGCGCCAGCGGCAGCTCGGCCAGGGCCATCTGCGCGGCCGCGCGCTCTTCGGCACTGGCAGCGGCCACGCCGGCCAGGCGGTCGCCCGAACGCTCGGGCGAGGCCTTGGCCAGCAGGTCTTTGAGGTCTGCAAAGGCGTAGGTCTTGCTGCCTACGCGGTGGAAATAAGAATGGCCGGACATGCCCGGCCTGCAAGCAGTTTACGTACCAGCGCGGTGCTGCAGGGCGCGGCGTGGCGCCCGGCCGTCAGGCTGCTGACAGCCCCGGGGCCTTTGTGCACCGCACTGGGGCGCAGGTGCTCAGTAGCGGTACACGCCCTGGCCGGTCTTGCGGCCCAGGCGGCCGGCGGCCACCATTTCCTTGAGCAGGGGGCAGGCGCGGTACTTGCTGTCGCCGAACTCGGCAAGGTACACGTCCATCACGGCCAGGCACACATCCAGGCCCACCATATCGGCCAGGGCCAGCGGGCCTATGGGCTGGTTGCAGCCCAGCTTCATGCCGGCGTCAATGTCCTCGGGCGTGGCCAGACCCTCAGACAGCACGAAGAAGGCTTCGTTGATCATGGGCACCAGAATGCGGTTCACCACAAAGCCGGGGGCGTTCTTCACCGTAATCGGCGTCTTGCCCAGGGCCAGGGCCATGGCCTGCACGGCGGCGTGGGTGGCGTCGCTGGTCTGCAGGCCGCGGATGATCTCCACCAGGGCCATCATGGGCACCGGGTTGAAGAAGTGCATGCCGATGAAGCGCTCGGCGCGCGCAGTGACGGCCGCCAGCTTGGTGATGGAGATCGAAGAGGTGTTGGAGGCGATGATCACCTCGGGCGGCAGGAGCGCATCGAGCTGTTTGACGATCTTCACCTTGAGCTCGTAGTTTTCGGTGGCGGCCTCGATCACCAGCTGCGCGCGCTGAAGGTCTTCGTAGGCGGTGCTGCCCTGGATGCGGGCCAGCGCCGCGTCGCGCTCGGCGCCGGTGAGCTTTTCTTTCTTGATCAGGCGCTCCAGGCTGCCGCTGATGGTGGACAGGCCCCTGTCCACGGCAGCCTGGTTGATGTCGACCATGATGACCTGCAAACCGCTGACAGCGCAGGCCTGGGCAATGCCGTTGCCCATGGTGCCCGCGCCAATGATGCCTACCGTTTCAATTTTCATGCTGCTGCCTTGTGAGTGGGGTTGTATGGTGCGCGGCATTGTGCCAGCCCTTCCCTGGGCGCCAGCTTACTGGGCGCAGCCCGCCAGCGCAGGGCTGTGCTTAGGCGGGTACCGGCTTTTTGGCCACCGGGCCACCCACGCGCAGGCTCAAGGCCCCGGCCTTGCGCGGGCCCGCAGCCTCGTCGCCGGGGGCCTGCGGCACGCTGCACTGGGCCCGCAGGGCCTGCACCCGTGCCCGCAGTGCATCGCCATCGCTGATCTTGGCGCTGTAGCGCAGCAGCACCTGGTCGGCCGAATCCACCAGCTTGGTGTTGAGCGTCTCCTGGCCGCGCGCCAGCAGCTCCACCACGGCACCGCCGGGGTTGCCGCGCAGGCTCAGTGACATGGCGTACTCGGCGTACTTGATGACCTGGGCATTGCCGGCCCGCACCTGCTCGGCGTAGGGCGGGTGGGCATGCGAGGCGCCGGCCAGCAGCTCGGTGAGCGAGCGGCTGGAACAAAAACGCAGGGCCAGCTGGGCTATCACGCCCTCCACCTCTTCAAGCTGGATGGAGCTCTTGGCCATGTAGGCCAGGAGGCTGATCAGGTTGGAGGCCGACTCGAAGTCAAAGCCGGGCTGGCGGATCTCCTGGCACATGGCGCGCACCGCCTCCACCGCCTGCGCCACCTGGTGGTGCACCAGCAGCGACAGGGTGGCCACCACCCGGGCCAGGCGGCGTGGGCGCTCCAGCTTGGGGTATTTTTCGATCACCCGGTCGAAGTCGCTCACGCAGTGGTGCAGGCCCTTGCGGTTGGCCTGCTCGCAGTAGACAAAAGCCAGCAGCACCAGCGACTGGAAGTCAAACATCTTGGACTCCAGCCCCATGCGCACGGTGCGGCGCAGGGCCCGTTCGGCCTCTTCGGTGTGGCCGGCATAGAAGGACATCACGGCCACGCTTTGCAGGCGGCCGATGGAGGCCGGCGTGAGCGTATGCGCCATCTTGTAAGTGGCCAGCGCATCTTCGAACTTGCCCAGCTCGAACTGTGCCCGGCCCATCACGTCATAGGCGTCGACGAACTTGGGGTCGTCCTTGATCATGGTGTCCAGCACGCTGACCGCGGCCGATACCTGGCCGCTGTCGAGCATGGAGCGGGCCACACCCAGGCGCGCCCACGGCAGGGTCTTGGCCTTAATCACGGCCTCGTACAGGGTCTTGGCGCCCAGGGGGTCGTCCAGGCGCAGCAGCAGCTCGGCACCGATGCGCGCGGCATACAGCCAATAGGGCGCGCGGGTTTCAAAGCGCTGCAGGCAGAGCTTGGCCGCGGCTGCGAAGTCGTTGTTTTCGATGGCGCTGAAGATGCCCTGCAATGCCACCTTGCGCTGGCGTGCCTGCATCAGGCGTTCGGCCAGCTGCGAGGGCTTGTGGGGCTTGAGCAGGTAGCCGTCCAGCGCCGACTCGGCGGCTTCGGCCACCTTGGCATAGGTGGCTTCGCCGGTGATCATCACAAACACGGTGGAGAAGGGCAGCAGCTGGTTGCGCCGCAGGTCATCCAGCAGGTCCTGGCCGGAGGCCGCGTCACCGTGGAAATGCAGCTCGCACAGCACGAAATCAAAGGGCTGGTACTCCAGGTGGCGCCGGGCATCGGCGATGCGCCCGCACTGCACCACGGTCTTGACGCCAAAGTCGCGCAGCTGCGCCGTCAGGATGGAGCGCATACCCGGGTTGCCCTCCACCACCAGTGCACGGGTGTTGGAGACATCTTCACCGAGGAGTGCCATGTTTATCCCTGGAGCTTGTCAAACGTGATTTTTCGCATGCCCATGCAGTGTAGTGAGCGCATACGCTCGGCTCCCTTGTTTTCGTATTGATGAGTGATTAATTTATCAAGGAGCCACTGATGGAGCAACTGGCAAGACACATGATTTCCGGCGGCCTGCTGAGCTGCCTGCTGCTGGCCAGCATGGCCCAGGGCGCACCCCTGGGTGGTGTGGTCGGCCTGCAGTCCACCCTGGCGGGCGGCAATGAGGTGCCGCCCAACACCAGCACCGCCACCGGCAGCCTGGACGCCACCTTCAACCAGGACAGCCGCGTACTCAACTACAGCCTTAGCTACAGCGGTCTTAGCGGGCCTGCCAAGGGCGGGCATTTCCATGGGCCTGCCCTGGCGGGCGCCAATGCCGAGGTGGTGCTGCCCCTGATTGAAGGCCTGCAGAGCCCGATCAAGGGAACGGCCATCCTCACGCCCAGCCAGGCCGCCGACCTGCTGGCCGGCCGCTGGTATGTGAACCTGCATACCGCTGCCCATCCCGGCGGGGAGATCCGCGGGCAGGTCGGTGTGAGGTAATAGGGCCCCCACGCTTTTCACTGCGTGCAATGCGCGGCAGGTATTGCGCGGTGGTGGGCCGGACATAATGTCCGCCATGCATCCGCCCATTCGCTCGCGCCGCCGTCTTTTGTACCGCCTGGGGGCCAGCGCCGGTCTTCTGCCGGTGCTGGCCACGCTGGAGCAGGCCCTGGCCGCGCAGGGGCCGGCGCCGCGCATGCCCAGCATCTTTGTGGGCCACGGCAGCCCCATGAACGCGCTGGCGGACAACGCCTATGCACGCCGCCTGCAGCGCTGGGGCAGCCAGATCGGGCGGCCGCGCGCCATCCTGGTGGTCTCGGCACACTGGCTGACGCGCGGCGGCACCGCGGTGGCCACGGTGCTGCAGCCCGAGACCATCCACGATTTTTCCGGTTTCCCGCCGGCGCTGGCGAACATGCAGTACCCGGCCAAGGGGGCGCCCCAGCTGGCGCAGCAGACGGTGGAGCTGCTGGGCGCATTCAAGGCCCAGCCCAGCCAGGCCTGGGGCCTGGACCATGGTGCCTGGACTGTGCTGCACCACCTGTATCCGCAGGCTGATGTGCCGGTGTTCCAGGTGTCGATCGATTACGCGCAAGGGCCGGCCTACCACTTTGCCGTGGGCCGCGAACTGGCTGGCCTGCGCGAGCGCGGCGTGCTGATCCTGGGCAGCGGCAATGTGGTGCACAACCTGCGCGCGACTGAAGACAGCGAAGCCCTGCTGCCGCGCGCCAGCACCGCCTGGGCCCAGGACTTTGACGATGCGGTAAAGGCCGCCCTGGCCGCAGGCGCCGTGGAAGCCCTGAAGGACTACCGCAACCTGCACGCCTCCCACGCCGCAGCCGTGCCCACCCCCGACCACTACTGGCCCCTGCTCTACGCACTGGGTGCCGCCGGCTTCAGCGAACGCCCCAGCTTTCCCTTCGAGGGTTTCCAGAACGGCACCATCAGCATGCGCTGCGTCCAATGGGGGTGAATGTGGCCCCCACGCTTTTCACTTCGTGTAGCTCCCTGCCCCCCGAGGGGGCCCTCGCGGCTTGGGGCGGCCCTGCGCCGCTCAAGGTATTCGCCGCCTAGGTGGCGTGTCGCTTGGCGACCCGCCACTTGGCTGCATACGATTAGAGGGCCTTGACGGTCAGGATTGGGCAGTCGATCTCCATCAGGATTTCCTGGGCCATGCTGCCCATGATGAGCTTGCCCACGGCGCTTCGGCGGCGCAGGCCGATCACCAGGAAGGAGACGTTGTGGCTGGCGACCAGGTCGGCCAGTTCTTCGACCGCGTTCTTGCCGCGCACGAACTGCTTGAACTCGGCCTGAATGCCCGAGACGGAAATCAGCTGCTCCACGCGCTCCACGTCGGTGGCGTCGGCGCGCGACAGGTCTTCACCGCTGCCGCCAGGCGTGGCGTTCACCACGATCAGGTTTTCCTTGCTGGCGCGTGCCAGTTCAATGCCTTTGTCCAGGGCGGCCTGGCCTTCGGGACGGGGAACATAGGCGACGAGAATGGTCATGAATCTTTACTCCGGTCAATGGGATAGTGTGTGTGGGCAAAGCATAGCCATCCCCAGATTTTTGCCCTTGACGTAGGTCATGCCTTGGCGCGGTGTCTTGCGGCGCTCTGGCGGGCATGCAGGGGCCTGCACGCGGCCTGTCCGCCCGCCCTATTGCCGGGCCAGGTACACGCCCCACACGGTCAGCGCCATGCCCAGCAGGGCCAGGGGTGACAGGGTGTTGTCAAACAGCAGCCAGGCAAACAGCGCGGTGCTGGGCGGTACCAGGTAGAACAGGCTGGCCACATTGACCGAGCTGCTGTGGCGTATGAGCCAGTTCAGCAGGCTGACCGCGCCGATGGACAGCACCAGCACCAGCCAGCCCAGGGCGAATAACAGCTCGCCCGTCCAGTCGATCCGAAAGTGCTCGGTGGCCAGTGCTGCCAGACCGGTGACCACGGTGGTGGGCAGAAACTGCGCCACCGCGCCGCTGCGCCAGTCAAACACCGGGCAGAACTTCTTCTGGTACAGGGTGCCTGCGGTAATGCCCAGAAGCGCCACCACGGCCGGCACCAGCGCAGCCAGCCCGAACTCCTGGCCCAGCTTGCCCGAGAGCACCAGGGCCACGCCCAAGAGGCCCAGCAGCAGGCCGCTCCACTGGCGCCGGCTTACGCTGGCGCCCAGAAAGTAGCCGGCACCCAGCGCCGTCAGCAGGGGCTGCAGGCCCACCACCAGGCTGGCCAGACCGGCCGGCAGCCCCAGCGAGATGGCCACGAACACCCCACCCAGGTAGATGCCGTGCACCAGCAGGCCGGCCACGCCAATATGGAACCAGGACCGCAGGCCCTGCGGCCAGGGCGCGCGGCTGAGGGTGGCGATCAGGGTCATGCAGACCAGCACGGCGCTGTAGCGGATCAGCAGGAAGGTCAGGGGCTCTATATGGGGCAGGCCCAGGCGCGCACCGATGAAGCCGGTGGACCACAGGACGACAAAGAGAAAGGGCAGAAAACGGGCAGAGCGGCTGGACATGGAAAGGCGCGCAGGGCGGGGCACACACAAAGAGGGCAGAGCATACCGTGCAGGCGTGCCGGGCCCGCAGGTTGGGCCTGGCGCCCTGTCTGCATGGCCCTTGATCAGGCTCAAGTGCGGCCCCGGGCCCCGGTTCCACAATCATTTCCAGTACTTTGCCTGATGGAGAACCTATGACCCAAGAATCCCAGTCCAAACCAGCAGCCCCGGCTGCGGCCGCCCAACCCTTTCAGGCCCTGGATGCCTGCCACCTGCAGATCCAGCTGCACCTGGTCGAACTGGAGCGCATGGCCAAGCACATGCAGAGCACGGGTCTGGACCAGGCCGACCGCAAGCTGGCGGGCACCATCGAGGCCTATTTCTCCACCACCTCGCGCGCGCACCACGAACAGGAAGAGACGCTGGTCTTCCCGCCCCTGCTGGCCAGCGCCAGCGAGGACATCAAGGAGGCTGTGCGCAGCCTGCAGCAGGACCACGGCTTCATTGAAGAAAACTGGATCGAGCTGGCCCCCCAGCTGCGTGGCATTGCCGAGGGCAATGACTGGTTTGACACCGCCGAGTTCCAGCACAACGTGTCGGTCTTCCTGGAGCTGATGCACGGCCACATTGCGCTGGAAGAGTCGCTCATCTTCACCGAGTCCAAGGCCATGTGGGCCGAGGCCGTGGCCAAGCGCCGCCCGCGCTGAAGCGTGTCTGCCGGGCTCTGGCACGGTGTTGCAAGGCGTTATGCAAGACCGTACATAGCCCAAAATGTCGCACATGGCACATGGCACAAGAGCCCGATGCGGCATGGCACAGATGCGTTGTATCTAATTGGAACAGCGCTCTGAAACAGCCGTGTTGCAAAAAGCGTGGGGCTAGCCTCTGAAAATATAAATAGCCAATGAAATCAACAACTTGAAAACATTGGCACGAGGTTGGCACAGGTCTTGAGAGTAGAGATGCACCCGCAAGGGACCCCGCAAACTCTTTTCAACTCTGGAGACTCGAACATGATCTATGCCTTCCCCGGTGCAGCCGGTGCCAAGATTGCCTACAAGGCGCAATACAACAACTTCATCGGCGGCAAGTGGGTTGCACCTGTCAAGGGCCAGTACTTTGACGTCATCACGCCCGTGACCGGCAAGGTCTACACCCAGGCTGCCCGCTCCACGGCAGAAGACGTTGAACTGGCGCTGGACGCAGCCCATGCCGCAGCCGATGCCTGGGGCAAGACCGACGCCGCCAGCCGCGCCAACATCCTGCTGAAGATTGCTGACCGCATTGAAGCCAACCTCGAGCTGCTGGCCTATGCAGAAACCGTGGACAACGGCAAGGCCATCCGCGAAACGCTGAACGCCGACATCCCGCTGACCATCGACCACTTCCGCTACTTCGCTGGCTGCCTGCGCGCCCAGGAAGGCGCCCTGTCCAACATCGACGAGAACACCGTGGCCTACCACTTCCAGGAACCCCTGGGCGTGGTCGGTCAGATCATCCCCTGGAACTTCCCCATTCTGATGGCCGCCTGGAAGCTGGCACCCGCCATCGGCGCCGGCAACTGCGTGGTGCTCAAGCCCGCCGAAAGCACCCCCATCAGCATCATGATCCTGGCCGAGCTGATCGCCGACCTGCTGCCCCCTGGCGTGCTGAACATCGTCAACGGCTACGGCCGCGAAGCCGGCATGCCCCTGGCAACTTCCAAGCGCATCGCCAAGATCGCCTTCACCGGCTCCACCACCACCGGCCGCGTGATTGCCCAGGCCGCTGCCAACAACCTGATCCCCGCCACCCTGGAACTGGGCGGCAAGTCGCCCAACATCTTCTTTGCCGATGTGATGGACAAGGACGACGGCTTCCTGGACAAGGCCATCGAAGGCATGGTGCTGTTTGCCTTCAACCAGGGTGAGGTCTGCACCTGCCCCAGCCGCGCCCTGATCCAGGAAAGCATCTACGACAAGTTCATGGAACGTGTCCTCAAGCGCGTGGCTGCCATCAAGCAGCAGAACCCGCTGGACACCGACAGCATGATGGGCGCACAGGCCTCCAAGGAACAGCTCACCAAGATCCTGTCCTACCTGGATCTGGGCAAGCAGGAAGGCGCGCAAGTGCTGGCCGGCGGCAGCCAGGCCCAGATGGGCGCCGAGCTGGACGGCGGCTACTATGTGCAGCCCACCCTGTTCAAGGGCCACAACAAGATGCGCATTTTCCAAGAGGAAATCTTCGGACCGGTGCTGGCTGTGACCACCTTCAAGGACGAAGCCGAAGCCCTGGAAATCGCCAACGACACGCTGTACGGCCTGGGCGCCGGTGTCTGGAGCCGCAACGGCAATGTGGCCTACCGCATGGGCCGTGGCATCAAGGCCGGCCGCGTGTGGACCAACTGCTACCACGCCTACCCCGCGCACGCAGCGTTTGGCGGCTACAAGGAATCCGGCATTGGCCGCGAAACCCACAAGGTCATGCTGGACCACTACCAACAGACCAAGAACCTGTTGGTAAGCTACAGCGAGTCCAAGCTGGGCTTCTTCTAAATCGCTGACTGCTTATTTATATATTTATATATTTAAGCAGCGATTGAACAGTCGGTAGGAAGAGGGGCAGGCAACTGCCCCTCTTCGGCGTTTTTGGAGTGCCTTCAAATAAACGACGAGGAGAACACCATGGTTGAAAAAGTAGTTGCCACCCCCGCCGCCCTGGAACTGGTGGCGTTTCTCAAGACCAAGCACGGCCCCGAGCTGATGTTCCACCAGTCGGGTGGCTGCTGCGACAACAGTGCGGCCAATTGCTACCTGCCCGGTGAGATCACCATGGGCGCGGGCGATGTCTACCTGGGCGATGTGGGTGGAAGCCCCTTCTACATCGGCCGGGCGCAGTACCAGTACTGGCGCCACACCCAGCTCATCATCGACGTGATCGAAGGCCACGGTGGCACCTTCTCGCTGGAAGGGCCCGAGGGCAAGGCCTTTCACACCCGCTCGCGCGTGTTCACGCCCGAGGAGATGGCCGAGCTGGAAGCCGAGGAGGCGGCGCAGGCCCGGGCCAAGGCCTGAAGCGGCGAGCGCCCGCAGCGCTTAGGCCTGCGCGCCGCGCAGGCGCAGCAGCATGCCTTCATAGGGCCGCAGCGTGAGGGCGCGCAGCCGCTCTGCCAGGCCCTTGGATGCGAGCGGGTAGTTGCCCAGCAGCAGCTCGGCGTGGCTGCAGCTGAGTGCCTCGTGCAGGGCAAACGGGCAATCGCTTGCGCCAAAGTTGCACAGCACCAGCAGGGCCTCGTCGCCCGCGCCTGAACTGCCATTGCGCGGCGTGCGCAGATAGGCGGCCAGCTGCGGGTGGTCGGGCAACAGCAGGCTGGTCTGGCCGTGCACCAACAGCGGCTCGGTCTTGCGCAGGCCGATCATGCGCCGGTAGTGGTGGAACACCGAGTTGCCGTCGGCACGCGCTGCCTCGGCATGCACCGTGGGGTAGTTGGGATTGAGCGCGATCCAGGGCGTGGCGCTGCTGAAGCCTGCCTGCGGTGCAGCGCTCCACTGCATGGGCGTGCGCGCGTTGTCGCGTCCCTTGGCCCAGATGGCGCGCAGCACTTCCCTGGCGTCCTGGCCGCGCTCCTGCACCGCTACACGGTAGCGGTTAAGGGTCTCGATGTCGCGGTAGTCTTCAATGCTGTCAAAGGCCACATTGCCCATGCCCAGCTCTTCGCCCTGATACACAAAGGGCGTGCCTTGCAGGCCATGCAAGAAGGTGCACAGCATCTTGGCCGACTCGACCCGGTAGCGACCATCGTCGCCAAAGCGCGAGACCGGGCGCGGCTGGTCGTGGTTGCTCAGGTACAGGCTGTTCCAGCCCTGGCCGTCCAGGGCGCTTTGCCACTGCATCAGGCTGGCCTTCAGATCGGGCAGATGCAGGGGCTTCAGGGCCCACTTGCCGTCGCTGTGGCCGGGCACGCTGTCCAGGTCCATGTGTTCAAACTGGAACAGCATGTTGAGCGCACCCTGCTCGGGGTGCGTCAGGTCACGGCCCTGCGCGATGGTGGCCATGGGCGCCTCGCCCACGGTGATGCAGTCGTAGTGGTCCAGCACTTCGGTGCGCATCTCGCGCAGGAATTCCAGGAGGCGCGGGCCGTTGCAGGTAAGGGCAAAGCCGGGCTGCAAAAAGCCCTCGCGCACCACCGGGGCCTGCGGCAGGCTGCCGTCGGGCTGCCAGGGCTTGGAGATCATGTTGATCACGTCCATGCGAAAGCCGTCCACGCCCCTGTCCAGCCAGAAGCGCATCAGCGCATAGACCTCCTGGCGCAACGCCGGATTCTCCCAGTTGAGGTCAGGCTGCTTCTTGCTGAACATGTGCAGGTAGTACTCGCCGGTGGGCGGGTTGAACTCCCACACCGAGCCCTGGAAGGCCGCCTCCCAGTTGGTGGGTGGGCCGCCGTCTGCAGCGGGCTCGCGCCACAGGTAGTAGTCGTGGTAGGGGTTGTCGCGGCTTTTGCGGGCCTCCTGGAACCAGG
>Ga0228700_1001672_pt1 | contig 13579 bp, 10 predicted proteins | sample McNCre317_Aug_MG_FD_178019 | JGI IMG/M metagenome (GOLD analysis project Ga0228700, IMG submission 178019) | Freshwater microbial communities from McNutts Creek, Athens, Georgia, United States - 3-17_Aug_MG | ecosystem: Environmental > Aquatic > Freshwater > Creek | place: USA: Georgia...
GCCGCATCGCCTGCGCCGGGCTGTGGCCGAGCAGCGCCACCAGCGCGCCCGCCACCGCCAGCGCCAGCAGCACGTTGAGCAGCGGCAGCACGCCGAAGTCGATCCAGCGCGGCAGCGGCGCCCCGTCGTGTCCTGCGATCGATCCGCTCATGCCGCGGCCCCTCCCTGGCCCATGCAGCGGCCGATCGTCACCTCGTCGGCGGCGTCGCGCGCCATCTCGCCGGTGATGCGGCCCTGCGACATCACGACGATGCGGTCGGCCAGCGCCAGGATCTCGTCAAGTTCGGTCGACACCAGCAGCACCGCGCAGCCGGCGTCGCGCAGCCGGCGCAGCGCGCGGTGGATGGTCTCGATCGCGCCGATGTCCACACCCCGCATGGGCTGGCCGATCAGCAGCACGCGCGGCGCGCGGCGCAGCTCGCGCGCGATGACCAGCTTCTGCTGGTTGCCGCCGGAGAACTTCGCCGAGCGCCAGGCCGGGTCGGACGGGCGCACATCGAAGGCGGCCATCATCTCGGCGCACTGCGCGCGCATCGCCCGGTGGTCGAGCAGGCCGAGCAGCGCCGGCCCGCGGGCGATCGCCGCGTCGTCGACATAGCCCAGCGCGGCCGACTCCCAGGCCTCGAACTCCAGCACCAGGCCCAGGCGCTGGCGGTCCTCCGGCACATGCGCCACGCCGAGCTGGCGCAGCCGGTGCGGGTCCAGCGGCCAGCGGCCTTCGGGTCGATCGCCGTCGGCCGCCAGCCGGATCTCGCCCGACTGCAGCGGCCGCAGTCCGGCGAGCAGCTCCAGCAGCTCGCTCTGGCCGTTGCCCGAGACGCCTGCCACGCCGACGATCTCGCCCTGGCGCAGATCGAGGTCGATGCCCGAGAGCCGCGCCACGCCCTGCGCATCGCGCCAGCCCAGGCCCCGCGCGCGCAGCACCACCGCACCGGGCCGCGCCGGCGGCCCCTCGCGGCCCAGCCGCACCTTGCGCCCGACCATCAGCTCGGCCAGCTCGGCCTCGGTGGTGGCGGCGGTCTCGCGGGTGGCGACCACCTCGCCGGCGCGCATCACCGTGACCCGGTCGGTCACCGCCAGCACCTCGCGCAGCTTGTGCGTGATCAGCAGCACCGTGGTGCCGCGGCGCTTCAGCTGGCGCAGCATGCGCATGAGCTGGTCGGCCTCCTGCGGCGTGAGCACCCCGGTCGGCTCGTCGAGGATCAACACCCTGGCGCCGCGGTACAGCGCCTTCAGGATCTCGACGCGCTGCAGCACGCCCACCGGCAGCTCGGCCGCCACCGCGTCCGGGTCGACCTCCAGCCCGAACTCCGCCGCCAGCCGCAGCACCTCGCGCCGCGCCGCCGCCAGGCCGCGCGCCAGCACGAAGCCCTGCTCGGCGCCGAGCATGATGTTCTCCAGCACGGTGAAGCGGTCGACCAGCATGAAATGCTGATGCACCATGCCGATGCCCGCGGCGATCGCGTCGCGGGCGCTGCCCTGCATCAGGGCGCGGCCGCTCACCTCGACGGTGCCCGCGTCGGGCGCCTGCAGGCCGCAGAGGATGGCCATCAGCGTCGACTTGCCGGCGCCGTTCTCGCCGATCAGGCCGTGGATCGCGCCGGCGGCCACCTCCAGCGTGACGCCGCGGTTGGCGTGCACGGGGCCGAAGCGCTTGTGGATGCCGCGCAGCGCGATCACAGTGTCGGTGCCGGCGGCGTCAGTACTTGCAGGCGTTGTCCGCCATGTAGTCGGCGACGCGGATCCTGCCGGCGACGATGTCGGCCTGCGCCGCATCGAGCCTCTTCTTCATCTCCAGCGTCACCCGCTTCGCGTTGTGCTCGTCCATCGCCAGCGCCACGCCGTTCTCCTTCAGGCCCAGCACCTGCACGCCCGACTGCCAGCGATTGTCCTTGACCGAGCGGGCGATGTTGAACACCGCCACGTCGACGCGCTTGACCATCGAGGTCAGCATCGTGCCCGGGTGCAGGTGGTTCTGGTTGCTGTCGACGCCGATGGCCAGCCGGCCCTGGTCCTTGGCCGCCTGGTAGACGCCCACGCCAGTGCCGCCGGCAGCGGCGAAGATCACGTCGACGCCGCGCGAGAACTGGTTGCGCGCCAGCTCGCCGCCGCGGGTCGGGTCGCTCCAGGCCGCCGGCGTGGTGCCGGTCATGTTGGCCAGCGTCTCGACCTTCGGGTTGGCGTATTTCGCGCCCTGCTCGTAGCCGCACTGGAAGCGGCGGATCAGCGGCACGTCCATGCCGCCGATGAAGCCGACCTTGCCCGACCGGCTCGCCATCGCCGCGGCCATGCCGGCCAGGAAGGAGCCCTCCTGCTCCTTGAAGACCACCGACTGCACGTTGGGCAGGTTCACCACCATGTCGACGATGGCGAACTTGAGCTGCGGGAATTCCTTGGCCACCTTCTCCAGCGCCGAGGCCTGGGTGAAGCCGATGGCGATGATCGGGTTGGCGCCCTTCTGCGCCATGCGGCGGAAGGCCTGCTCGCGCTGGGTGTCGTTGGCGATCTCGAACTCGAGGTAGCTGCCGCCGCCCTCCTTCCTGAAGCGCTCCATGCCGTTGTAGGCGGCCTCGTTGAAGGACTTGTCGAACTTGCCGCCGGCGTCGTACACGATGGCGGGCCGGGCCTGGGCCTGCGCGGCGGACAGCCCCGCCAGCAGGGCAAGACTCAGCACGGCCCGCACGACGGGGCGGCACGACAGGCGATCGGATCGGGACATGGGCTCTCCTGGTCATCGAGGCGCGAACGATTCTGCAACACCCGTGCCCGAAAGTGACTGAAACTGCGGTGCATCGCTCCGGCCTGCGCGCAAACCCTGACCCCGCCCGAACGGGGGGCATCGGGCGACCCGCCATCGCGGACGATCTTGACCATCATCAACGGTGCTGCACTGCAGCATCCTGGTCCTGCACGGTCCGGGATCGCGCTGGCATGCTCACGTCCACTGCTGATCCGGAGCCCTTGCCATGACCGAAATCTCTCCCGTCGCACCCGCAACCGCCCTGCCGCTGGCGGGCCGCCGCGGCCTGATCCTGGGTGTCGCCAACGACCACAGCATCGCCTGGGGCTGCGCCCAGGTCGCCCGGGCCCAGGGCGCCTCGCTGGTGATGTCGTGCCTCAACGAGAAGGCCCGCACCCATGTGCAGCCGCTGGCCGATGCGGTCCAGGCGCCGCTGCTCGACTGCAACGTCGAGACCCACGGCGACCTCGACCGGCTGGTGCAGGCCGCCGTCGAGCACCTGGGCGGCCTGGACTTCGTCATCCACTCGATCGCGTGGGCGCCGCTGGCCGAGCTGCGCGGCCGCGTCATCGACAGCTCCGCCGAGGGCTTTGCCCGGGCGATGACGGTGTCGTGCCACTCCTTCGCCGAGCTGGCCAAGGCCTGCGAGCCCTACCTGTCGGCCGACGCCGCGCTGATGACGATGAGCTACCTGGGCGCCGACGAGGCCATCCCGAACTACGGCCTGATGGGCCCGGTCAAGGCGGCGCTGGAGTCGATGGTGCGCTACCTGGCCGCCGAGCTGGGCCCCAAGGGCGTGCGGGTGCACGCGATCTCGCCGGGGCCGATGCCCACCCGCGCGGCCTCGGGCCTGCAGGACTTCGACGCGCTGATGGCCACCGCCCGCACCGAGTCGCCGCTGCGCCGGCTGGTGACGCTGGAGGAGGTGGGCTCGCTGGCGGCCTTCCTGGCCGGACCGGGCGGACGCGGCATGACCGGCCAGACGCTGTTCGTCGACGGCGGCTTCCACGTCGTGCGCTGACCCGCCGCCGATCCCCGACACCCCGCTCGCCTGCCTGCCATGAACCACCTGACCTCCTCCGAACCGATCACCAACCTGACCTTCGACGAGCTGCCCGTGGGCGCGCGTGCGCGCATCAGCCGCACGCTGACGCAGGACGACATCGTCGCCTTCGCCCTGGTCTCGGGCGATGTCAACCCGGCCCACGTCGACCCCGAATACGCCAACGCCACCCGTTTCCACGGCACGATCGCGCACGGCATGTGGGCCGGCGCGATGATCTCCTCGCTGCTGGGCACCGAGTTCCCCGGCCCCGGCACGATCTACGAAGGCCAGACGCTGCGCTTTCACCTGCCGGTGCGCGCCGGCGACACGCTGACGGCCGAGGCGGTCGTCACCAGCCGGGATGTCGAGCGCCACCGCCTGGTGATGGACTGCGTGGTCACCAACCAGACGGGGGCGACGGTCGTCAGCGGCGAGGCGATGGTGCGCGCGCCGATGCAGAAGGTCAGCCGCCCGCGCGCGACGCTGCCGCAGATGCACCTCTTCGACCCGGACGCGCGCCTGGCCAAGTGGGTCGACGGCTGGGCGGCCGATCTGGCCGGGCAGCCGCCGGTGCAGTGCGGCGTGGTCCATCCCTGCGACGCCACCTCGCTGGCCGGGGCGCTGGCGGCGGCCCGCCGCGGCCTGATCATGCCGTGGCTGATCGGCCCGGAGGCCAAGATCCGCGCGGTGGCCGAGCAGGCCGGTCTGGACCTGGGCGGCGCGCGCATCGAGTCGGTCGAGCACAGCCACGCCGCGGCCGCGCGGGCCGCCGAGCTGGCCGCCTCCGGCCAGGTCGAGGTGCTGATGAAGGGCAGCCTGCACACCGACGAGCTGATGCACGCGGTGGTCGCCACGCCGGCGCTGCGCACCAAGCGGCGCATCTCGCATGTCTTCCGCTTCGACATCCCGACCTATCCGAAGCCGATCCTGATCACGGACGCGGCGATCAACATCGCCCCGACCCTCGAGGACAAGGCCGACATCGTCTCCAGCGCGATCGACCTGGCGCGGGTGCTGGGCGTGGCGCGGCCAAAGGTGGCCATCCTGGCCGCGGTGGAGACGGTCAGCACCAAGATGAGCTCGACGCTGGACGCCGCGGCGCTGTGCAAGATGGCCGACCGCGGCCAGATCGTCGGCGGCGTGCTCGACGGCCCGCTGGCCTTCGACAACGCGATCTCGGCCGAGGCCGCGCGCATCAAGGGCATCCGCTCGGAGGTGGCCGGCGACGCCGACATCCTGCTGGTGCCCGATCTCGAGTCCGGCAACATGCTGGCCAAGCAGCTGGAGTACCTGGCCGGCGCGGCCGGCTGCGGCATCGTGCTGGGCGCGCGGGTGCCGATCGCGCTGACCAGCCGCGCCGATGGCGAGGCCTCGCGGCTGGCCTCGGCGGCGCTGGCCGCACGCCTGGCGCTGGCCTGGCGGGAGCAGCGGCCGTGAGCGCGCCCGCCCCGGCCGACGATGCGGCCGTCCTGGTCGTCAATGCCGGCTCGTCGACGCTGAAGTTCGCGCTCTACCCGCGCAGCGACGGCACGCCGGCGGGCTTCGCCGCGCACCCGGCCTTCGCCGCCGGCCAGCTCGATGGCCTGCAGCCCGGCGGCATGCTGCGCCTGTGCCCGGCCGGCGAGGTGCCAGTCGAGCTGCCCTCGCCCGCCGACGAGCACGCGCGCTTCGACACCGCGCTGCAGGCGCTGCAGCGCCATGTCGAGACGGTGGCGCCGCAGGCGCGCATCGTCGCGGTGGCGCACCGCATCGTGCACGGCGGGCGCCACTTCCGCGACCCGGTCGTGCTCGACGATGCGGCGCTGAGCCTGCTGTCCGGCCTCGAGCCGCTGGCCCCGCTGCACCAGCCCCACAACCTGGCCGGCGTCGTGGCGCTGCGCCGGGCCTTCCCCGGCCTGCCGCAGGTCGGCTGCTTTGACACCGCCTTCCACGCCGATCTGCCCGAGCTGGAGACCCGCTTCGCGCTGCCGCAGGTGCTGCACGACGAGGGCGTGCGCCGCTACGGCTTCCACGGCCTGTCCTACCAGTACCTGATGCAGGTGCTGCCGGCCGTGAGCGCGCGCGCCGGCGGCCGGGTGCTGATGGCGCATCTGGGCAGCGGCGCCAGCCTGTGCGGCGCCATCGGCGGGCGCAGCGCGGCCACGACGATGGGCTTCTCGGCGCTCGACGGCCTGATGATGGGCAGCCGCAGCGGCGCGATCGACCCCGGCGTGGTGCTGCACCTGTGGCGCCAGGGCTGGACCGAGGCCCAGGTGGAGAAGCTGCTCTACAAGGAAAGCGGCCTGCTCGGCGTGTCGGGCCTGAGCGCGGACATGCGGCTGCTGCGCAGCCTGGCCGCACGCGACACGGGCGCCGGCGACGCGAACGCGCAGCGCGCGATCGACCTCTTCGTGCACCGGCTGCGCCGCGAGAGCGGCGCGCTGGCGGCGGTGCTGGGCGGCCTGGACGTGCTGGTGTGCACCGGCGGCATCGGCGAGCACGACGCCGCCACCCGCGCCGCGATGGCCGAGGCCCTGCACTTCCTGGGCGTGCGCCTGGATGCGGCCGCCAACCAGGCCGCCACCGGCGACGCGATCTGCCCGATCCACGCCGCCGACAGCGCGGTCGAGATCTGGGTCGTGCCGACCGACGAAGGCCGGGTCGCCGCCCAGGCCGCCTGGTCTCTGCTCGATGACGCTCCGGTCCGTGCTCGCCCCGAGACGACCGGCCTGCCCCCTTACCGACTTGTCCGAAGCCTGCCCGATGGAACGAGCCCGCGTGCCCCTTGAACCCGATGCGACCTCCGCGGCCGAGGCCGCCCGAGCCTTCGACCGCGTGCTGCAGGCGCGTGCCGCGTCGCTGACCGGCGGCCTGTCGCCGATCTCGCTGTCGCTGGCGTGGCAGGACTGGCTGCAGCACCTGCTCAGCCAGCCCGGACAGACGCTGCGGCTGGCCGCGCAGGCCCAGTCCGGCACCGTCGAGTGGCTGGGCCACTGCGCCAGCGGCCTGTGCCGCGACGACGAGACGGTCAGCCGCGATGCCCGCTTCGCCAGCGACGCCTGGCGGGACTGGCCCTGGAGCGGCCTGGCCCAGGCCTACAAGCGCAGCGAGCGCTGGTGGGACGAGGCCGTGCGCATGGAGGGCCTGACCCGCCATCACGCCGAGGTGGTGCGCACCTTCGCGCACCAGTGGCTGGACCTGCTCAGCCCGAGCAACCTGCCCTTCAACCCCGAGGTGCTGCGCCGCACCCAGGAGACGGCCGGCGCCAACCTGGTCCAGGGCGCGCAGCATGCGCTCGACGACTGGCGCCGCGACCACGGCCTGACGCCGCTGCAGCCGCCCGAGCGCGAGTTCCGCCCCGGCATCGAGGTGGCGACCACGCCCGGCGCGGTGGTGATGCGCAACCGCCTGGTCGAGCTGATCCAGTACGCGCCCACGACCGCCACCGTGCAGGCCGAGCCGGTGCTGATCGTGCCGTCATGGATCATGAAGTACTACATCCTCGACCTCAGCCCGCACAACTCGATGGTGCGCTGGCTGACCGAGCAGGGCCACACCGTCTTCATCCTGAGCTGGAAGAACCCCGACGCGGGCGACGCCGAGCTCGGCATGGACGACTACCTGCGCCTGGGCGTCTTCGACAGCCTGGCGCGCATCGCCGAGCTTGCCCCGGGCGAGCCGGTGCAGGCCTGCGGCTACTGCCTGGGCGGCACGCTGCTGTCGATCGCCGCGGCCGCGCTGGCGCGCCCCGGCCAGGTCGCGGGCGCCGAGCGCCTGGCGCCGCTGGCCTCGGTGTCGCTGCTGGCGGCCGAGACCGACTTCAGCGAACCCGGCGAGCTGGGCGTGCTGATCGACGAGGCGCAGGTGCAGCTGCTCGAGGCGGTGATGGCCGAGCGCGGCTTCCTGAGCGGTCGGCAGATGGCCGGCTCCTTCCAGTTCCTGCACTCGCGCGATCTGGTCTGGTCGACCCGGATGCAGGAATACCTGCTCGGCCAGCGCAGCCAGCCCAGCGACCTGATGGCCTGGAACGCCGACGTCACCCGCATGCCCGCGCGCATGCACGGCGAGTACCTGCGGCGCTGCTACCTGCACAACGACCTGGCCGAGGACCGCTACCCGGTCGAGGGCCGGCCGGTGTCGCTGTCGGACATCCGCCAGCCGATGTTCGTCGTCGGCACCGAGAAGGACCATGTCTCGCCGTGGCGGGCGGTCTACAAGGTGCTGCGCCTGACCGAGACGGCGCTGACCTTCGTGCTGACCAGCGGCGGCCACAACGCCGGCATCGTCAGCGAGCCGGGCCACCCCAGGCGCCATTACGCGCTGCGCGACAGCGCGGCCACCGATGCGTGGCTGAGCCCGGACGACTGGCAGCGCAGCACGCCTCGCCACGAAGGCTCATGGTGGACCGCCTGGCACGACTGGCTGCTGGCGCACGGCAGCGGCCGCAGCGTGCCGGCGCGAGAGATCGCCCCGCAGGACGCGCTGGACGCCGCGCCGGGCCGCTACGTGCAGGTGCGCTACCGCGACTGAGTCTGCCGGCCGCGGCGGCCGGCCCGGAGATGAAGGCCAGGTGAACAAGGCGTTGACTTCTGTCAACGCCTGGGGCGCCGGCGGCGTTGAGCGCGCCATGACCTCCTCCACCCGCCTGTCGTCGACCCTGTCGAACCCGTCGTCCCTGCCGCGCCGCCTGCTGCGGCGCGTGCTGCTGGCCAGCGCCCTGGGCGTCGGCGCCCTGGGCCTGTCGGCCTGCGGCGGCGGCGCCTCGGTCAGCGTCGGCGTGGGCGGCAGCATCGACAGCGCCCCCACCGTCTCCATGTCGCTGGACACCTACGGCGCCGGCAGCGGCACCACCGTGCGGCTCACCGCCTCGCCGCAGGACGACTACGCGATCACCCAGGTCGATTTCGAGATGGCCTACCCCGACGGCCGCGTGGTGGCACTGGGCAGCGTGCGCCGCGCGCCCTGGATCCTCGACATCTCGCTGCCCTACGGCACCGGCGGCAGCGTGCTGAGCCTGCGCGCCCGCGCCTGGGACGATGCGGGCCAGTCGGGCACCAGCAGCTGGGCCGGCATCAGCGTGTATTGATCGCCACCGCGGCACCGGCCGCACCCGTGGCGGCGGCCGGTCGGCTGCGGCCGCAGCCGGCCGGCGCGCCCACCTGCGGCACCGCCGCCGCGCGGTCCATGACCCAGACCTCGACGCGGCGGTTGCGCTCGCGGCCCGCCTCGCTGTCGTTGGAAGCCACGGCCGCCGCCGGGCCGTAGCCCTGCACCACGGCCGGCCGCACGCCATAGGTCGACAGCTCCGACGCCACCGCGCGGGCGCGCTGCTGCGACAGCGCGACATTGGTGCAGCGCTCGCCGCGGTCGTCCGAGAAGCCCAGCAGCATCAGCTGGCGCGAGCCGCCGCGCTCGAGCAGGCGCGTGATGCGGCCGATGTCGCGCAGCGCCTTGTTGTCGAGCCGGTCGGCGCCGGGACGGAAGCGCAGGTTCACCGCCAGGCGCTGCGCGCCCTGGGTCAGGCGCTGGTATTCCGCGGGCACGTCGGCCGCGGCCACGGCCGCGCCGGTGTCCGCCTCCGGCAGCTGGCCGACGAAGCCGGTCGGGTTCACCGCCTTCTGGCCCTCCTCGGAGACGGCGAAGTCGGCCAGCCGGCGCGCCAGCGGCAGCGCGTCGCGGGCGACATAGAAATACAGGCGGCGCGACAGCGCATAGTCCTCGGTCGCGACGGTGAAGCGGCTCGGGCGCAGCGCCGCGCCCTGGCCATCGGCCAGCGCCAGCGTCTTGGCCGCATCGGCATAGGGCAGGCCGACGAAGCCCACCGCCATCGGATCGGCCGCCACCGCGGCGGCCAGCTCGCGGCTGTCCTCGTGGCGGGCCGCCCCGGTGGCCAGGGCCGCCTTGTCGAGCACCAGCGCGCGGAAGGTGTCCCAGGTGCCCGACTTCTCGTCACGGGCATGCAGATGCACCGCGCCGGCAGGCCCGCCCAGCGCCGACCAGTCGGTCACCTTGCCGGTGAACAGGTCGCGCAGCTGCGCCAGCGTCAGCTGCTTGAGCGGGTTGCTCGGGTGCACGATGACCGCCACGCCGTCGAGCGCGATGATGTACTCGCTGCCCTCGGCCGACAGGTCGCCCAGCGCCTGGGTGGCCTCGAGCTCCTTGGCCTGCACCGCGCGCGAGGCCATGCCGATGTCGGTCTTGCCCGCGGCCAGCGCGGTGAAGCCGGTGGCCGTGCCGTGCGCGGCCAGCTCGATGCGCAGCCGCGCGCCGTCGGTCGGGCGGCGTGCGTCCAGGCGCTGCTCCTCGGCGGCCACCGGGGTGACGCCGACCTCGCTGTAGCCCTCGCGGGCCAGGAAGGCGCGCACCAGCGCCGGCGCCAGCGCGGCACCGACGGTGTTCGAGCCCTGCATCCGGATCGTCGGCACCTTCACGCCGTCGGGCAGCGGCGGCGGCGCGGAGCCGGCCGCGGCCACGCCGGAGACCGCCACCGCCAGACCCGCCGCCGTGGCCGCGCTGGCGTCCGGCTGCGGCGTGCGCAGCATCAGCCAGCCCGCCACGACGGCCCCGACCGACAGCGCCGCCAGCAGCGGCAACCGCCAGCGGCCCGCCCCGCCGGACTGGGCCAGCGCCGTGGCCGGCACCATCAGCGCGGCGCCGCAGCCGCTGCAGCGCCCATGCCCGTGGGTCATCGGCTGGGGCTGGGAGCTGGCCGCCAGCCCGCAGGCCTCGGGCAGGTTGGTACAGACACCATGGGTCGGGGTCATCGTCGAGATCCTGTCAGTGGGTAGCGTTCGGGAAAGACATCGGGAAGATCGGGGCGAGGCGCGCCTCAGGCCGGCACCGCCAGCACGGCCAGCGCGGCCTGGGCAGCCTTCTGCCAGGCGGGGCCCAGGGCCGCGACCCGGCGGGCGATCACCTCGCGCAGGCGGGCCGAGGCCGGCACCGAGGTGCGCAGCGGCGCCAGCGCGTCGAGCAGCTGCTGGCGCTCGCGGCCGTCCTGGGTCAGGCGGTCGAGCATCGCCGGCCAGTCCTCGCCCAGCGGATGCAGCGCCAGCTCCAGGCCGAATTCATCGAGCTCGGCGCGCTCCCAGCCCTGGTCGCCCTCGCGCAGCAGGTCCAGCGCCTCGGCCAGCAGCAGATCGGGCGCCCAGTCCGGCGGCGGCAGCGCGGTCGGTGCCTCGGCCGGCGCCAGCGCCTGCGTCATCGCGGGGGCCGTGGGCTCGTCCAGCAGCGGCTGCGGCGCGGGCTCGGGCACCGTGTCCAGCGGCTCGGACAAGGCCAGCCAGGCCAGCGCCGCCGCTCTCGCCCCCAGGGCCGGCAGCAGCGCCGCCGCAGGCGCCAGACGCTCGCGCAGCGCGCCCGTCAGGCTCAGCTGAAGCACGGCCGGCGCCGAGGCCAGCCGGGGCTGCAGCGCCTGCATCTCGCGCTCGCGCAGCGGCTCCTGCGCCCAGCGCCGCGCCAGCCACTGCACGCCGGACTGCGCCACCGAGGCCACCACCGGCGCCGCGATCGCACGCTCGCAGGCCTCGCGCAGCGCCGTGGCGCCCACCTCGTCGCCGAGCTGGCGCACCAGGGTCTCGAAGCGGGCCCCCTCGCCCAGGAAGCGCAGGAAAAGATCCGCACGCAGCCGCATCTCCTGCTGACGGGCCTCGCTGCCTTCCCCGCTCACCCAGGTGCGGGCCAGCGTCTGCACCAGCTCGGGCCGGTCCAGCCGCTGCGGGCCGATGCCCTCGGCCACCAGAGCGGCGCGGGCCTGCCGGACCGCCTCCTCGCCCCGACCCGCCAGCATCCGGTCCGCCGCCTCCACGGCCGCCAGGCACCGGTCCACGGCCTCCAGCAGCGCCAGCACCTGGCGCTCGTCACGGTGCGAGCTCGCCGCCGTGGTGCAGGCCTGCGCCCAGGCCTGGAGCGCATGCGCGACCGCCGCCAGATCGGGGCCCCGTCCCGCCGACAGCCAGCGCCCCAGGCCCCGCCCGGACACCGGTCGATCCAGCGCCGCCTGCAGCCCGGCCGCCAGGGCCTCGTCCTGCTCGCGGTGCCGACGCGCCGCCTCCAGCTGCTGCATCACCTCGGCCCGGGCGGCCTGCAGCGCGCGGCGCACCGCAGCCAGAGAGCACGCGCCACGGGACCAGTCCTGCCACAGCCGGGTCTCCAGCTCGTCGATCCAGGCGCGGGCCCGCAGGTGCAGCCGCGCATCATCGGCCGCCATCGCCGCCTGCACGCCGCAGCCATCGAAGCCCTCATGCACGCCCAGCGCGAACAGCCGGCGCAGCTCGGCCGCCTGGCGCTCGGGCTCGCAGCGGGCCGCCAGCGTCTGGTAGTGGAGGGCCAGGCGCTGCCACATCGCGCCGGTCTGCGCCGGCCCGAGCGACAGCTCATGCGACGGCGGCCAGGCCGGCAGCCCCGGCCCCTCGGCCGGCATGTCCGCCGCCGGCGCCCCCAGCCGCAGCCGCTCCAGCCACTGCTGCTGCAGCACCGCCGCGAGGTGCTGGCGAACCGCCACCAGATCCGCCCGACACTCGCGCAGCGCCCAGCTCACGAGACGCCCGGCCGCCGCGCTCGCCAGGGCCTCGGCGGGCGTGTCGCCCGCCAGCCGCTGCAGCAGCCAGGCAGCCATCGCCTCGGCATCGGCCTGACCGGGGGCCGGAATCCAGCAGCACGCCACCGATTCGCCCTGCAGGTCCGCGGGCAGCGCCATCAGACGGTCCGCATGCAGCTCCAGCCGGGCCTGCGGCTCCAGCCGGCGCAGCCGCACGATCCAGGCCAGCAGAGCCCCGCCGTCCAGCTCGTCCGGCGAGAAGACCAGATGGACCACCTGCGGCGACAGCGACGCCGGCCAGGGCAACTCGTCGCTCGCCGGATCGCCCCGACCCAGCGGCGGCAGCGGCGCCGGGGCGGGTTCGAGCCGCGGCAGTCCGGGCACCTGGGCAGGCGCCGCCTGATGCCGCCGGATCAGGGCCTGAAGGACCAGGGCGGCCGCATCGCCGACCCCGAGAAGGGCATGTCGCATGAGCAGAACATCAGATCAGGGCCCGGGATCGGGCGAGAACCGCGACTGTCCTGTCACCGTGTGTCAACTCCGTGACACCACACGGTTCCACGCCCCCTCGAATCCGGGCCTGCCAGGATCAGGTGCTTCAGGCGTGACGTTTGACCGGCCGCAAGACGCCCGACAAGATCATGGCCTGTTCGATGCCAGCCGAGGTCCTGCCGTGCCCGCCTCCTTCCGCCATCCCGCCCGCCCGGGACTCGCCCTGCGCCCGATGGTCCTGGCGCTCGTCCTGTGCAGCGCCGCCCTGAGCCTTCCCACACAGGCCGCGCCCGAAGCCGTCTCGGCCCCGGCCTCCGGGGTGGGGGAACAGATCCGCCGCGACGCGACCGAAGCCGGCCGCAGCCTCGGCGAGGCAGGGCGCCAGATCGGCCAGGGCGCAGCCAAGGTCGGCCGCACCCTGGCCGAGGACAGCCGTGACGCCGCCTCCGGGGTGGCCCGGGCAGCCCGAGCGGTCAGCCAGACCGCCCGCCACACCGGCACCACCGTCTGGCAGGGCCTGCGCGAAGGCGGACGTGAAATCGGTCGGGCCTTCGGATCGCCCCCGTCCGACCCCGAAGGGTCCATCACAGAAAACACAAACAAAAGGCAGAAATAACAAATAGAAATTATTCCTATTTGTTCGTTTACCTGCCCTGTTTATTAACTAGACAATAAAATACATTATAATTTATTGATGAAGAAGCCTGACGCCCGCCGCCTCGGCGAAGAAAGCCTGCAATTGCTCCGTTCCCAAGCACACCGCTTGAGGCTGGATGGACGAACT
>Ga0228700_1001674_pt1 | contig 13563 bp, 11 predicted proteins | sample McNCre317_Aug_MG_FD_178019 | JGI IMG/M metagenome (GOLD analysis project Ga0228700, IMG submission 178019) | Freshwater microbial communities from McNutts Creek, Athens, Georgia, United States - 3-17_Aug_MG | ecosystem: Environmental > Aquatic > Freshwater > Creek | place: USA: Georgia...
ACCTGGGACGCGATGCGCCTGGCCAAAGGACTCAAGCCCAGCTGGAGGCTACCTACAAATGTTTCTTTGCTTAACACCGCTCAGTTCAAAAGTGATGCACTGACCCTGCTCAAAGCCGGTGTGCCCTATGCGGGCTCAAACGTGCCCGGCACGATCTATACGGTCGAAAGCATTGGTACACCTGCGGCCAACATCACAACATCCACAAAAAAACTGGATTTAACCTACACCTTGCCATACGTCTCGCACGCCTGTATGGAGGTGCTCAACTGCACTGTGAACTATGTGGCCGGCGTTTCCTGCGAAATCTGGGCACCCACGCAAGCGGCCAAATCGGTCCTCACACTGGCCGCAGCTCTCACAGGACTCAGTACCGACAAGATCACCGTGAACACCACCTTTTTAGGTGGCGGCTTGGGTCGAAAGATCGAGATGGACTTCATCAGCCAGGCCATCCAGGTGGCCATCGCCATCAACCGTCCTGTCAAGTTGATGTGGCCCCGCGAAGAGGATTTCACCCACGATTTTTACCGCCCCATGGCCGCAGTACGCGTTCAAGTCGGTCTGAACACCAGCGCCCACATCAACGGATGGATCTACCGCAATGTTTCTCCTTCACTGTTGGGGCAACGCGGCGCAACCTTGAGCGCCAAGGGTGATAGCCAAGCCTATGAAACTTCGCAGGATCTACCGTACAACTTTGGCTCGCGCCTGACCGAATACGTCATGCACGGCTCACCCATTCCGGTCGGTTTCTGGCGCTCGGTGGGTGCATCCATCAATACCTTCGCCGTCGAGTCGGCCATGGACGAAGCCGCAGCAGCAGCTGGCGTTGACCCCTATTTATTCCGACGCAACCAACTCACCGACCCCCGATGGATCGCGGTGCTCGAGGCGGCTGCCAATGCTTCGGGCTGGAACTCAGCCAGCCCATCAGGTACCGCCAAAGGCATTGCCATCGGTGCTGCGTTCAACAGCATCAGCGCACAAGTGGTTGAAGTCAAAAAAGGCACCAAAGGTCCCATCGTTACCCGCGTGTGGATCGCCATAGATTGCGGCATTTGTGTGAACCCTGATCAGGTACAAGCGCAACTCATGGGCGGTGTGATCCACGGCATGAACGCTGCCTTGTATGGACAACAGACATTCACCAATGGTGTGGCTCAAGCAGCCAACTTTAATAAAAACAAGGTCACGCTGCTCAACGAAGCGCCCGACGTCAGTGTGACGATCATCGCAGGCGGCATTGACAGAAGCCGTGCCATCGGTGGCGTGGGGGAATTGGGCGTCCCCACCTTCGCACCTGCTCTGGCCAATGCATGGTTCAAGCTCACCAAAGTGCGTGTGCGCGATTTGCCATTCCTGCCCGGATCGACCATGAGCGATTGACACGAATTACCTCGGGTTTGAACTACCTCTAATAAATTGAACTGAAAGGCCCGGGTTTCAAGGAAACAGGGGGGCTTAAATTGATATGTCTGTTGAGGTGCTGGCAACTGCGAGCTGCTTCCAGTTGTTTGTCTCAGCTTCTGCAGGAGGGCTACCAAGTGCACTTGCTTTATTGATACAAATTCTCGTGAATTTCACAAAAATTTCACAGAAAACAATAATTCCAACAGGAGAATTCGCATTTGCTTAAAACAATGGGAGTCTCATGCGAGCCATCAAAAAAGTTCGTCTTCTGATTGCACAAAACCCTCGAAACCAGACAGCACAAATTTTTGCAAATTTGATCCTAGCGCTGGAAGATGAGGTTGATTTTTCAATCAAAGACCTGTACCTGCTCGGCGATACCGATTTCCAGTTGGCCATGGAAATTCTTCAGGAATGGCGACTCGATCGCTATTACATGGGCAAAGCCAAGACGTTTGATGTCGCAGGTCAGGCGCTGGAATTGGTCAGAAAACACAAATGACAATCCCCCAATCACTTTCTTCACATTACAAGATATGACAATGCGCATTGCATCATTTGTGGGTCAAAAAGGAGGGGTGGGTAAAAGCACACTGGCTCGTGTTCTGGCTGTTGCTGCTGCACACCAAGGCCATAAGGTTCTCATCGGGGACTTTGATCTCGAGCAGTTGTCTTGCGTGGAATGGAGCGCAACTCGGATGCGCCACAGCATTGAGCCTGAAATTGAGGCCCGAGCATTCAAAAGTCTGAAAAAATTGCGCAAAACCGTTGAAGGCTATGACCTGGTCGTGGTTGATACGCGGGGTTTGGCAGACGAGTTGACCGAAGATGTCAGCAAAGAAAGTGATGTGGTTTTCTTGCCAACGGGCACCTCCATGGATGATCTTCGTCCGACATTGGCACTTGCGCGGCGCTTAGCTAAAACCAAGACAGTCAGCAACAAGATTGTGATCGTTCTGTCAAAGACAGGACGTTCGGATCGATTGCTGGAACAGGCCGAGAACACCATTGCGGAGGCAGGCTTTGATATGCTAAATGCCATCTGGCCAGAACGCGATGGTTTTCAGGCCGATCTGGATGTGGGACGTGCGGGCAGTGAGGCCAGTAACCCCTACTTAAAGCAGGCCGCACAAGAGGTGGAAGCAGCCATGCTAACCCTGGCCTTGGGTTAAGACCGCCCCACAGGCGCCATGATCCGCAATTTCGAGATCATTGGTACGAGCAGCAATGTATACAAGCAGATCCCTGAATTCGTAACCAAACATCTTGAGCCGCCGCTTTCATCGGCCTATAAGATGCGCAACGCGGTTATGCAAGGGTTAGTCAAAGTGGATATTGAAATCATCCGGAAAACGATCCACCGGGACCTCCCTGAGCAGCACGTCCAGATTCCAGGGATACAGGAAGATTGGCTTCAAAACTAAAGGTGCCGGGCATTTGCCCGGAGGAAAAAGAGAATAAATATGCAAGCGAGTAAATTTCAGAAGATGCTGGCAATTGCCTCTGTTACCGGCATCCTCTCAGGCTGCGGTGGCGGCGGCGGTGTTAGTGTTGGCGATACAGCGGCTCCGTCCATTTCCAGCGTGAGCACGGGCACACCTAGTAATGGTCAGCTCACGGTTACAGCCAATGCAACAGACAACACTGGAGTGACCGGTTACTGCTTCAAAACTTCACCTTCTGCCCCGCTGACCAGCGACGCATGCTTTCAAGCTTCACCCAGCAGCTCTATCACCTTGCCACAGACCAGTGCCGTGTACGTTTGGGCCAAGGATGCCGCAGGCAACATCAGCGCTTCAGCGTCTGCAGGCTGCTCGGCAACGGGTCTGAGCGCATCGCAAGCCAGCGCGTTGCCCACCGTCTGCGTATCGACCAGCTTGGGGCAATTTGTGTTGGAACTTGAATCAACCAAAGCACCGATCACCACAACCAACTTCCTCAAATACGTGAATGACGGTTTCTACAGCCAAACGGTGTTTCACCGCGTGATTGCCAACTTCATGGTTCAAGGCGGCGGCTTTACTGGCGTGCCCATTAACATCACCAACGCCAAAACCGGTACGATTTACCCTGCTATTAACCTAGAGACACCTGCCACCACCGGCTTGAGCAACACTCTAGGCACCATTGCTATGGCTCGCACCAATGTGCTCAACAGCGCGACAAGCCAGTTCTTCATCAACGTGGTGGACAACACTGCCTTGGACACCAGTGGCGGAGGCTATGCCGCGTTTGGCAGGGTGATTTCGGGCATGGACACCACGATTCAAAGCATTCGTAACGTGGTGGTGCAAAGTAATGGCAGTGAAGTCAGTCAACCACTGACCCCGCCCGTGGTTGCTTGGGCATATCCACTCAAATGATGCCAATAACTCAAATCAACCACAAATCCGAGTGCACGATCTGAACATGGTTGTCCAGCACTGCAATCAATAGCGCTTTGCCTTTGCCTAAGCCATCGGCGTCGTACCAAAGATTGCCGCTGCTGCTGTCGTAAACAATGCGTTGTGATGCAGTTGTTGCTGCAGCACCTTGTGCAAACTGATTCGCTGCTAGCTGACCCGTGCCAAGTGTTTTGAACAGCAAGTGGTCCAGCTCAATGAGGTCTGTGCCCGACAAAAAGTCAGTGATGTGATCGGTCTTGGTGTCGCCACTCAAACGGAAGGTGTCGGCGCCTGTGCCGCCTGTAAGAGCATCGCTACCCTTACCCCCCACCAGCACATCGTTGCCTGCGCCACCCAACAATATGTCGTTGCCTGAGCCACCTGTAAGCACATCATTGAGCTGGCTTCCTGTGATCGTGGTGGCCACACCCGTGTTGGTCACGTTCCAACCCTGACCTTGGGTCATTGCAGAGAGGTCCACGCTCATGCCCTTAGTGATCAAGTTAGCCGTGCCGTCGTTGAACGAATCTGGCGTAGCCACCCAGGCCGCCTTGAGCATCACATCTGCCACAGCACCGGCTGAGACTTGGAGGATTTCTGCACCGGTAGCGCCTTTAGTCAAGGCATTGAAATCCAAAATAGTATCGTGTCCGCCGCTGACCATAAAAGTGTCCAAGCCTGTGCCACCGGTGAGTTTGTCATCACCTGCCAAGCCGTCCAAGGTATCGCAGCCCGCTGTGCCCTTGATGGTGTCATTGCCAGATGTACCAAGAATGGGAGTGAACTCAATGCCTACTGTCAAATCCGTTGTGATCTGATAGGCCGTCTTAGCATTGGTCATCGTCACCGAGACTTGATAGACTCCGTCGTGGTTGCTATCTACAGGTTGCTCATAGTCTTTGACTGCTGCAAATGTCAAAATGCCTTTCGTGGAAATTTTGAAAAGGCTTGCGTCTGCGCCGCTAAGAGCAAATTTGGGAGCCAAGCCCAATAAGACATTGGCTGCTGTAACGGTGGTAATAGCGGTGGTACTTTCAGAGACATGATGTGTCACGGCACTAAGCACTGAAGAGGCGCTACTCACAGACTCAAAGGTTCCACAAGCATCGAGATAACTGGCTTGCACGCTTATGGCATGCCCTTGGTCTGCCAAAGACAATATGTATTGCGAGCCATTGGATCCGTAAATAGCTTGGCCATCTCGCAACCATTGATAGGTGATTACGCCCAACCCGTCGGCATCGGCCAACGAATTACCAGCAGTGAGCACACCATGCACAGTCCACGTCCCATACATGCTCACACCGCCAGTAGGCGCATCGTTGACATTGGTGACGACTTGCGCAGGACCTTCAAATACAGTCATGCCGAGGTGAACATCGGTAGTCACAAGAACTGCTCGGACGAGCTTACCAACGTCACTCTGATCACTGGCAAATGCCAGCGTCGGCACATTCATGTTGGGTATATCAACCCATGCAAAGGGATCGACGATGGTGCCTGAGCCCGTTTGCATCTGCCACTTACAGACGGTGCTAACAATCACTCCATCGGGATCGGCTGCGCCCAGCAAACTAGCACTAATGACAGCGCCCTCTTGAGCCTGCCCGGAATACGCCAAAGTGCCCATAGCAGGATGATCTACCAAGACTTGGGGATTTTGAACGATAAGCATCTGAGCTACCGTCAAGCTTGCCCCCAAGCTATCAGTAATTGTGTAGTGGAACTCTACTGGCCCCAAATAGTCAGTGGTAGGCACAAAGGACCAACCCGAAGTGGCCTCATGCACAAAACTACCGCCCACTGCACACCACATGCTAGTGACAATCAGTTGATTGTTCTCTAGATCGGAGATGCCGGCCAGCAAGACACTATCGCTCAGCAACTTCGTGGTGTTCTGGATCACCTCTAAAGCTGGGCTTGTTGGCGTGCCCGAAGGGGCCTGATTGATGTGCACACTTAGCTTGGCCATCTGATCGTGGTAGTTCCACATCTGGTCTTGCTTGCCACAAAGGTCTAACCACACTGTCTCTAGTAGTCCTAAGCTTTTTTTGTCAACTAGGTCCTTATTTAAGCTTTCGACTAGCGCCACGTCTGTTGCAGACACCCCTTGAAGCAAAGTCACCAGCGTATCGTGATTACTTAAGTCAAGCGTGACCGATTGCGTGGCTGCTGCCATAACGGCATATGCAACATTAAACCCTGTTGGGTCAGCAACCGAGGCAGCAATAGCCACCTGTAAGGCTTTTTGCATTACTGCGATAGCGGTCGTGTCATTCGGATTGATCAGTAACTGAGCATATGGATCGTAGCTTTGCAAAGCAACATCGGGTAACGACAGAACCGACCGCACAGCCATTGCGGCTTCGTTGGCCGAATACCCCATTGACATGGCATCGACAATGAGTGTGGTCAGCGGGTTTTTTACACTCGCCCCTTCAGGTGCCCCAACAGCCATCATTTGAATGTAGGCAGTCCCAGTTGGCTGCGCAACGGTCTCCTGGACAGATAATGATTCCTGATTGCCCAACGCATCGGTGTAATTCACCTCCAGCCGAACCAGACTACCCGCCAAATCGACCCCTACAGAAAAGGCCGAGCCAGTTTGTGCAGAGACTGTCCAATTCAATCCATCGACAGATGTGGACCAACGGTAAACCATATCATTAACGACAGGTATGCCATCAGGATCGCTAACCACAGCGAGCAACACATGTCCCACAAAGGCCGCGCCACTGAGTGACAAGCTGCCTGCTTGGTTCATGGCAACTGAAGTTTGCGCACCGTGCGCCAGCAGATAGCTCGATCCTGATGCGTTTGAGCGAAGATCGTACAGCCCGTCAGCAAACTGAATTTGTTCGATCCCTTTGAGGGTGTCCGTGCCTTCATTGGCCGAGCTGACAGTGAACTCTCCCGTTAGGGCTGAATAGACAATGCTGACCTGCGAGTGCTTGCAAGCATACACAGCTGTGTCCACGCCCTCACCGCCATCGAGCAAGTCGTTACCTGCGTCGCCTTCCAGTACATCGTTACCTGTGCCGCCAAAAATCGAATCGTTGCCACCCCCCCCTACCACGATGTCATCACCACCACCGCTATAAGCAGTATCGTCGCCGCCCTTCAGGTTGATAAATTCGTCCTGGATAGAACCTGTCACAACATCGTTCGCTGCAGTACCGACATTCTGAACAACCACAATGCCGGAGCCTGGCATTGTGTCTGCGCACAGGTTGCTGATGAACAAGCCACTGTCGTAAATATGATCCCCTGTATCCGCAATACCAATCTTGATCTGATTAACCTGACCTGGAAGAATGGGGGCAATAATTTTTAAAACATGACTAACGCCATCATATTCAATAGGCAATAGGCCATTCGCATTGTCCTGAAAATATCCAGCATTAAGATTAGCAGTGACAACACTCAAAGGATTATTAACATTATGATTGAATAATGCATAGTTAACACCATTGACCAAAACTACAGCGCAATCTACAAACTGATCGACCCATTCTGGATATTCTTCTGACCCAAACACAACATCAAAAGTGATAGACGTGGCCTTGGGATCGACCGCCGTAAATTTGAATTCCAAAGTGGTTGCATCGTAAGATTTGGTCTTGAATACGCTGTTGACAACTGCATCAATTGCAGGGTCACCATTGTTGAATACCGCCCCTCCATTACTCTGACCAAACCAACCTATCGTATTGGTCAAACCTGGTGTTGTACCAGTAGTCAGTAACAGCCCACTACCAATACCCAATGCGGCAAGCGAGCCATCATAAAAATTGACGGCAGAATTATCGCTGGCGGTCAAGCTGATGGAGGTACTGTCAATGATCAACCCTGATACTGTTGACCCTATAAGAGCATCAACAAGTCCTTGAGGATTATTGCCAGAATATGAATTTAAAATAGCCACGCACACCCCCTTTGATTAAAAAATATTCAATTAAACAGTGCGCACAAGATTCCATAAAATCTCACTCATTATTCCGATTGAATCACGAGTTCCAGCGCAAAAAATTGAACCACTCCAGGCCAAATCTGAAGACAAACACAAAAAATCAAAGTGAGATCTGTGTCATCCACAATTCACCGATAGAAAGTCGCTTTGCTGCCTGATGCTGTTATTGATGACAGGAGTAACTGCCAATCTTCAAATCATGCCAATTGAACTGCACTAGCCAATTTAACATTACACCGATGACGATTAAGTGACAAAATTTACTGTGGAAGACGCACTCTCAATTTGACTGTCATTAACGATAAGCGTTGCCACGTAAGTGCCAGCCACATCGGCTATAGAGGTTGGGCGTGCCAAAGTGGACGACGAGCGCGAAGCTGCGCTATGCTCCTCGGAAATAAACAGACTCCACGCCCCGGTTGCGCAGCTCGGTGACCACCTGTAACCAGAACTTGGCTCCCTCGGTCTGGGCCAGCCACAGGCCCAGCACCTCCTTGTTGCCCTGCACGGTGATGCAATAGCTAGGTACACCGCCTTGAGGGCCCCTCACGCACCTGCGCAACGTCAACGAAGCCCGGCTGCTGCGCCAAACACAGCGAATCACCTACACCCGCACAGCGGGCGAAATCGGCGCCCTGCTGCTCGAAGCCCAGCAGATCAAGCAACAGCACCCGCTCTTCAACCAAAAGCTGCGCCGCAACCGCCAACTGTGCAGCCTTCAGGTCACGGACGACCAGCCCCAGGTGGTCTATTCCAAGGACATAGACTTTGCCACCGCCCCCGAGCTGAAAGATCTGCTCGAAGCCATCACCGAATTCACCAGCCGTGCTGCAGAAAAGCTACGCAAACAAAATAACCAAGCCGGCCAGCTGATGGCCTTCATCCGCACCAGCCCCTTCCGCAAGAACGATAAACAACACAGCGCCTACCGCACCATACCCCTGCCCTCACTCAGCAGCGACAGCACGCACCTGACCGAACTGGCCTGCGCAATCATCCGGCACATCTATAGGCCTGGCCATAAATATGCCAAGGCCGGCGTCATGCTGATGGACCTGCAGCGCGCCGACGTCGAACAACTGAGCCTGGAGCTGGGCAGCAAAGAACCGGAAACACGTACCCGGCTCATGCAGGCGCTGGACAGCATCAACGGCAAATGGGGACGCGGCACCCTGCACTTGGCCAGCGCCGGCACTGGGAGCACACTCAGGGCGTGGGAGATGAAGCAGGAGAAGAAGACGGCGGGGTTTACGACGGATTGGAGCGGACTACCCATAGCGAGATAAGAGCAGTCCGCGATCAATCATCAAGGCACGTAAACGATTGGGCCAAAAGAACTACCCATTGTGAATCCCGGGATCGTTGTAGTTGAGATCACGGCACCAGTTGTGCTGTTGATTTTGTACAGACTACCGCTGATCACAGTACGTAGCACGCCATTTGCATCAATATCAATATCACCAAGGGTTGGAGCCGTAGGCATGACGAACACAGTTGAGGTCAAGCCGGTATCAGGATCAATACGGAGAAGAGACCAATTGACTCCAGTAGTTCCTAACCCGTACAAACGACCGTCCGGTCCAAAATCAATTGCATTCACAAACGATGTGTCACCTGACAAGTTGACATAGGACTGGTACGCCCCGGTATCACTCAATTTGTAAATTCGATTACCTATTCCACCTGAAACCGAATAAGTATTAACAGAAGCACCAATCACTTGGCCGCCCGGAGACACGGCCAGAGCCCTCATGGCCTCTGGCGTTGTGCCACGTAACAAACAAACACCTGTAACGGGATTGATGTCATAAAGCTGAGAAAGGGAGTTTGTTCCGACGATTACGCCATTCGATTTCTTGTCGATTGCGTACATCGACTGGCCACAACTGAAGTCCGTTTTCTTCGTGAGTGTGGACTCGTCAATAGTCCAAAAATTGCTCACACTCTGAATGACCAACCCTGTGCTGGCCCCAGTAGGGGCTACGCTGTTTAGCAAGGTCACTGTAACGGTAGAAGCAACGCTAGGTACTTGACCGTCGTTCACAACGAGTGAGAAAACATATACGCCAGCATCGGTGGAGCTGAAAGTTGGGTTAACGCTGGTTGGCCCTGACAATAGCGGTGCTAAAAGTCCAGGGTATGACTGTACTGTCCACCGGTAGGTCAATGTGTCACCATTGGCATCACTACTGGCACTGCCGTCCAAAGTAACGGTTGAACCCAGATAAGCGGTTTGAGAAGCACCAGCGTTGGCAACTGGCGCTGCATTAGAACGAGTGGCCGTCACAGTCACAGTCGCCGAGGCACTGTCAACCTGGCCGTCGTTGACGATGAGCGTTGACACATACGTACCGGCTACATCGGCCGTAAAGGTCGGACGCGCCGAGGTGGCCAACGAAAGCGAAGCTGCGCTGCCTGATGGCTTGGAGGTCAACGACCAGCGGTAAGTCAGCGTATCGCTATTGGCGTCGCTACTGGCACTGCCGTCCAGCGTCACAGTCGAACTTGTCGTCACATTTTGAGCTGTACCTGCATTGGCAACTGGCGCTGCATTAGAACGAGTGGCCGTCACAGTCACAGTCGCCGAAGCACTGTCAACTTGGCCGTCGTTGACGATGAGCGTTGCCACATACGTACCGGCCACATCGGCCGTAAAGGTCGGACGCGCCGAGGTGGTCAACGAAAGCGAAGCTGCGCTGCCTGATGGCTTGGAGGTCAACGACCAGCGGTAGGTCAGCGTATCGCTATTGGCGTCGCTACTGGCACTGCCGTCCAGCGTGACTATAGATGCAGTGAGGATGTTTTGAAGCGTTCCAGCATTTGCCACTGGTGCCACGTTAGCAATGGCTGGACCAGTTGCAGAACCACCACCGCCCCCTCCACAAGCCGATAGCACCGAAATCGACAGTGCCAGAAGCCAAGTCTTTGAAATTTTCATCCGATGATCCTTGACTACGCAATCTACGTTTTACGTAGAGCATAATACAACAAAATCTACGAAACTCGAAGGGTGAGTGAACTACGCCCTTCCCAATCCATCAACGCACCGGTGTTTGCACGCCGGCTGCGAGAGGCAAGGTTGCGCATGGACATTGCACAGGACAAACTTGGTGTGAAAATCGGTCTAGATGAAACCGTGGCGAGCGCTCGGATGAGCCGCTACGAGAGCGGCGTGCATGAGCCACCGATCAAAACAGCACGGGATATAGCCCATGCCCTGGACGTGCCCTTGGGCTACCTGTACTGCGACGATGACCGGCTGGCCGAGATCATCCTGGCCGCAAGCGAGTTGCCCGCAGCAGATCAAGAGCAACTACTCAAGTCACTCAAGGAACGCTTGGAGCAGCTCAAACCTGAAAGCCGCAAATAGCGGACTGCCAGTAACTACCCCGGTTCTTGTTCTGGCGAGAACACATTCCAACCCGCCATGCGCTTGTCTCGCGCAATGCGCTCACGGGTTACCCGAACGTAGCCTGCCGGCATCCGGCGCAGCCGCTTGGACAAGAGGTTGTACGTCTCTCCAAACGCCCGCATCGATTGCACTAGCGGTTCGTCCGGCAGCCGGTTGAAGGACAGCCGCAGATCCTGCATCTCCCAGCGCCCCCAAACCAGATCCATGCCTCGAAATCCTTCCTCTGGCGGTCGCCATGCCAGTTCCAGGGTGGCAATGGATCTGCCATCTTTGCTGACCCGAAAAAACCGACTGGGCTTGAGGGCCGAGCAGTCGTAGCGCAGCTTGAACAGGCAATTTCCATGACGCTGCCCCTCATGCCACAGCCCAGCCGGGTCGGTGATGGGCTCTACCTGGAAGCCCCGCCAGGCGGTATTACGGCAGAAGAAATGCCAAGGCTCGTGCCTGACCGAGGCGAGCTCGGCCCCCTTTTGTTCGTTGTACCTGCGAGCTCGCATGACCAAGGTACTCCACTTGTGTACTGACAAGATACAACTGCAGGACTCATGTGCCCAGTTCGCTACGCAGGCGATGTCGCGCAGCCGCAGTTGTTCGTGCCGACTGGCAACACGGATCAAGTTGTAGTCATCTCCTTCAGGGATTCGGCAGGGGCGGTCGAAATACAGTCGGCGCTGCCTGACGTAGTAAGCCAGCAAGATGGGCTTGGGTGCCCGAACAAAACTGCGCTCGGCTAACCGCTTGCAGTATGTGATCAGCGAGTGAATCGACAGCTCCGGGTTGCGCAGGATGGGCATGAAGGCTTCCTTGGGACTGCGGCAGATGATTCGCCAGGCGGCAGCACCGAAAGTTTCACGCAGGGCTTGTGCCAGGTCATCCCTGGCTTGGGCATGAAACCCGCAGTGCCTGGCGTAGCGCATGAGCCAGCGCAAGTCAGCCAAACCCGCAGCGATCATCGGGGTGCGGTTAGCGGTGAGGTCATGGGTGGCCACTAAGTTACTCATGATCCACCTCACAGGAAGATGAGATCTCGGCCTCGAACCGGAGATCCAGCTCCAACAACTCCGCCATCTGGTTGGCTTCATCCAGTCCCTTACGCAACTCGGCCGCACGGTAGCTCGAACCTGGCACGTCGCCGTCCACGATCCTGACCCCCAGTGCCTTCAGGATGGCGTTAGGCAAGTCCTCGAAGTATGACAACGCGGTGGCCTGCCCGTTCCACATGGCGTCGAAGTAGTCGCTCTCGTTCCAGTCAATTTTTTCATCAAGCCAGTCGCGTACGTGCTGCAAGAACACCTCCAGGGCAGCATCGCCACTGTATTCGATCCACTGGCGCCAACCTCCATCAGGATTGCGGCGCAGTGCCCGCAGGATCAACTGCTGTGCGCCGGAACGACGACCACGTTGGGCGACAAGGTTGTCCACGAACGAAGACAGTTGAGCATGCACCTGAAGGTACGCCAAGCTGAGGTCCAGAAAGTGCTGCTCCAAGGGCGGACAAGACTCGATTAGTTCAATCAGCTCCTGGCGGGTGTGGACGTCACGCGTGTCGACCCGCTCGAACACATCGGACCGGGTTTTCGGCTCGGGGATGTCGGGGACGATGATCACGCCCTCGGAGGTGACACTGTAGAAAGTGAGCTCGAGGACTTTCATGCGACGACCCTCCTGACAGGTGCCTGAAAGACGCTCCTATAGCGTGGTGGGTCGACGAACTCTCCCTTCTCTGCTCCGCGTTGGTCAGGGACTGGATTCAGCCCCAAGTAGGACCTACTGGTGGAGAGAAAACGTCCAACGGTTAAGGCGGGCGAAGATTTGGCTTGAGCAGCCAGAGCATTGATGACCATAAGGCCTCCTGTGCTTTAGCCGGTTTGCGTATGCGGGGCCGGCAATCAGGACAAATCCCCCCGGTCTGTAGCGCACCTGCGCCGGGTGACCAACCCGTTATGGCATCAGAAACGAAAAAGCCCGCACTAGGGGCGGGCTGACGCTCTTTCCGGATTGGTTGCCTGTAGGGCCTCATCTCTGGAACCACCTTGCTCCGTGCAGGTTGGTGTGGGCGTCAGCCCATCTCTTGATGTTGGTTATATTTTGACAGGACAACGGATCGTCGTCAATTTGACTAGGTTGCGTATTCTGATCACCAATGGCCAGTCAGTTCAGCATTGCTGGCACTGCCCAAATCGAACCGTTGTTGAAGTAGACCGGTAAGCAGCGATAGCAGTCAACGACTTATGCCGCTTAACTGACTGCCCTCGGCGGCGGATTCAACCGGTCGATGCAACACATTCGCTGAACATCTCAGCAGGGGTATGGAAGTCGAGCGTTTTGCGCGGCCTCTCGTTCAATTGTCGCGCAATCGCGTTGAGCTGAAACTGCGAGTAGCC
>Ga0228700_1001678_pt1 | contig 13543 bp, 12 predicted proteins | sample McNCre317_Aug_MG_FD_178019 | JGI IMG/M metagenome (GOLD analysis project Ga0228700, IMG submission 178019) | Freshwater microbial communities from McNutts Creek, Athens, Georgia, United States - 3-17_Aug_MG | ecosystem: Environmental > Aquatic > Freshwater > Creek | place: USA: Georgia...
CCTATGACGGCGTGGCCACCGCCTTCCACGGCTACGAGCACCTGGTCTGCGAGACCTCGAAGGTGGTCGCGGTCTATGTCGACGGCACGCAGGTCGAGTCGGCCGGCGCCGGCGACGATGCGGTGGTCGTGCTCGACCACACCCCGTTCTACGCCGAGTCCGGCGGCCAGGTCGGCGACTCGGGCGAACTGCGCAACGGCACGACCCGCGTGGTCGTCGACGACACCATGAAGATCCAGGTCGACGTGTTCGGCCACCAGGGGCGTGTCGTCGAAGGCACGGTGAAGGTCGGCGACGTGTTCACGGCCAAGGTCGACGGCGAGCGCCGCGCGCGCATCGTGCGCAACCACAGCGCCACCCACCTGATGCACAAGGCGCTGCGCGAGGTGCTGGGCACGCATGTGCAGCAGAAGGGCTCGCTGGTCACGCCGGAGCGCACCCGCTTCGACTTCGCGCACAACGCGCCGGTGAGCGATGCGCAGATCCGCCAGATCGAGGCGATCGTCAACGCCGAAGTGCTGGGCAACGCCGGCACCGTCGCGCAGCTGATGTCGATCGACGACGCGCAGAAGACCGGCGCGATGATGCTGTTCGGCGAGAAGTACGGCGAGACGGTGCGCGTGCTGAGCATCGGCAGCACCCAGGAGCTGTGCGGCGGCACGCATGTCAAGGCGACCGGCGACATCGGCCTGTTCAAGATCGTGGCGGAATCCGGCGTGGCCGCCGGCGTGCGCCGCATCGAGGCGGTGACGGGCGAGGGCGCGCTGGCCTATCTGCAGTCGCTCGAAGCCACCGTCAACGGCGTGGCTGGCGCGCTGAAGGCGGCGCCCACCGAGGTCGAGGCCCGCGTCGGCAGCCTGCAGGAACAGCTGCGCGCGCTGGAGAAGGAAGTCGCCGCGCTCAAGGGCAAGCTGGCCTCCAGCCAGGGTGACTCGCTGCTGGCGCAGGCGGTGGACGTGGGCGGCCTGAAGGTGCTGGCCGCGCGTCTGGAAGGTGCCGACGCCGCGACGCTGCGCACGACGATGGACCAGCTGAAGAACAAGCTCAAGACCGCCGCCATCGTGCTGGCCGCGGTCGACGGCGCCAAGGTGCAGATCGCCGCCGGCGTGACCGCCGACAGCATCGGCCGCGTCAAGGCCGGCGAGCTGGTCAACTTCGTCGCCGGCCAGGTCGGCGGCAAGGGCGGCGGCAAGCCGGACATGGCCATGGCCGGCGGCACCGATCCGTCGAAGCTGACCGAGGCGCTGGCCAGCGTTCAGGGCTGGGTCGCTGCCAAGGTCTGACGAAGCCCTGCCGCCCTGAAGCAAAAGGCCCCGGCGCGCTTGCGCGGCCGGGGCCTTTTCTTGCCGAGGATCTCAGTCGGGGATCACTGCGCGCCGAACTTGTAGTCGGTGCGTGCCTTGTTCTTCAGGTCGTCGCGGAACTTGGCCAGCTTCTGCTGCTGGGCACGCTGCGCCAGCTGCGGCTTGACTTCCTCGAACGAGGGGAAGGAGGCCTGGCGGGAGTCTTCCAGCAGGATGATGTGGTAGCCGAACTGGCTCTTCACCGGCTCTTCGGTGAACTTGCCCTTCTCGAGCTTGACCATGGCCTGCGAGAACTCGGGCACATAGTTGCCCGGGGCGGCCCAGTCGAGGTCGCCGCCGTTGGGCGCCGAGCCCGGATCCTTCGAGTTGGCCTTGGCCAGCTCGGCGAAGCTGGCGCCGCCCTTGAGCTGCGCGATCAGCGCCTTGGCCTGGTCCTCGGACTCGACCAGGATGTGGCGCGCGTGGTATTCGCTGCCGCTGTTGGCGGCCTTGAGCTTGTCGTACTCGGCCTTGAGCTCGGCATCGTTCACCGCGTCGGTCTTCTGGTAGCTGTTGAACAGCTCGCGGATCAGCAGGCTCTGGCGCGCGACTTCCATCTGCGAGCGGTATTCCTCGCTGCGCTGCAGGCCGCGGCGCTCGGCCTCCTGCACAAAGATCTCGCGCAGAACCAGCTCGTCCTTGACCTGCTGCTCGAGCTCCGGCGTGCGTTCCTGACCGCCCTGCTTGGTGATCTGGGTCATGAACGATTCGAAGCGGGCCTTCGGCACGGCCTTGCCGTTGACGATGGCGATGTTCTGGGCCGAGGCCAGCGCCGGCAGCAGCGCCGCGGCGAAGGCGACGGCGGACACGGCAGTCGAGAGCTTCTTCATGGAGTGGGTGGGCCTTTGCTTTGTTCAGCGGTCGGTGTCGCTCAGGCTGCGTCGGCCTCGATGGCCAGGGCATGGATGCCCAGGGGGGTCAGCCCGGCGAGGGCATCATACACGAGGCGATGTCGGGCAATCCGGCTCGATCCGGCAAAGCGCGCGCTGCGGATCTGCACCCGGTAATGGCCTCCGGCGGAGGCGCCGGCATGGCCCGCGTGCAGGTGGCTTTCGTCGAGGACGGTCAGCGATTCCGGCGCCAGCGCCGCGCGCAGGGCCTGCTCGATCGCGGTGACGGGGACTTTCGGGGTGGGGGGCGTCGTCATGGCGGTCGGTGCGTCTTCTCAGCGGGTCTTGTCGGTGTCGACCGGCGTCATGTGCCGGCTCATGTAGAGGCCTTGCGCGATCATGAAGACCAGCATCAGGCCCATGCCGCCGAAGGACTTGAAGGTCACCCAGGTGCTGGTGTCGTAGGTGTAGGCGATCCAGAGGTTGAGCACGCCCATCAGGCTGAAGAAGCCGATCCAGGCCAGGTTCAGGTTGCGCCAGGCGAAGGCGGGCAGTTCGACCTGCTCGCCGATCATCATCTTCAGCAGGTTGCGCCCGGACAGGATCGGGCTGAGCCAGAAGGCCGCGGCCATCACCCAGTACAGCACGCTGGGCTTCCACTTGATGAAGGTCTCGCTGTGGAAGTAGATGGTGGCGCCGCCCATCACGGTCACCAGCCCGAGGCTGATCCACAGCATGGTGTCGACCTTCTGGCCGCGCAGCTTCAGATAGACCACCTGCAGCACGGTGGCCAGGATGACGACGACGGTGGCCAGCAGCACCGGCGCCTCCTTGGCGGTGACGAGCCCGCCCGAGACCAGGAAGCCGAACCAGTCGGTGGCCAGCGCGGCGGCCTCGTCCGGACGCTTCTCGGCCTGGTTGAAGGTCAGGAAGAACAGGACGATCGGCAGGAAATCGAGAAGGATCTTCATCAGGCGGTTTCTTCAGGGCAGAGGGCCGGAGCCGGGGCAGGGCGGAGTCTAGCGAAGGTCCGCGCACGATCCCGACGCCTGTTCCCGGAATGCGCGCCGCTCACGAGGAACACGACACCGCCAGCGTCTGCGCCCAGTCGGGCGGCAGCGCGGCGCAGTCGGCCTGCTCGGGCTGCTCGTCGAAGGGGCGCGAGAGCACCGCGAGCAGCCGCTGCACCTCGGAGAAGTCGCCCGCCTCGGCACGCCGGATCGCGATCTCGGCGAGGTGGTTGCGCAGCACGAAGCGCGGGTTGACCGCGTTCATGCGCGCACGCCGCTCGGCGTCGAGGCTGCCCTCGGCGCGCAGCCGCGCGGCATAGCGCGTCGCCCAGGCGTCGAAGGCCTCGGCATCGACGAAGAGATCGCGCGCGGGCTCGGGCGTGTCGGGCGCGCCGCCGTCGGCGCGCTGATCGGCCAGCCGGCGCCAGACCAGGGTGTGGTCGGCGCGGTGGCGCGCCATCTCGCGCATCAGGTCGTCGAGCAGCTCGCGGTCGCCGTCCTGCTGCGTCTTCAGGCCGAGCTTGGCGAACAGGCGCCGGCCCATCGCCGCCTGCAGCGTGTCCGGATAGGCGCCGAGCGCCTCGCCGAGCCGCTCGGCGGCCTCCTCGGGCACGCTGCCGGCCAGTGGCACCAGAGCCTGCGCCAGCGCGTGCAGGTTCCACCAGGCGATCTGCGGCTGCTGCGCGAAGGCGTAGCGGCCCTGGTGGTCGGAGTGGTTGCAGATGTGCTGCGGATCGAAGCCGTCGAGGAAGCCGAAGGGGCCGTAGTCGATCGTCAGGCCCAGGATGGAGAGGTTGTCGGTGTTCATCACGCCGTGGCAGAAGCCCACCGACTGCCAGGCGGCGATCATCTCGGCGGTGCGCCGGGCGATCTCCGCCAGCATCGCCACCGCGGGGAATTCGGCCTCGCGGCAGGCGGGATGGTGGTGCTCGATGACGAAGTCGAGCAGCTGCTGCAGCGCGTGGTGGTCGCCGGCGCGGGCGTGGTGGCAGAAGTGCTCGAAGTGGCCGAAGCGCAGGAAGCCGGGTGCGGTGCGCACGACGATCGCGCCGGTCTCGACCCGCTCGCGCTGCACCGGCAGGGGCGAGCCGATCAGCGCCAGCGCGCGGGTGGTCGGGATGCCCAACGCGTGCATCGCCTCCGAGCACAGGAACTCGCGGATCGACGAGCGCAGCACCGCGCGGCCGTCGCCCCGGCGCGAATAGGGCGTGCGGCCGCTGCCCTTGAGCTGGATCTCGCGCGGGCCGGCGGGCGTGTCGACCTCGCCGAGCAGCAGCGCGCGGCCGTCGCCCAGCTGACCGGCCCACTGGCCGAACTGGTGGCCGCTGTAGACGGTGGCCACCGGCGCCATGCCCGGCCAGGGCGTGCCGGCCGAGAAGGCCTCGAGCGCGCCCGGCGCCTGCCACCAGTCGGCAGGCCAGCCCAGCTCGGCGGCGGCCGAGCTGCTGGTGGCGATCCAGTGCGGCGAGGGCAGCGCCTCGCCGGTCTGCGCGATGGCGAAGGGCGCCTGCAGCCGGGCCTGGCGGTTCACCCAGCGCAGCCGGGCAGGGTCAAGGGCGGGGACGGGCGCATTCATGCGCGGCAGTGTAGGCCAGCGATACTTCCCCCGTGGATTCGATTGCCTTGCACCTTCTCAACGGCCTGAGCGCCGGGCTGCTGCTGTTCCTGCTCAGCTCGGGGCTGACGCTGATCTTCAGCCTGATGGGCGTGCTGAACTTCGCGCACGCCAGCTTCTACATGCTGGGCGCCTACCTGGCCCGCGAGATCGCCGGCGAGGTCGGCTTCTGGCCGGCCCTGGTGCTGGCGCCGCTGGCGGTCGGCGCGCTGGGCGTGCTGTTCGAGCGCACCGTGCTGCGTCCGGCGCAGCGCCACGGCCACGGGGCCGAGATGCTGCTCACCTTCGGGCTGTCGCACGCGATCCTGGAGATCGTGCAGCTGATCTGGGGCCGCTCGCCGCTGGCCTTCGCGCCGCCCCTGGCGCTGCAGGGGCCGGCCTTCACGCTGGTGCAGTCCGCGCGCGAGGGCCTCACCTGGGTCCCGGGCGCCGCGCCTGAGGCGATGTGCCGGAGTGCCGAGGGCGTGGCGGTCGTCTGCACGCAGTTTCCGATGACCCGCGTCTTCATGATGGCGGTGTCGCTGCTGATGCTGGCGGCCCTGGCGCTGGTGCTGGCCTGCACCCGCCTGGGGCTGGTGATCCGCGCGGCCTGGACGCATCCCGAGATGGTCCAGGCGCTCGGGCATGACGTGCCGCGGGTGTTCGCGCTGGTCTTCGGGGCCGGGTGCGCGCTGGCGGGCCTGGCGGGGGTGATCGGCGGCATCACCTTCGTGACCGAGCCCGGCATGGCCGCGGCGATGGGACCGATCCTGTTCGTGGTGGTGGTGGTCGGCGGGCTGGGCTCGCTGTGGGGCGCCCTGGCCGGCTCGATGCTGGTCGGCCTGCTGCAGACCCTGCCGGTGGCGCTCGACGGCCTGCCGGCCCAGGTGGCGCCGCTGCTGCCCTATCTGCTGCTGGTGGCGATGCTGGTGCTGCGCCCGCACGGGCTGCTGGGCCTGCGGGGGCGGGGATGAGGCGGCGTCTGCTCCTGTCCTGCGGGCCCTGGATCGGCTTCGCGCTGGTGCTGCTGCTCGCGCCCCTGGCGTGGCCGGGCGGCTTCGCGCTGACGGTGCTGTCGCAGGTCGGCATCGCGATCATCCTGTGCCTGTCCTACAACCTGCTGTTCGGCGAGGGGGGGATGCTCAGCTTCGGCCATGCGGTGCACAGCGGCGCGGGCGCCTATGCGGCGATCCTGGCGCTCGATCACATCGCACAGGGCACGCTCGTGCTGCCGGTGAGCCTGGTGCCGCTGGCGGGCGGTCTGGCCGGTCTGGCGGTGGCCGCCGCGGTGGGCTGGGCCTGCACCCGGCACGGCGGCACCGCCTTCGCCATGATCACGCTGGGCCTGGGCGAACTGGTCGGGGCGATGGTGCTGATGCTGCCGCAGGTCTTCGGCGGCGAGGGCGGGCGCTCCGCCAGCCGGGTGGTCGGCCCCGAGGTGCTGGGCATCAGCTTCGGTCCCCAGCGCCAGCTCTGCCTGCTGATCGCGCTGTATTGTCTGGCCTGCACCGCCCTGATGTTCGCCTTCACGCGCACGTCCGCGGGCCTGCTGCTCAACGCGGTGCGCGACAACGCCGAGCGGGTCGGCTTCCTCGGCCACAGCGCGCACCGGATCCGCTGGCAGGCCTTCATGATCGCCGGCTTCTTCGCCGGCATCGCCGGGGGGCTGGCCGCGCTCGACCTGGAGACGGTCACCGCCGAGGTGGTGAGCGCCCAGCGCTCCGGCGCGGTGCTGCTGTTCGTGCTGCTGGGCGGATCGGGCGTCTTCTTCGGTCCGATCCTGGGCGCCGTGCTGATGGTGGGCTCGGCGCTGCTGCTGCCGACCTGGACCCGCGCCGGCACGCTCTACCTGGGGCTGCTCTTCATGGTCACGGTGATCGCGGCGCCCGACGGTCTGGCGGGGCTGCTGGTGGCGCTGCGCCGGGCGGCGGCGTGTCCGCGGCGGCGGCCGCTGCTGGGCGCGGGGATCGGGCTGGCCGGGACGGCGCTGTGCGCCCTGGCGGGGCTGACCGCGCTGGTCGAGCTGCTCTACCAGCGCCAGCTCGACGCGGTCGGCGGCGCGCCGGCGCATCTGCTCGGGGTGCCGCTCGACGCGGCGCAGGCCGATGCCTGGGTCGGCGCGGCGCTGGTGATGCTGACCGGCGCTGGCCTGTTCGCGCAGGCCTGGGGCCCCTGGCGCCGCCAGTGGGCCGCCGCGGCCGAGACCGACACGCGGCCCGGGAGATCTGCATGAGCCTGTCCCTGGAGATCGAGGGCGTGCACCGCGCCTTCGGCCGCACCGCGGTGCTGCGTGGCGTGACGCTCGAGATCCGCGCCAGCGAGCGGGTGGCGCTCATCGGCCCGAACGGTGCGGGCAAGTCCACGCTGTTCGACCTGATCAGCGGCCGCCAGGCGCCGCAGGCCGGCCGCATCCGCCTGGGCGGCCAGCGCATCGACGGCCTGCCGCCGCATCAGGTGCACCGCCGGGGCCTGGCGCGCAGCTTCCAGAGCAGCCAGCTGTTCGCGCGGCTGAGCGTGACCGAGCACCTGCGCTGCGCCATGCAGCACCTGCCGCGCCCGGCGCAGGACGCGCGCATCGAGGAGCTGCTGGCGCGGCTGCAGCTGACCCACTGCCGCGGGCGGCCCGCGCGCGCGCTCACCCATGCCGAGCAGCGCGCGCTGGAGATCGGCCTGACGGTGGCCGGCGACGCGCAGGTGCTGTTGCTCGACGAGCCCACCGCCGGCATGAGCCGCAGCGAGACGGCGCGCTTCATTCCGCTGATCCGCGATCTGTCGCGCCATCGCACGCTGCTGGTGGTCGAGCATGACCTGAGCGTCGTCTTCGGCCTGGCCGAGCGCATCGCCGTGCTGGTGCAGGGCGAGGTGATCGCCTTCGACACGCCGGAGCGGGTGCGGGCCGATCCGCGGGTGCAGGCGGCCTACCTGGGGGCGCTGCAGCCCTCGCCCGAGTGAAGAAAGGCGGCGTGAGGCATGCTGGAGATCGATGACCTGAGCGCCGGCTACGGCCAGGGCCGCGTGCTGCAGGGCGTGACGCTGCGCGTGGCCCCTGGCGAGATCGTGGCGCTGATCGGCCGCAACGGCTCGGGGCGCTCGACCCTGGTCAAGGCGGTGATGGGCCGGCTGCCGGCCACCGGCTCGGTGCGCTGGCGCGGGAGAGAGCTGCTCGGCCTGCCACCGCACCGCATCGCCCGCCTCGGCCTGGGCCAGGTGCCGGAAGGGCGCGAGATCTTCCCCGGGCTCAGCGTGCACCATAACCTGCTGCTGGGCGAGAAGCCCGCGCCGCGCGCCCGCGCCGGTCAGCCCGAGCGCTGGCCGCTCGACGCGATCTACGCCATGTTCCCGGCGCTGCAGGCGCGCCAGCACACCGCCGCCGGCGTGCTTTCGGGGGGCGAGCAGCAGATGCTCGCGCTGTGCCGCACGCTGCGCGGCGACCCCGACCTGATCCTGGTCGACGAGCCCGCCGAGGGCCTGGCGCCGCAGCTCGTCGGGCAGGTGGCCGAGCTGCTCGGGCGGGTACGGCAGCGCGGCGTCGGCGTGCTGCTGGTCGAGCAGAAGCTGGCCATCGCGCTGGAGATCGCCGACCGCTGCCTGCTGATGGGCCACGGCCGCATCGTCTTCGAGGGCACGCCGGCCGAGCTGCGTGGCAACATGGCGGCCCGCCAGGAATGGCTCGAGGTGTGATGCGATCCATGCAGTTTCCCGTTCCGATTCCCTTCGTCGACCACCTCGGCTTCGAGCTGGTGCGCTTCGCCGAGGGCGAGGCCGAGATCCACCTCGCGCTGCGCCCGGAGCTGCTCAACTCCTTCCTGGTCGCGCACGGGGGCGTGTCGATGACGCTGCTCGACGTGGTCATGGCGCATGCCGCGCGCAGCAGCATGCCCGACAGCGGCGCGGTGACGGTCGAGATGAAGACCAGCTTCTTCCGTCCGGGCCAAGGGCAGCTGCGCGCGGTGGGCCGGGTGCTGCATCGCACCGCGACGATGGCCTTCACCGAGGGCCATGTCTACGGCGAGCACGACGCGCTGTGCGCGCACGCCACCGGCACCTTCAAGTATGTCAAGCGGCTGCCCGCGGGGGGGCGCACCATCCATGCCCTGAACCGCCGCGAGGCGCCAGCAGCCTCGCCGGCCGAGCCCGCCGGCTGATCCGCGGGGCCGCGCAGGGGGCTGTGGCAAACTCCGCCGCCTCCCGCCACTGCCACGCCCTTGCGGCGCCCCCGGTTTGGAACACGCCCAGAAGATCCTCCTGCAGATCGCCGCGGAACTGCAGGTCCGCCCGGCCCAGGTGCAGACGGCCATCGAGCTGCTCGATGGCGGCGCCACCGTCCCCTTCATCGCCCGCTACCGCAAGGAGGCCACCGGCGGCCTGGATGACATCCAGCTGCGCGAGCTGGAAAGCCGCCTGGCCTACCTGCGCGAGCTGGAGAGCCGGCGCGACGCCATCCTCAAGAGCATCGACGAGCAGGGCAAGCTCACGCCCGAGCTGCGCGCCGCCGTGCTGGCCGCGCCGACCAAGCAGGAGCTGGAAGACCTCTACCTGCCCTACAAGCCCAAGCGCCGCACCAAGGGCATGATCGCCCGCGAGGCCGGCCTGGAGCCGCTGGCCGACAGGCTGTTCGCCGACCCGACGCTCGATCCCAAGGCCGAGGCGGCCGCCTTCATCAACGCCGAGGCCGGATTCGCCGACGCGCTGGCGGTGCTCGACGGCGTGCGCGACATCCTGAGCGAGCGCTGGGCCGAGGACGCCGCGCTGGTCGGCCTGCTGCGCGAGTGGCTGTGGGGCGAGGGCCTGCTGCGCTCGAAGCTGCTCGACGGCAAGGACGCCAATCACCCCGACACCGCCAAGTTCCGCGACTACTTCGACTATGACGAGCCGATCGGCCGGGTGCCCTCGCATCGCGCGCTGGCGGTGTTCCGCGGCCGCACGCTGGATCTGCTCGACGTCAAGCTCGTCGTTGACGAGGAGGTCGTGCCGGGCCAGCCGACGATCGCCGAAGGGCGCATCGCGGTGCATCTGGGCTGGAGCCATGCCAGGCGAGCCGGCGACGACCTGATCCGCAAGACGATCGCCTGGACCTGGAAGGTCAAGCTCAGTCTGAGCCTGGAGCGCGACCTGTTCACCCGGCTGCGCGAGGCGGCCGAGGCGACCGCGATCAAGGTCTTCGGCGAGAACCTGCGCGATCTGCTGCTGGCCGCGCCGGCCGGCAAGCGGGTGGTGATGGGGCTAGACCCGGGCATCCGCACCGGGGTGAAGGTTGCGGTGGTCAGCGACACCGGCCGGGTGCTCGACACCTCGACCGTCTACCCGCATGAGCCGCGCCGCGACTGGGACGGCTCGCTGCACACGCTGGCCAGGCTCTGCGCCGCGCACGGCGTGAACCTGATCGCCATCGGCAACGGCACCGCCAGCCGCGAGACCGACCGCCTGGCCGGCGACCTGATCAAGCGCCTGCAGCAGCTCGCGCCTGAGCGCGCGATCGAGAAGGTGGTGGTGTCGGAGGCCGGCGCCTCGGTCTACTCGGCGTCGGAATTCGCGTCGAAGGAGCTGCCCGATCTGGATGTCAGCCTGCGCGGCGCGGTGTCGATCGCGCGGCGGCTGCAGGATCCGCTGGCCGAGCTGGTCAAGATCGACCCGAAGAGCATCGGCGTTGGCCAGTACCAGCATGATGTCAACCAGGGCGAGCTGGCCCGCACGCTCGACGCGGTGGTCGAGGACTGCGTGAACTCGGTCGGCGTGGATCTCAACACCGCGTCGGCGCCGCTCTTGTCGCGGGTGTCGGGCCTGAGCGCGTCGGTGGCGGCCAGCGTGGTGCGCTGGCGCGATGCCCACGGCGCCTTCCGCAACCGCCGCCAGCTGCTCGATGTCACCGGTCTGGGGCCGAAGACCTTCGAGCAGGCCGCCGGCTTCCTGCGCATCCGCGACGGCGACAACCCGCTCGACATCACCGGCGTCCACCCCGAGACCTATCCGGTGGTCGAGAAGATGCTCAAGGCGGTCAACCGCCCGATCGGCGAGCTGATGGGCCGCAGCGATGTGCTCAAAAGCCTCAAGCCCGAGGCCTTCGCCGACGAGCGGTTCGGCGCGATCACGGTCAAGGACATCCTGGCCGAGCTGGACAAGCCCGGGCGCGATCCGCGGCCGGACTTCAAGGTCGCGCGCTTCAACGACGGCGTCGAGGACATCAAGGACCTGAAGGAGGGCATGGTGCTCGAGGGCACGGTCAGCAACGTGGCGCAGTTCGGCGCCTTCGTCGACCTGGGCGTGCACCAGGACGGGCTGGTGCATGTCAGCCAGCTCTCGAACAGGTTCGTCAGCGACGCGCGCGAGGTGGTGCGCACCGGTGACATCGTCAAGGTGCGGGTGCTCGAGGTCGACGTGGCGCGCAAGCGCATCTCGCTGACGATGAAGCTCGACGTGCCGGCCCAGAAGGGCGTCGGCGCCGAGCGGGGCGCCGACAACCGCTTCCGCCCGGCCGCGCGGGGCGAGCAGCCGCAGCGCGGCGGGCAGGGTGGCCGGGGGGCGCAGGCCTCCGCCTCGCAGAATGCGATGGCCGCAGCCTTCGCCAAGCTGAAGCGTTGACCGCGCAGGGGTGCACCCGGCGCTGGCAGGGCTTAGGATGAAAGATCCTCAACCTGCCTGGAGACCTCGAATGACGCGTTCCCACCTTCCGAAGCTGATGGCCGTGGTGGCCGCCACCCTCGCGCTGGGCGGCTGTGCCGGCGTGATGGGGCACGGCGGTCATGGCGACATGGGCCATGACATGCACAAGGGCCCGATGGCCATGGCCAAGCTCGAGCCCACCCGCGGCAACGCGGTCAGCGGCATGGTGATGTTCCACGAGCAGGGCGGGCATGTCATGGCCCACGCCAGGCTCAGCGGCCTGAAGCCGGGCGCCGAGCATGGCTTCCATGTCCACGAGAAGGGCGACTGCTCCAGCGGCGACGGCATGAGCACCGGCGGCCACTTCAACCCGACCGCCCAGCCTCACGGCCCGCAGGACGCCGCCCACCATGCCGGCGACCTGCCCGCGCTGAAGGCCGATGCCGAGGGCAAGGTCGACGTGAAGCTCCACCTGAGCGGCGTCACGCTGAGCGACGGGCCCACCAGCCTGATCGGCAAGGGCCTGATCGTCCACGCCGGCCCGGACGACTACAGGACGCAGCCGACCGGCAACTCGGGCGCACGCATCGCCTGCGGCGTGATCGCGCAAGGCGGCCACTGACCCTGTCACCGCCAGATCCGATGCCTGTCCACCGCCTGACCCCCGCGATGCGCGACCTGCTGCAGCGCATTCGCCGCGCCAACCGCACGCCGATGCACCTGATGGATGCCGCCGACGCGCGGCGCCACTACGACGCCTCGGCCGAGATCCTGGACCTGCCGCGCGCGCCGCTGGCGCGGGTCGAGAACCTGACCGTGCCGGTGGCGCCGGGCGTGCAGCGTGCGGCGCGGCTCTATGCCGCGTCGACCGAGGCCGGGCTGCCGGTGCTGCTCTACCTGCACGGCGGCGGCTTCACGGTGGGCGGGCTGGAGACGCACGACAGCCTGTGCCGACAGATCGCGCTGCACTCGGGCGCGGCGGTGGTGGCGCTGGACTACCGGCTGGCGCCCGAGCACCGCTTCCCGACCGCGGTCGAGGATGCCTGGGCCGGGCTGCAGTGGCTGGCCGGGCCGGGCGCGGCCGCGCTGGGCCTGGACGGCTCGCGGCTGGCGGTGGGCGGCGACAGCGCCGGCGGCACGCTGGCGGCGGTGGCGGCGATCCTGGCGCGCGACGCCGGCCTGAAGCTTGCGCTGCAGGTGCTGATCACGCCGGGCACCACCGCCCACGCCGACACCGCCTCGCATGCGGTCTACGCCGAGGGCTTCCTGCTCGAGAAGGCCGGCATCGACTGGTTCTTCGACCAGTACATCGACCGCGCGCAGCGCCGCGACTGGCGCTTCGCGCCGCTGGAGGCGGACGATCTGGAGGGCGTGGCGCCGGCCTGGATCGGCCTGGCCGAGTGCGATCCGCTGGTCGACGAGGGCGTGGCCTACGGCGACCGGCTGCGGCTGGCCGGCGTGCCGGTCGATCTGGAGATCTGGCGCGGCGTGACGCACGACTTCATCAAGCTCGGCCGGGCGATCCCCGAGGCGAAGCTGGCGCAGCAGGCGCTGGGTGCGGCGCTGCGGGCGGCGCTGCAGCCCTGCCGCTGAGGCGCGGAGGGCGTGCTCAGCGCGCGGCCGGCACCGGCCGCGTGCGGTAGAACCGCATCGGCACGCCGGTGGCCAGGCTGGCCTTCTCCTCGCGCGCGGCGCGGTTGAGCACGTTCTTCTTCATGCGCCCGACGACATGCATCTCGCAGGGCTTGCAGTCGAAGCGCAGCTGCAGCACCTCGTCGCCGTGCGTGATGGTCAGCGGCTCGGCGCGGATGGTGCCCTGCACGCCGGTGACGCCCTTGGCCTGCTTCGGGCACAGGCTGAGCGAGAAGCGCACGCAGTGCTTGGTGATCATCAGGCTGGCGTCGCCCAGCGCCTCGTGGCTCTCGTAGGCCGCCTCGATGACCTTGACGCCGTGGCGGGCGTAGAAGTCGCGTGCCTTCGCGTTGTAGACGTTGGCCAGATAGCTCAGCGTGTCCTCGGGATAGGCCGCCGGCGGCGTGACCTCCGGCCAGCGCGGCTGGCGCACATGGGCCTCCAGGCGCGCGGCCTCGAGCTGCTCGAATGCGTCGCGGCGCAGCGCGTTGAGCACGCCCGGCGGCACGAACCACGGCCGGCGCGTCGCCAGCA
>Ga0228700_1001679_pt1 | contig 13542 bp, 11 predicted proteins | sample McNCre317_Aug_MG_FD_178019 | JGI IMG/M metagenome (GOLD analysis project Ga0228700, IMG submission 178019) | Freshwater microbial communities from McNutts Creek, Athens, Georgia, United States - 3-17_Aug_MG | ecosystem: Environmental > Aquatic > Freshwater > Creek | place: USA: Georgia...
CCCGCAATCCGGTGTTCTGATTTCGCGAAGCTTGAAATGTCAGATATCTGGCCACGCCACTGACGAAAGCCAGAACCTCGCTGAGCCGGGTCCAGCCACTCACGACTGACAGGTCTGGCGTGAGTGAGTTCTAAAAACTTCGGATCCGCTATTAGGCGTCAGGCCCTGTCAACTTCGAGCAACTGCCGCAGTGCTTGATACAGTTCCACGGGGGGAACGGGCTTGGACACAAAGCCGTTCATGCCAACCTCCATACAACGGGCCTTGTCTTCTGCAAACGCGTTTGCTGTCATGGCCAATATCGGGACCTTGGCATAACCTGGCAATTGACGAATCCGTCGCGTGGCCTCCAACCCATCCATGCGCGGCATTTGCATGTCCATCAAGATGACTCCATACCTTTGATGCGTGGCCATATCCACCGCCTGGGTGCCATCGCTGGCCTGGTCCACGACAAAACCGGCATCCTCCAACAAGATTTGTGCAATCTCAGCATTTACCGGTTCGTCCTCGGCCACCAGCACACGCAGCCCCAGATGTTGATCGCGCAAGGCCTCCAGTGCGCCCTCCACGCTGGGTTCGATGTTGCGCGTGGGTTGGAGGGAAGGCATTCACCTCCAGCCAGACGACGACGGACTGACCAGGAACCCGTAAGCCCAGCTCCGTCGTAATCAAAAAGGGTTGCCATATTGCCAACTTAACATAGCCCACGCAGCCGCCGGCACATCCGAATTCATCGACCAAGCACCTTGCTGCGGGCGGAAGATAAATCATGTCCAGTGCCGTCTCGCAATTCCGTTGTAGAAACTGACGAACTTGCAAATTGTGGCGGCCACGCGTTAAGGGTACCGATGACCGGTCGATCGCAGAAGCTCACGAACCGGCCGCGTCGGAGCATTAGCTGGTTTAGCGAATGACTGCCAGATCCTCGAGCTTGCCACCCTTAGTGGTGCGCAAGGTCAGAGCACCACCTTTAATGTCGCCCTTTTCATCGAAAGCAATCGGTCCGGTGATGCCCTGGTATTGCGTTGCCGCCAATGCAGGCAGATATTTCACCGGGTCAGCCGAACCCGCCTTCACCATGGCCGCCACCATCAGCTTGACACTGTCGTAGGTGTAAGGCGAATACATCTGCACATCTATGCCAAAGCGCTTTTTGTAGCGCACCTTGAAAGCCTCCAGACCGGACTTGGATTTGCCCTCCACACCTCCAGCCTCTGCGCAGTACATTTGGTTGTCAGTAGCAGCGTCACCGGCGAGCTTCACAAATTCTGCTGAACACAAGCCGTCACCACCCATGAACTTGGCGTTCAGCCCTAAAGCCTTCATCTGGCGCAACATGGGGCCACCCACAGAGTCCATGCCACCAAAGAAAACAAGGTCGGGTTTCTTGCTCTTGACGGCGGTCAGGATGGCGCTGAAGTCAGTTGCCTTGTCATTGGTGAATTCCTTGGCTACGACGGTGCCGCCTGCAGCCACCACGGCCTTTGCGAATTCCTCTGCCACACCCTGGCCATAGGCGGTGCGATCGTCAATCACCGCCAAGTTCTTGAGCTTTAGCGTGTTGACGGCGTACCGACCCAGGGTACCGCCAAGTTGCGTGTCATCGGCCACTACACGAAATGTGGTTTTGAAACCCTGGCGGGTGTACTTGGGGTTGGTAGCAGAAGGAGAAATTTGTGGAATATTGGCGTTGCTGTAAATGCGTGAGGCCGGTATGGTTGTACCCGAATTCATGTGGCCCACAACGCCTGCAATGTTGGCGTCGGCCAGCTTTTGGGCTACGGCAGTGCCCTGCTTGGGGTCGGCACCGTCGTCTTCCACAAGTAGCTTCAACGTAACTTTCTTGCCTCCAATAGTCACGCCTGCTGCATTGAGCTCTTCCACTGCCAGCACGGCACCGTTTTCATTATCCTTGCCCAGATGGGCAATGGGTCCGCTGGTAGGGCCTACGTGGGCGATAGTGACGGTGGCGTTCTGGGCCCAGGAGCCGTGTGCAAACAGCAGACTGGCGGCAATGGCGGTTAGGGAAAGGGGATAGGTTTTCATCGTTTGCTTTCAAAAAAAGACAGTCACGCGCGGCTTGTCACGTCAAACCGGTGGCAAAGGTTGCGGGTTGGCGGACAGCGCAGTATCACCAGGCGCAATACCTGGCATACACCCCTTCTGTTTGATACCTGAGAGATTCACACTGCGACCTGTGGGGCCGCGCTGTTTGCTCCTGCGGTGCACCGGATGACTAGCTCCGGCGGCTCTTCAGAGTGTTGTGCATGGGCCGGTCCTTTTGCCTGAGAGTTTCCGGGGCGGTTGCTCCTTCGGCGCTGCATACCAGACGGCTGCAGTCTCTCCCGATAACCATGCTGTTGCACCATTTATTGATGAACGAAATCAATCTTATGAACACAGCCCTCATGTGTCCAATGTATTTTTTTCATGCGAAGCATTCATAAAACGTATACCCACCTACGCTTTGTAGAAGCCCGTGCACGCTACGGCGACCATGGTGGCGAGATGACGGCGTGCAATATCATTGAAGACGATGCAAGTGTTAACCGCAAAGTTGAGACTGCACTTTGAGTGACCACAACACTCCAACAGAGTGCTGATCAAAATGACACTACCGTCGCCAATGCCGGATTACCCGTGCGTGGTCTTCTGACAATCGCAGAGCAAAATTGCACACTGGGCAATAAAAAGGGGATGCCATGGCGGAGAACGACAAGGTGTTCGCGGGTTCGATCCCTGCGTTCTACGACAAATTGATGGTTCCCCTAATCTTCAACGCCTATGCGGCTGACCTAGCTGCGCAGGTTGCCGCGTTCTCACCGAATTCGGTACTGGAAACAGCTGCTGGCAGCGGTGCCGTCACTCGCTTGCTCGCACCCAAACTTGGGGCCCACGCGCGCTATGTGGTGACCGACCTGAACCAGCCCATGCTTGACTATGCTGCATCGGCACTGGCACCCGATCCTCGCATTGATTGGCGGCAGGTTGATGCACTGGAGCTGCCTTTTGACGATGCCTCGTTTGACGTAGTGTGCTGCCAGTTTGGTGCCATGTTCTTTCCCAACAGAGTGGCGGGGTACGAGCAAGCGCGGCGCGTGCTGCGGCCTGGTGGACACTTTGTGTTCAATGTCTGGGATCGTATCGAAGAAAACGACTTTGCCGACGACGTAACAAACGCCCTGGCCCACGTTTTTCCACACGACCCACCGCGCTTCCTCGCCCGCACGCCACACGGCTATCAAGACATCAACGCAATTCGCAAAGACTTGGAACAAGCAGGTTTCGCTGACATCTCCATCGAGACGCGAGCGAAGACCAGTCTTGCGTCTTCAGCCCGCGACGCTGCCATTGCCTATTGCCATGGAACGCTTCTACGCAATGAAATCGAGGCTCGCCGTTCTGGCTCGCTTGAGCATGCAACAAACTGTGCGGCCGAAGCGATCGCAAGGCGCCGTGGTGACGGGTCCGTCGTTGGGAAAATTCAAGCGCATGTGATCGTTGCAAGTTAATTGGGATGCCGTGTTTCACCAGTTGAAGGAGCACCGTTACCTGATACAGGAACTAGCTGTGCCAGCATTTACTGTTCCGAATGGCCCATCGAACGGCAGCTTTAGGGGAGCGAAACTGATGATGCCTATGGCAGCTTTGGGCACTTATGGAAAGCTTTCCATAAGTGCCCTTATGCATAACTGAGCACTATGCATAAGGGCACCGACAGGCCCGTCAGAGTTTGACCCTGCGGTCTGAGCCTGGTACAGCCATACAGGATTTGCATCTCGTAGATAGCAGCAGGTACAACGCACCTACACACATTGCATTCGATGGGGTTGGACGCGGGGACGCAATCCATAGCCGGGCATTTCCAATCAAGCGGGAACCGCGATGCCGTCCACAATCTGCGGCGGCGCACGCTTAATGAATGCTGCGATCAGTGCCGCCACAACTGCCATGGCAAACGACATCAACCACAGCCAGCGGTAACTTCCCAGTGCATCAAAGGTCACTCCACCAGCAAAGGCCCCCACCGCTGCTCCAATGGAGTGCCCCGCACTCAATAGCCCCATGGACAAGCCCATCACACGCACACCCAAATGCGAGGCCACCAGACTGGCCACCACGGGCGCCGTGGCGTAATCAAAAAGACCAAACACGATCGAGAACGTGTAGAGCAATGTGGCGTCGTTCCCGATCTCCATCAACAGGATGAAGCTCAGAGACCGGACCGCATAAATGCCTGCGAGCAGAAGCGGACGATTCATGCGGTCAGAGAGCCATCCGGCCACCAGGATGCCGACCAGGTTGATCCCCGACAGCAGGCCATACGCTCCCGCCGCTTTCACGCCGCCAAAGCCACATATCGCTGCGTAGGGCAGGAAATGGGTTTCGATGACACCTGAGCTCGTGAAACCGCAGAGCAAAAAGCTCCAGAACAAGAGATGGAACGTTGGACTGCGTGCCAATCCGAACAGCCGGGTCTTCATGGGCTCATGGGCAGCACTCTTTAGTTGGTCATGCTTGCCGGAGTTCTTGGGCAGGAGGTAAATGGCAACCGGTGCCATCAGGACGCATGCCAGGGCGATCGCATTGAACTCGAAGCGCCATCCGAAGTCGGTGAGAAGAAGTGCCGCAAGTGGCACCAAAAGTAATGGCCCTACTGTGGAGCCTGAATCCACTACCGCCATGACAAATCCGCGCCGCTCCACAAAGTAGGGAGCAACTGCTGCAAAAAACACGCTCACACCCACCACACCAAATCCGACACCGGAGATGACCCCAAAATTCAGGATAAGTTGCCAGGGTGTGGTGGATGCAGTGGTGAACGCCAAACCTGCACCCAAAATCAGGAACCCCGCCATCAGCAGTTTGCGGGGGCCGAAGCGGTCAATAAGGTCACCGGCCACTGGTGCAGTTACGGCCATGATGATGAGTGCAGTTGCACCGGCCGTGGAGATGGCGCTGCGCGACCAACCCAGTTCAGACTCCCACAAAGGCATGACCATGCTCAGTAGCGCGCGGCCAGATGCGGAGAGTGCGACCGCTATGAAGCCGTATCCGACAATGGTCCAGCCCAACAACTCGTGTGTGGAAGTTTTCTCACGCATGGATGCACTCCTCAACAAGGGCGCGAGTTCCGTGGCGGACTCACTGTCTCTTGCCTAAGCACATTGTGCCTGCAGGTTTTCGTTCCTATCTGTGCTGGAGACACTGTCCAACTAGGAGGTGGACGAAACACCTTCAGCTCCATAGGAATCGTAATAGCCTCTGTATTGCAGCGCTGAGCAATGTCATTCAATGCTGTGACCAGCGCTTTTGAATGGCAGCTTTGCGGCGCCCGGATTGATGAGGTAAAAGACCGGTAAGGGCACACTGGAGGTGCTCACCAATGTCTGCAACCCGGCATTTCGATTTGCACAGTTCTTGAATGTCCTCTATCTCGCAGTGCAATTGAACGCTGCTAAACCCGCCATGAGCCAGTTCAAGTCACTCACGAGTGGCTGCTAACCGGCAGCGAGATTAGTGGGGACGGCACTCGCCTAAACTTCTTTTGAAATGCTGCATCAACCAAAGTTTTGCCGCAGACATCCAGACCTTTCAGCAAATTCCTGACGCAGCTGTTTACGTACGATTGCCGCCGCGTGTAGATGCGTTTGCTCCACTTTAACCTTGGAGCGCACCCGCTCAACGGGTGCGCCTAGCTTGACTTAGCGAATAACTGCAATCTCTTCCAGCTTGCCACTCTTGATGGTTTTCAGTGTCAGTGCTCCGCCCTTGATGTCACCCTTCTCGTCGAAGGTGATGGGGCCGGTCACACCGTCATACTTGGTGGCAGCCAGTGCGGACAGGTATTTGGCGGGGTCGGAAGAACCGGCCTTCACCATGGCTGCAACCATCAGCTTCACGCTGTCGTAAACATAAGGGGCGTACACCTGGACATCAGCACCAAACTTGGCCTTAAACTTGGCCTTGAAGGCTTCCATGCCAGCCTTCCCCTTACCATCAACACCACCTGCTTCGGCGCAGTAGACTTGGTTGTCTGAGATGGAGTCTCCGCCCAGCTTCACCAGTTCGGTGGAGCAGATGCCGTCGCCGCCCATGAACTTAGCCTTTATACCCAGCGATTTCATCTGGCGCAGCATGGGGCCGGCAACGGCGTCCATGCCACCGAAGAACACTACGTCAGGTTTCTTCCCCTTGATGGTGGTCAATATGGCGTTGAAGTCAGAGGCCTTGTCGTTTGTGAACTCGCGCGTCACGGTCTTGGCGCCAGCAGCTTCGGCAGCCTTCTTGAACTCTTCAGCCACGCCTTGGCCGTAAGCGGTACGGTCGTCAATCACGGCAATGGTATTGGCCTTGAGGGTGCCCACTGCGTAGCGGCCCAGGGTGCCACCCAGTTGGGTGTCATCAGCCACCACGCGGAAGGCGGTCTTGAAGCCTTGGCGCGTGTACTTGGGGTTAGTGGCGGACGGAGAGATCTGGGGGATGCCAGCATCGCTGTAGATCTTGGATGCGGGAATGGTAGTACCCGAATTCAGGTGACCCACCACACCAGCCACTTTGGCGTCAGCCAGCTTTTGCGCTACGGCAGTGCCCTGCTTGGGATCAGCCGCGTCGTCTTCGGTCATCAGCTTGAGGGTGACCTTTTGGCCACCGATGGTGACGCCTGCGGCATTGAGCTCTTCAACGGCAAGAACCGCACCGTTTTCGTTGTCCTTGCCCAAGTGGGCGATAGCGCCACTGGTGGGCCCGACGTGGGCAATAGTCACCACCGACTGCGCAAATCCGCATGTGGTAGCTAGGCTCAGCGCCGCCAGCACAGCTGCGTTCAATTGAAATCTCATCTTAGTCTCCATACTTACATTGAGTTGCGAGGCAATTTGGAAGGGAGCGCAGGAAAGCACCTACCACGCAACATGGGTCCTGCAGTTATTCCCCCAGGTAAGCGGCACGCACCTTGGGGTCATTAAGCATCTCTTTGGCATCCCCCCCCATGGTGACCATGCCCGACTCCATCACGTAGCCTCGATTGGCAATGGCCAACGCACGGCTGGCATTTTGTTCGACCAATAGCACGGTCACACCCTGTGCATACACGTTTTTGATCACTTCAAAGATTTTGTCAACCATGATCGGCGATAGGCCCATGGACGGCTCGTCCAACAGCAACACCTTGGGTCGGCTCATGAGCGCGCGTCCCATGGCCAGCATCTGTTGTTCGCCGCCTGACATAGTTCCGGACAACTGGTGCGTTCGTTCCTTTAAGCGCGGAAAGATTTCAAAGATGCGCTCAATATCGGAGGCAATTTCGGCCTTGTCGTTTCGAATGTAGGCCCCCATTTGCAAATTTTCCAGGATGGTCATGCGTGTGAACACGCCACGGCCTTCAGGCACCATGGCCAGGCCTTGCTTAACCAGATCCCAGGGGCCTTGGCCTTTGATGCTCTTGCCCAGATATTGGATGTCACCGGCGTTGATGGGCAAAGTGCCGGTAATGGCCTTCATGGTGGTGGTTTTGCCCGCACCATTGGAGCCGATCAAGGACACCAGTTCGCCTTCGTAAACTTCGAAGTCCACGCCCTTGACCGCCTGGATGCCGCCGTACGCGACCTTGAGGCCCGTCACTTTAAGTAATGTTTTTGCTGTCATGTCGTGTCCTCAGTGCCCGCTGGTGCCTAGATAGGCCTCAATTACTTTTTCATTCTTCTGCACGTCTGCTGGCGTGCCTTCGGCAATTTGCTTGCCGTAGTCGAGCACGGTCACTCGGTCGCACAGCCCCATCACCAGCTTCACATCGTGCTCAATCAGCAAAATGGTGCGGTTGTCCTTGCGAATCTGGTCGATTAGCTCGCGCAGCATCACCTTCTCGGTGGCGTTCATGCCGGCCGCGGGCTCGTCCAGCGCTATGAGCTGCGGATCAGTAGCCAGGGCACGGGCAATTTCCAGGCGGCGCTGGTCGCCGTAGCTGAGCGTGCGGGCCTTGTAGTCGGCAAACCTACCAATGCCTACGTAATCCAGCAGTTCGCGGGCACGCTCTGCAATTTCCTTTTCTTCCTGCTTGAAGCCGCTGGTGCGGAACACCGCGCCAAACAGGCCCGAGTGGGTGCGGATGTGGCGACCCACCATCACGTTTTCCAGCGCCGTCATTTCGGCAAACAGGCGAATGTTCTGGAAGGTGCGCGCAATGCCGGCCTTGGCGACCAGGTGCACAGCCGTGGGCTGGTAGGGCTTGCCCGCCAGCTCGAAACTGCCGCTGTCCGGCGTGTACAGCCCGGTCAGCACATTGAAGAAGGTGGTCTTGCCCGCACCATTCGGTCCGATCAAACCGTAGACCTGGCCTCGCTTGATCTGGATGCCCACCCCGCCGAGCGCCTGCAAACCACCAAAGCGCTTGGAGACGCCTGAAACGTTCAATACTGTATCGGTCATGAGAGTTCTCGGTTATCAGATTCGGCTGGTCCGCAATGACTTTCCATGCTCCGGCGAGGGCCACAGGCCGCGGGGACGGGACAGCATGATGGTGATCATGGCCAGTGCAATGAGGAGCTGCCGCAGGATGGAAGCGTCCAGGCGGCCACCAGTGGCTGCCTGCAAGGGACCTGCTACATAGCGCAGCACCTCCGGCAAGGCCGACAGCAACACCGCGCCCAGAATGACGCCGGGCAGGTGACCCACACCGCCGAGCACCACCATGGCCACAATCATCACCGACTCCATCAGGGTGAAGGACTCAGGAGATATGAAACCCTGGAATGCGCCGAACATCACACCGGACACACCGCCGAAGGTGGCACCCATGCCGAAGGCCAGCAGCTTCATGTTGCGGGTGTTGATGCCCATGGCCTTGGCTGCGATCTCGTCTTCGCGGATGGCCATCCAGGCACGGCCGACGCGCGAAAGCTCCAGACGGTGGCTAATGAGCACGCTGAACAGCACCAACACCAGGAACAGGTAGTAATACAGGGAAACCGACTGCAACTCCAAGCCGAAGATGTTCAAGCGATTGCCCAGATCCAGGCCAAAGAAGTGCAGCGAATCAATCGAGCTGATGCCTTTGGGGCCGTTGGTGATGTTGATGGGCGCATCCAGGTTGTTCATGAACACGCGGATGATCTCGCCAAAGCCCAGGGTCACGATGGCCAGGTAGTCTCCGCGCAAGCGCAGCGTGGGTGCACCTAGCAGCACTCCAAAGAGGCCCGCCAGACCCGCTCCGGCGGGGATGATGATCCACAAAGGCGAATGCAGTCCATTGGGAAAGGCTGCAGCAATGCTCTCGAAGCTGTCCGTCAGATGCGGAGACGACAGCAAGCCATACATGTAGGCGCCGATGGCAAAAAAAGCCACATAGCCTAGGTCGAGCAGACCGGCATAGCCCACCACGATGTTCAGGCCCAAAGCCAGCAAAACATAGAGCAGTGCCATATCGGCAATCCGCACCCAGGCGTTGCCGAAACTTTGCAGCAGCAGGGGCATGACCAGTAGGGCGATGCCTGCCGCGATGAACGCGATAATGTTCTTTTGTTGGGTCATGGTTGTTCTCCTCAAGCGCGGTCTGCGACGCGTTCACCCAGCAAGCCTGAGGGACGCACGGTCAGCACGACGATGAGCACAATGAAAGCGAAGATGTCGGAGTAGTGGCTACCCAGCACACCGCCGGTGAGGTCGCCGATATAACCAGCGCCGATAGATTCGATCAGGCCCAGCAGAATGGCACCCACAACCGCACCGGCTAGGTTGCCGATTCCGCCAAACACGGCAGCGGTAAAGGCCTTGAGGCCGGGCAAAAAGCCCATGGCGTGTTGGGCGGTACCGTAGTTAGATGCATACATCACACCGGCAATGGCAGCAAGCACCGCACCGATGATGAAAGTGGCAGAAATCACCATATCGGGCTTCACACCCATCAGGCCCGCAACACGCGGATTCTCTGCCGTTGCACGCATGGCGCGACCGAGCTTGGTGTAGTTGACCAGCCACATCAGCAACGCAAGAGACGTCGCCGTCACACCCAGGATCATCACCTGTGTGGGCGTGATCACCGCACCAGCCACGTCAATCGGCGTACTGGGCAAGAGCGTGGGATACGACTTGTAGTTGGGCTTCCAGATGATCATGGCCAGCGTCTGCAAGAGGATGGACATGCCGATGGCGGTGATCAGCGGAGCCAGCTTGGGGCTGTTACGCAGGGGCCGGTATGCAATTTTCTCGATGAGAAAATTGAGCGAAGCTGCCGCCACGCAGCCAATGACCAGTGCGATGAAGAGAATAACGAATCCAGGAACATTGGGCATGGACGGTTGCAACCAACCGATGACGGTCCAGCTGGTGAGTGCACCCACCATCATGACCTCACCATGCGCGAAGTTGATGAGATTGATGATGCCGTACACCATCGTATAGCCTAGCGCGATGAGCGCATACATGCTACCTAACACCAGACCGTTGATGATCTGCTGTAATAATATTTCCATTCACGTCTCCTTATGCAGCGGCGCTGCTTGTTTGAATTCCGTTCGATCCCATGCCAACCTCATTGGAGGTCTGCTCAATAATTTCACCTGTACAAGCACGAAGCCCCACACTTTTCATTGGCGTTTTTTGGACTTGCGCTCTACGCCTTGCTATCACAAGGTTGAACGTCTGATAGAACCTCTGGCAGGCCCTTTGCCACGCATAAATGTCTATCAGCTCGGCTCTGCCAGATCCATCGGTACCTCGCTCTTTGGGCCACTCCTTGCGCACCACTGAATGTCAGGCAACACCGGCGGAAACCGCCTGGCGGTCTGCGTGGTAGGACGACCGAACCATCGGTCCGGCAGCAACATGGCGGAACCCCATTCTTTCGGCAAGAACACGGAGTTCATCGAATTCGGCTGGCGGTACGTAGCGGCTTACCGGCAGATGGTGCAAACTGGGTTGCAAATATTGGCCGATCGTCAGCATGTCAACGTTGTGGGAACGAAGATCAGCCATGGTTGCCTCGATCTCTTGGTTTGTTTCCCCAACCCCTAACATCAAGCCAGACTTGGTCGCCACGTCCGGAAGACGATCCTTGAATCGGGCCAGCAATTCGAGAGAGTGTTTGTAGTTAGCACCAGGACGGACCTCACGATATAGACGAGGGACTGTTTCGATGTTGTGGTTAAAGACATCGGGCGGCTCGGCAATCAGAATGTCGATTGCGCGGTCGACGCGGCCACGGAAATCGGGTGTGAGGATCTCGACGGATATACCAGCATTCGCGGCACGGGTCTCACGAATGCAGTCGACAAAATGCTGCGCACCGCCATCGCGCAGATCATCGCGATCGACCGAGGTGATGACGACATATTTCAAACGCATGCCAGCGACGGTTTGCGCAAGGTTTACCGGCTCCTCCGGATCCAGCGGCAATGGACGACCGTGTCCAACATCACAAAACGGGCAACGGCGCGTGCAAATCGCACCCATGATCATGAATGTGGCGGTGCCGTGCTGGAAGCATTCGCCCAGATTGGGGCAGTTAGCCTCTTCGCAAACCGAATGAAGACGCCTGCTGCGGAGCGTATCGATCAGTGTTCTGGCGTTCTTGGTGCCACGGAATGCCGCCCGTATCCATTCGGGCTTGCGCAACTGCTGGGACGGTGTGATCGGAATGATCTTGACTGGAAGTCGAGCCAGCTTATCGGCACCGCGCAGCTTAATGCCCACGTGCACATCAGAGGTCGATTGATCGGAGGACATGGATAGTGCCTTTTCCCGCAATGAATCAGCCGCGGTAGTAGCGCTGTGGGACGAAGGGGGTGCCCGTGACTTCAATCGGTACAGGCTGGCCTCGCACCATGGCACTCAGCTGCGTACCGAGCTTGGAGAATGCGGTTTCAACGTAGCCCATTGCCACCGGGGCCTCCAACGTTGGACCGAAGCCGCCACTTGTGACAACTCCCACACGCCGTCCACTTGCGTCGACAATCTCTGCCCCTTCGCGCACCGGTACACGGGAGTTCGGCCGCAGACCGACGCGCTTGCGCGACACACCATTTCCAATCTGGTTCAGGATGACATCGGCGCCCGGGTAACCCCCAGGGCGTGCACCGCCACTGCGGCGAGGCTTGGACAGGGCCCACAGAAGGCTACTTTCTACAGGGGTGGTATGGACATCGAGGTCATGGCCATACAGGCACAGTCCGGCCTCCAGGCGCAGTGAATCGCGCGCACCGAGGCCGATGGGGGCCACTTCCTGCTGGCTCAGTAAATGGCTTGCCAGAGCCGCAGCGCTGTCAGCAGAAACGGATATTTCAAAACCATCCTCCCCGGTGTAGCCTGAACGACTGATAAAGCAAGGAATTCCGGCAAGTTCAACTTTGGCGGTTGTCATAAAGACCATGCTTGCCGTTTCCGGTGCGAGTCGGGCCATCACCGCGCCCGCAGCCGGCCCCTGCAGCGCCAGCAAGGCGCGGTCGTGCAGTACCTCTACCTGACAGCGATCCGACAAATGCTTTTGCATGTGCGCAATGTCTTGTTCCTTGCAGGCGGCGTTGACAACGACGAACAGTCGGTCACCAAAGTTGGCCACCATCAAGTCGTCTAGTACACCTCCCTGCTCGTTGGTGAACAGGGCGTAGCGCTGCATTCCCGGGGCAAGGTCAACAATGTCGACTGGGACCAAAGTCTCGAGGGCGGCAGCTGCGTCCGGACCGACAAGAAAAACCTGCCCCATATGGGACACGTCAAACAAGCCCGCCCGGGTGCGGGTATGGTTGTGTTCCTTGATGATGCCCATGGGATATTGGACGGGCATTTCATAGCCTGCAAAAGGGACCATCTTGGCCCCCAGCGAGACATGCATGTCATAAAGCGGTGTACGCCGCAGCGAGGATTCTTGTGGGTTGTTGCTCATTGTGTCTCCTTCAGGTCCGGTTATCCATCAACATTCAATTACGTTCACGGCCAGGCCGCCGCGGCTTGTTTCCTTGTATTTGGTCATCATGTCCCGCCCGGTATCGCGCATGGTCTTGATGACCTGGTCGAGTGATACGAAGTGGGTTCCATCACCGCGCAGCGCCATGCGCGCGGCGTTGAGTGCCTTGATGGAGCCCATGGCGTTGCGCTCGATGCACGGAATCTGCACGCGTCCGCCTACCGGGTCGCAGGTCAGACCCAGGTTGTGTTCCATGCCAATCTCGGCGGCGTTTTCCACCTGTGCCGGTGTGCCCCCCATTACCGCAGCCAGACCGGCAGCCGCCATGGAGCAGGCCACGCCCACTTCGCCCTGACAACCCACCTCGGCACCGCTGATGGACGCGTTTTCCTTGTAAAGCTGGCCGATGGCACCTGCGGTGAGCAGGAAATCACGGATGCCCTTTTGGTTGGCCCCGCTGATGAAGCGGTGGTAGTAGTGCATGACCGCCGGGATGATGCCGGCCGCACCGTTGGTGGGCGCGGTGACCACGCGGCCACCGGCAGCGTTTTCTTCGTTGACCGCCATGGCGTACACGTTCACAAAGTCCAGGATGGTGAGTTGGTCGCGCAGCGCTTCTTCGGGGCGGTTGCTCAGGGAGC
>Ga0228700_1001680_pt1 | contig 13532 bp, 14 predicted proteins | sample McNCre317_Aug_MG_FD_178019 | JGI IMG/M metagenome (GOLD analysis project Ga0228700, IMG submission 178019) | Freshwater microbial communities from McNutts Creek, Athens, Georgia, United States - 3-17_Aug_MG | ecosystem: Environmental > Aquatic > Freshwater > Creek | place: USA: Georgia...
AGACCCGTCAGATTGCCGAAGAGGGCGGCTTCTCGAAGGCGACTCTGACCGGCGTGCTGAGCACCCTCGAAAACCGCAAGTTAGCGATTCGCAAAAAGAGCAAGGACGACGGCCGCCTGGTGCTGGTAGAACTCACGCCAGCCGGCCGCAAGCTAATGGCCGAGCTGTTTCCTGAATTCAATCAACAGGAGCAATTCGTCTCAAGCCCAGTTGCCGGCGCGGGGCAGGATGAACTCGCCGATGCACTTCGCAGAATTACCGCAAATATCGAAGCGGCAAATTAGCTAATTGCTTGTTAGGTTCTAACTAAATCCTCAAAAGGGATGCGCGGGAGGAGCAAAATGCAGCACAAGAAGTTGATTACAGCAGCACTAGCCGGCGCGGCTTTCGCGCTCGCCGCAATGCTCACCGGTTGCGCCGCAACCCCGACTCCGGCACCAACCATCAAGGCCCTCGATTCGGGCTTCGGCAAGCGTGCCGTCAACCGCGATGTCTATTTCTTCACTTATTACAACCCGGTGACCGACGCCTTCTGGAAGCAGATCTATAACGGTGCCAAAGACGGCGCCCAGCTGTCGAACTTCAAGTTTCACCACGAAACGGCCGATGGCAATTCGGTCAAGATGATCGCCAACATTTCGGCTGCCATCAAGAACAAGCCAGCAGCCATCATCATGGCCTTCAACGAGGGTCAGGCCTGGGTCGACGTAGCCTGCAAGGCTCACGCTCAGGGCATCCCCGTAATCGGTTTCAACGTGCCGGTGCCAAAGTCAGCGCAAGACTGCGTAAGCGGTTATGTGGGTCAAGACTTTTATGCCGTCGGGCGAGTGGTTGCCAACAAGTTGCTTGCCAGCGGCTACGTCAAAAAGGGCGACAAGGTTCTGATCACCGCCGAGGAGCCGAGCCAGCCGTATGCGCTTGCGCGCGGAGCCGGCGTTTATGACGTTCTCAAGGCGGCCGGCATCGATGTGACGCCGCACGCCGAGTGGTTGCGCACCACCGGCGACGACTCGACCGCCTTCAAGGCGCTCACCGATTGGCTAACCAAGCACCCCGACGTCAAGGCCATCGTGCCGATCGGTGGCACGCCAAACCGCAACCTGCCGGCAGCCCTGTTGGCGGCGCATAACAAGACCGCCAAGGTCTTTGGTTTCGACACCGCGCCGGCCATCATCAAGGGCATCAAGGATGGCGTGATCGTTGCCACCGCCGACCAGCAGGGCTACGTTCAGGGCTTCCAGTCGATGATTCAAACCGCACTGTTGATTGACTTTGGCTTCTCGCCGTCAGACATCAACTCGGGTGGCAATGGCTTGATTACCAAGGACAACGTCGGCGTGCTCGAGGCACCCGACCTAGAGGGCATTCGCTACTAGCGGTTGGCTGCGGCGCTAACGAAGGTCGACAGCATTTCTAGCTGAGCGCCGTCTTCTTCGTAGTTGTCTTCGGGGTGCCACTGAACACCATAACCCCAGTCGAGCGCCGCATACTTGACGGCCTCAACGTTGCCAGTGGCTGCGTGCGCAATGGCCTCGACCTGGTCGCCAAGGGCGTCGAGTGCCTGGTGGTGAAAGCAAGACGCCTGAACCTTGGTGCCGCTGAGGCCAAGCTCTGCGGCGCTCGGGCCGAGGTCGACCTCGTGCTCAAATACCAACACGGGCGCCTCTTCGCGGTGAGGAGCACTCATGTGTTGAATCAGCGAACCACCACGGTTCACGTTGGTGATTTGAGTGCCGCGACAAATTGTGAACAACGGCAGGTTGTTTGCGAACACGTGATCGAGCAGCGACATGTCGACGGCGTCTTGCAGTTCGTCGATGCCGTAGAGGTGTTCCGAACTCGGCTGCTGGCCATAGAGGCGCGGGTCAACATCGCTGCCGCCCGGCATCAAAACGCCATCGATGCCGCTGAGGCGTTCGGCCCAGTCGGAGCCCTCGACGGGCAGCAGGGTAACGGGTTCGCCGCCGGCGGCCCAGACCAGTTCGAGCAGGTTGCGGGCGTTGATTACGGCGCCGTAGCGGTTGGCTGTGGTGTGCTCGGCGAAACGACCAACAATGGCGATGCGCGGCCTCTTTGCTGCTGACACTGCTTGCTCCAAATCGTTATAAAACGGGGCGATGTTGCCAATAAGTATGCCCTATTCTAAATCATTAGTATCCGAATGATTTTCTCGATTCGCGTTCATTTCGCGGTCTGCCAAGGGAGCCAGAACACATGACTTCTATTGAAGTTGCCGGAGTGCAAATCGACACTCGCCACTACATCGGTGGTCAGCGAGTCGCATCGGCCGAAACATTCACCAACACCTCGCCAATCGACGGCACCTTCCTTGGCGAATTCGCTCGCGGTGGCGCAACCGAGGTCGACCTGGCCGTTGCCGCGGCACGCAAGGCATTCCCAGAGTGGCGCGACATGGGCCCGGTCAAGCGTGGCCAGTTGCTCGAAAACCTCGCCAAGCTGATGGAAGAAAACATCGAGCAGCTCTCGCAGATCGAGACCCTCGACAACGGTTCGCTGTTGCGCTCACACCGCCGCGGAGTGATGCCTCGCGCTGCAATGAACATCCGCTTCTTTGCAGAGTGGGCCCAGAACGAGCTCAAGCACGAAGACTTCGAGACCCGCGGCCACACCAACAAGATTTCGTGGGACCCATCGGGCGTTGCCGCACTGATCACGCCTTGGAATGCGCCGCTCATGCTCGCCACCTGGAAGATCGGCCCGGCCCTTGCCGCAGGCGACACCGTGGTGCTCAAGCCAGCCGAGTGGACACCGATGAGCGCATCGTTCTTTGCCGACCTCACCAAGAAGGCCGGCATTCCAGACGGCGTCTTTAACGTGGTGTTCGGTTATGGCGCCGAGGCCGGCGCACCGCTGACCGCACACCCTGGCATCGCCCGCATCTCATTCACCGGCTCGGTGCCAACCGCCAAGGTGATCGCGCACGCCGCAGCCGACAACCTGACCCCGGTCAGCTTCGAACTCGGCGGCAAGAGCCCGCTGTTGGTATTCGAAGACGCCGACCTCGACCTGGCGGCCCACCTGGCCACCGAGCAGTACGACAACGCCGGACAGGTTTGCCTCTCGGGCACTCGAATCCTGGTGCACGAGTCGGTCGCCGACGAGTTTGCCGCCAAGTTTGCCGAAAAGGCCGCCGCGATCAAGCAGGGCGACCCTCGCGACGAGAACACCGACATCGGCCCGCAGATTCACCAGAAGCACTTCGACCGCGTCAAGGGCTTTGTCGACCGCGCCAAGGAAGACGGCGCCGACATCATCTGGGGTGGCCAGCCAAACGCTGACCTCGGCGGCCTGTATTTCAAGCCAACCCTGGTCAAGAACCCTGACCCAGCCAGCGAAATCGTCACCGCCGAAATTTTTGGTCCGGTTCTGTGCATGCAGACATTCAAGACCGACGAAGAGGCCCTCGAGATGGCCAACGGCACCGAATTCGGTCTGGCCGCGGTGGTCGTCTCGGGCGATCGTGCCCACGCCGAGAAGGTAACCAAGAACCTGGTTGCCGGCACCATTTGGGTCAACTGCTTCTTTGTGCGCGACCTGCGCGCGCCATTCGGCGGCTCAAAGAAGTCGGGCATCGGCCGCGACGGCGGCACCTGGTCGTTTGACTTCTATGCCGACGTCAAGAACACCGTTTTCGCTCCAACTGGATGGAAGGAATAACAAATATGGGTGAAGTAGTAGGTGCTGCGCTTCTAGCGCACGTCCCAACCATCATGCTGCCCGAGGCCGTTCGCAAGGACCTCAACGAGGGCAAAGAAATCAGCCTCGTTCCGGGCCTGAAGAAGCTTCGCGAAGACATCTTCGAGACCCTCGACTACGACACCGTCGTGGTGCTCGACTCACACTGGGCAACCACCGTCGAGTTCGTAATCACCTCGCACGCCGAGCGCTCGGGTCTGTTCACGTCAGAAGAGCTGCCTCGCGGCATGTCGCAGATTCCTTATGCGTTCAAGGGCGACCCTGAGCTGGCCAACTCGTTGTCGAAGTACGACGAAAAGAACGGCACCTGGGTCACTCCGATCTCAGACCCACACCTGCCAATCTTCTATGCGACCGTCAACCTGTGGCACTACCTTGGCCGCGGTCTCGACGAGAAGAAGTGGGTTTCGCTCTCGGTCTGCCAGACCGCGACCCCAGAAGACTTCATCCGTGCCGGCCGTGCCCTCGGCGAGGCCATCCGCGACAGCGACCGCAAGGTGCTGCTGCTTGCCTCGGGTGCGCTCTCGCACACCTTCCACAAGCTGCGCGACCTGCGCAAGCACGAGGCCAGCGACCCAAAGCACATCTATAGCCGCGAGGCATACGAGTACGACATGAAGGTGCTCGACTGGATGCAGCAGGGCGACCACAAGGCGATCCTCGATGACTTTGATAACTTCCGTCAGTTCAAGCCAGAGGCTGGATTCTTCCACTACCTGGCCATGGCTGGCGCAATCGGTGAAGAAGCTTGGACCTCAAAGGGCGAGCTTTACAGCGAATATGAGAACTCGATCGGCACCGGTCAAGTTCACGTCTGGTTCCCTGCCCAAGAGGGCGGATTCCCTAAGCCAAAGGATGTAGTGCTTTCTCGTGACTGAATATCGTCGAATTTTGCTTGACGGCTTTGCCGTTCAGGTTGAGCGCAAGGGTGACCTGCTGGTTGCTCCAGACGGCCGCACCGTGGCCATCGAAGACGCCCAGCACCTGCCACCGGCAGAGCCAACCAAGATCATCGCGGTTCACCTGAACTACGACAGCCGCACCAAGGAGTTCATGACCAAGCTCCCTGACGCGCCAACCTACTTCCACAAGCCGATCACCGCGCTGAACAGCCACAAGGGCGCAATCGTGCGACCTTCGAACTGCAAGTGGTTGAACTACGAGGGCGAGATCGTCATCGTCATTGGCAAGACCTGCCGCAACATTTCGCCTGAAGAGGCGGGCGAGTACATCGCCGGTTACACCGTCGGTAACGACTACGGCCTGCACGACTTCCGTGATACCGACGCCGGTTCGATGCTGCGCGTCAAGGGTTCAGACACCCTCGCGCCGGTTGGCCCTGGCCTTGTGACCGACTGGGATTTCCGTAACAAGATGATCCGCACCTATGTGAACGGTGAGGTCAAGCAAGAAGACAACACCGACAACATGGAATGGGACATGCACTACCTGGTGGCCGACATCGCTCGCACCATCACGCTCGTGCCTGGCGACATGCTGTTCTCGGGCACCCCAGCGTTCTCGCGCCCGGTTCAGCCGGGCGATATCGTCGAGGTTGAGGTCGAGGGCCTTGGCCGCCTGACCAACCACATCGTCGAGGGCCCGGCACCAGTTCGCAGCGACGTTGGTGCACAGCCAACCGAGAGCGAAGAGGTTGTCTCGACCGCCATGGGCGGCGACTGGGAATTCCGTGGCATTCGCACCCCAAGCAAAGACCTGTATCCATCAACCGTGGAGGAAAAATAATGATCAAGATCGACGTCGACATGACCAAGTGCCAGCACTACGGTCAGTGCGTGTTTGAGGCCCCTGAGGTGTTCCGTCTGAACGCTGACGACAAGCTCGAATACACCGCAACCGCCGACGACTCGGAGCGCGCAAACGTTGAGGCAGCGATTGACATCTGCCCAATGCAGGCGATCTTCATCGTCGAATAATTCGGCAACAGTCAAGCAATAAGAATCAGGTATGTCTAAGCCAGTCGTAATCGTCGGTGCCTCGATGGGTGGCCTGCGAGCAGCAGAGTCGCTTCGTCGTTTCGGCTATGCCGGCCCGATCGTTGCGATTGGCGACGAGGCATACCCGCCATACAACCGCCCTCCGCTCTCGAAAGAGGTGCTGGCCGCCGAGGTTAGCCTCGAAGCAGTGGCCTTTCCGCAGCGCCCGGCGACCGCCGATGTCGACTGGAAGCTTGGCACCAAGGTGGTCTCGGCCAACCTTGCCGCCGGCACTGTCGAGACCGACAAGGGCGAGGTAATCGAGTATTCGAAGCTGCTGATCGCAACCGGGTTGCGCCCTAAGCGCCAGGATTACCCGAACAACCTAACCGTCGGTCGTCACGTGATTCGAGGCCTCGACGACGCGTTGGCGTTGCGTGCCGCACTCAAGCCGGGTGCTCGTGTGGTGATTCTTGGCGCCGGGTTCATCGGTTGCGAAACCGCGGCAACCGCGCGCAAGCTCGGCGCCGAGGTAACCGTGGTTGGCCCGGGCGAGCTGCCAATCCTGCGACCACTCGGCCGCGAGTTTGCCGCCGAGGTCAAGCGCCGCCAAGAACACGAGGGCACCCGATTCGCCATGGGTCGCCGAGTCGCCGACTTGATCGGTGAGGCCGTGGTCGAAGGCGTCGTTCTCGACGACGGCACCGAGATTGCCTGCGATGTGTTCATCGAGGCCATCGGTTCGCACCCGAACACCGAGTGGCTCGAGGGCAACGACATCGACTTCTCGAACGGTCTGGTCTGCGACTCGACCCTCAACGTGCGCACCGCGACCGACGGCGTTTGGCCCGACGTTTATGCCATTGGCGACGTGGCCAGCTTTCCGAACCCGATCTTCGACGACATCCCTCGTCGGGTCGAACACTGGAACATTCCGACCGAGTGCGCCAAATACATCGGCGCCCGAGTGGCGGCCGAGTTGGCAATCGCCGAGGGCGCGGCCGAGGCGGTTGTGCCCGAGGCGCCGTTCAAGCCCATCCCTTCGTTCTGGAGCGACCAGTTCGACATGCACATTCTGGCCTTCGGTTTGTTGGCACTCGCCGACGAGGCTCGCCTGATCGAGGGCGACATCAACGACGACTTCGTTTTTGGCTACTATCGCGAGGGCAAGATGGTCGGTGTTGCCGGTGTTGGCATGCGCTCGGTCGTTCAGGGTTATCGCAAAGTTTTTGACGCTTAGAGCTTTTAGAAAGGCACGCAATGGCATCGTTTTTTGATCTAGACATCTCGTTCGAGGGTGAGGACGAAACTCCTGACCTGTCGAAACTGCCTGCCGCCAAGCTCAAGGCCGCAATCGAGCAGCTGCCTGAGCCGCTGCGCGATGTAGCGATGGGCGTGCTCTATGAAAAGCGCACCATGAGCGATGTTTCGCAAGACCTTGGCATTCGCCAGGGCGAACTCGTGACGCGACTGCACCGAGCCCAATTGGCAATCGGCATGAGCCTGATGTCGGGCGGCCGCCCAGGAGCACACTAATGACCATCGCACTAAAGAACTTCATCGACGGCGAATACCGCGAGGCAAAGTCAGACGCCGTCAGTGACATCTTCGACCCGTCAACGGGCGAGGTCTATGCCACCGCACCGGTGTCGTCGCAGCACGATGTGAACGATGCCTATGCGGCTGCCGACCGCGCGTTCGACGACTGGGGCAACTCGACCCCGGCCGAGCGCCAGCTGGCCCTGTTGCGCATCGCCGATGCCATGGAGGCCCGCGCCGAAGAGATCGCCGACGTCGAGTCGCGCGACACCGGAAAGCCACGCGGTTCGCTGGTTGGCGACGAGGTGCTGACCGCTGCAGGTCAGGTGCGTTTCTTTGCCGGTGCCGCCCGCAACCTCGAGGGTCGCGCAACCGCCGAATATTCGCGCTCGCACACCTCGTCGATTCGCCGCGAACCAATCGGTGTCATCGGTCAGATCACCCCGTGGAACTATCCGTTGATGATGGCCACCTGGAAGTTCGCCCCCGCTATCGCAGCCGGCAACACCATCGTGCTCAAGCCGTCAGACACGACTCCTGCCGTCACCCTGCTGTTGGCCGAGATCGCCGCCGAACACCTGCCAAAGGGCGTCTTTAACGTTGTCACCGGCGACCGCGACACCGGTCGCGCACTTGTCGAGCACCAGACCCCACAGATGATCGCCATCACCGGTTCGGTTCGCGCCGGCATGGAGGTTGCCAAGTCGGCCGCGCTCGATGTCAAGCGCGTTCATCTCGAACTTGGCGGCAAGGCACCGGTCATCATTTTTGCCGATGCCGATCTGCCTCGCGCAGCCAAGAAGATCGTCGGCGCCGCGTTCTACAACGCGGGTCAAGACTGCACCGCTGCCACCCGCCTGCTCGTGCACGAGTCGGTCCACGACGAGTTTGTGGCGCTGCTTCGCGCCGAGGTGCTGGCATCGGCCAAGACTGGCACTCCAGACCGCAACGACATCCTGTTTGGTGCCGTGAACAACATCGCTCAGTTCGAGCGCGTCAAGGGTTTTGTCGAGCGCCTGCCGGATCACGCCGAGATCGTCGTGGGTGGTGGCGCGGCCGCGAGCGGCGGTTACTTCCATGAGGCCACGGTTTTGACCGGCATGCAGCAGACCGACGAACACGTGCAAGACGAGATCTTTGGCCCGATCGTGACCGTCCAGAAGTTCAAAGACGAAGCCGAGGCCCTGCGCAACGCAAACGACGTCAAGTATGGCCTTGCCTCGTCGGTATGGACCGCCGACCACGGTCGTGCGATGCGTTTCTCGAAGCGCCTCGACTTTGGTTGCGTGTGGATCAACGACCACAGCCCGTTGGTTGCCGAAATGCCTCACGGTGGCTTCCGTCATTCGGGCTATGGCAAAGACCTGTCGATGTATGGCTTTGAGGATTACACGCGCATCAAGCACGTGATGAGCTGGCTCGGCGAATAACGACTTCTAGTACGGGGTTTCGATTCGGCTGCACATAGGCTTGCGGCATGGGGAGAAGATCTGGGCTGACCTGGCGTCACTTTTTTTCGGGGCTAATCGCATTTACCGCTGTCACAACCTTTTGGTTAGTGGTGCTCGCTGTGAACAATCCTTCGGCGCAGATTGATGGTGAGTCGGCTCTTCGTACGTTGCAAACCTACCTACTTGTGTTGGTCATTGCGCTGCCAATTGGTTGGTTTATCGAAGGTGTTCTAGTGCCCCGAACACGTGCTCGCGAAAGCCTGTTTTGGGCAGTTGGCCTTTATTTTGTGGTGGGTGTGGCCATCGATTTGGCCTTGATCGCCGTAAGCCTGCTCCAAATGGATTGGTCCTCAATGAGTGCTGGCAACCCGCTCTTGGGGCAGTTCATTCTGGGCAGCGCAATCATCATTTATTACTCGGCGATTGCCCTGCCAACTCGTGCGCTTTACCCGTTGGCGCACAGACTCGTTTGGCGCAAGCAGAGCCACGCAGCTCCAGCTCCGGCTCCAGCCGAGGGAGCCACGGAATACCAAACCGAAATCTAAAGGCCCTGCTGCGCGCGCCAGTAGGCGACAACCGCGTTGGCGTGACCGTGGCCCATCTGGTGTTCGTTTTTTAGCCAGGCAACCTGTTCCATGTGCTTTAGGTCGCGCACCTCTTCGAGTGCGTCGAACCAGTGTTGGATCGGCAGCCCGTACTTCTTTTCGATTGAGGGAAAGTAGCTGGCGGGGCCCTGAACTTTTTCGGTCATGCCTCGATTATGCCAAGTGCCGCTGGCGGGCAACAGAGGCCTATGGCGTGGCGGGTTGGCCGCGGCAACTAGACTTCAGTTCACGTGTTTAAACGTTTCAAAAGGAGCCGACGCCAGTGCAACTAGACAAACTCAAGGCTGGCAAAGGCCGCTTTGCGCTGCTACTAGTGCTAGGGGCAATGGCCGCGTTTCCAGCGATTTCGACCGACCTCTACCTGCCGGGCTTTCCTCAGGTGGCCCAAGACTTTGGCGTTACCGTGCCACAAGTGCAGGTCACGCTCTCGGCAACATTCTTTGGGCTGGGTATCGGCATGATGCTTTGGGGGCCGGCATCTGACAATCGTGGTCGCAAAAACCCTGCGCTGCTTGGCATCGGGGTTTACGTCTTGGGTTCGTTGCTCTGTGCTCTGGCCCCGAACCTAGCCGTGCTAACGATCGCCCGATTCTTGCAGGCCCTAGGTGGAGCAGCGGCAGTCGTTGTGGGTCGAGCCATCGTGCGCGACCTATATGAGGGCCAGGTCATGGCCCGAACCATGGCCGGCGTGCAGAGCGTCTTTTTGATTGCGCCAATCCTTGGTCCATCAATCGGCGCGTTTATTTTGCAATTCGGCAACTGGCCCTGGTTGTTTGTCTTTCTTGCCGCGTTTGGCGTGCTCGGATTCTTCGGGGTCTCGCGCTTGCCCGAGACCTTGCCGCCAGCTGCTAGAGCTCGCCAAGATGCCCGAGGAGCCATCCGCCAGTATGCGCTGATTCTGCGCGACAAATCGTTTGCTTTTGCTGTGCTTCAAGCTGCAGCCGCATCGTTCATGATTTTTGGTTTTGTTTCGTCGGCGCCCGCGGTATTCATGGGTGAATTTGGCCTCTCGCAGTCTGCATTTGGGGTCATGTTTGGTGTCAACGCCATTGGGCTCGTTGCGGCAACGCAAATCAACCGAGCAGTGCTAAAGCGCCTAAGCGTAGCCAAGGCGTTGAGGTATGCGGTGGCCATCCAGGCGACCGGAGCTCTCTCGATGTGGGTCTTTGGTTCGATCTGGCCAAACCTGTGGGTGGTGCTGCCACTACTGCTGATTACGACCATGACCGGCCCGGCAATCGCTGGCAATTCCACCACATTGGCCATGGCCAATTTTCCGAACAGCGCCGCCCAGGCCTCCGCTCTCGTGGGTTTGGTGCAGAGCCTCTCATCGACAATCATCTCGGCCGTGTTGGCCTTCGTTCCGATCGCTCCTCTGCCAAAGATGTTGGCCGCCTTGGGAATTGTTGCCATCGCTGCCCTGTTGGTGTTGATAGCTCGCGAGCGTCAACTCGCTGGGAGCGGAAAGTAATTTTTTGAAAAAACGTCAAATCGCGACCATGGCCCTAATCGGGGCGCTCGGTCCGTTTCAGTTCGACACATACCTGCCAGCGCTGCCGCAAATCACCAGCGAGTTTCACACCTCGACCGGTCTGGTTCAGGCAACGGTCGCGGCCAGCCTCTTTGGCATGGCGACCGGTCAGATTGTTACGGGGCCAATCAGCGACTCTAAGGGGCGTCGACGCCCAATGTTGATTGCGCTCGTGGCTTTTGTCGTGGCTGCCATAGCCTGCACGGTCGCGCCTAACGTCTATTGGCTGATGATTTCGAGGTTCCTGCTCGGCTTTTCTTCGGCGGCCGCCTTCGTGGTGGTTAATGCCTTCATCCGCGACAACGCTCACGGCCAAGAGGCAGCCAAGCTGTATGCGACTCAGGCGACTATTCAGTCGATGGCGCCGATCGTTGCGCCACTCGTGGGTGGCGTGCTGTTGACCTTTGGTGATTGGCGAATCGTGTTTCAGTTTTTGGCTGTGGGCGGCGCAGCCGTGTTGGCAATGGTCTGGGCAAACATCCCCGAGTCGTTGGCGACGGAAAAGCGTCACGAGCTTCACCCGATGGTAATTATTCGGTCGTATAAGGTCGTCATAAAAGACCACACCTTTCGCACGGTTGCGCTCGCTGGTGGCCTGCACTTTGCCATGGTCGCCGGCTTTCTTGCCACCGCACCATATGTCATGGAGTCGACCTTCAATCTGACGCCAACCCAGTTCACATACTTTTTCGCGGCTGTAACGCTCGGCATCTTCTTGACCACGCAGCTAAACCGTCGATTGCTCAAGCGATTCAAGGCGATCTCGCTGATGCGCTTCGGCATGGCCTATGCGGGTGCTTCGGCGTTGTTCTTGGCTTTCGTTTCGTTGTCGGGAATTGTGTTCTTGCCGTTGACGATCGCCGCCTTCGGATTCGCAGTTTCGAGCATGGGCTTCATCATGGCTAACGGCATGAGCCTGGTTATGCACGGTCACGGCGCTCGTGCCGGTGTGGCTGCCGGACTCGTCGGTTTCACCATGACTCTCATGGGCGCTTTGGCTGCCCCGCTGCCGAGCATGTTCTTTGCCGCGACAGTCTCGGGTCTGGCCGGATTCATGGCGATCGTCATGGCGACAAATTCTGTGGTCGCATCTTGGAACCTGCGTCGAATGGCTGCCAACCAACCTGCCTAGACTTGCCGCATGAGCACTCATCAGCAGCTAGTCGATGCCCTTGCGGCCAAGCCGGGCGATTTTGTCGAGGCCGTCGAAATGGTTCGAGCCGGCATGGTCGAATCGCGTCATCGAGCAATCGCCGCGCTAACCGGCCCCGACGGCAAGCTGATTGACCACATCGGTTCGACCAAGCGTTTGATCTTTGCCCGCAGCGCGCTCAAGCCGTTGCAGGCGGTGGCCATGCGTCGCGCAGGGCTTTCGTTGGCGGGCGCTCAGTTGGCGATTTCGGTTGCTAGCCATCAGGGCACGCCCGAGCACATCGCTCTGGTTCGCGCAGTGCTCGAACAGGCCGGGCTCGACGAATCGGCCCTGCAGTGCCCGATGGCGTGGCCGGGCAATCCGGCAGCGCGCGCACAGGTTGCGGCCGCCGGCCTTGGCGAAAGTCGCCTGGCGTTCAACTGTTCGGGCAAACACGCAGGGTTTCTGGCCGCGGCCAAGGCTGCTGGGTGGAGCACCAGCGACTATCTGGCTCTTGAACACCCGCTGCAGCAGCTGGTGGTCGAGGTGCTCGAGCAATTCACGGGCGAGCGCATTGTTCTCAGCACAATTGACGGCTGCGGCGCGCCGCTGCACGCAACCACGGTCGAGGGACTCGCTCGGGCTGGTGGCCGCCTAGTGCTTGAGCAGCCCGAAATCGCAGCCGCCATGCGCTCAAACGCCTGGGTCGTCGGCGACCAAAACACTCCAGACGCCGTGCTGATGCGCGGCGCAGGCGCGACATCGGGCGACGCGGGGCTCATTGCAAAGCTCGGCGCCGAGGGCGTCATGTTGGTCGGCACGGCCGATGGCCACGGCGTCGCGGTCAAGATCGCCGATGGCGGTCTGCGTGCCGCGGCTCTGGTTGCGATCGGGCTGCTGCGCCGCAACGATTTGTTGGCCGCCGACGCATACCACTCGCTCTGGATCGAGCTGGCACCAAAGGTTTTGGGCGGCGACCAGGTGGTTGGCGAGTTCAGGCTCGTCTAGCGCTTCTCGGGCACTCATCTAGGCTTGAAGACGCTATGTCTGAGCCGCAAATCACGTATCCCGCCGACCTTCCGGTCAGCGCTATGCGCGACGAGATCATGGCGGCGATTCGCGACCATCAGGTGGTCGTCATTGCCGGTGCCACGGGTTCTGGCAAGACCACGCAGCTGCCCAAGATGTGCCTCGAACTTGGCCGAACGGCCATCGCACACACTCAGCCGCGCCGAATCGCGGCGCGTGCCGTGGCCGAGCGCATCGCCGAAGAACTCGCCGTCGAGCTTGGCGGGCTAGTTGGCTATCAGGTTCGCTTTACCGATAAGTCGGCGGCCGAGACGCGCGTCAAGGTGATGACCGACGGCATCCTGTTGAACGCGCTGCAACGCGACCGCGACCTCAATGCATATGACACGATCATCATCGACGAGGCGCACGAGCGCAGCCTGAACATCGACTTTTTGCTGGGCTACCTAAAGCGCCTCCTGCCGCGCCGGCCCGATTTGAAGGTGATTGTCACCTCGGCAACCATCGACCCCGAGTCGTTTAGTCGGCACTTCAATGAGGCCCCGATCATCGAGGTTTCGGGCCGCACTTATCCGATCGAGGTTCGCTACC
>Ga0228700_1001682_pt1 | contig 13519 bp, 8 predicted proteins | sample McNCre317_Aug_MG_FD_178019 | JGI IMG/M metagenome (GOLD analysis project Ga0228700, IMG submission 178019) | Freshwater microbial communities from McNutts Creek, Athens, Georgia, United States - 3-17_Aug_MG | ecosystem: Environmental > Aquatic > Freshwater > Creek | place: USA: Georgia...
AGCTCACCACCAAGCCGGTGGTGGGCGTGGGCCGCTACACCTCGCCCGATGCCATGGTCTCGGCCATTCGCCGCGGCGTGATGGACCTGATCGGTGCGGCCCGTCCCTCCATTGCCGACCCGTTTCTGCCGCACAAGATTGAGAGCGGGCAGCATGAGGACATCCGTGAGTGCATAGGCTGCAATATCTGTGTCACCGCCGACAACCTGTGTGTGCCGATCCGCTGCACGCAAAACCCCACCATGGGTGAAGAGTGGCGGCGCGGCTGGCATCCTGAGCGCCTGGCGCCAGCCGCCTCCACGGACACGGTGCTGGTCGTCGGTGCGGGTCCGGCCGGCCTGGAGCTGGCGCGCGCCCTGGGCCAGCGCGGCTACACCGTGGCCCTGGCCGATGCCGGCAAAAAGCCGGGCGGGCGCCTGCTGCACGATGCCTCGCTGCCAGGGTTCTCCAGCTGGATGCGGGTGGCCGATTACCGCCTGCAGCAACTGCGCAAGATGCCCCAGGTAAACCTCTACCTGGACAGTGCGCTGGGCGCGGACGATGTGCTCTCATTTGGCTTTGCCCAGGTCTTCCTGGCCACCGGTGCGCGCTGGCGCTGTGACGGTCTGGGCCGCCAGCACCGCGCCCCGCTGCTGGCCGAACCCTTGCCAGGCGTCTACACCCCTGACGACCTGTTTGCCGGCGCCCAGCCGGCCTCGCCGGTGGTGGTCTACGACGATGACCACTACTACATGGGTGGCGCGCTGGCCGAGCGCCTGCGCCGCCAGGGCCTGGAAGTGCTGCTGATCACGCCGGCCAGCAAGGTGGGCGAATTTACCGACATGACCATGGAGCAGCAGCGCATTCAGGCGAATCTGCTCAAACGGGGGGTGCAGCTCCAGTGCAACACCGCGCTGTGCAGCGTGGCAGCGCTTGGTCAGGCGCTATCACTGCAGGTGGCCGACACCTATACCGAGGCGCGGCGTAACCTGGGCTGCGCCAGCCTGGTGATGGTGACCATGCGCGACCCAAATGATGCCCTCTACCAGGCGCTGCAGGCGCGCCAATCCGAATGGGCCGCACACGGCGTGAAAAGCATGCAGTTGCTGGGGGATGCCTTGGCCCCGGGCACCGTGGCAGCGGCGGTGTTTGCCGGCCACCGCGCGGCGCGCGAGATGGATGCGCCCGCACTCCCGCTGGATGCGGTGCCTTTCAGGCGCGAGACCATTGATTTGCAGGCGGGCTGAACACCCCCGCCGCGGTGCGAACGGGCCGGGATGCGGGAACGCAAGCCCGGCCGCTGGAAGGTGGGGCCTTAGCGATACGCCACCAGGGCCGTCTTCATCTTCTTCATGGCAGCCACCTCGATCTGGCGGATGCGCTCGGCGCTCACGCCATATTCGGCAGCCAGCTCATGCAGGGTCATGCCGCCGGAGTTGTCGTCGTTCACCTTGAGCCAGCGCTCTTCGACAATTCGGCGGCTGCGTGCGTCCAGGCTGTCCAGGGCGGTGGCAATGCCGTCGGTGGCCAGCACATCGCGCTGGCGCGCCTCGATCATGGCCACCGGCTCGTGGTTGGTGTCGGTCAGGTAGGCAATCGGGCCAAAAGCCTCGTCGCCTTCGTCCGAGGGGCTGGGGTCCAGCAGCACGTCACCGCCGGCCAGCCGGGTTTCCATCTCGATCACGTCCTCAGGCTTGACCTTGAGCTCGCGCGCCATGCTGGCAACCTGCTCGGGGTTGAGGGTGTCACGGTGGGTGCCCAGGTCGGCCGCGGCATCGTCGCTCTTGAAGCGCTGCTTCATGGAACGCAGGTTGAAAAACAGTTTGCGCTGCGCCTTGGTGGTGGCCACCTTGACCATGCGCCAGTTCTTCAGGATGTACTCATGGATCTCGGCCTTGATCCAGTGCATGGCATAGCTCACCAGGCGCACGCCCTGCTCGGGGTCGAAGCGCTTGACGGCTTTCATCAGGCCCACATTGCCTTCCTGGATCAGGTCGCCATGCGGCAGGCCGTAACCCAGGTACTGGCGCGAAACCGAGACCACCAGGCGCAGGTGCGATAGCACCAGCTTTCCTGCGGCTTCCAGGTCGTTCTCGTGCTTGAACTTGCGGGCGTACTCCTGCTCCTCTTCCAGCGTCAGCATGGGCAGGCGGTTGGCAGCCGAAATATAGGCGTCCAGATTGCCCAGCGGCGGCACCAGCGACCAGGGATTGGCCACCGAAAGCGCGGTGCGGGAGGCGGTCAGGTGAGCGGTCAGGGAAGCAGTCATGGAGGGACTCCTTGTGATTACGGTGCAAATGTTAGCACTCTCGTGGCTTGAGTGCTAATGGTCCGGCCAAAGCACGCAAATGGGTTGGGGCTTTGGCACCTGGCCAGCCGGTATGCTCCCCCTTTTAGGCTGCCACAGCAAGGTTCCCACCATGAGCGATTCCCACACCATCCTGAGTGCCATCGAAGCCCGTGTCCTGGGCACGCTGATGGAAAAGGCCCGTACCGTGCCCGACAGCTACCCCCTGTCGCTCAATGCCCTGGTGCTGGGCTGCAACCAGAAGACCAGCCGCGATCCCCTGATGGAACTCGACGAGGCCCAGGTGGCCAGCGCCACGGCGCGCCTGCGCGAACTTGGCCTGGTGCATGAGACAGCGGGCGGACGCACCACCAAGTTCACCCACAACTTCCAGCGCGGCCTGGGTGTGTACGAGCAGGCGGCGGTGCTGCTGGGCATGCTGATGCTGCGTGGCCCGCAGACGGCAGGCGAGTTGCGCCTGAACACTGAGCGCTGGTACCGCTTTGCCGACATTTCCTCGGTGGAGGGGTTTCTGGACGAATTGCTGGAGCGCTCCGAAGAAAAAGGCGGGCCGCTGGTGGTCAAGCTGCCACGCCAGGCCGGCACCCGGGAGCAGCGCTGGGCCCACTTGCTCTGCGGGCCAGTGGATGTGAGCGAGCTCGACGCCGCCCGCAGCAGCCCAGCCAGTGGCGCCACCGCCGAGCGCCTGCAGGCCCTGGAGCAGGAGGTGGCCAGCCTGCGCCGGGTGGTCAACCGCCTGTGCGCCGAGCTGGGCGTGCCACCGGAGGCAGACAGCCCTGGGGTTTGAGCTTTTTTCAGAACATCGGCGTGCCGGGCCGCAAACCTACATAGGCCAGGTGTCGGACAGGCGGTAGCCCTGGGGATAGGGGTCGCTGGGGTCCAGGGTGTGCTGGTGGGTGCCGGTGATCCAGGCGCTGCCCGCTATCACCGGCACGATGCCGGCATGCGGCCCCACCTGCGCCAAGGCGTCGATATGGCATTCAAAGGTGCTGCCGATGATGGAGCGCGCAAGGTAGCGCTCGCCGATCTGCATCTGGCCCCGTGCGTGCAACACGGCCATGCGGGCGGAGCAGCCGGTTCCGGTGGGGGAGCGGTCAATCTTGCCGGGGCGAATGGCCACGGCATTGGCGCCGGTCCAGCCATAGGCTTCGCGCTGCAGGGGCCCGGCAAACTGGCAGAAGGAGATGTGGCGCCAGTCCGGGTTGTCGGGGTGTACAAAACCCAGCTGCTCGGTGGCGGCCTGGGTGATCTGCATGCCCAGCTCGGCCAGATCGCGCGCCTCATCGGGCCGAATGGCAAAGCCCAGGGCCGCCGCGTCCACGATCACAAAACTGTCGCCTCCATAGGCCGTGTCGACCTGCAGCGTGCCCAGGCCGGGTACTTCCAATGCGGCATCCAGGCGCGCCGCAAAAGAGGGCACGTTGCGCACCGCGATGCGCTCGGCGCGGCCGTCCTTGCAGGTGGCGGTGACTTCAATCAGGCCGCCCGGTGGCTCCAGCACCAGGCGGGTGACGGGCTCGGTCATGGGCAGGATGCCGGTTTCTAGCAGCACCGTGGCCACGCAGATGGAGTTGGAACCCGACATGGGTGGCGTATCGCAGGGCTCCATGATGATCCAGCCCATTTGGGCATCCGGGTGCTTGGGCGGCACCAGCAGGTTGACATGGCGGAACACGCCACCTCGCGGCTCGTTGAGCATGAAATTGCGCAGGGTCTCATCCTTGGCAATGAAGCGCGATTGCTCCCACACGCTGGCCCCGGGCGGCGGCGCCACACCGCCGACGATGACATCGCCCACCTCGCCCGCTGCGTGGCAGCTCACCACGTGGATGACCTTGGAAGTTTTCATATTGCGACCAGCATTGTTGTGTTTGCGATGATAGTCAGAGTGCCCCGGATGCCTGCACAAAATAAGTGCGCCGATCTAGGGTTTGTCCGAAAGAGGGGGGCTGTTGGAATGCGCTATCTTGCCTGCATTCAGGCCCGCATCTTGCATGGATGGCCCTGGGTATTTTTCCTTTTCTCAATAGAAAGCTAGCTGTATGAAATTCACATCGAAGTTGTTGCCCCTGTCGCTCGCTGTCGCAGCCCTGTGCCTGGGCGCCATGGGTTCGGCCCAGGCCGAAGACGTGGTGGTCAAGATCGGCCACACCGGCCCGCTGTCTGGCTCCAACGCCTTTGCCGGCAAGGACAACGAAAACGGCGTGCGCATGGCCATTGACGACATCAATGCCAAGAAGATGACCGTGGCTGGCAAGACCCTCAAGCTGGAACTGGTGTCGGAAGACGACCAGTGCGACCCCAAGGCCGGCGTGGCCGTGGCCCAGAAGATGACCGATGCGGGCATCAAGTTTGTGATGGGACCGTATTGCTCCGGCGTGGCGATTCCTGCCTCCAAGGTCTATGACGAAGGCGGCGCCATCCTGTCCACCGTGGGCAGCAACCCCAAGGTCACCATGGGTGGCTACAAGAGCGTGTTCCGCGTGATCGCCGGTGACAACCTGATCGGCAGCAGCATGGCCCAGTACGCCTTCACCACCATGAAGGCCAAGACCGCCGGCGTGATCGACGACCGCACCGCCTTCGGCCAGGGCCTGGCCGATGAATTCGTGAAAGAAGCCAAGAACCTGGGCCTGACCATCGTCGGCCAGGAATACACCACCAACCAGGCCACCGACTTCAATGCCATCCTGACCAACATGAAGGCCAAGAACCCCGACGTGATCTTCTACGGCGGCTATGCCGGCCAGGCTGGCCCCATGGTCAAGCAGCTCAAGGGCCTGGGCATCAAGGCCAAGCTGCTGGGCGGTGACGCCATTTGCGTGGCCGAGACCGGCAAGCTGGCTGGCGACGCCGCCAACGACACCGTGTTCTGCGCCCAGGGCGGCGCTATCCTGGACAAGGTGGCTGCAGGCCCGGCCTTCAAGGAGGCCTACAAGAAAAAGTTCAACCAGGACCCGGACGCCTACGCCGCTTCCTTCTATGACCAGACCATGTTCGTGGCAACCATCATGTCCAAGCTGGGCACCACCGACGCGGCCAAGGTCAGCGCCGAGCTGCACAAGGCCAGCTACAAGGGCATCGTCACCACCTACGCCTATGACGACAAGGGCAACCTGCAAAAAGCCCCCATCACCGTCTACGGCTTCAAGGCCGGCATGCCTGTGCCGGTGCAATAAAGCAACTGCATAAGCAGTGTTTGCGAGGGGCAGTGGCCGATAAGGCCACTGCCCTTTTTTTATTGCATTAGGATGCGAACATTGAAAAATACAACCATGGGATGCACCACCGTGCGACATGACTTCGCCTGACCCGGACCTGCGCAGCCGGCTTTTGCAAGCCCGCCTGCCGGTCATGCCGCAAATCCTGCTCAAGCTCCTGGAGCTCTGCCAGGCTGACGGCGCCGGCATGGCCGAGATTGCACGCCTGGTCGGCAGTGACGCCGCCATGTCCGTCAAGCTGCTGCAGGCCGCCAACAGTGCCGCCTACAACCGCGGTGGCCAGAAAGTGGGGCTGCAGCAGGGCCTGGGCCTGCTGGGCTCGGACATGATCAAGAGCCTGGTCATCAGCGAGTCGGTGCTGCAGGCCTTCAACGGATTTGCCGGCGGTGCCGCCAGTGACTTGCGCCGCTTCTGGAAACACGCCCTCCTGACCGCCGTGCTGGCGCGCGACATTGCCCGCGCCCTCAACTACGCACAGCCCGAAGAGGCCTACCTGGCCGGCCTGCTGCACGATGTAGGGCGCTTGGCCCTGCTGGCCGCGGCCCCCGACACCTACCAGCTGTATTTCCTGGCTGAGGACGGAGCGTCGCTGTGCGCGGCCGAACGCGAGGCCCTGCACATCACCCACATGGAGGCCGGTGCCTGGGTGGTGCAGCGCTGGCAGCTGGACTCGTTTCTGGGCGATGCCATCCTCTACCACCATGAGCCGCTGGAGCGCCTCTCGGGTGCCCATCTGCTGGTGCGCATGGTCTTTCTGGCGCACGCGCTGGCTGGCCACGACCTGGCCGAGCCGCTGCCCCATGCCCTGGAGACCTTGTGCCAGATTCCGGCGCCGCAGCTGGTGGAGCTGTGCGAGGGCGCCGAAATGCAGGTCTACAAGGCGGCCAGCTACCTGGGCATAGACCTTACGGGCCTGGAGCAGCCTGCCGCGGTGGCAGACAGCGCGGCGGCGCCTGCGGTCGATGCCGCCCAGCGGCAGCTCAACGACGAGGTGCGCGATCTGGCCCTGCTCAACGCCCTGGGCTTGAGCTTTGCTCGGCCCAAGGATGACGGCCAGTTGCTGCGCCTGATCCGCCAGCAGGCCCAGCTGCTGCTGGAGCTCGACAGCAGCGCCATCTTTCTGATGAACGGCAGCGGCCAGCATCTGCTGGGTGCTTCGGTGCCCGAGACGCGCCAACGCCTGCTGGATTTTTCCATTGCGCTGGGCACTGACGGTGTGCTGGACCAGGCAACACGGGGAGGCCTGGCCTTTGCCGCCGGCGGCCCGGGCATGCGGGTGGCAGAAGAGCAGCTGCTGCGCGCATTGGGCGGCGAGGTGCTGCTGTGCCTGCCGCTTTGCCAAGGCGCGCAGTGCCTGGGCCTGTTGCTGGCCGGTGTGACCCAGCGCCAGCGAGCCCGCTTGCAGCGCCAGGAACGCCTGCTGCTGGGCCTGGCCGAGCGTGCTGCGGCGGCCCTGCAGGCGCTGGCCGCCGGGGCCAGCGCCGACCAGCGCATTGCCACCCTGCAGCATGAGCACCGCGAGCATGCGCGCCGGGTGGTGCATGAAATCAACAACCCGCTGTCCATCATCAAGAACTACCTGGAGGTGCTGGACGACAAGCTGGCACACCAGCAGCCGGTGCAGGGCGAGATGGATGTGCTGCACGGCGAGATTGACCGCATTGGCAACATCATGGGCGAGTATGTGGGCGGCGCCCCTGCGGCCCAGCGCAGCCGGGGCGACGTCAACCACACCATCCAGACCCTGGCCCAGCTGCTGCGCCAAAGCAAGTTTCTGCCGGCCTCGGTAGAGCTGGTGGTGCAGACCAGCAGCCAGCGCTGCGAGATCGACGGTTCGGCCGATGCGCTCAAGCAGATTCTGCTCAACCTCCTGAAGAACGCGGTGGAGGCGCTTGGCCGCGGCGGGCGCATCGAGATCGTCAACAACGGGCAGGTGCAACGCAATGGCCGCCCCTTCTACGCCATCTGCGTCAGCGACAACGGACCGGGCATTCCGCCCGAGCACCGCAGCCGCCTGTTTTCACCGGTGCAAAGCCGCAAGCCCGGCAGCAACCGGGGACTGGGCTTGAGCATCGTGCAGGGCCTGGTCAAGCAGCTGGGCGGCAGCATCGCCTGCTTGAGCACCACCAGCATGGGCACCTTGTTTGAACTCTGCCTGCCGGTGCCGGCAGACCTGCAGCTGCAGGCCGCCGCACCCAGCGCATCGCTGCAGGACATGGACTGACATGAGCGCCTGGCCCGCCCTTTGCATAAGCCCCCTTCATGGAAAGCCACATACCCATGTTCCAGCCTGACATGCCCGAAGCCGACTGGGTGCCCCAGGTGCTGCTGGTGGACGACGAGCCGCGCGTGCTGGAAAGCCTGCTGGCCCTCCTGGGCGGGCGTGGCTATGCCCTAAGCTGCGCCCAGGGCGGCATGGAGGCGCTGCGCCTGATTGGCCAGATGCGCTTCGACCTGGTGGTGCTGGACCTGCTCATGCCCGACATCAACGGCCTGGACGTGATGGACTTCCTGGCGACCCGCCAGCAGGGTGTGAACGTCATCGTCATCAGTGGTGCCAGTGAAATCGACATGGCCATTGGCGCCCTGCAGCGGGGTGCCTTTGGCTACCTGCGCAAGCCTTATGCGCGTGAGGAGCTGCTCAAGACCGTGGAAAACGCGGTGCAGCAGTCGCGCCTGAAGGCCGAGAACCAACGCATCACGCGTCGCCTGGAGCGCTCCGAGCAGAGCTACCGCTATCTGGTGGACCGCTCACCCGACATCATCTACACCCTGGACCAGCGCGGCCATTTCACCTTCGTCAACGACCGGGTGCAGCAGATGCTGGGCTACACCCGCGAAGACCTGATCGGCCAGCACTATGCGGTGCTGGTGCACGAGAACGACCTGGAGCGCGCCCACTACGTCTTCAACCAGGGGCGCACCGATGTGCCGCCTGCGCGCCATGTGGAGCTGCGCCTGAACGTCAAGCACTCGGAGGGCGAGGTGCGTACCTTCAGCGTGGAGGTGGTGGGCCTGGAGCCGGGCCAGCGCGCGGACGGCAGCGGGCCGCGCCGGGCGCCGGGCATCTACGGCGTGGCGCGCGACATCACCGACCGCAAGCGGGCCGATGAGCAGATCACCTACCAGGCCTTTCATGACATCCTGACCCAGCTGCCCAACCGCGCGCTCTTCAATGACCGCCTGGGCCTGGCCCTGCTGCAGGCGCGGCGCAATGAGAGCACCCTGGCGGTGATGTTCATCGACCTGGACCGCTTCAAGGTGGTCAACGACACCTTTGGCCATGGCCTGGGCGATGTGCTGCTGCAGCAGGTGGCGCAGCGCCTCAAGGGCTGCCTGCGCCGCTGCGACACGCTCTCGCGCATTGGTGGCGATGAATTCACCGCGGTGTTGCCCGAGCTGAGCGACCGCCAGGACGCCGGTCTGATTGCGCAAAAGTTTGTGGAGAGCCTGCGCCTGCCCTTCGATCTGGCCGGCCAGCCGGTGCATGTGTCGGCCAGCGTGGGCGTGGCGCTGTTTCCGTTTGACGGCGATGACCTGGAGGTGCTGGTGCGCAAGGCCGACATGGCCATGTACCACATGAAATCAGCCGGCAAGAATGGCTATGTGTTCTATGACGCCGGGCAGATGGACACCTCGATGCAGAAGATCGCCATGGAGCATGACCTGCACCTGGCGCTGGAGCGCGGCGAGCTGGAGATGTTCTACCAGCCGCAGATCGATGTGGCCACCAACAAGCTGGTGGGGGCCGAGGCGCTGATGCGCTGGAACCATCCGCAGCGCGGCCTGCTGGGTGCTGCCGAGTTCCTGCCCTTTGCCGAGGAAAGCGGGCTCATGATCGCCTTGAGCGACTGGATGCTGCAGGCCATCTGCACCGACCTGCTGGCCTGGAATGCCGAGGACGGTGCCACGCTGCGCCTCTCGCTCAACATCTCGCCGCAGTACCTGGACCGCGGCGACTTCTTCGAGAAGCTGCGCGCAGCCTTGCAGCAGCACCAGCTCTCGCCGCACCAGATCGAGGTGGAGATCACCGAGAACATCTGCATCCGCAATCCGCAAAAGGCCATCGACCAGCTCGACAAGCTTTGCCAGCTGGGGGTGAGCGTGGCCATTGATGACTTCGGCACGGGCTACTCTTCGCTGTCGTATCTGCACCGCTTCCCGATCCACACCATCAAGATCGACCGCTCCTTTGTCACCGAGATCCGCGAGCCCGAGTTGCAGTACCCGGTGGTGCTGGCCATTGTGGCCATTGCCCAGGGCCTGGGCCTGAACCTGGTGGCCGAGGGGGTGGAGACGCCGCTGCAGGCGCGCTACCTGGAAGATGCGGGCTGCCGCGTGATGCAGGGCTTTCTCTACCACCAGCCCAAGTCGCAGGAGGACTTGCTGCGGCTGCTGCGTGAGCAGAATGCCAGCAGCAGCAAGTACCAGGACATGCATTCGCGCCGGGCCCGCCAGCGCGGCCTGTGGGATGTGTCGCTTAGCGGCGGTCTGCGCTAGGCCGCAAGCACGCAACGGGCATACAAGGGCAGGGCAATGGCACAGGTGGCAGTGGTAGGTGCGGGTTTTGTCGGGCTGTCTTCGGCCTGGTGGCTGATGCAGGATGGCCACCAGGTCACCCTGTATGACCCGGCCGGCGCGGCTGGCGGGGCCTCGTTTGGCAATGCCGGCACCTTTGCCAACTACGCCTGCATACCGGTCAACAACCCCGGTGTGTTCCGCGACCTGCCGCACTACCTGTTTTCACCGCGCAGCCCCTTGCGCCTGCGCTGGAGCTACCTGCCCCAGCTGGCCCCCTGGCTGCTGGGGTTTCTGCGCAGTTCCACCACCGCGCGCTACACCCGTTCGGCCACGGCCCTGGCCACCCTGCTGGGGCGCGCCCAGCTGGGCTATGACGCCTTGCTGCAAGAGGCCGGCCTGCAGGGCTTTGTGCGCCCGGCGGAATGCCTCTACCTGTATTCGACCCGCTCCGCATTTGAAGCCTCCAAGCCCACGCTGGACCTGCGCAGCCGCCTGGGTGTGCCCTCGCGTGTGCTGGATCGTGAGGCGGTGCAGGCGCTGGAGCCGCAGCTGCAGCCGCTTTTTGAGCGCGGCGTGCTGTTTGAGGGTTCCTGGCACTTAAGCGACCCGGCCGGCTTTCTGGGCGCCTTGCAAACCCACCTGGTGCAGCGTGGCCTGCAGCTGCGCGCCAGTGCGGTGCAGACCCTTGAAACCCGCCCGGACGGTGTGGTGCTGGGCACCACCGCGGGCCGGGAACAGCATGACCAAGTGGCGCTTTGCGCCGGTGTCCATTCGGCGCGCCTGGCCGCGCAGTGCGGCGACCGCCTGCCGCTGGAGGCCGAGCGCGGCTACCACCAGATGTATGCAGGTTGCGCGCCGCTGGTATCGCGCCCGGTGGGCTGGGCCGAGCGCGGCTTCTACATGACCCCCATGGCCCAGGGCCTGCGCGTAGCCGGTACTGTGGAGCTGGCCGGCCTGGGCGCTCGCAAGCACCAGGGCCTGCTGGACCTGCTCGACTTCTCGGCCCGTCGCGCCCTGCCGCAGCTGGGCGTGCCCAGCGCACCCTGGCTGGGCTTTCGGCCGACCTTGCCCGACGGTCTGCCGGTGCTGGGGCGCTCGCGCAACTCGGCGCGCGTGGTCTATGCCTTTGGCCACCAGCACATCGGCCTGACCCTGGGCGGCTTGAGTGGCATGCTGGTGGCCGACCTGCTGGCGGGACGTGCCCCGGCGATCGATCTGCAGCCGTTTGCGGCGACGCGCTTTTAGGGCACGCAGCCAAGGCCCCGCCTGTCCCTGCGGTCTGCTTGGGTCAGGGTTGCAACCAGCGGTTCATGCCGACGTCGCTGGCAGCGGCGCGGCGCTGCATGGCCTGGTAGGCGGTGTGCAAGCTGCGGGCCTGTTCGCGGGCATTTTTCAGAAGTGGCTGCTTGGCGGCAAACAGGCCGCGTGCCTCGGCCAGCAGGGCGGCTTCATCGACGCGGGTCAGGCGTCCGTCCCGGTAGACGATGCTGCCGTCCACCATGGTCAGTTTCACGCTGCTGCCACCTTCGCAGTACACCAGCTGGCCGCACACATCGTTCAGGGGCGTGAAGGCAGTGCTGTGCAGATCCAGCAGGGTGAGGTCGGCCAGCGCGCCTTCCTGCACCACGCCCAGCTCGCCCTCGCGCAGCTGGGCACGGGCGCCGCCCTGCCACAGGCTGTGCAGCACCTCCTCTGCGCGGGGCCACTGGTGACAGTCCAGCCCGCTGATGTTGTGGATCAGGCCGGCCGTCTTCACCACGCCCCACATATTGGCGGCGTCATCGCAGATGGCTTCGTCGCTGCCCAGGGCCACCGAAATGCCGTGGTCCAGCATGCGCCGGTAGGGCGCCACACCGCTGCCCAGGCGCAGATTGCTGTTGGGGTTGTGCACGATGGTGCTGCCGGCCTCTGCGATCAGCGCCAGGTCGGCGTCATCCACCCAGACTGCATGGATGATGTTCATGCGCGGGCTCAAGAGGCCCAGGGCTGCCGTGTGCTGCACCAGCGAGCGCCCGGCAAAGCGCGGCTGCTCGGTGGCCAGGGTGCGCTGCAGCTTGGTCTCCAGCATGTGGGCGTACAGCGGCAGGCCGTGCTGCTGGCTGAGCGCATCCAGCGCCTGGAAGTACTCGGTGCTCACCCGCTGCGGTGCCGAGATGGAGGTGGCCGCGCGCAGCCGGCCATCGCAGGCGCCATGCCAGTGGTGGATCAGGTAGTCGTACATGCCCAGCAGGCCCTCGCGGTGCAGGGCTGGCGGTGCCTTGAGCGCAGCCAGGAGCGCGGCATCCGCGCCCTCGGCAATAAAGGGCAGCTTGTCGATTTCCGGCAGCTCCGGCTGGTCCAGGGCCAGCGTGGCACGGATGCCGCAGTCGGCATAGGCCTGCATCACCGCATCGATGATCTCCGGGGTGGGGCAGGGCATCAGAAAGGCATCGTCCTGCACGCTGGTGGTGCCGGTCTTGAGCATCTCCAGGGCTGCCAGCAGGGTGCGCAGATAGGCCTCGCGCGGCGTGGGCGCCAGCAACGGATCCGCGGGCGACTCATAGAGCATGAACAGCTCCAGCGGCAGGCTGGGCAGCGAGCCTTTGAGGTGGTTGGCCGGCGAGTGGAAGTGCGCGTTGATCAGCCCCGGCAGCAGCAGGTGCTGGCCCTTGCCGGCAATGGTCTCGCCACCGCCGCGCAGCGCAAACCGCAAGGCTGCGCTGGCGCCCACTGCGCCAATGCGCTGGCCCTCGACCAGCACATCGGTGGGGCCGCGCAGGCCGTTTTCCTGGCTGGCATCCAGCAGATAGACCTGGGTGAACAGGGTGGGCATGGGGTCTCGCTTCAGGGAGTGGGCAGCGCTGGCGATGGTGTCAGCGCCTGGTAGATGGCGCGTGGCTGGGTGAACCACACCGCATCGCCGTGGGCCTGCATATGGGCCAGTGCGCGTGTGATCTGGCGCAGGCGAAACGGTGCGCCGGAAATAAAGGAATGCAGCACCACGCTCATCACCAGAGGCTTGCGCTTGGAGGCTTCCAGCAATTCGTCGAACTCGTCGATCACCATGTCGGCAAACTCGGCAGCACCCACCTGGCGCCCGATCATGGAGCTGCTGTCATTGAGCTCCAGCGCATAGGGCATGGCCAGCAAGGGATGGGGCGCGGTGTTCAGCCAGAGCGGCACATCGTCGGCGCGCAGGTCCATCACATAGCGGTAGCCGCAGGGGCCCAGCAGGTCCAGGGTGCGGGGCGTGTGGGTCAGCCAGGGGCTGGACCAGCCCTGCGGAGCCTGCCCTTCTTCCTGGGTGATCCGCTCGTGCACTGCCTGCAGATAGGCGCGCTCCTGCTCAGGCGGCAGGCCTTCCAGGATGTCGGAATTGCTGATGCCATGGCCTATGAACTCAGCGCCCAGCGCGCGCGCGCTGGCAATCAGTGCAGGGGCTGCGTCATACACGGCTGTATTGAGCAGCACCGTGGGGGGGATGCCGCAACGGGCCAGGCGCTGCAGCAGG
>Ga0228700_1001683_pt1 | contig 13517 bp, 12 predicted proteins | sample McNCre317_Aug_MG_FD_178019 | JGI IMG/M metagenome (GOLD analysis project Ga0228700, IMG submission 178019) | Freshwater microbial communities from McNutts Creek, Athens, Georgia, United States - 3-17_Aug_MG | ecosystem: Environmental > Aquatic > Freshwater > Creek | place: USA: Georgia...
AAGACCCCACTGCCGCAGCTTGCGGTCATCATCGACGTTCGCGGTGGCGAGTTCTTCGACTCACTCACCGATCACGTGGCCGCCCTGCGCGCACGCAATGTGAACCTGCGCGTGGTGTTCCTCGAGGCATCCGACGCCGCCTTGGTCAAGCGCTTTGAGGCCGTTCGCCGCCCGCACCCGCTGCAGGGCAATGGCACGATTCTCGATGGCATTCACGACGAACGCCAGCGCCTAATGCCGATGCGCGATCAGGCCGATGTGCTGATCGACACCTCCGAGCTCAACATTCATCAGCTGAGCACTCGCATCGCCGACAGCTTCTCGCTGAATCAGTCGGGCCGCCTAAATGTGACCGTCATGAGCTTTGGTTTCAAGTACGGCCTTCCGAGCGACGCCGACCTGGTCGTCGACATGCGCTTCTTGCCGAATCCGTTCTGGAACGAGGAGCTGCGTCCGTTCACCGGCGAAGACCAGCAGGTCAGCGACTTCGTGCTCGGTCAGCCGCGTGCCAAGGAGTTCCTGCAGCACTACGTTGCCAGCCTTCGCCCGGTGCTCGAGGGTTATCTAGCCGAAAACAAGCGATACGCCACCATCGCCGTGGGCTGCACGGGCGGCAAGCACCGCTCGGTGGCCATGGCTCGCGCAATCGCCAACGCTCTTGCAGACGACAAAGATCTGCGCATCAACGTAAAGAACCGCGACCTGGGGAAGGAATAACAATGGCATTGACCATGGATTTGAAGGATGAGCTTGCGCGCATCGAGATCACTAAGAAGGCGGTTCGCGCTGCCGAACTTGCCACCGTTTTGCGTTTCGCTGGCGGCCTGCACCTGATTAGCGGCAAGGTGGCGATCGAGGTCGAGCTCGACACGGCCCAGCTGGCCCGTCGCATCACCAAAGACATCGCCGAACTGTTCGGCATCGAATCAGAGTTGGCGATCATTTCGCCAAGCGGCATTCGCCGCACCAGCCGCTACCAGGTGCGTGTCATCAAGCAGGGCGATGTACTGGCTCGCCAGACCGGTCTGCTAGACCAGCGCGGTCGCCCGGTTCGAGGCCTGCCGGCAACTCTGGTCTCGGGCTCGATCGAAGAGGCCCAGGCCATTTGGCGTGGCGCATTTTTGGCCCACGGCTCACTCACCGACCCTGGCCGCAGCGCGTCGCTAGAAATCACGGCGCCAGGCAACGAGGCAGCCATGGCGCTCGTCGGCGTTGCTCGCCGCTTGGGAATCGCCGCCAAGGCTCGCGAGGTGCGCGGCGCATTCCGCGTCACCATCCGCGAGGGAGAGGGCATCGCCGCGATGCTCACCCATATCGGCGCTCACTCGTTGATGCTCCGCTGGGAAGAAATGCGTCTGCGCCGCGAGGTTCGCGCAACCGCCAATCGCCTGGCCAACTTTGACGACGCGAACCTGCGCCGTTCGGCCCAGGCTGCCGTCGCGGCTGGTGCCCGAGTTGAGCGCGCGCTCGAGATCCTTGGCGAAGACATTCCTGAGCACCTCAGCTATGCCGGCCGTCTGCGTCTAGAACACAAGCAGGCCTCACTCGACGAGCTCGGTCACCTTGCCGACCCGCCGATGACCAAGGATGCGATCGCAGGGCGCATCCGTCGTTTGTTGGCAATGGCCGATAAACGCGCCGAAGACTTGGGCATTCCCTCGACCGATGCATTCGTGCCAGACGAAATCGAAGACGAATAGGCAACTCGCGGAACATAAGCCGGCCCTAGTGGGTTAGCCAAAATAGACTTCAACCGAAGAAGCTTTAGGAGCAAAAATGAGCAAGTACGTCCTTCCGGAACTCAGCTACGACTACGCAGCGCTCGAGCCAAACATCTCGGCTCGCATCATGGAGCTGCACCACTCGAAGCACCACGCGGCTTACGTCGCCGGCATCAACACCGCGCTCGAGCAGCTCGAAGAGGCTCGTGCAAACGAGGCATTCGGCAACATCAACAAGCTCCAGAAGGACCTGGCCTTCCACCTCGGCGGCCACATCAACCACTCGATTTTCTGGAACAACCTTGCGCCAAACGCCGGCGACAAGCCAGAGGGTGAGCTTGCCGCCGCGATCGACGAGTTCTTCGGTTCGTTCGACGCCTTCCGTGCGCACTTCAACGCAACCGCAATGGGCATTCAAGGTTCGGGCTGGGCATTCCTCGCCTGGGACAGCCTTGGTGAGCGCCTAATCATCGAGCAGCTCTACGACCAGCAGGGCAACCTCGCCGCGGCCACCGTGCCACTGCTGATGCTCGACATGTGGGAGCACGCGTTCTACCTCGACTACCAGAACGTCAAGGGCGACTACGTCAAGGCCTTCTGGAACATCGTCAACTGGGCCGACGTGCAGGCTCGTTTCGAGTCGGCTCGCACCAAAATGAGCGGCCTGCTGCTAGGCTAAAAGAAGTTTCTCCACCCGATGGCGCGTGGCTAAATTTCGGGTCTATCGACCCAAATCCCAAATGAAAATGCGCCAGCTTTTTGGCGCCTAATCCGTTCGGAGAGAACAATGGCAACTCGTGTTGGCATCAACGGCTTTGGCCGTATTGGACGCAACTACCTTCGCGCAGAACTCGCAAAGGGCACCGACCTCGAGATCGTTGCAGTAAACGACCTTTCAGACCCAGCTTCGCTGGCTCACCTGCTCAAGTACGACTCAATCACCGGCCGCCTGAACCAGGATGTCTCGGTCGATGGTCAGAACATCATCGTTGGCGGCAACGTCATCAAGGTGCTCGCAGAGCGCAACCCAGAAGACCTGCCATGGGGCGAGCTTGGCGTTGACATCGTCATCGAGTCGACCGGTCGCTTCACCGACGCAGAGAAGGCTCAGGCGCACATCAAGGCTGGTGCCAAGAAGGTAATCATCTCGGCACCTGCAACCGGCGAAGACGCAACCTTCGTCATCGGTGTGAACGAAGACCAGTACGACAACGAGAAGCACCACATCATCTCGAACGCATCGTGCACCACCAACTGCCTCGCACCTTTCGCGAAGGTCTTCAACGACAAGTTCGGCATCGAGAACGGCCTCATGACCACCGTTCACGCTTACACCGCCGACCAGAACCTGCAGGACGGCCCACACGGCGACCTGCGCCGCGCTCGTGCAGCAGCAATCAACATCGTTCCTTCGTCGACCGGTGCAGCAAAGGCCATCGGCCTGGTTCTGCCTGAGCTCAAGGGCAAGCTTGACGGCTACGCACTCCGCGTTCCAGTTCCAACCGGTTCGATCACCGACCTGACCCTGGTTTCGAAGACCGCCGTCACCGTCGACGAGATCAAGGCCGCCTACAAGGAGGCCGCTGCAAGTGGCCCACTCAAGGGCATCCTGAAGTACACCGAAGACCCAATCGTCTCGTCGGACATCGTCACCGACCCACACTCGTCGATCGTCGACGCCGGCCTGATCAAGGTAATCGGCAACACCGTCAAGATCAGCTCGTGGTACGACAACGAGTGGGGTTACTCGAACCGCCTCGTCGAGCTCACCGAGCTCGTCGCAAGCAAGCTCTAAGCCCAGCACGACTGAGCACATACAAGAACTGGGTTCGGATTTAGGTCTGAACCCAGTTCTTTTATAAAGACCAACAACAACTCGCGAAAGAACTCAAATGCGAACTCTGGCCAGCCTTCCAAGCCTTGATGGCAAGCGCGTCATCATCCGTTGCGACCTCAACGTGCCACTCGATGGCGACCGAATCACCGACGATGGACGCATCGTCGCATCGGTACCAACCATCAAGTTGCTGACCGACAAGGGTGCCAGCGTCATCGTGATCTCGCACCTCGGTCGCCCTGAAGGCGCACCAGACGCCAAGTATTCGCTCGCTCCTGCGGCGAAGCGCCTTGGCGAACTGCTCGATCAAGAGGTCTTCTTTGCCACCGACACGATTGGCAGCGAGGCTCGCGGCGCCGTCAAGGCACTGGACCGCGGGGGAGTCGTGGTTCTCGAAAACCTGCGTTTCAACGCAGCAGAGACCAGCAAGGACGCAGCCGAGCGCGAGGCCTTCGCCGCCGAATTGGCCGAGTTTGCCGACTTCTTCGTGAGCGATGGCTTCGGTGTCGTACACCGCAAGCAGGCCAGCGTTTTTGAATTGGCGAAGGCTCTGCCAAGCGCCGCAGGTTTGCTCATCGAGAAGGAGGTCGAGGTGCTCCAGCGCCTCACCACCGCCCCAGAGCGTCCATACGCCGTCGTTCTCGGCGGTTCGAAGGTGTCAGACAAGCTGGGCGTTATCGACCACCTGCTGCCTAACGTCAACAAGCTGCTCGTCGGCGGCGGAATGGTGTTCACCTTCCTTGCGGCGCAGGGTCACAAGGTTGGTTCCAGCCTGCTCGAGGTCGACCAGATTGAGACCTGTCAGAACTACCTCAAGCGCGCAGCCGAGCTGGGCGTCGAGGTCGTGCTTCCTACCGACATCGTGGTCGCCAGCAAGTTTGGTGCCGACGCCGAGGTTGCAATAACCGCGGCCGACGCCATCGAGGCAACCCCGTTCGGAGCTGCTGGGCTAGGCCTCGACATCGGCCCTGACTCGGCCAAGCACTTTGCCGCGGTCATTCGCGAGTCGAAGACCATCTTCTGGAACGGCCCAATGGGTGTGTTCGAGATCGAGAAGTTCGCCAACGGCACCAAGACCGTTGCGGCCGCGCTCACCGAGACCGATGGCTTTAGCGTCGTCGGTGGTGGAGACTCGGCAGCTGCTGTGCGCATCCTCGGATTTGCCGACGACCAGTTCGGCCACATCTCGACCGGCGGCGGCGCAAGCCTCGAATTCCTCGAGGGCAAGGCGCTGCCTGGCCTCGAGGTGCTCGGTTTCGGCGCCTAGACATACCCTCAAACATTCAACGCAAACTCAAGGACTAAATCATGGCAAACCGCGTTCCATTCATCGCAGGCAACTGGAAAATGAACCTCGACCACCAGCAGGCAATCGCACTGGTGCAGAAGCTCGCCTGGACCCTGAACGAGGCGGCACACGACTACAAGTCGGCCGAGGTAGCGGTGTTTCCTCCGTTCACCGACCTGCGCACCGTTCAGACCCTGATCGACGCCGAGAAGTTCGAGCTCGCACTTGGCGCACAAGACCTATCGAAGCACGACAGCGGTGCATACACCGGCGAGATCTCGGGTGCATTCCTGAGCAAGCTCGACGTTAAGTACGTGCTGATCGGCCACAGCGAGCGTCGCAGCTACCACGCCGAAGACGACGCCGTCGTGCAGGCCAAGACCGCCGCGGCATTCCGCCACGGCATCGTTCCTGTGATCTGCGTTGGCGAGACCCTCGAAGAGCTCGAAAACGAGGGCGCGAGTGCGGTTCCTGTTCGTCAGACCCTGGCCGCGCTGGCCGGCCACGACAAGCTTGGCGAATTCGTGATCGCATACGAACCGGTATGGGCCATCGGCACCGGCAAGGTCGCGACCCCTGAAGAGGCAGCAAACGTTTGCGGCAAGATTCGTGAGGCCATCGCTAAGGAGCACGGCCCTGAGATCGCCGATGCAACCCGCATTCTCTACGGTGGTTCGGTCAAGGCAAACAACGTAGCCGGATTCTTGAAGAGCGTCGAGGTCGATGGCGTTCTGGTCGGTGGCGCAAGCCTCGATGCCGACGAGTTCAGCGGAATCGCTCGCTTCCAGAAGCACATCGCCCTCTAGCCCTATAATTTCTAAGGCTTCGCTTCGCTGTGAGGCCGCACCCAACGCCATCGCGGCAACTACCGAATAGGACACACCAATGCAAGCAATCCACATCGCGCTGTATGTGCTCTTGGGCATCACCAGCCTGCTGTTGACCCTGCTCATCCTGTTGCACAAGGGTCGCGGTGGCGGTCTGTCAGACATGTTCGGTGGCGGTGTGACCAGCAGCCTGCAGTCGTCGGGTGTCGCAGAGCGCAACCTCAACCGCATCACGATCATTCTTGGTGTCGTCTGGGTAGTCGTGATTGTGGCGCTTGGCCTGTTCACTCGCTTCGGTATCGTCTAAGCCGCGCGGCTAAACGACTCGAATCCGACTTAAGAAAACGGGGCATTCAGCATGAGCACAGGTGGATCAGCAATTCGCGGCTCGCGAATCGGCGCGGGACCAATGGGTGAACAAGACCGCGGCTACATGGCTGAGCGCGTTCTGCGCAGCTATTACTGCATCAACGGTCACGTTCAGAACCCCCGTTTTGCGGCAACGATCGACGAGACCGACATCCCAGAGTTTATGGATTGCCCGAACTGTGGTTTGCCAGCCGGTCAAGACCAGGCGAACCCGCCACAGATCGCCAAGCACGAGCCATACAAGACTCACCTGGCCTACGTGAAGGAACGCCGCACCGAAGAAGAGGCCGAGCAGTTGCTAGACGAGGCGGTGGCCGCAGTGCGCGAGCGCCGCATTCGCTTGGCTGAGGCCGCAAAGGCCAGCAAGTAGCAGCCTGCAGAATTTGAAAACCCCCGCAGCCAGCCGGCTCGGGGGTTTTCGCTTTAAGGCTCTGGTTGCAGACTAAAGTTTGGCGGCCGCGGCCTCGTCGATGAACCAGACGTTGCGCGTCGCAGCGTGAACTCGTCCGACCGGAAGGCGGTCTGGTTCACTCGAGAAGGCAACCTCGACGGCATCGGCCTTGTCGGCACCGGCGACGGTGAACCAAATCTCGTCGATGCGGTTGAGCGCCTCGAAGGTCAAGCTGATTCGCTCGGCCGGTGGCTTTGGCGAGTCGGGCTCGGCAATTACGTCGATTCCTGCCGCTGGCAATTGCTTGCCGGGAAACAGCGACGCGATGTGGCCATCTGGCCCCATGCCCATGTAGGCGAACGCGATCTGCGGGCTCACCTCGGCGAAGTGCTCGGCAAATGTGCGGGTCGCCTCGGCTAGGGTGAGGCCGTTTTCCGCAGCCGGAAAGGCGTGCAGGTTTTCCTGTGGCACCTTGATGTGCTGGAATAGCGCATCCTGTGCCTGAACGAAATTGCGATCGGCCGAATCGGCGGCAACGAACCGTTCGTCGCCCCACCAGAAGTGCACGCGTGAATAGTCGATCTCGTCGCGCTTTGCGTGCAGCGCCCACATGGCCAGAGTCCTAATGCCCACGGTGCCGCCGGTCACACCGATGTGCACAGCATCGCGCTCGGCCAAGAGCCCAAGTACGCGCTCGATGCCAGCATCGGCGGCCGCGATTGCCGTTGCGTCGGGGGTCGCGAAACGGTGGATTACGGTCTCGGTCACGGTTACTTTGCCGACTTGAAGGTCTTGATTACCTTGCCGAAGAGGTCGTCTGGGTCTAGGCGACGCATGTCTTCGCTCAGGCAGTCGCGCAGGCTGCGGCGTGGCAACGAAATCTCGCGGGTCGGCTGGGTCGGCTGAATCAGCGTGGCAACCTCGGGCATGTTGCGCACGATCTCGATGTCGCCGCTGGCGCGAACCAGCTTTACACCGCGGATGCCGCTGACGGCGTTGCCTCGAGCGTGACGCTCCAACTTGACGTCGACCTTTAGCTTGAGGCGCAGCCAGGCGGCCAACAGGTCGGTGCTTGGTGAGTCTTCGGCGCCCGTGACGATCACCGAGGTGACTGCGTCGTATGGCGGCTGATCAAGAATTGCCGCAAGTTGCGCACGCCAAAGGGTCAGGCGAGTCCAGGCAAAGTCGCTGTCGCCAGGCGCGTAGGTCTTGGCAAGGTTGGCCAGAAACGCGTTGTGGTCGGTCGATTCGGCTGCGTCGGTGATACGACGGGTAGCAATTCGGCCAATCTGCGACTCTGAGACGCTCTCAGGCGCCGCGCCAGGCCACCAGGCGACCACAGGGGCATCTGGCAGCAACAGGCCAGTCACGAGGCTCTCAGGGTCGTCGGCAACCTCACCAAACGCACGCAGCACGATGACCTCCGAGGCGCCGGCGTCGCCACCGATTCGGATCTGTGCGTCGAGGCGGTCTTCGCTAGCCGAGTCGCCCGCGGCAGCGGTGTCTTCGGCGAGCACGATCACGCGGCATGGGTGCTCGTGCGACGACTCGTTGGCGGCCTTGATTGCAGCCTCGAGGCCATCCTGATTGGTCTGGATGACCAGCGTGAGCACGCGGCCAAGCGCCACTGCGCCGCCCTGCTCGCGAATCTGAACCAGCTGCTTTGAAACCTTGCTGATTGTGGTGTTTGGCAGATCGACGATCACGGGATTCTCCAAGCTCGGCCGTCTGCGGCCATCATTTCATCGGCAGAGGCTGGACCCCAGCTGCCAGGTCGATACTGATCGACCTTGTTGTCTTGCTTCGCCCAGAATTCAAGAATCGGGTCGAGGATCTTCCACGAGAGTTCGACCTCTTCGTGGCGCGGGAACAGGGGAGGGTCGCCGAGCAAGACATCGAGGATGAGTCGCTCATACGCCTCTGGGCTGGCCTCGGTGAACGCGTGACCGTAGCCGAAGTCCATGGTCACATCGCGCACCTGCATGCCGGCGCCCGGCACCTTCGAGCCAAAGCGAATCGTGACACCCTCGTCTGGCTGCACGCGAATCACGAGCGCGTTCTGGCCGAGGGCGCTGGTCTGCGACTCCTCGAACAGCTGCTGCGGTGCACGCTTGAACACGACAGCTATCTCGGTGACTCGACGACCAAGGCGCTTGCCCGCACGCAGATAGAACGGCACTCCGGCCCAGCGGCGAGTATTGATGTCGAGGCGCATGGCCGCATAGGTCTCGGTGCCCGACTCAGGGTTCATGCCCTCTTCGTCAAGGAATCCAGAAACCTTCTCGCCGCCTTGCCAACCGCCGGCATACTGACCGCGAGCGGTGTGCTTGGCAAGGTCGCGTGGCACGCGAACGGCCGACAAAACCTTCTCCTTCTCGGCGCGCAGGTCTGCCGCGTCGAACGAGACAGGCTCTTCCATGGCGGTGAGAGCAAGCAGCTGAAGCAGGTGATTCTGGATCACGTCGCGAGCGGCACCGACGCCATCGTAGTAACCCGCGCGACCACCAACGCCGATGTCTTCGGCCATGGTGATCTGGATGTGATCGATGTAGTTTGCGTTCCACAGCGGCTCAAACATCTGGTTGGCAAATCGCAAGGCCAGGATGTTCTGGACGGTCTCTTTGCCCAGATAGTGGTCGATGCGGAACACCGAGTCGGCAGGGAACACCGATTCGACGACCTCGTTGAGTTCGCGTGCCGACTGCAGGTCGTGACCGAATGGCTTTTCGATGACCACGCGGCGGAACTGGTCTTGCTCCGGAGCAGCCAGACCCGAGCGTGAAAGCTGCTGGCATACCTGCTCGAATGCCTTAGGCGGAATCGACAGATAGAAAGCGTGGTTGCCGTTGGTGCCGCGCTCCTCGTCGAGTTTCTCGATGGTCTGCTTCAGGCGGTCGAAGGCTTCGTCATCGCCAAACTCGCCCGATACAAAGCGAATACCCGAGGCCAACTGTTGCCAGACCTCTTCGCTAAACGGCGTGCGGGCATACTGACGAACCGAGTCGTGCACAATCTTCTCGAAGTCTTGGTCTTCCCAGTCGCGACGAGCGAAGCCAACCAGGGCAAAGCCCGGTGGCAACAGGCCGCGGTTTGCCAGGTCGTAGACCGCCGGCATGAGCTTCTTTCGCGAGAGGTCGCCGGTCACACCAAAGATGACCAGGCCGCTAGGGCCGGCGATGCGACTAAGGCGTCGATCGTCTGGGTCGCGCAGGGGGTTGTTGCCTGCGCTGATTTTTACCGCGCTCAAGGTGCTCCTTAGGGCTTAGATGGCCGCGCGAAGGGCGGCCAGGCCGGCAGCCACATCGGTGAGGGTGAGGGTCAAGACCGGGCGACCATGTGCCGCAAGCACCGAGGCATCGCCGGCAGCCTGCGAGGCAATCAGCTCACCGAAAGTGAAGTTGCGGCCTGGCACTGCGATGTCGACCTCGGCGGTTGCGACCAGCTGCAGGTAGATTCCCTGAGCTGGGCCACCCTTGTGGTACTGGCCGGTCGAGTGCAAGAAGCGTGGGGCCCAACCAAAGGTGACCGGGCGACGGGTTGCCTTGGCGAATGCCTCGCGCAGTTCGGCTGCAGCACCGGCGGTGTTGCGGTCGAGGTATGCGTGAATCGACAGATAGCCCGAGTCGGTGTCGAGCTGCTTGAGCAGCGCGCCGACGGCGGCCTTGAGGTCTGCGGCCGCACCGAGTTCGAGTGCAGACGAACGCACCTCGACTGCGCCTGCAACGAATGCCGGTGCGGCAATTTCTGCTCGGTTCTCGAGCATGCCACGCGCGGCGATCTTGGCCGACTCAACGTCTGGCTGGTCAAACGGGTTGATGCCGATTAGACGGCTGGCGATTACGGTTGCGTATTCCCAGAGCAGGAACTGGGCGCCAAGCGGGCCAGAGACCGAAACCTCGTCATAGCCCGCTGTGGTTGCGTCGGCGACCACGCGCACGGCCAAGAGATCGGCAAGCCCCGAGTGCAGTTCGGCACTCGCAGGCTCGAGCACTACCGGCAAGATTCCCTTGCCGAGTTTGCCGGTCGATTCCGCGATCAGCTGTTCGGCCCAGTCTCCAAAACCAACGATGTCTGAGCCATCGACGACGATGCCAATCTTGTCGCGGAGGCCATACTCACCAGGGGTCTTGGCTAGGGCGGCACCAAGAACGAGTGCCGGGTTGGCTGCGTCGTCGCTCGACAACTGTTCGGCCACGGCCTGTGCCTCGGCCAGGAGTGCGGCGATGTCGACGCCGGCCAGGCCCGAAGGAACCAGACCAAAGGCGGTGAGTGCACTGTAACGACCACCAACGGTGGCGTCGGCATTGAAGATTCGGTAGCCGTCGGCCTTAGCCGCGGCCTCCATCGGCGAGCCAGGGTCGGTCACAATCACGATTCGGTCGGTCTTGTCGATGCCTGCCTCGGTGAATGCCTGCTCAAAAACACGCTTCTGCGAGTCGGTCTCGACGGTCGAACCCGACTTCGACGACACGATGACGGCGGTTTTTGCCAAATCGCCAGCAAGAGCCGCACCAACCTGGTCGGCGTTGGTCGAGTCGAGCACGATCAGGTCGACTCCCGCGGTACGAGTGATGACCTCTGGTGCCAGCGACGAGCCGCCCATGCCGCAGAGCACGAAGCGAGTTACGCCCTTGGCGGCGAATTCTTCGCGAAGTGCGACGATGCCGTCGACAAGCTGGGCGCTGTCCGCTGCGCTGGTTACCCAACCCAAGCGAATCGAGGATTCTGCCTCGGCGTCCTTGCCCCACAAAGTGAAGTCTTTTGCTGCGATGCGGCTGGCAACCTTGTCGGTGACTAGCTGTGGAACGAAGTCTGCGACTGCGGCGCTAACCGAACCGCCGGTGACTACCTTGAGTGACATTTGAAACTGACCTTTCGAGGCGCTCGCTGACTGAGCTGCCTACCGGCTTGGGATGTTGGTGCTGTGGGGTTGTCGTTGGGGCCAGACTGAGCCAGCCCCAACGACAGAGGATTACTTTGCTGCGGCTAGTGCGCCGGCAACCGATTCGACCAGTTCGTTCCACGAGACGATGAACTTGTCAACGCCCTCGGTCTCGAGCAGTGCGGTTGCGTCGTCGTACGAAACTCCCTCGGCTGCGACCGCCGCGAGAATCTCGCGTGCCTCGTCGTAGTGTGCGGTGATTGAGTTTGCTGGCACGATTCCGTGGTCGTACACGGCCTCCATGGTCTTCTCAGGCATGGTGTTTACCAGCTGAGGAGCAACCAACTCGGTCACATACAGGGTGTCTGACAGGCTTGGGTCCTTGACGCCGGTCGAGGCCATGAGCGGGCGCTGAACGTTGGCGCCGGCGGCGGCCAGGTCGGCCCAGTCGGCAGCTGCGAACTCGACCTCGAACACCTCGTAAGCCAGGCGAGCGTTGGCCAGCGCGGCCTTGCTCTTGAGGGCAATAGCGCTCTCGTTGCCCGTTGCCACGAGACGCTTGTCGATCTCGGTGTCAACGCGCGAAACAAAGAATGATGCGACCGAGTGAATCTTGCTCAGGTCGTGGCCGGCCGCCTTGGCCTGCGCGATGCCTGCCTTGTAAGCGGCGATTACCTCGCGGTAGCGCTGCAGCGAGAAGATCAGGGTCACGTTGACCGAGATGCCCTCGGCGATAACCGCGGTGATTGCAGCCAGGCCTGGCTTGGTCGCCGGAATCTTGATCATTACGTTCTCGCGACCAACCTTGGCAAACAGCTCCTTCGCCTGCGCGATGGTGCCTTCGGTGTCGTTTGCCAGACCTGGCTCGACCTCGATCGAGACGCGACCGTCGAAGCCCTTCGATGCGGCATAGACGCCGGCGAAGATGTCGCAGGCCTCGGCCACGTCCTGGGTGGTGATCTCAAAGATCGCCTCGGTTGCGGTCTTGCCCTCGGCCGCCAGCTGGGCGATCTGCTCGCCATAGCCTTCGCCCTTGCCGATAGCCCCGGCAAAGATGGTCGGGTTGGTGGTCACACCCGAGACCGATCGGTTCGAGATCAGGTCGCGCAGTGCGCCTGAACGGATGCGGGTGCGCGACAGGTCGTCGAGCCAGATGCTGACGCCGTTTGCGGCCAGCTGTGCGAGTGGGTGAGTCATTCTGAATCCTTTGATCGTGTTGTTGAAAACAGGGGAGTAGGGCCGAGTATTCCGACTAGCCCAACAGGCTCTTGGCGGTGGCGACCACGTTTTCGGTGGTCATGCCGAACTCGCGGAACAGGGTCTTGAAGTCGGCCGAGGCACCAAAGTGCTCGATCGAGACGTGCGCCTGCGCATACTTCGACCAACCGAGGGCCAAGCCAGCCTCGACCGAGACGGTCGGCACGCCAGCAGGCAGAACCGACGCGCGGTAGGCGGCGTCTTGCTCCTCGAACCACTCGACACACGGGGCCGAGACAACGCGGGTTGCGACACCTGCGGCCTCTAGCTGCTCGCGGGCTGCAACGGCAAGCTGCACCTCGCTACCGGTTGCCAGCAGTACGAGCGCTGGGCTCTTGCCCGCGCCAGCATCAATCAGCGTGTAGGCACCCTTTGCGGTGTTTTCGGCACCGGCAAATACCGAACCGGTTGCATCGGTCTCGCCGCGCTTGAAAACAGGAATGTTTTGACGAGTCAGCGCGATGCCCGCAGGGCCTTCGCGACGGTCGAGCATGGTCTTCCAGGCGTATGCGGTCTCATTTGCATCGCCAGGGCGAACTACGTCGAGACCCGGAATAGCGCGAAGAGTCGCAATCTGTTCGATTGGCTGGTGGGTCGGGCCGTCTTCGCCGAGCGCCACCGAGTCGTGGGTCCAAACGAAGATGCTAGGCACCTTCATCAATGCGGCGAGGCGAACTGCCGGACGCATGTAGTCGCTGAAGATCAGGAAGGTGCCGCCGAATGCACGGGTGTTGCCGTGCAGCACGATGCCGTTCAGGATAGAACCCATAGCGTGCTCGCGAATGCCGAAGTGCAGCACGCGACCGTAGGCGTCGCCTGACCACTCGTGGGTCGACCACTCGGAAGGAACGAACGACTTGGCGCCATTGATGGTGGTCAGGTTCGACTCGGCAAGGTCGGCCGAACCGCCCCAGAGCTCTGGCATTACAGCTGCGATGGCGTTGA
>Ga0228700_1001685_pt1 | contig 13497 bp, 13 predicted proteins | sample McNCre317_Aug_MG_FD_178019 | JGI IMG/M metagenome (GOLD analysis project Ga0228700, IMG submission 178019) | Freshwater microbial communities from McNutts Creek, Athens, Georgia, United States - 3-17_Aug_MG | ecosystem: Environmental > Aquatic > Freshwater > Creek | place: USA: Georgia...
TCACCAAGGAGTACTCCTCCAAGCAGGACACGTTCTTCAAGGGCCCGGAGAAGGAGGTCGACACCCTAAACTTCGACGACGCCTCCGTGCGTGCCCAGCATCGGTGGGCCGAGGACTGGTACCACGACTTCAAGAAACGCCGCGGTAAGACCGACGACGTCGCCGACAAGCTCGGAGACGACGACCCCTTCGACTTCACCTACGGCCTGAACGGAATGGACCCATGAAGAAGATCATCCTCAATTTCCTGCTCTTCGTCGTCATCGCACTGACCGCTCTTCGCATCTCGTTCTACTACACCAACGACGACAAGGCCGAGTTGGTGAAGGAGAGGAAGAAGAGCACCAACCTGGAGGCGGCTGCCGTTGCGGCATGCCTGTCGGCCAAGTACCGAGCCAAGGACCTGGCCAAGCAGGTCACGACCTACCCCATCACAGACTACCCAGACGATGCCTACGCTACCGCGCTGGAGATGTCGCTGTGGATGCACCCGATCTGCGGTGACCGCGCCCTACCCATCAAGGGCAAGATGACAGACGCGATCCTGGAGTACGACGCCAAGAAGCTCGGGGAAGCTCTGAAGGCATTCGCCGAGATGTAGCAGTCAAAGAGGCCCCCCAGGCCTCTTCTTAGCCTACAGGAAGAAGTTTCTGAGGATCTCGAAGATCCCGTAACCAGCGCTGCCCACGGTGCCCCACTTGAGGATCGTGACGCCCCTGGTAATCCAAGCAGTCTGAAGCCGAACGTCCATCGTGCCATCTCGACGGAGCTCCACCCGACCAGTCACTTCCTTGGGCCCCTCGAGCAGCTCTTGTGGAACTGCTTCACCCTTGGCCTGGATGTAGTGGACAAACTTCTCCTGGACCTGGCTTACCGAGATGTTGATCTCTCGGAGCAAGACCGCGACCTTGTCGTCGATGTCCTTCTCGAGGTTATCGACCAACCTCTCCACGCGGTCGGAGATGGTGATCGGGAGAACCGACAAAGACTGGTTGTTCTTGGCGATCAGGTCACGGATGCGGTCAAACTCACGCGCGTTGGACTTGTGCTCGGTCTCGATCAGAGACCTGAGGCTACTGTGAGCGATGTCGAACGTTTGCGCGAGCCCCTTCAGCGCGAGGATCAACTCGATCAGTGTCTGGTTCGGCCCGCCGCCCGGTGTCGGGTGCTGTGACATCGGTTCTCCTGGCCTGCCTCTCATACCTTTGTCTCATGTCATCGAGATAGGTGAGAAGCTCTTGCTTCGCCGTGAGTACCGCATCGATGGGGGAGTCCATGGATTCTCCAAGGGCTGGCACACCACCATCTTGCGACCTCACCCCAGAGAGGTGAAGTCCTCTTTCTCCAGATCCGTCTGGAAAAAGAGGGGCCTCGTCGAGGGGCTGGACCCGACGAGGCACCGGCTCCGCTTCGCCTGAGAGACTCGAGCGTGTAGCGGAGAGAACTTCACCGAGACGAGCTAGAGGCCGCCCGCGCGAGAACTCGTGCGACATGAGCCACCTTCTCCACGGCTGCTTCTGTGGCAGCCTGCTGGGGTCCCTGCTTCTGAGGGGGAGGTGGCTGCTTGCCAGGAGGCTTGCCGCCGGCAGCCATCTCCTTGGCCACCTGTTGTGCCGGATCTTCCGGCCCACCACCGCCAGGCTGTTCTGCCTGGCCCGGGGCCTGATCCTGAGGACCAGGTCCACCCGGAGGTTGTCCTTCAGCACCAGGCTTCGGAGCAAGCACCTGCGGCCCGCCACCACCATCGATCGTGGGAACACCACCATCGATGCCAAGCTCCTGAGCCTGCTCCTGCTCGAGCTGCTGGCCCATCGCCTTGATGCCCTGGTCGACCTTCTTGCCGTCGACCTTCTGGAGCTCCTTGACGAACTTGACCATCTGCTTCGGGTCGCTGATCTGCATCCCGAACCCTTCCTCGAAGCGCTGGAGCTGCTCTGCGTAGCGCGAAGCAGTCTCCTGGTCGAGGTTGGGGCCGACCTGCATGATGCGGCTGAGCGGGTCCTGCTGCTGTGCCTGTGGCGCAGGCATGCCCGTAGGAGGAAGACCCCCATTGGCTGCGGCAGCGTCAGGATTCGCCTGCTGGCTCATCGCCAGGAGCTCGTCGATGTTGCCACCATCCGAAGGAGCAACCTGCTCAGGAGCCGTGGGCGTTGGGCGCATACGTGCAGAGGGCTGCTGCTGAACCACCGCCCCAGGCTGAGGAGGCTGCATCATCGCCCCGCCGGCAGCCTGCTGGAGACCTGGATCTGCCATCGGATCCGCACCAGGCGGTCCTGGAGGGGGCCCAGGAGGCTGGCCTCCACCCGGCTGGGGCTGCTGCTGAGGGATCATCGCGATCTTGACGAGGTCCGGAACAAAGTTCCTCTCCCGAAGAGCCTCGATGATGAGCTCGTCAGGAGAGAGACCGTGCACAGACGCTGTCTTGGTCATCGACCGGGAGTCGAACCCCGCAGCGGCCGAGAAGACGATCCTCTCGGCTCCCGACATGGCCCGCTTCTCGAGAAGGTAGCTGTCGACGTACGTGAGGAACCGCGCCTCGGTGAGGGCAGCTTGTGGATCGATGCCCAGAGCCTCGGCCATTTTGTAGAGCGCCGTCTCGGCGACGGGCTCTCCAGACGACCAACGCTCGAGGACTGCGCCAGCCAGTTCGCGGTCCATCTTGACTCCGGCTGTCTTGAAGGTGAGTTCCTTCTTTGCAGAATCGCGAAAAAACCCACCCACTGCCTGCATGTTCGACTGGTTGGAGCGTCCGATACCCGCAGCGGTGTCCCTCTCCAGGGCATATCTTTGAGACTGCGGAAGACGTAGCCGATTCGCTCCACCAGAAATGCCAGCCCTAGCCTTATCGGCAAGGGCCGCCACCTGGCTCCGAACGTTCTTGGATCCAGCCTTATCCATGAGCAGCCCCTCTCAGAAACCTGTGCTAGGATTGAAGTCCGCGGTGACGAGGGCCAGGCCGCGGACAGCGACAGGGACCGCACGCTCGAACTGCACCGAGACCGCTTCCTGGATCACAGTACCACCGGCGTCAGTCATGATCTGGTGAGAAGGAACGTAGCACCCTTCCATGTAGATCGCGCCGACCGTGTCCTCGTTCGAGTCCCGGAAGTACATCATGAGCCCGATGGGCTGGCTGAAGAGGTCCGAGGCCAGGTTGAGGAAGATGTTCTCGTAGCCAGGCGGGATCTTGACGTCGTGGGGGTTCGCCACCGAGGCCACGCCGGGGTTGGCGTAGACAAAGGGCACCACCGTCGGCGGGATCAGGTCCTGGTAGTAGGCGTAGAGCATGCGAAGCAAGCTCGGGCCGTGGTACATGATCCTGCTGAGCTGGAGCTGCCCCGTGGTGCGGCCCGAGATGAAGTAGGACCGCTCGGAACCGATTTCCCAAAACCGGGCGAAGTTCCGGTTGTGAGACAGGCCGACGTTCTGGACGACGCCGATCGGCAGCGCCCAGTCCTTCGCCCCGCCATCAGCAGAGAGGGTTGCCGCAGCCCCCGCCGCCCCGCCGATGTTGGCGAGACGGGGAGGGCCCGCGGCGATCATGGTGAACGCGGCCGACAGGTACTGGCCATCGACCAGTCCGCCCTGGACGAACCGCTCGTAGGGCTTCCACTCGCTCAGCTTGGCCATTTCATTCTCCGATCAGTGTGTCGGCGCGTTACGAAGGAGGACTTCTGGTTCAGCGGCTCTGGGTGACCTTGAACCAGTCGACCTCGAGGAGGTTGATCTCGCTGCCAGCGTCGCGCTGGTAGCAGAAGATCGGCTGGAGCTTGGTCGAGGTCGAGAGCAGCGGCACGGAGACCGTACCAGCGAGAACGCCGTCGACGTAGAACGCGACCGCGCTGAGGCTCGTCATGTCGATCTTCAGCAGCATCCAGGTGTTGTCGACGTAGTCTGGCGTGATGGCCTGGTCGTCGGTGTCCGTGGTGCCGTCATCGCCCTCGATGACGAGCTCCAGGTTCGCACCTTCTCCACGGAACCAGACGTTCGAGACGACGGCATCGAGCGCGTCTTCTGCGTTGGTGTGGTTGCTGCACAGACCGACGACCCAGCGCTCATCTGCGGTGATGGTGGCGCCGGGGATGTTCACCCGCACCCGAGCCTCGAAGATCGGGCCCTTCGACGGGTCGATGATGAGCTGGTTGCCGAAGGTGAGCTGGGCGGACTCGGCCTCGGAGACCGCCGCGGTGGCCAGCGAGTAGACACCGCCGGTCGTGTCATCCAGGTAGTCTCCGGTGGCGCTGTTGTGAACATCCTTGGCCAGCGGAGCGGGGAGAGTTCCCGAGGCAGCGAGCGGGAAGTCCTGCTCGTAAGAGAAGGTCGCCCCTCCGTTGAGGGCCGCAGGAGAGACTGAGCCACCGGCGGCGGCGGAAGCCAGCATCTGCGAGAAGGTGATGTTGTCGGTGTCGACCGTGAACGAGTCCGTGGTGATCGCCCACAGGGTGTCCTGGAGGGTGGTGCCCTGCCGAACCTGGACGAGCGTGCCGGCACGAAGAACATCCACACCCTGGTCATCCTTGAGACGGGTCCAAGCACCTGCGGCAGCCAGGTAGAGGCCGTTCTCGGAGGCATCGGTCTGCGACTTGACCAGGATCAGGTCATTGGCGACAGGCGTGATGCCATCGAGGTTCGTGTTGGTGAGGCCAGACAGCGTACGGTTGGCGGTCGTAGCTGCCTTGGCAAGATGGATCTCCTTGTCAGAGGCGCGCAGCGTATCGAACGCGCGCACCATGACGGCGGCCATCTTGTCGCCGCGAGCAGCCCACGACCGAAGCTGGGCCAGGTCCTGTGCGTTGAGAGCGGGAGTCGGCATGGGTTGTCTCCTTCAGATCACGAGGGTCAGACGGATGTAGTTGCAGGGGTACGGGACGTCGAGCGTCACGTCGACGAGGACCACATCCGGCTCCTCCTTCGACTGGATGAGATTGTTGAGCTCACCACCGATGATGATCCCGTTCTCCACCAGGAACGACAGCATGCCCTGGATGGCGGTGCTGAGGGTATCCAAGAACGGCTGGGTGATGTTGAACTGGCCGATGAAGTTGCGGAGGCCGGTCCTCAGGACCTTGGCGCAGAAGTCCACCACCTTGGTGATGGAGAGCTCGCGGGTCTCGATCGTCGTGATGTTGGTCGAGAGCTGGTGGCGGGAGGTGAGCGGGCCGCCCTCCGTGTCCTGGACCACGAGGTAGACACCGCCGCCAGCGATCTTGTTGAGCTGGGTGTTCGAGAAGTAGTCGTTCGATCCGACCACGCCGGAGTAGCCCACCATCGCCAGGTTGGTGAAGCCCTGCTGTGGCGGGTACTTCGCCACCATGCCGGCCGCACCGGCGCAGAGGTAGAACCCAGGCAGGTTCTCTTCGGTACCACCCACCGTTGCGATCACCGTGTCGGGGCAGAAGTAGTACATCCGGCGCTGGAGGTACGCGTTCGCCTTGGCAGCAATCGTCTCGGCGATAGCCGTCTTGTCCGGCAGAGTCAAGCCAGCGATGAGGAGCTTGGTGCCCCGAACCTTGACCGCCCAGTCGGTGTTGATGAGGGTCTCGTTCAGCGTCGCCACCGAGTAGAACGCATCGGTGTTCTCGTCCGAGGCGAACGAGGTCCGCACCGTCGCCAGGACCCCGTTGACCGAGGACAGGGAGTAGCGACGAACCACACCCTCAACCTCGATCTCCAGGAAGACGTTGTCGTCAACCGCGAGATCCAGCGGAGTCAGGCCGGCCGAGACGAGACCCGGGGTCGGGTTGACGTCGCAGACGAACTGGCCAGGGGTTGCCGTCGACTCTCCGCTGAGGCCGCTGGCGATGACCGTGTCGACGTGACGAACCGGGACTTCCGGGCAGACGAAGAGGATACGCTCACCCTTCTGCTCGGGGCCGGACATCGACTCGACGTGGGCCTTGAAGACCTCGGCCACATCTTCGCTGTGGGTCATCGGAGCGATGACGTAGACCTCTTCCGACTCCAGGAACTCCGAGGCCCTGGTGAAGGCGTCGACCGTTCCGAAGGGCTGCGCAGCAGAGATCTCGTCCACGCCGATGCCGGCGATCTCAAGACCGGCGGCGTTGATGAGCGCGAAGAAGATGCCCAAGGCAAGCGGGTTGTCGGACGTCACTGGAGAAAGAACATTCCCCAGGGTGGTGACGCTGTCGATCCGCAGCAGGCCAGGATCTGCGGCCAGCGGCGAGACGTCCTTGCGGACGCCGCGGTACTGGATGTAGAGATCCGACGTGCCGGGGCTGTACGGGATGCCGGTGAGCTGCGAGCGCAGGATCTCGGCGCCAAGAACAACGCTGCCGCTATTGTTGACGTAGAAGTCCGGGCTGGGGCGACCGTCTCCGACGGCTTCTGTGTTGCCAGAGCCAAAACCGAGAGCAGCGTTGGCCTTGGTCGACGTAGAGTCCTCGATGACCTCGACCTTTGAGGCGTAGCCCAGAAGACCCGAGGTCAGGACCAGGCTCAGCTCATCAGCGGAGATGGAGGCCACAGGCCATCCAACGACCTCGTTGATCAACGCAACCGCATCGACCAGCGAGTCGCTGGTGAAGAGCACCTCGTAGGTCTTGGGGCGGCTGTTGAGCTGGAACTTCAGCGTCTGACCGTTGAGGTTCTCCTCTCCCGTATCGCTCTGGAGCGAGGTGAAGAGCAGGTCCGTGGTCGCAGTGGCACCGATCGCGGTCGAGGCAGAGCCGATACGCAGTGCGATCAGCGAGCCCGTTCCGGTCGAGGTGATGACGAGCCTGTTGCCGGAAGCGGTGATGGCGAACTCGGTCGGAAGAACACCACCACCCCAACGGGTAGCCGTTCCGAGCTCCGTGACCAGTGCTCCGATGTTGGCGAAGTTCAGGTTGCCCGTCGCGAAGGTGTACGTCCTGGTGGTGCCCCAGGTTGCGCCTCCGTCCGTAGAAACCTGAACGATGAACGTCTCCAGGTTGGTTGCCGTGAAGGCGAACGACTGAGCACCGCTGGTCAAGACGGCCGGCATGTCAACGAACTCGACATCCGTGCCATCGTCCGAGTAGTCCGTCGCAGCCACGAAGCCAACGGCCTCCAGACCCGTCGAGTCCTCACTCAGAAGCACCGACTGAGTGGCTCCGGTGAGATCGGTCGAGATGGCCAGCCGGTCTCCAGCAAGGTTGGTGTGCGCGAAGATGCCCGTGAGACCACCATCATTGATCGCGTCGACCACCGCAGCGAGATCTGCGAACGGCCCACCGGTGAAGGTGAACGTCTGCCGGTCGACCGCCACGCCGTTGACCGTGACATCGAAGAGCAGCGTCAGGCCAGCAGCAGCCAGGGGGTAGCCGGTGGCCGCGTTGGGGGCCGTGATGGTTGCGGGGGTCGCGGCAGTGCCATCCTTCGATCCGGTGAGTTCGGCAGCCGTAGCCGTCGTGCTGACCTCGAGGTTCTTCGCGAGAAACCACGCATAGCGCGGAGCGAAGGGAGTCGAGGCAAGCAGGGTGCTGACCTGGCTTGCGTCGTAGACAGCGGACACGACCTTCCCGTTGTCATCGAAGGTCGAGAGCTTGGTGTTCAGGATGCCGAGCTTGAACCGCGAGGCTTCCACCTTCATCACGACGGCCGTGGTGTTGGGCAGAAGACCATCAGCGTAGAAGGCATCGCCGACTTTCAGGTCTAGCGAACTAGCTCCCGTGAAGGCGGTCGACGACTGAAGGAACGACACATTGAAGGTGCCGTCGCCATCGAGGAACCCGATGCCGATGGTAGCGGAGGGCGTAGTGTCTTCGTACGCCGGCAGAGACGTTGCCACATCGTCAACCGTGTAGGCACCCTTGGTCCACTCGATCCACGGCGACAGCGTCGTGTTGTTGTTCTGCTCCTGGGCCCGGAAACCAGAACCAGTGACTCGATACTCGCTCGAGGCGCTCCCGAGACCGAGCTCGGTGTTGGCAGAACCACCAGCACGGATCGTCACCGAGCTTGCAGCGCCGTAGGTGAGCGACGCGATCTGGATGCGGCTGTTCGAGCCGATCGTGATGACCGAGGCGACATCCTCACCTACGGCGTTGTTGATCTGGTCGACCACGTCTTCGGGGGTCAGGTTGGCCCCACCACCGTCGAAGGTGACCGTCACGTCTTCCGTGGTGTTGGCCGGAACCGCCACGTCGATGGCCAACACCAGGATCAGACCATCAAGGGCAAAGCCGGTGCTGGTGAGGACGTAGTCCGAGCGGAAGGCTGCCCGGGTGGCGTAGTTGTGGGCGTTCAGGAACGACTCACCCGGGTCACGAGCCAGCTCGCGGAGCGACCCGCCGAACTGGAAGAAGGCACGGATGGTGCTCTCCTCCACATCAACCTCGGCGATGTTGTCGCGAGGAGACGGGAACGAGGTCTGAGAGATGACGCGAGGAAGCTGCTCGTACTGTCCCTGCTTGGCGTTCGAGTTCAGCAGACCGTCCGAAGTCGTGACTTCGACGATCTCCTTGGCGACGCCAACGATGCAGGGGACGAGGGTCGGCCGGAGAACGGTCGGGCTGGCAGCCCGGAACTCCTGGATGATCTCTACGCCGGGGCGGGGAAGCTCGGCAGTGGCCATGGCGTCTCCTTCAGGTCTTCACGGTCTGGCTGACGTTGCCCACACGCTCGTGGGTCACCGACGGCTGGGTGAGGGGGCGGCCACCAATACCTGGTGGACGCAGAGCTGCTCGAGCCTCCACACGACCTGCGGTCGTCGTGGCGGCCTGGGGAAGAAGGGCGGTCTGAAGGCGGGCTTCGATACCGCGAAGAAGGGGGGCGTTCAGCGGGGTCACGGTTTCCTTCCACATGAAATGGAAGGGGGAGAAAACAGTCACAAGAAAGAGTTCTGGTTCGGCTTCTCCAGAAACCAGCGCACCAGGAGGTGACACGGGCCCGACCTGGAGTTCGTCTCCAACTTTGTGCATACCGGTCCGTTGGAGTGTCGTCTTGAACCTACGGAGGTGGGTAGCAACAATCCATGCGATCCGCTGAGCCTCGACATCATTCTTAGCCAAGCAGTTGATCGACATGGTCGCAGAGATGAGATCCGAACGGACCTTCTCACCTGTGCGGAGGTTGACATCTCGCATCTGATCCAGGGCGAGGTTGGCGAACTGCGCCGGACCGCGCATGACCACGATGGTGGGAATCTTGTCGACGTTCTCCCGAGGGATGGGTACCTCGGCAAGGATGGCGATCTCGGACAGCTTCTCGTCGTTACCCCAGCGGTACGAGCCGGTCGGAAACTGCTCGAAGAGTCCCTGGAGGAAGAGCAGGAAGACACGGGTGAAGTAGTACAGGGGCTCTTCGCCGATCCCCTGTGGCTCTACTAGTCCGCTTGTGACCTGATCGTTGGACATCTTCTAGCCGTTGTACCCTCGCACCTGTCGGTACTGCTCATTCATATGCTGCCTGTATCTGTCGGCTAGCATGACAGCAACACCCGATAGTATGGGAAGGATGATCTTGCGAGCGGTGGCTCTCTGCGCCAAGAGAGCCTGTGCTGCTTCGGGTGCTAGAGAAGCCGGGGCCGCCTGAAAGAAAGGCAGCTTCCGAACTGCCAGTTCAGAGAGCCCGTAACCGATACCAAGACCCGCCGCTCCGACGCCCATCGCACGAAGAGCCTTCCCAAGACCATGCTTCTTTGGCTCTGCGGGTGCCTGTTCTGCGAGCTTCACCAGCTCATCAAACAGGGCTCGCTTTGTAGTATCAGCGAGCTGCCCCCCGGGGCTGGTACCCGTAGACGGCCATGGCAGAGTGGAAGTCTTCATCCGTGTCCGGGTGTTGGGGGTTTGAGAAGTTTCGCTCGGCAGCGATCTGGAGCTCCCGGAGGTCGCCTATGTTGATAGGCAGCTTGTAGACCGCGTCGTCCTTGGAGACTTCTTTGAGGGTCAGTTCCTGATGAAGAGAAGAACGAAGGCGCTGCGGGGAGTTCTGGGAGACCACCTTCCACCGAACGTTCTCCGCCTCCACGACGATATCTTTGGGCTTCACTGGTGGGAACGAAATTAGCCGCGCCGTCGTGGAGTTGTCCTGACGCTCACCGTTTGTCGAGGCGGTTGATTGCTTACCGCTCGGATCGAACTGGATGAACGTCTGGACGGGCGACAGATAACCACCCAAGAAACCGGTGTCGTAGCAGTTGAGGCAGTTGCTCTTGGTTCGCTTACCAGCTACCCGGTCGTAGCAGACGCACCTGGCCCCGAAGGTCCTCACCGGGAATACCCAGCAGACTCTCCCCGTGAACTCGCGGAAGAGAACGTCTTCGCACCTCGTTACCTCAAGAGCGATGAGATCGGGCTCAGGAATCTGACCCGTGGGGCCAAAGATGGCCTCTTCGCTCGTAAGAACATCCACTACCCGGAGTCGATAGTAGAGCGTCCGCCACTTGTGGTGCGTCGGGGAGGTCGTATCGCGGAAGTAGTACTTGTCCTTGAACGGGCCCGCGAGACGATCCCAAGGACCAGAAGACGACTCCGACCTTTCCAGGTAGAAGTCGAACTGGTTGATGTTCCCGTCGAAGTCGGCAAGCTCCCAGAACACATCGAGGTGGTCTAGGTCGAAGCTCCGAGCATAGAGCTTGGTGACTTCAATCATGGGATCTCAGCGAACCAGGGAGCGCGCCCCGGCGAGAGACGGAAGAGCTGGTGGCTTCGGGGCCGCACGAAGAGCCGCTCCAGCACCCGCAGCGATTGGGCTCTTGGCCGCACGAGCGGCAGCGGGGATCGGAGGAGGAGCTGCGATGGGGCGAGGGGCAGTCTGCGGACGTGCTGCAACTCCCGGAGCGGGGGTTGAGCTCATGACATCCCCACCATGAAGAGAGTATGCCTGGCTCTGCTGTCCGGCAGGGCGAGCATACTGGGATTCGGCCTTGGTGAGAGGGGCACGAGGTCCGTCCGAGACGTGGGCAGGGACGGGTGCGGTAGTGCCGGCCTGGATGTCGCCCATCGCCAGACCAGGGCTCGCTAGCGTTCCTCCTCCAGAGACCAAGGAGTTCGACGCAAGCGACGGGGTCATATGCGTACGAGTCATCGTCTTGGTGGTTGGGTCGTACGAAAGAGACTGCCGGTTGGCCAGCTTGTACATCAACGCCATCGTCGACGCGAGCTTCGGGGTCCCCGTCACCGGTCCCTGATTCCAGTACGGTGTCGGGGAAACCCTTCCGCCGCTGATTTGATGAATAGCGTTGGCAGGGGGAGGAAGATGAGGTGCGATAGGCCCACCCGCTCCCATGGTTGGGGCGGGAGCCGGAGTAGCATTCAAAGAGCCAGAGAGTTCTCTCATCGCTGCGGGCCCACCCTGCTGAGCCTGTGCTCGAGCCAGTTCTCGAGCGGAGGCCCGAGCCTGATCGGCTGCGGCAGCTCGTGCGGCTGCGGCTTCTGTGGAACGCGGGACGTTGGTCGCCTTGGTGGCCTCTCGTGCGTAGGCACCTGCGTTCTCGCCGAGGATCTGAGGACCCTTGGGGTTCACGATGGCGTGGCGCAGCTTGTTGCCGGCGCCCAGTGCATGAGCGCCACCACCGATGACACCACCCGTCAGGGCACCCTTCATGTACTGCTTCTCGCCAGTGACAGGATCTCGAGGGGCCATGATAGCCCCGCTAACCATGCCGGCTCCGACGAGGGCTGCTCCCGGATTGCGAACCAAGCCTCCAACCAACTTCTGTCCCCACGTAGCGGTCCCGGACGAGTTGGCGTACTTGAAGCCTCCCGACATTGCTGGGGCCTGCTGCACCATCGGCGCGGCTTGCTGGGCTTGCTGGCGACCACGGTTGAGAGCGTTGCTGGCGATGCTCGTAGCCTTGTCGACGGCAACGTTCTTGGCGACATCCTTGGCCATGTCGCCGATCACTGCCTTGACTCCCTGGCCAGCAACAGCCTTCGTCGCCTGACCACCAACCGCCCTGGCTACGATCGGAGCGACAGCAGCAAGCATGGCCACTTTCGGGACACCTACTCCCATAGACGGTGGCTTGCTGAGGCCCTTCTTGAGAGCGCCGCCAACGGCACCGATCACCGCTGGGGCAGCCGCAGCCGCAAGCATTGGGAGGAAGGCGTTCTTCTCGATGACGGTATCGAGAGGCCGCATCCCGTGCTCACGAGCAAGAGCGACGCCGGCATCATATGCCTGCGCCAGCTTGATCCCCATCTCGTCGACGAGGGAGGGAACAGCATCCCGCCCCTCGATCTCTTCGTTGATCTGCGCGAGGATCTCCTCGTCAGAGAGGGTCGGGGCGTCGAGGAAGTAGTGGGCAGGGTTCATCGAGCAGCTCCACGGACGGCATCGAGAAGACGAGCGAGGCCATAGCCGCCGGCTGCGCCAGCACCCGCTCCAATGAGACCAGCCTTGCCCGGATGGTCACGGAACGCCTTGGCGTAGCCGTGCTCGAGCTCGGTGGTGCGGTTCTTCATCTTGTGGAGCAGTCCCTTCTCGGGACGCTCCTGGTGAGCTTGCACCTGAGCCTCGAGTTCATCCTCGGCCTTGCTCTTGCCTCCGAGGTGCTCCTGAGGACGGGATGCTAGGTAGGTTCCAGCGCCGCCAACGGCTGCGCCAGTACCCATGAGAGCCAGGGTGAGAGGACCAAGAGACTTCAGCTTGTCGGCCATGCCGGCACGCTTCTCGGTCAGCGAGTCCTGTCCAGTTGCCGAGGCGGCCTTCTCCACCCCGAAGGATGGCTCTGGACGCTCGTAACCAGACTGCTTCTTGAGCCGGATGAAGTGCTCGGCTCCAGCCGTGAACTCGTCGAACCGCTCGTCGTCCGTCTTGAGGCTTTCGAGGAACTCTTGTTCGTCCATGACGATCTCCTCAGGTTCCGGTGTAGAAGAGCGTGAACTTGCCGCTGGCAGCGTCGAAGACGATCGAGATGATGGTGTCGCACGCCGCGTCAGCCAACGCGAAGGCGTGCAACTCCTTGGCGGTGTCGAAGATCTTGTATTTGAAGTTGGCTACGGCCACGGGATGATTCTCCTCTCCTGGGGTTCAGGTGGGAAGCTAGTAGCCCCCATAGAACCCATTGACCCAGGCGTACTCGGAGTGGATGCCGCCACCCCAGCCGCCCTCGATGTTCAGGGCGATCTTGAGCTGCTTCTTCTTCTCTTCGTACATGTTGCTGAACATCTGGATCCAGGATTGGATCAAGGGGGTCTTGTCGCTGACCCCGACCTGGAGGCCACCATCCGAGAAGTTGAGGTGGTTCCGGGTCATGAGGAGACCGACCGACTGGAGCAGGTTGATCACCGTCCCACGCATCAGGATGCTGCGTGAAGGGAAGGCCGTCAGGCCAAAGCTCGTCATCGGCGGTGTAGAGTTGAAGTCGTCGAGCGCGTCGACGATCGCCCAGGCGATCATCCGATCGGAGTGCTCTTCCCCGGCGATGAGCCGGTTGAGTTGCGGGTAGTCCCGCATGAAGAGCCGCACCGCCCCGATGAACTGCTCGAGCGCAACGTTGTTCGACGGTACCCAGTAGTTACCATCGGCCATCGGTCACCTCAGGTTGCGGTTGAGTTCCGTTGGTTGGTCTTG
>Ga0228700_1001686_pt1 | contig 13490 bp, 10 predicted proteins | sample McNCre317_Aug_MG_FD_178019 | JGI IMG/M metagenome (GOLD analysis project Ga0228700, IMG submission 178019) | Freshwater microbial communities from McNutts Creek, Athens, Georgia, United States - 3-17_Aug_MG | ecosystem: Environmental > Aquatic > Freshwater > Creek | place: USA: Georgia...
GACCACAGCCAGCATGCCGCTGTCCAGCATCACCAGGGTGCCCACCGGGTAGATGCCCACACACTGGATGAAGCGTTGCACCAGCTCGTTGTTGAACTGCTGGGTGCTCCAGCCAAAAAGGCGCTGCAGGGCCAGTGCGGGCTCGATGGCCGCCCGGTAAGGCCGGTTGGAGGTGAGGGCCTCGTAGACATCGACAATGGCCACCATCTGGCCCAGCTGCGAAATCTGGTTGCCACTCAAGCCGGCGGGATAGCCGCTGCCATCCAGGTGCTCATGGTGCTGGGCCACGATGCTCAAGGTCTGGTCGGAGACATCGGGAATCTCGGCCACGATGTCCACCCCATGGCCCACATGGGCGCGGATCTGCGCAAACTCCGCGTCATTCAGCGGGCCGGGCTTGTTCAGGATGGCGTCGGGTGTGTGCACCTTGCCCACGTCGTGCAGCAGGCCGCCGATGGCCGCCTCGCGGATGGTGCGCCGGTTGTGGCCCAGGTGGTGGCAGAAGTTGACCAGGAGCACGCTCACATTGATGGAGTGTTCAAAGGTGTAGTGGTCTTTTTGCCGCACCCGGCCCAGGCAGGACAGGGCGCCGGGATTGCGCAGCACCGACTGGATCATGTTCTCCACCACCGGCTCCATCTGCTCCAGGCTGACCATGCGGCCCAGGCGCACATCGTTCATCACATCGGCCATCAGCGCGTTGGCTTCGCCCAGGATCTGCCTGGCCGCCTTCAGCTCTTCGTGCAGGGGCGTGGGCTCGGGTGTGGGGTAGGGCGTAAGGTCAATGTCCAGCGGCAGGTCCAGTTCGCCGGGGGGGCTTTCGGTGTCCAGGCTGGCGCTGCCCTGCGGGGCCGTGGCAACGGCTGGCTCCGCCGGGCCGGCCGCATCCGCATCGAGCCCGAGGCCGCGGCTGGTGTCGATGGAGACATGGCGGATGCCGTGCTGGATGATCTTGGCGATGTCGCTGGCCTGGCCGATTCGGAACTGGTTGTTCAGAAACGGGTGGGCCATCCACGCGCATTCCAGGTGGTGGATGTACATCCCCACCTTCAGCTGCTCTGACGCAATGCGGATGATCATGGTGCAGAGGTGCTTGCCAAGGGCTTGTTTCAGTGTAGCAGGAGCCCGCCAGCCACGGGAGGCCCGCGGCATGCGGGATTGGAGGCATGATGTATGTCAATAAACCTGCGTTCGCCCAGGTAGCAGCCCGCAAAATGCCCGGGTTTTTCTGCCGCAGAACCGGCAAAAACACGGATGATGCGGGGCATGTAGGAAACCCACAGGGGAGGTACCCATGACACTGCAGGCCACGGCCAGCACGGCGCGCGAGCGCGTGATGCGCGAGGAAGACTTTCTGGTCTCCAAGACCGACACCAAGGGCCGCATCACCTACGGCAACCGCATCTTCATCGAGTATTCGGGCTATAGCGAGGCCGAGCTGCTGGGCAAGCAGCACAACATCGTGCGCCACCCCGACATGCCGCGCGGTGTCTTCAAGTACCTGTGGGACACGGTGCAGTCCGGCCAGGAGTGCTTTGCCTACGTGAAGAACCGCTCCAAGGATGGCGGCTTCTACTGGGTGTTTGCCAATGTCACCCCGTCCTACAGCCCGGACGGGCGCCTGGACGGCTACTTTTCGGTTCGGCGCAAGCCCAGCCCTGCCGCCATTGCCACCGTCAGCGGCCTGTACCGCCAGATGCTGGCTGCCGAGCAGGCTGCGGGCAGCAAAAATGCCTGCGCGGCATCGCTGGAACTTTTGCAGGCCACCCTGGCCCAACACGGAGCGAGCTATGCGTCCTTCATTCTTTCCATCTAGTCCCTCTGCCCAGGCGGTTGCCGCCTTGCTGCTGCTGCTGGCCGGCTTGCTGGCGCAGTTCCTGTGGCTGGGCACCGGTGTCTGGGGCCTGCTGTGCTTTGTGCCGGCGCTGGCTTTCTTGTTGCTGTGCGTGCAGGGTCTGCAGCGCCAGGCGCGCACCCTGGAGCAGCTCAGCGCCGTGGCCTCGGAAGTGGCGCGCGGCCATTTCGAGCGCCGCCTGACGCAGGTGGAGGCGGGCAACGCCCTGTTTGCGCTGTGCTGGCACATGAATGACATGCTGGACCAGATCGAGGCCTGCTTTCGCGAGCAGGCCACCGCCCTGGCCCAGGCCGCGCAGGGCAACTTTGGCCGGCGCTCCCAGACCACGGGCCTGCACGGCGCCTTTCTGGCCTCGCAGCAGGCCACCAATGCCTCGCTGGCACGCATGGAAGACAAGGTGCGCCAGGAGGAGGCGGCCGCCACCGAAAAGCAGAACGCCCTGCTGCGCGAGCAGCAGATCGCCAGCCACAACCTGCGCATCACCATGGCGCTGGACAGCATGCCCGAATGCGTGACCATCTGCGACGCACAAGACCGCCTGGTGCATGCCACGCCCGCGGCCCTGCAACTGCTGCAGCTGCTGGGCGGGCCCGGCACCTCGGCCCAAAGCCTGATGGGCCAGAACCTGGCCCATTTCTTCACGCAACCAGCGCTGCTGCAGGCCTTTGAGCAGGTGCAGCGCTCAGGCGAGCCGGGCGAGCTGGAGATGGCTGGGCGCCAGATCCGCATCCTCTGCGTGCCCATCAGCCGCTCCGGTGGCGAGGTCATTGGGCGGGTGCTGCACTGGCAGGACCGCACGGTGGAAATAGCCTCGGAGCAGCAGCTCTCCCACATGGTGGAGGCGGCCGGCCAGGGCGACTTCAGCAAGCGCCTCAGTCCCGGCCAGCAAAGCGGCTTCTTCGCCACCATGGCCGCCGGCATGAACCAGCTCATGGACACCAGCGAACAGGGCCTGAAGGACGTGGCCCGCCTGCTGGCGGCCTTTGCCGAGGGTGATCTGCGCCTGCGCATCCAGCGCCGTTACAAGGGTCTGTTTGGCGAGGTGATGGACAACGCCAACGCCACCGCCGACAGCCTGGCCCGCGTGCTGGGCGAGGTGCGCGCCGCCTCCGAGGCCCTGACCGATGCGGCCAGCCAGGTCAGCGCCACGGCCACCTCGCTGTCGCAGGCCGCCAGCGAGCAGGCCGCCAATGTGGGGCAGACCTCGGATTCGGTCAGCGACATGTCGGCCTCCATCACCCACAACAGCGACAACGCCAATGTCACCGACGGCATGGCGACCAAGACCGCCCGCGAGGCCGGTGAGGGCGGTGCCGCCGTGGCCCAGACGCTGCAGGCCATGCAGCAGATTGCCAGCAAGATCGGCATCGTCGATGACATTGCCTACCAGACCAATCTGCTGGCGCTCAATGCCGCCATCGAGGCCGCCCGTGCCGGTGAGCACGGCAAGGGCTTTGCCGTGGTGGCCGCCGAGGTGCGCAAGCTGGCCGAGCGCAGCCAGCTGGCCGCCAAGGAGATTGGTGAGCTGGCCGGCAGCAGCGTGGCCACGGCCCAGCGCGCCGGCACGCTGCTCGACGAGATCGTGCCCAGCATCCAGAAGACCAGCGCCCTGGTGCAGGAGATTGCCGCCAGCAGCCGCCAGCAAAATGCCTCGGTGGAAATGATCAGCTCGGCCATGGGCCAGCTCAGCCAGGCCACCCAGCAAAATGCCTCGGCCTCGGAGCAGCTGGCAGCCACCAGCGAAGAGCTTTCGGCCCAGGCCAACCAACTGCAGCAGTCCATCGATTTTTTCCGCATCGATGCCTAAGTCTGCCGATACCCCCGCGCGGGGGCCGGATCGCCACAGCCACATCAGCATCCCGTTGCAACTGGTGCTGGACAGCGGCCATCACCGCATCCAGGCCCTGGGCTGGAATGCGGCGGGCTTCAACTTTCACTTTGAGCAGCCGCTGAACCAGACACCCCTGGTGTTTCGCCGCGGCATGCTGCTGTTTGAGGCGCAGATTGCCTGGCGGGCCGAGGATGCCAGCGACGCGGCCTGGCAGGCCACCCTGGTCAACGAGCTGGTCTACAAGCATGCACAGCGGGTCAGCAGCGACGCCAGCCTGCACCGGCGCCTGCTCAAGCTCATTCGCGCGCCCGGCATGGTGGCGCAGAAGCTGCAGGTGCTGGCCTCGCTGGGCCTGCCCATCGACGATGCCAAGCTGGCCGAGCTCCTGCACAAGCGGCGCGCCCAGCGCCAGCTCTACCAGTACGGTGTGCGGGTGCGCTCCGAGGCCTGGGCGGCGCTCACACAGCAGGCCTACGGCATGTCCTCTGCGGTGCTGGAGCTGGAGAAATGGTCGCGCGCGCTGGTGCGCAACCGGGCCGCCGTGCGACAACCATAATCGGCCTCATCCCACCGAAAGAACCGCCATGACCGTGCATCAGACCCTCAGTCCCCGCCTGCATGACCTGGGTGGCGGTTTTGTGGTGCGCCGCCTGCTGCCTTCGGCCCAGCGCCAGTCGGTGGGGCCTTTTGTCTTCTTCGACCACTTCGGTCCGGTCACGGCGCAGCCGGGTGACCAGCATGATGTGCGGCCGCATCCGCACATCGGCCTGTCCACCGTGACCTATCTGTTCGAAGGGGCCATGCAGCACCGCGACTCCACCGGTGCGGTGCTGCGCATGGAGCCCGGCCAGCTCAACTGGATGACGGCCGGGCGCGGCATCGTGCACTCCGAGCGCACCCCGGACGACCTGCGCGACAAGACCCGTGTGGCCCACGGACTGCAGCTCTGGATGGCCCTGCCCGCCGCGCACGAGGAATGTGAGCCGGGCTTCTACCCGTTCGGCCCCGCCGACATCCCCAAGCGGGAGCAGGCCGGCGTGCACATTGCGGTGCTGGCCGGCACCGCCTTTGGCGCCACCTCGCCGGCACCGGCACGCTCGCCCACGCTGTACCTGGATGTGCAGCTGCAAGCCGGAGCGGCGTTGAGCCTGCCGGCCGACTACCCCGAGCGCGCCCTCTACCCGCTGGACGCCGGCTGCAGCCTCGATGGTGTGACCCTGCAGCCGCACCACATGCATCTGCTGGGCACCGGCAGCACGCCGCTGCTGCAGGCCAGCCAGGCTGCGCGCGTGATGGTGGTGGGTGGCGAACCGCTGGGCCACCGCTTCATCGCCTGGAACTTTGTCTCCAGCCGCAAGGAGCGCATCCTGCAAGCCCGTGAAGACTGGATGGCGCAGCGCTTTCCTGGCATTGACGGCGAGACCGAGTTCATTCCCTACCCGGCAGACCGGGCCTAAGCTGCACGCGCTGGCGGCTGCGTACCGACTGCTTATCCCTTGCCACTGCTCTGCCTTTCCCATGAAAACCATACTGCTAGTGTTTCTGGCTGCCTTTTTGGGCAGCCCGGCCGTGCATGCCGCCAGCTTCGACTGCGCAAAAGCCCGCAGCCGGGTGGAGAAACTCATCTGCACCAGCGACAAGCTGGGTGATCTGGACCAACAGCTGGACGGCGCCTTCAGCGCTGCAAAGCAGGTGCTTGCAGCCACCGAGGCCAAAAGCTTCACCCAAGAGCAGATCCGCTGGCTGCAGGCGGTGCGCAATGCCTGCACCGATACCGCTTGCCTGGTGCGGGTCTACCAGGAGCGCCTCAACGCGGTGGACCCGTTCGCAGACCACCGGCTCAGCTGTGACGAGATGCGACACAAGCCCGCCCTGGTTTTCCGGCCTGGCATCGACCTGGGGAGTGGGTCGGGCTCCCCCACCGAGGTGGACTTTGGCTGTCCCGAGAGCCTGGGCGCATTGCCCTTCATGAAGGAACTGCTGCGCTTGGCGGAGTTGGTTCGCAGTGACGGTGGCCCGCAGCGGTGTGTGGGCACCATCGTCTACGCGCAGCAGCGCTATTACCAGTTTGACCTGACCCAGGCAGGCCTGGCGCCACGCACCCTGCCCAACTGGGCCGCGCGCAAAGGGCCTGCCGACTGGACGACCTATGTCCAGCAGGACGACAGCCGCACCAGCCGCTATTTTCGGCAATGGTCCGAGCAGAGCCTGGGAAACCAGGCGCTGTACGCGCAGTTCGCACAGGCCTTTGATGGGGCGGCTGCCCAGCTCACGAGCCGCTACATGCAGCAATTTGCCATGTCTGCCGAGGAGGCACAGTCTGCCACCCTGGTGGCACTCTCTGGCGTCGTCAGGCGCGCGGCGGGCAGCGCGCCCGAGGCCAGCCTGCGCGATGAATTCCCCTTGCTGCAGCAGCTGCGCGCGGGCCCCCTGAACAAGGCCCAGGTGGATGCGGCCCTGCCTGGCCTTAGCGGTGATCAGCGCCTGACGGCCCTGAAGCTCGCCCTGGTTCAGAACCAGCCGCACGCGGTGGTGGCCGCACTGGCCGATGCCCTGGGCCCTGCCCGGCTGCGTGCGGTGGAAGCCGCTGCAGCGCCGGACCTGCCCGGTGACCAGCCCGACCCCGAGAGCGTGCCGGAACCCCTGCTGTCGCTGGCCCTGGGCAGCCTGGACAACCTGGACTACCTGCTGCGCCGGCAGGTGCCGGTTGAGGCCGCCAATGGCTTTGGCAAGACGCCGTTGTTCTACGCCATTGGCGCGGGCAAGCATGCTGCGGTGGAGTTGCTGCTGCAACACCGTGCCGACGTGGGCCATGCCTACAAATCGAAGCAGGAGCTGCGTCCGGGCGGTGATGTCGATGCCTGCGTGTTCGCGGGCTTGAACCACACCGCACGCACCCCTCTGATGCACGCGGCACAAAACAGCGATGTGCGCATGCTGAAGATATTGTTGAAAGCCGGTGCCGCGCTGAGGGCGCGCGATGACATGGGCTTCAACGCCCATGACTATGCGCTCATGGGCAAGAACACAGACAATGCCAGGTACCTGGCCTCCCTGGGCCTGGAGCCAGCGGCGCCCCGCTGATGCGCTTCAAGGCTGCATGGGCGTGGGGGCTACTTGAGCGGCGAAGGGCCGCCCCGCGTCGCGAGCGCCCCTTTGCGGGGCAGCGAATGACACGCAGTGCATGAGCGTGGGGGCTATTACCCCCGCGGCTTGACGCCCTTGACCGCATTGGCCCGAGCTGTCACCCGCAGGGCTCCATCGCCTGCACCCAGCCTGGCGCGCGCGTCGGACTTGACGGCCGCCAGCTGGTCCGCGTCCAGGTTGTTGAACATGGGGCGCATGGCGTTGCTGCCCCGGGCGGTGTTCCAGTAGCTGTCGAAGTCGCGGAATTCGCTCTCGACGGTGATGGTGCGCAATTCGACCTGCGTCAGGCCCGCATCCAGCCACAAGGCTTTGGATGCCTCCAGGGTGGATGCGTCCACGCTGGGCGGCATGCGTGGCGTGGCATCGGCGGCCTTGCAGGCCTGGCCCAGTGCGGCAAAGGGAAAACCGTGGCCCAGCATGTCCCAGTGGTAGGCCGCAACCGTGCCGCCAGCACGCACCGCGCGCACCATTTCAGCGATCCCCCGTCTGGGGTCCGGCACAAAGAACAGCACCAAGGCCATGATGGCGACATCGTGTGCGGCGTCTTCCACCGGCAAGGCCTGGGCATCAGCCTCCACCCAGGTCACCGGTGTGCCGGCAGGCAGACGGGTGCGCGCATAGGCCAGCTGCTCGGGCGAGGGGTCAAAGGCGGTTACGGCTGCCGGTGCATTGCGCTCGAACACGCGGGCGGTGAAGGCACCGTTGCCGCAGCCCACGTCCAGCCAGCGTGCTGCGGGGCCGATCTGCAGCCAATCCAGAAAAATGTCTCCTACCTGCGCGCTCCAGCGCCCCATCATCTCTTCGTACTGCGCGCCATCATCGAACCGGATTGCATCCTCTGCCATGGTGTGTCTCCGTTACTCCATTGCGACGTGTACCTGGGCCGGGCCCTCGGACAAGCGGCCGATGATGGCGGCCTGACCGAAGTCCTGGGCTTGCAAAATCTGCAGCACCTGTCCTGCCGATTCCGGCGCGCAGGCTATCAAGAGGCCGCCGCTGGTCTGCGGATCGGACAGCAGGTTCTGCTGCCACTTCTGCATGCCCTCGGCCAGCACCATGCTGCTGCCGTAGCCCTCCCAGTTGCGGGCCGAGGCACCGGTGGCGGTGCCGCCCTGGGCGATCTCGGCGGCCAGCGCAATCACTGGAATCTGCTCATAGGCCAGCTGGGCCGACAGCCCAGAGCCACGGCATATTTCCAGAAGATGCCCAGCCAGGCCGAAGCCGGTGACATCGGTCATGGCATGCACCTCTGGTTGGGCTGAGAGTGCCGCGCCCGGCGTGTTGAGCTTGGTGGTCCAGCGCAGCATGTCGGCATACCCGGCATCACCGAGCGTGCCTTTCTTGAGGGCGGCCGAGAGCATGCCCACGCCCAGGGGCTTGCTGAGGATCAGCACGTCACCGGCCTGCGCCGCGTTGTTGCGCTTGACCCGGTCCGGGTGCACCAGGCCTATGCCCACCAGGCCGTAGATGGGCTCCAGCGTGTCGATGCTGTGGCCGCCGGCCACCGGGATGCCGGCTGCGCGGCACACATCCTCGCCGCCGGCCAGGATGCGGCGGATGGCGTCCTCGGGCAGCTTGCCCAGGGGCATGCCCACCAGGGCCAGGGCAAACAGCGGTGTGCCGCCCATGGCGTAGACGTCGGACAGCGCGTTGGTGGCGGCGATGCGGCCAAAGTCATAGGGGTCGTCGACGATGGGTGTGAAGAAATCGGTGGTGGCGATGATGGCCTGCTGGTCGTTGAGGCGGTAAACGGCGGCGTCATCGCTGCTTTCGGTGCCCACCAGCAGGTCGGGTGTCAGCAAGGGCATGGGGTTGCTGGCCAGCAGGCGCGCCAGCACCGCCGGTGCGATCTTGCAGCCGCAGCCGCCTCCGTGGCTGAAGGCGGTCAGGCGCAGTGGCGCCTGGGCGCTGCTGTCGGTGGCATCCGGGGTGGGCGAAGCGGTGGGGGCTGGGGAGTTGGCTTGGGGGCTGGGCATAAAATTGCGCAATCTTTTCTACATGCAACGGGACACCCATTGACGCCGATTGATCATACCCGTGCGACGGTTGAAGAGCTGGAGAGCTTCGACACCGTCATCGATGCGCGTAGTCCCTCGGAGTTTGCCGAAGACCATATTCCCGGTGCCATCAACTGCCCGGTGCTCGATGACCAGCAGCGCATCACCGTGGGCACGCTCTACAAGCAAAGCTCCCCGTTTGAGGCGCGCAAGGTGGGCGCGGTGCTGGTGGCCCGCAATGTGGCCCGCCACATTGAGACCCTGTTTGCCGACAAGCCCCGGGGCTGGAAGCCGCTGGTGTACTGCTGGCGCGGCGGCCAGCGCAGCGGCGCCTTCACCCACATCCTGCGCGAAGTGGGCTGGGGGGCGCGGCGCCTGCAGGGCGGCTACAAGGTCTGGCGCCACCACGTGATTGAACAGCTGCAGGAACTGCCCCAGCCATTGCGCTTCAACGTCATCGCAGGCCCCACCGGCAGCGGCAAGACCCGCCTGTTGCAGGCCTTGCAGGCCCAGGGCCACCAGGTGCTGGACCTGGAGGCCCTGGCCGCGCACAAGGGCTCGGTGCTGGGCGACCTGCCGGGGCTGCCACAGCCCTCGCAAAAGATGTTCGAGACCCTGGTGTTGCAGGCCGTCTCGCAGTTTGATCCGGCGCGCCCGGTATTTGTTGAATCCGAGAGCAAGCGTATCGGCCAGCTGCGCGTGCCCGACGCGGTGTTCCAGGGCATTCAGGACGGCCGCTGGCTGCGGATTGAAGCCAGCATGGAGCAGCGCGTGCAGTTTCTGTTGCGTGACTATGCGTATTTTTTAAGCGGCCCGGAACTGGTGCAGCAACTCGACCGCCTGAAGGAAAGCTGTGGTGGAGCGACGGTGGAGCGCTGGAAGCAGTTGGCCCAACAGCAGGAATTCCCCACTTTGGTGGGCGAGCTGCTGGTGCAGCATTACGACCGCTTCTACCTGCGCTCCATGAACCACCATGCCGAGGGCACGCCGCATGACCGCTTTGCCACCGACGACCTGTCGGACGCGGGCATGGAAGTGCTGGCCCGACGCATTGCCGTCGGCTGAACACCTCCTGGGTGAGCGGCGCCGGGGCCGCCCTGGGGGGGGCCACGAATTACACGCAGTGAATGCGCGTGGGGGCCATCACCTGCTGTTGGCCACTACCTCCAGCACCTTGGCGCCCAGCTCCTCGGCCACGAACTTGCCCAGGTAGGCATCCGCTCCGGCGCTCTTGGCATGGTTTTCGGTGGCGGTGCCGGCCAGCGATGAGTGGATCATCACCGGTATGCCGCTGAAGCGCGGATCGTCCTTGATGCTGCGGGTGAGGGTGAAGCCATCCATCTCGGGCATTTCCAGGTCGGTCAGCACCAGGGCCACGCGGTCACGCAGGGGCACACCCTGGGCCTGCGCCTGGGCATGCAGGCTGGCCAGGCGCTCCCAGGCCTCTTTGCCGCTCTTGGTCATGACCACCGGGATGTTCATGGCGCCCAGGGCCTGCTCGGTCATCAGGCGGGCCACGGCGGAATCATCGGCGGCCAGGATCACCGAGCCGGGCGGAATGCTGCCGCGCGGCATGACCGTGTTGGGCTTGAAGGTGTGGTGCTGGTCGGGGAAGACGTCGCGCAGGATCTGCTCCACATCCAGCACCTGCGCCAGGCGGCTGCCCTCCTTGTCGCCGTCCAGGCGCGCCAGGCTGGTCACCAGGCCACCGCCCGTGCCCTCGGCGGCCACGGCCTGCTTCCAGTCCAGGCGCACGATCTCGTCCACTTCTTCCACCGCAAAGGCCTGGGTGGTGCGGGCAAATTCGGTCACCAGCAGGATGCCCAGGCCCTTGACCGGGTCACAGCCCACGATGCGCGGCAGGTTCACCACCGGGATGAGCTGGCCCCGCACATTGGCAATGCCCATGACCGAGGGTGAGGCATTCACCACGGTGGTGATCTCGGGCATCACCATGATCTCGCGCACCTTGAACACATTGATGCCAAAGAGCTCGTGCTTGAGCGCGCCCATGGGCTTGCCCAGGCGGAACAACAGCAGCTCAAACATGTTGTTGCTGGAGGGGGTGCTACGCTTGTCTTTGTCTTTGTCGCTGGCGAAGGAGGTGGCCATGGGAGCAGCTTAGGGTTGAGGGGTGGCAGGTTTCTGCCATTGTGGACCAATTGCGTGACAGGCGGTGGCGTGGCCCGCGCCGGGCATCTGCGCTGCGTCAATAGTGTGGCGGGGTCACCACCCACAGCACCCGGGTCGGGCTGCCGCCGGGGTTGGCGCAGCGGTGTATTTCGGTGCTCTTGAAGGAAAAACTGTCGCCTTCATTCAGGGTGAAGTGGCGGCCTGACACCCACAGCTCCAGCGTGCCGGAAAGCACCAGGCCCGCCTCGGCGCCGTCGTGGCTGTAGTCCTCGCTGTCGGCGCCCGGCGCAATGGTGGACAGCAGCAGTTCCAGCGGGCCGCTCAGGTTGGGTGAGAGCAGTTCCTCGGTGATGCCCAGGCCGGTGAAGGACAGGCGGCGGCGCTGGTCGGCGCGCACCACGATGTCGCGCTCGGCCGCATCGCCAGCGGGCTGCTGCTGGAAGAACCAGTTGATGTGCACACCCAGGGCATCGCTGATCTTCTTGAGCACGCCAATGGGCAGGCGCGAATGGTTGCGCTCCAGCTGGCTGAGGTAGCCCACCGAGATGCCGGCCTTCTCGGCCACTTCCTTCAGGGTCAGGTTCTTGAGCTGGCGCAGCTCACGCAGCTGCTCCCCAATGGCCGCCTCCGGGTCAAAGGGGGGGCTGGGGGCATCGGCCAGGCCCGGTGCATCGGGCGCTGGCAGCTGCATTGCGTGAATGGCCATGGCGTTAGTCTAGCCCTTGATGCGCAAGCCCTTGGGATCATAGAAGGCCTGCAGCGAGGGCGTGGCCGGCACCCGCACACCGGCCACCTCGATCTCATAGCGGCCTTGCAGCAGCGCAGCAGCATCGCCTGCACCGGCCGCATTGCCAAATTCCACATAGCCCATGCCCAGCGACTGCTTCAGGGCGTGGCCGTACATGCCCGAGCTGATGCGCCCCACGATGACGCCGTCGCGGTAGATCGGCTCATTGTGGTAGAGCAGTTTGCTGTCGTCCTGCAGGGCGAACTGCAGCAGCTTGCGGGTCAGGCCCTGCGCCTTTTGCTCCAGCAGGGCGGCACGGCCGATGAAGCCGCCGGGCTTGTCCATGGCCACGGCAAAGCCCAGGCCGCCCTGCAGGGGGCTGTCCTCGTCGCTGATGTCATGGCCCCAGTGGCGGTAGCCTTTTTCCATGCGCAGGCTGTTCAGGGCGTGGTAGCCGCACAGGCGCAGGCCATGCGCAGGGCCGGCCTGCATCAGCACATCGAACACGCCGGCCGCGCATTCGGTGGGGATGTAGAGCTCCCAGCCCAGCTCACCCACATAGGTGATGCGGCTGGCGCGCACCCGGGCATAGCCCAGGTCGATGATTTGCGAGGTGCCAAACGGGAAGGCCGCGTTGGACAAATCGTTGGGGGTCAGGCTCTGCAGCAGGGCACGGCTGTTGGGCCCCATGACGGAAAGCACGGCCATGCTGGAGCTCACATCCACGGCGGTGGCGCGCGCGTCGGCGGGGATGTGGCGCTGCAGCCAGCTGAAGTCACGCGTCTGGGTGGCGGCCGCGGTCACCACCAGGAAGCGGTCTTGCGCCTCGCGGGTGATGGTCAGGTCCGCCTCGATGCCGCCCCGTTCATTGAGCCACTGGGTATAGACCAGCTTGCCCACCGGCACCGACACGTTGTTGGCGCAGATCTGGTTGAGCACCGCCTCGGCATCGGGCCCCTGCACCACAAACTTGGCAAAGGACGACTGGTCGAACAGGCCCACCGCGGTGCGCACTGCCATGTGCTCGGCCGCACTGTGCTCAAACCAGTTCTGGCGGCCGTAGCTGTACACGTATTCGGCCTTGACACCTGCGGGCGCAAACCAGTTGGCGCGCTCCCAGCCGGCGGTTTCGCCAAAGCAGGCGCCCTGGGCCTTGAGCCGCTCATGCAGCACCGACTGGCGCACGCCACGTGCGGTGGCCGGCTGGCGGAAGGGCCAATGCATGTCGTAGAGCAGGCCCAGGGTTTCGACCGTGCGGTCGTGCAGGTATTTCTTGTTGCGCTGGAAGGGCATGACACGGCGGATGTCCACGTCCCACAGGTCCATGGGCGGGTGGCCGTCCAGCATCCAGTCGGCCAGCACTTTGCCGGCACCACCTGCGCTCTGGATGCCAATCGAGTTGAAGCCGGCGGCCACAAAGAGGTTGCGCACCTCGGGCGTCTCGCCCAGCAGGTAGCGGTCATCCGGGGTGAAGCTCTCGGGGCCGTTGAAGAACAGATTGATGCCGGTGGAGGCCAGGGCCGGCAGGCGCGCCATGGCTTTTTCCAGCAGGGGCTCGATGTGTTCCAGGTCATCCGGCAGCGCATCAAAGCTGAAGCTCTCGGGAATGCCCTGCATGCCCCAGGGTTTGGCTACCGGCTCGAACCAGCCCACCAGCAGCTTGCCTGCGTCTTCCTTGAAATAGGCGCAGTTGTCCGGGTCGCGCATCACCGGCAGGTTGGAGTGCAGGCCCTCCATGGGCTCGGTGACGATGTAGAAGTGCTCGGCCGCATGCAGGGGCACGGTGGTGCCGGCCTGGGC
>Ga0228700_1001687_pt1 | contig 13489 bp, 11 predicted proteins | sample McNCre317_Aug_MG_FD_178019 | JGI IMG/M metagenome (GOLD analysis project Ga0228700, IMG submission 178019) | Freshwater microbial communities from McNutts Creek, Athens, Georgia, United States - 3-17_Aug_MG | ecosystem: Environmental > Aquatic > Freshwater > Creek | place: USA: Georgia...
GCCTTGCTCGCGCACAAAGCGCACAAAGCAACGCGAGCCGTTGCCGCACTGCTCCACCTCGCCACCATCGGCGTTGTGGATGACGTATTCAAAGTCCACGTCAGGCTGCGGCGCGGGGCGCACCGTGAGGATTTGGTCTGCGCCCACGCCAAAGTGGCGGTCGGCCAGAAAACGGTAATGGGCGGGCGTGAGGTGCAAACGCTGGGTGGTCTCATCCAAGACCACGAAGTCGTTGCCTGCGCCCTGCATTTTGGTGAAGCGAATTCGCATGTGCTGATTATCGGGCACAGCGATGTCGCTGATTGGTCAGGGCTTTCTGTGGCTTGCGCTTATGCTCACGGCCTACTTTTAACCAACGACACACCCACATGCGCATTCCTGCCTGGACCCCTGAACAAAAACACCAACCCCAAGACTTGGTCGATGCCATCTTGGCCCGTCGCGGCGGCGAACTGATCAACCTCGACCGCGCCTTGCTCTGGAGCGAACCCGTGGCACGCGGCTGGAACGTCTTCATGAAGAATGTGCGCACAGGTTTGCCCACCAGCCGCAAGCTCTGCGAGTTGGGCATTTGCACGGTGGCACTGCTGACCGATGCGAAGTACGAATACCACCACCATGCCCCCGACTTTTTGACGGCAGGCGGCACACAAGCCGAGCTCGATGCGCTGAACCGTGTGGTGCAAGGCGATGCACGCCAACCCGTGACCGATGCCGCACTGGGCGAGATTGAGCGTTTGGTCGTGCAATACGCCGCCCAACTCACCGTCAACGCCAAAATTGAAGACACGCTGTTTGCCGCCATGCAAGCCCGCTTCACCACCACCGAGTTGGTGGAGCTGACCACCGCCATCGCAGCCTACAACATGGTGGCGCGATTCTTGGGGGCTTTCCAAATCACCCCCGATGGCGAGCCCCCTCGTTAAACAAATACCGTGAACGGCAACAAAAAGGCCACCCTTGGGGTGGCCTTTTTGTTGGCAAACATGGCGCTCGAATCAATCGGCCTTGATGCCGTTCTCCTTCACCACTTTGGCCCAAGTCGCAATTTGCTTGTCAATGAACACGCCTGCTTGCGCTGACGTGCCGCCCATGATGTCAATGCCTTGTGCATCGAGCTTCTTGGCCACCTCTGCGTTCTTCAATACTTTGTTGAGTTCTTCGTTCATGCGTTTGACGATGTCTGGGGGCGTCTTGGCGGGTGCCAACACCGCCCACCATGCAGGCGCTTCAAAACCGGGGTAGCCGTTTTCAGCCACGGTAGGCACATTGGGCAAATCGGCGGCGCGCTTACTGGTGGTCACAGCCAAGGGGCGCATGCGGCCGCTGTCGATGTGGGGTTTGGTCACAAACACCGAAGCGATCGACAAAGGCACATGACCAGAAATGGCATCGCTCATCAACGGACCGCCGCCTTTGTAGGGCACGTGTGTCCATTCCACATTCGCTTCTTTGCCCAACAAGGCCATGGCCAAGTGGCCCAAGCTGCCGTTACTGATTGAGCCAAAGCTGACATTTTTCTTGGCCTTGGCAGCATCCACCACGTCTTTGAACGTCTTGTATTCCGAGTTCACATGCGTGGCCAACACCATGGGCGACGTGCCCACCAGCACCAAAGGCGTCAAATCTTTTTTGGTGTCGTAGGGCAAGTGGGGGTTGAGGCTGGGGTTCACACCGTGCGTGTCAAACACCACCGCAAAGGTGTAGCCATCAGGCGCAGACTGAGCCACTGCCGCCGTGCCAATCGCACCCGATGCGCCACCACGGTTTTCCACAATCACGCTTTGACCCAGCTGCTGCGACATGGCTTGCGCCAAAATGCGCGCCACTTGGTCGACTGAGCCGCCAGGTGGGAACACGGCCACAAACTTGATGGGCTGCTTGGCGGGCCACGCTTGGGCCGATGCCAATTGCGGCACGCAAAGTGCGGCCAAAGTAAGCGCCACGCCAAGTGCGGCTTTGAATGTGCGACGTTGCATACTGGTAACTCCTATAAATTCGTCTTAGGCAAATTGTTGTGGCAAGCCTCCACCAAATTCATGCGGCTTTTACGCAAGGGTAAACACTCAGAAGGCCTGCATAAACTGGGTTTCTCCATAATGTGACCATGGTCCGATCTACCCAACTCCTTCACCCCCACAAAGAACCCGCGCGCGTCTTATCTGCCGCCACCGTGCTGCTGTTGCGCGATGGCCCGCAAGGCCTAGAGGTGCTGATGACACGTCGCTCAATGACGGCCAGCTTCGCACCGGGTGCATATGTGTTTCCTGGCGGTGGCATTGACGCCGCAGACGCCCTGGCCTACCCACACGCCAAACGCCGTGCCACACAAAGCGACTTGCACCTCACCCAAGCCATTGCCGCCATCCGTGAAAGCTTTGAGGAGCTGGGTATCTTGCTGGCCCGTCACGCCAACGGACACATGGCCAATGCCGCAGACATTGCAGCTCTCGATCGCCAAGCCTCAGGCGGCAACTTTGCGCAGCAATGCGCTGCACGCGGCCTCACGCTCGCGGCTGACGAGGTGTTTGTTTTGGCCCACTGGATCACCGATCGCGACCTACCGCGTCGCTTTGACGTGCCCTTCCTCGTGGCTCGCATGCCCGATGCACAAACGCCTGTGGCCGACGAAACAGAACAATTTGCCCCCGAGTGGGTGCGCCCGGCAGAGGCCTTGCGTCGTCACGCCGAAGGCAACTTCTTCATCATCTACCCCACCATCAAAACGCTGGAGCGCATGCAAAGCTACACCACAGTGGACAGCGTGCTGGCCGACTGCGCCAGTGAGCAACCGTGGTTCACCAGCTGCCCACGTGCGGGTTGGCTGGGCGGCAGCGAAGCGCGCTACATGGAGCACGAAGCGCCGTTTGGTGAACTCGCCCTGACCTGCCCCGATGGGCAAATGCTGCACCACCTCGATTGGGTGACCGACCAGCCCGTGCTCTTGTTGAAAAATGTGCAGCGCCTCACCGCCCCCAACCCCGGAGTGATGACGGGCCCTGGCACCAACAGCTATTTGGTGGGAGACCCTGACACCGGCTACGCCGCCATTGACCCCGGCCCCGCCGACACCGAACACCTGGACCGTTTGTGGCGTGCCGCAGGAGGCAACATTCGTTACATCGTGTGCACGCACTCGCACCCCGACCACTCACCGGGGGCCGCACCGCTGCAAGCCATGTGCACACAGCATGGGCACACGCCACCTGTGCTTGGCTTGGCCTCACACACCTCTGCGCGTGCGCACAGCACGTTCACCCCCGACCGAGAGTTGAACGATGGCGAACGTTTGGTATTGCAAGGCAACGGCGTCACACACACCTTGCGCGCCATTCACACACCAGGCCATGCGGCCAATCACCTGTGCTTGGTGTTGGAAGAAGATGGCTTGTTGTTCAGCGGCGACCATGTGCTCAACGGCAGCACCACCGTCATTGACCCGCCGGATGGCAACATGAACGACTACCTGAATTCGCTAGACAAGCTACTGAGTGCCTGCGAAGAAGACCACATCGACTTCATCCTGCCCGCACACGGCTACGTGTTGGGCAATTTGTGGGATGCGCCGCATGATGCACGCGCCTGCATCCAACACCTCAAAGCCCACAGACTCAAACGCGAAGCCAAAATTTTGAAAGTGATGCAGCAGCACCCCGGCGCCAGCATGGACGATTGGGTCAAGCTGGCCTATGACGATGTACCGCCCCGTTTATGGCCCGTGGCCATGCGCTCGCTACTGGCGCATGTCGAACGCATTCGCAGCTTAGGCTGACACCAGGCTAAAAAGTGTGAAGCTCGCCGATACGCCGGATTCTGTGCACCGTGGTTGCCCACGGCGTGACCGTCATTAATCTGGGCCGAGGGTTGCCCACTCGGCTCGGTGCTACCTACCCGCCAACTCTGCGGAACCACATCAACATTGGCCTACTTGGTATTGCTGCGCGTAGAGATTGCCCGTTTCACCCGCACTTAAGCGGCTCCTCACGGTGGAGAGGTGTTACCTCTTACGCTGTCCTACGCAGTCCGGACGTTCCTCCAGTGCCTGGTTTCCCAGATTGCACCAGCGACGGCCTAGCGAGCTTCACGGCTTGATTATCGACGAATGGCGTTTGCCATGTATCAAGGCAATATTCATTTCGGCTGAAAGTGTGCTGGCATAAAACTTCTCAATCATTTCGACCGAGGTTCTGGCGTTGCGCGCCAAAGTCAGCAAGTCAATATTGCCGCCATAAATCAAACGAAACGTAATCGCTGTATGCCGCAAGCTATACAGGGTGCGGTCTATGCCATGCGGCCCGGCTTTCAAACGCGCCACCTTCAATATCCAATTGAACGCCCATCCAGCCACATCCAAGGCCAAACGGCGATTGACTTCTTCGGGGAAAAACACGTAATCATCAGGTCGACCATAGCCACGTGATGCTTGATAGGTACGCAAAGATTCATAAATTCCAACCGCGGCTGGCAAACTCACGGTTGGCGCGTTATGGCGCTTCACCTCAGGCAAATTCAACCTTAAATAGTGATAACCACCACGTATCACTTCGACGTGCTTGTTCTTGATTTGACGAATATCGCCAGGCCGCACAAAGGTATGCACCATAAAACGAATCAACCCATTCATTTCATAGGGCATGCAGTGGTAATCACGCTTGATCCAAGGTCGCTCGACATCCGGCCAATCATGGTAGGTATCGCCTCTGAGTTTTTTGGATGTTTGCAAAATTTTCTTGTATTCGGTGATTGTGAAAGCACCGCGAGATGTCACCCGTGATTTGAGCGATGGAAATGAAGGCAACGATTTGAGAATATTTTTTCGATGCAGCAACTTCAAAATTTTTCGCGCCTGTGCGATGTAACCTTGAATCGTAGACACCGACAAATTTTTTTGTGTGAGGAACCCAACAAACAACTCCAAACACACAACATCAATCGCATGCAGTGGTTTGTCTTTGAAAAAATCAAACACCAAACCCTCTAATCTGATTTGCGTCATCACATACGAGTTGTGTCGGATTTCATCTCGTTCCACCTTCTCTCTTTCTGAGGCCAAGACTTCTTGAATCAGGTCATACAGCTGTTTGGCATTTGAAATACACACCCCAGGCAGATGGGGTTGCACGACAAAATTCCCAGTCGCTAATTGCCTTCGCCAAAACTCATGCGCCAGCAACTTAGCCTCATCAAGATCTGTTGTCTTCAAACTTTGGATCGTGTAACGACCAAAGCAATAAAAACGTATTTGCCAATATTTACTTCCGGAGATTCGGTAAATCTTTAAAGTTTTCGGCAACCCCTCTACCCCTGTTAGGCTAGATTTAATCGGGGAATTTCGAGCACGTGGCAAGTGAAAGATGTCTTCATTCGCGGCCTTCACCGAAAAAGCATGTTGTTGTTTCATAACTGCGCAGAGTTCATAAGTTGAGGAACTTATGAATTTAGAGCCCTGAACCTGTTTGCACCCCAAATAGGGCAACAACCCTCGTTGCTATCGCAGCACTCGCCGCTTTCGGCGCACAAGCTCAATCTTCTGTGACTATCTCTGGCGTTTATGACGTTGGCTATCAAACCGTGAACGTTGACAAGAGCGGCCAAGCTAAGTGGGCAGGCATTGCCAACAACGGCGTGTCCACATCTGCTTTCTTCTTCAAAGGTCAAGAAGATCTCGGTGGCGGCATGTCTGCTATTTTCTTGTCTGAATTGGACTTCAACGCCCAAATCAGCAACTTAGCTAACCAAAACAGCACAACAGCATCGTATTCTGGCTCTGTGTACAACGGCACACCTTTCAACGGCGAACAATACGTTGGCCTGCAAAGCACTAAGTGGGGTTCTTTGAAGTTGGGTACACCTAACTCTCCAGCTCTGGACACCAGCTCTACATCACAACCTTTCGGTACTGCTCTGGGTTCAGGCTACAGCAGCAGCTTCGGTCGTTTGGGTACCGGTACAGTTTCTGGCTTGATCCAATACGTTGGCGCAGAAGGTTCTGGCGGCCGCATCATCCGTAGCGAAAAAGCAGCTGTGTACACATCACCAGTGTTCAGCGGCGTGACTGCTCAAGTTGAGTACTCAGGTCAAAATGACCGTGGCGGTTGGACAGCTAACGACAACGGCGTGTTGGGTTTGTCTGCCAAATACAACCAAGGTCCTTTGAACGCTCAGGTTTACCACGGTAAAGCTTCGGCTGGTTCTTTTGCAGCAGCAACTTCTACAAGTATCGCTAACTTGTCTCAGGCAGCTGCAGTGTACGTTCCTAGCTACTTGGTGGCTAACTCTAGTGTTACTTGGAATATGTTGGGTGCTAATTACACCGTTGGTAACACAACGGTTTTCGGTGGCTACACAACAACCAAATCTGATGGTGTCACTGCAGACAAGCGTTTGGAAGATAACAAATCTTGGAACATCGGCGGTAAGTACGTGATGGGTAACATTGACCTGTTGGCTAACTACTTGGTTCGCAAGAGCAATCTGACAGAGCAACAAGCATATGCAACAAGCAATGGCGATTACGCTGCAGATGCAAAATTGTTAGGTTTGGGTGCTAACTTGAACTTCAGCAAGAACACATCTGTGTACTATCGCTATGAGCGTATCGCTGGTTTGAATGCAGCAGCTACTACTCAAACAGCTACAACTAACGGCGTTGCTGGTATTGGTAACTACGGTAATGCAACCTCCGTCAAGCAAATGGTTGGTCTCCGCATGGCCTTCTAATCCCCCCGCTGGCTTAGCCAGTTAAGGATTTAAAAGTCTAAAACCCGCTACGGCAACGTGGCGGGTTTTTTTACGTTAGATAATCCAACCCTCGACATAACTTGCCCGATCACCACGGGCCACACGCTTGTGATTCGACTCTCAGAACTCAAACTCCCTCTGTCTGCCCTTCCCGTGGAAGAGCGCCGCGCGGCCGATGCGCCCGCCGAAACCGAGGCCGATCGCCAGCTCCCCCCTCACCCCATTGAGGCGCTGCGCGCTTTAGCAGCCGAGGCTTTGGGGGTGGCGACAGATGCCATCGCCACGCTGGAAGTATTCAAGCGCAGCTTTGACGCCCGCAAGCAAAACCTGTTGGTGGTCTACATCGCGGACATCACTTTGGCAGACGCATCGCAAGAAGCCGCCCTGCTGACCAAGCACGCAAAGAACTCGCACATCCAACCCACGCCCGACATGACATGGCACGCACCAGCACATGCGCCAGGCGACTGGGGAACACATGTTGGCGAACGCCCCGTGGTGGTGGGGTTTGGGCCCTGCGGTATTTTTGCAGCGCTGGTGTTGGCGCAAATGGGCTTCAGGCCCATCGTGATTGAACGCGGCACCACCGTGCGCCAACGCACCAAAGACACCTGGGGCTTGTGGCGCAAAAAGATTTTGAATGTCGAGAGCAATGTGCAATTCGGCGAAGGCGGTGCGGGCACCTTCTCGGACGGCAAGCTGTACAGCCAAATCAAAGACCCACGCCACTTGGGCCGTAAGGTGATGCACGAGTTTGTGCGCTTTGGCGCGCCCGAAGAAATTTTGTTCACCGCGCACCCACACATTGGCACCTTCAAGCTGGTGAAAGTGGTGGAAGGGCTGCGTGAAGAAATCATCCGTTTGGGTGGCGAGGTGCGCTTTGAGCAGCGCGTGGTGGATATCGAGGACGAAGTCACCACGAGCACCACATCCAACGCACGCAACGCGTCATCGCCCAGAGCCATCCAAGCCCTGCGCATCCACAACCACGCCACCGGCGAGACCTACACCTTGCCCGCCCGCCATGTGGTGATGGCGCTGGGCCACAGCGCGCGTGACACCTTCACCATGCTGCACCGCCACGCCGTGGCAATGGAAGCCAAACCGTTTTCGGTGGGCGTGCGCATTGAGCACCCACAAGGCGTGATTGACCGCGCACGTTGGGGCCAACACGCGGGGCACCCGCTGCTGGGGGCGGCCGACTACAAGCTGGTGCACCACGCTGACAACGGCCGCGCCGTGTACAGCTTTTGCATGTGCCCCGGCGGTACGGTGGTGGCCGCGACCAGCGAAGCCGGCCGCGTGGTGACCAACGGCATGAGCCAATACTCACGCGCCGAACGCAACGCCAACGCCGGCATCGTGGTGGGCATTGACCCGAGCGACTACCCCACCGACCCCGCCGCGTTTGAAGCCGAGCTTGGCCAAGAGCTGGGCAACGCCGTGCGCCACACCACCCACGACGCACCCGGTGGCTACCACCCCCTCGCCGGCTTGGTGCTGCAACGCCAACTCGAAGCCCACGCCTACACCTTAGGCGGCAGCAGCTACGAAGCCCCCGCACAACTGGTGGGGGACTTTGTGGCCGACCGTGCCTCTAGCACCTTAGGCAGCGTCGAGCCGTCCTACAAACCCGGCGTGAAGATGGTCAGCCTCAACAGCGCATTGCCCCACTACGCCATCACCGCCATGCGCGAAGCACTGCCCGTGTTTGGCCGAAAAATCAAAGGCTTTGACATGCACGACGCAGTGATGACGGGTGTAGAAACACGCACCTCATCGCCCCTGCGCATCGCGCGTGAAGACGACACACTGCAAAGCCCTAATCTCGCAGGTCTTTACCCCGCAGGTGAAGGTGCAGGTTATGCCGGCGGCATTTTGTCGGCGGGCGTGGATGGCATTAAAGTAGGCGAAGCCGTCGCACGACACATCATTTCTTCTAGGAGCAACCCATGAAAGCCAACAGCGTTTTAGACACCATCGGCCACACGCCCCACATCCGCATCAACCGCCTGTTTGGCAACACCCATCAGGTGTGGGTCAAGTCCGAACGCACCAACCCCGGTGGTTCTATCAAAGACCGCATTGCTTTGGCCATGGTGGAAGCCGCTGAAAAGTCTGGCGCGCTCAAACCAGGCGGCACCATCATCGAGCCCACCTCGGGCAATACCGGCGTAGGCCTCGCCATGGTGGCCGCCGTGAAGGGCTACAAACTGATTTTGGTCATGCCCGACAGCATGAGCATTGAGCGCCGTCGCTTGATGCTGGCCTACGGTGCTTCGTTTGATTTGACGCCCCGCGAAAAAGGCATGAAAGGCGCCATCGCCCGCGCCGAAGAACTGGCCGCACAAACACCTGGCGCATGGATTCCACAACAGTTTGAAAACCCAGCCAACATCGAGGTCCACACACGCACCACCGCGCAAGAAATCATCGCGGACTTTCCCGAGGGCGTGGACGTGCTCATCACCGGCGTGGGCACTGGCGGCCACTTAACAGGCACAGCCCAAGTGCTCAAAGCCAAGTGGCCCCACTTGAAGGTGTATGCGGTGGAACCCACGGCCTCGCCTGTCATCTCAGGCGGCGCACCAGCGCCTCATCCCATCCAAGGCATTGGCGCTGGCTTCATCCCTAAGAACTTGGATACCTCGTTGCTCGATGGCGTGATTCAAGTCGAGGCCGATGCGGCCCGCGAAATGGGCCGCCGCAGTGCGGCTGAAGAAGGGGTGTTGGTGGGCATTTCATCAGGCGCCACACTGGCCGCGATTGCACAAAAGCTGCCCGACATTCCAGCAGGTGCAACCGTGCTGGGCTTTAACTATGACACGGGCGAACGTTACTTGTCGGTAGACGGCTACTTGCCGGTTTAAGCGTGACAAGTATTGGGTCGTTTTCTAAAGGAGCGAGACATGCCTAGTCGAAGTGTTCATCTTCACCGCGTTTTGAAAACGTCGCCCGACAAGGTCTATCGCGCTTTTCTAGAAGGCGGGGCTTTGGCCAAGTGGCTGCCGCCTTATGGCTTCACTTGCACCGTGCATCACCTCGACGCAAAAGTAGGTGGCACCTTTCGCATGTCGTTTCATAACTTCGGCAGTGGCAACAGCCACTCCTTTGGTGGCGAGTACCTTGAACTTGTGCCGCATGAACGCATTCGCTACACCGATAAGTTTGAAGACCCTCACTTGTCTGGTGTGTTGGAGGTGACGGTTTCACTAACGCCCGTCATTTGCGGCACGGAGCTGAATGTCACCCAAGCAGGCATTCCGGATGCCATTCCTTTGGAGATGTGTTACCTCGGATGGCAAGAGTCGTTGGCGCAATTGGCCCAACTGGTGGAGCCTGAAATTCCAGGTTAACGGTACAACAACCGATCTAAATCTGTCAGCTCTGCCCGCGCTTCTTTGGCCAACTGCGCTTGCTCTTTGAGCCAGCGTTTGAGCTCTGCGTCGTTTTGTATGCGACGCAAATCGTGCGCTAGCATGGCGACTTCGTGTTCTTTGTCGCGCAACTGAATGGCCAATGCGCGCGCCAAGCTCTCAGCACTGATGTGGTGGAGTTCATTCACGCCCAGGTAGTGACGAATTTCAAACTGGGCTTGCGCCTCGTCTTCTTCCAACGCTTCCACTTGTTCTTTGAGTAACAAACACATGGCGTTGAGTTTGTCGTCAGCGATGCGGTTCAAGGCCGCGCTGTCGATTTGGGCAATGTGCAGTTGCAACTTGAGCAACTCTGACAAGTTCTTGCGGTCATAGGCTGCGTTGACTTCGCTCATCAACGCAGTTTTGCGCAAGCGCTCGGCCTCATCAGGTTCGCGATCAGGGTGCAAAGCACTGGCCAACTGGCGATACACCGTGCGCAGCGCGGTGTTGGCATCCATTTTTTGTTGCGCGTCTTTGAGTTGACGTGCTGCAGGTTTTTTCTTGGCCTTCTTGGCTTGGCGTTTGTCTTCTAAGCGTTGTTGTTGCTCGCGGTATTGGCGCAAGCCTGCTTCAAACACAGCCTCGGCGGTGTGCAAATCATCCGCGCCGTGCAAAGGCTTGCCGAACAAATCTTCAAACACGGCCTTGGCATGTTCGGCGCCTGCACGGGCTTCTTCGGCCAAGGCTTGCGCGTCTTCTTCGCTGTGGTGTTGGTTGAACACCGCTTGCACGTGCGGGTCATGTGTGTGCTCAAGCGCTTCACACAACGTCAGAATGATTTGTGTGGCGCTGCGTCGGTGTGTGGCGGTGAGTTCGTCACCATGCAAACGCCCATCTAAAAACAGCAACAGGTTTTTACGTGCGGTGTCTTCTTGGTTTTTCAAAGCGCTCATTGCGCTCAAGTGACTGCTGCGATGTTGGGTAGACAAAGCCTCTAGCGTGGCAATCGAATTAGACAAGGCTGACACGCGCGCCAACAAAGTGTTGAAACGTTTTTGTGCAGGTTTGAGTTCAGCGTCAGGCTGAATGGCAACGGTCGCCACCGCTTGCGCAGGGGCGACCGTCCAAGGAGATTGAGGCGTCTTCAAAAATCAGTGCGCCGCTTGCAACGCTGCAATGCGTTCTTCTAACGGTGGGTGCGAAGCAAACAACTTGCCCAAGCCACCGGTGATGCCCATCGCTGCCACGCTGGTGGGCAACTCGCCCGCTTGCATGCTGTTCAAACGGGCCAAGGCATTGATCATGGGTTGCTTGTTGCCCAAAAGCTGCGCCGAGCCTTCGTCAGCACGGAACTCCCGCTGGCGACTGAACCACGCCACGACCATGCTGGCCACAAAACCCAGCACGATGTCGAGCACAAAACTGGTGACGTAATAACCAATGCCTGGACCACTGGACTCTTCATCGTTCTTGCGCAACATGCCATCGACAAAATAGCCAATGACACGACTCAAGAACACCACGAAGGTGTTGAGCACGCCTTGGATGAGTGTGAGCGTCACCATGTCACCGTTGGCGACGTGGGCAATCTCATGGCCCAACACCGCTTCAATTTCTTCTTTGGTCATGCCTTGCAGCAACCCCGTGGACACCGCCACCAAAGCTGAGTTTTTAAAGGCGCCCGTGGCGAAGGCGTTGGGTTCACCTTCGTAAATGGCCACTTCTGGCATGGCAATGCCAGCGCGTTCAGACAGACGTTGCACCACGTTGACCAACCAGGCTTCGTCTTGGTTGCTGGGTTGGTTGATGACATGCGCCCCCGTGCTCCACTTGGCCATGGGCTTGCTCATCAAGAGCGAAATGATGGCGCCACCAAAACCCATGATGAGTGAAAAACCGAGCAAGGCAGACAGGTTCAAGCCGTTGGCGGTGAGGTAGCGATTGACGCCCAGCAAACTGGCGACGACCCCCAGCACCACCATGACAGCGAGGTTGGTGAGGACGAACAGAAGAATGCGTTTCATGGTTTCCTTTTCAGCGGGGAATGAAGAAGTCCGCTGTGTCGAATGGTAGGGGTGAATTCTTTCAATTCAATGCAAGGGTTTTAAAAACCCACACGAAAACTAGGCAAAGCCATGCGGTTTTGGAACCCCATCGCGCTTGGGGCGAAACACGTGCGTGTCCTCGTAATAGGCCCGCTCGGCATTGGCTGCCCACCAGCCTGGCACGCCCAACACGGGCAGGGGTTCATAGGGTTTGGTGGCGAGCTTGGTGGGTTGCAAGTCGCGCACCAACCATGCATCCAATGCGGCTTCGTCGTGCGGATTGACGTGGCTGTCCACGCGATACACATGACCCGTGATGGACTTGTAGGGCGTGACGAGTTTTTCCAGCAAGGCGTGACCAAACAACACGAGGTGCACCTGTTGCCATTGCTCACGCAAGTCCACACACAGTGTCAGCCAATCGCGTGCTTGCAGTGCCGCCCATACGTCATCAGGCGCATGCATGAGCACCACGTTTTCGTCGAACAGCGTGAGTGCATCGCGCACCGGGCCGCGTGTGGCGCGTATGCCTTGGGCTTCAATCTCTGCGGCTTGCAGTTGGTTCAGACGGCGTTTGGCCAACGGGAAGCGTTGCCAACACAAGCCATTGAAAAAATCGTGCAAGCCATCTCTTGTGGGCACTTGCGCAGTTTTGAAGATGAAGTCTTCGTAAGCCTGGCCTTCGGGCAGAGCAGACTGGGGAACGAATTGGACTTCGTTGACCTCGCGCTTGGCTGCGCGTGTGATGGCGTTAAGCGCGTCAGCAACGCTTTGCTGTTGCAGCGCATCGTTTGCTGCGGGCTCGCCGAGGTCGCGCCACGGCGAGAACCACGGTTGCGACCAATCAATATCGGCTAAAACAGCGCCTGCAAAGCCTTCTGTGCCCGAACTTAAACCACGCGCCAAGGCAAGGCCTCGCCGGAGCGCAAGGGTTTCAAATCTGCTTCGCCAAACGCAAAGCTCTCGGGCGGTGTCCAGCTCTCTTTGTGCAGCGTGAGTGTGCCAGTGTTGCGGGGCAACCCGTAAAAGTCTGCGCCATGAAAACTGGCAAAGCCTTCGAGCTTGTCGAGCGCGCCTGCGTTGTCAAACGCTTCGACATACATGGGCATGGCGGCGTGTGCGGTGTAGCAACCGGCGCAACCGGTGGCGTGCTCTTTGAGCTGTGCGGGGTGTGGCGCGCTGTCGGTGCCCAAGAAGAATTTGGGTGAGCCGCTGGTCGCGGCTTTGACCAAGGCTTGGCGATGTGTCTCGCGCTTCAACACGGGCAAGCAGTAGTAATGCGGGCGAATGCCGCCGGTGAAGATGGCGTTGCGGTTGTACAGCAAGTGGTGCGCGGTGATGGTG